>OEIU01000223.1_pt1 | contig 57309 bp, 48 predicted proteins | sample 1539221 | NCBI WGS metagenome assembly OEIU01 (sample SAMN03792071, study PRJEB22550) | activated sludge metagenome | feature: wastewater treatment plant; material: activated sludge; isolation source: Wastewater treatment plant of a petroleum refinery complex | place: Argentina: Zarate | collected... | reverse complement strand
GGGGTTTGAACCAGGGGGACGTTCTTGGCGGGGGGGGGGCGGGGGGTGGGGGGGGGCGGGTCGAGCCCGCGAAGGGTACGAGTCTACTGTCCTGAGCGTCCGAGCACCAATCCCGGGGTCCATTCGGGGCTCGCCGAGGCACTCCCGGGCGGGGCGCCGATTGTCATGTCCACCGCGTCGATCAATCCTGGACTGAGCCCCGCCGGAAGCGGCGGAGGCGGCGGTTCGGGACCACGCATCTTGCTGGTGCCCCCGGAGCTGCGGCTGGCCGCGGCCATGAGACTCATCGGGACCCAGACCGAAGATCCGCGTGGAGCGGCGGAGCGATTCCTGCAGGCCGCGTCGGACCATCGCATCGACCTGTCCCTGATGTACTGCTCCCAGGACCCCGGCGCCCCGGACGAAGTACGGGAGGTGTGTCTGGCGGTGCTGGGCACGGGCCGAACCGCGATGGTCTTTGTTTCGGGGCCGAGAAAAGAGTCCTCGTGGATGCACGGAGCGCGGCTGACCAGACGCGCCGGCCTTGTCGGTGCGGGCGAGCAGAGCGAGCGGGTGGGGTTGATCCACCGCGTGTGCGAGGCGGCCGCGGCGGTGCGGACGGCGGAAAAGCCGCCGCCGGTGCTGGCCCAGACGCTGCTGGAAACCCGCGAGTCGGAGGTGGCGCGGGCGTTCCGAGTGGCCGGGTTCCTGCAACTCGGCGACCTGGCGTACATGCGGCGGCCGGTGCAGCGCGAGCCGGGCAGATTGCTGGAGCTGGCCGCGAGTCCGACGTGGCCGGCGGGGCTGGCGGTGCGGTCGGTCGCGGAGTTGGGGGCATCGGGGGAGGACGAGGCGGCGGTACGGTCGAGGTTGCTGGGGGCGTTGGAACGCTCGTACATCGGCACGCGGGATTGCCCGGAACTCTGCGGCATGCGGTCGCTCGAAGACGTTCTGGACTCGCACAGGTCGGTGGGTGTGATGGATCCGACGCTGTGGTGGCTCGTGGAAAGCCGGGATGGGCCGCAGGGGTGCCTGTTGCTCTCGCCGGCGCCGGAGCAGGACTCGGTCGAACTGGTGTACCTCGGGCTGGCTCCGGCGGTGCGGGGCATCGGGCTGGGCGCGACGCTGCTGGGGTTCGGCCTACGCCGGCTCTACGACACGGCGCTGGCGCCCGAGGCGGTTTCCGGCCACCCGCACGTGCGGGGAACCGGGGGAGTCACCTGCGCGGTGGACACACGCAACGCGCCGGCGATGAAGCTGTACCGGCGGGCGGGCTTCGAGCGGGTGGGTCTTCGGATGCCGTTCGTGCGGGCGCTGCCGTCGGGCGAGGCTCGGCCCTGAATTCCCGGGACAAAGTCGCGGTATCCACAAAGATGTCCACATCGGGTCCGCACGCGCGGGCGCGCGGGCCGGAAAATTATTTTGCGACGCACAACTCCCTGTTTCTCCCGCACCTGCGCGGCGGTCGGGCGCATCGAATGCCAAGAATGTGTTGAGTCGCGACCGAATGCGCGGTACATTTCGCCCCGGTCACGGACGGACCGGCGGTTCGAGACGTTTGACCTTCGCTGCGAATGTGTACGAGCCCCCGGCTACCGGGGCTCGCCTCGCGGGAGGTTCGGTGTCGAGGGCTGGCGTTGAACGGACTCTTGGCAAGCCGGAACAGCGGTTGTTCCGGAGGTTCGAGCAGCCCTTCGATTTGTCCAACGCTCAGTTGTGAGACCGACAATCGACTTTCGACCGGAAAGGTGTGACCTGTGGAGACACGTCACGCTCAGCAGTCGTCGTCCGCGCCCGTCCGTTCGGGGACTTCCAGCGGAGCCGAACCAGAGAACCAGACGACCCAGGCCCAGCGGGCCCGGGCCATTCCCGGGGTGGGGGCCCAGGCCGGCGACGACGCCCGGCCTCGCGCCCGGGCCACCCCGATGGACCCGACGCGGCGCGTGCTGTCCTCGCGCCCGGCGGGGAGCGTCGAGACCGTCCGCCCGCTGCCGCTGGCCGATGGGGAGGCGGCCGCCCGGGTCGCGGCCCGCGTGCGGACCTCGATCGGCGCCGAGCGATTCGACGGCTCGTTCGCCAACAAGGCCCTCTTCCGCGTCGAGGCGGGCGTGCTGGAAGTCGCCGCGTCGTCGCGGGTGCTCTCCGGACTGCTCGAGCGTCGCTTCGGCGACCTGATCCGCCACTCGGCGAAGATCGAGATGGGCGAGTGCGTGGTGCGGTTTGTCGTGGCCGCCGATCTCTTCGGAGCGCAGACGATCCCTTCGCCCGGCGCGCCCGCGCCGACGACGGGGCGCGAAACGCCGTCGGACGATGCCGTGCTCTCACGCCCCGTCGCGCCGGCGGCCCGGAAGGCGGCCCCGCGCGTGGTCCCGACGGATCGGTACCGGTTCGACACGTTCATCGTGGGCGACTCGAACCGGCTCGCGTACAACGCGGCGATCGCGCTGGCCGAGGGCCGGCCCGACGCGGCGTCGTACAGCCCGCTCTTCCTGCACGGGCCGTGCGGGGTCGGCAAGACGCACCTGCTCAACGCGGTGGCCCGGCGCTTCAAGGAAGTGCAGGCCGGCGCGACGGTGCGGATCATCGGGGCCGAGGCGTTCGTGAACGAGTACGTCTCGGCCGTGCGGGCCGGGGACGTGGAGAAGTTCCGGCGCACGCTCCGGCGCGTCGATCTGCTCTGCATCGACGACGTGCACTTCCTCTCCAACAAGCAGTCCACGCAGGGCGAACTCCTGCACACGCTCGACGAGCTCGGTCGGGGCGGGGCGAAGATCGTGCTCGTTTCCGACGAGGCCCCGCGTCAGATCAAGGCCTTCTCGGCCGCCCTCATCTCGCGGTTCCTCGCGGGGATGGTGGCGGGGATCCAGACGCCGGACACCCCGCTGCGGGACAAGTGCGTGCGGATGTTCGCCCAGCAGCGCGGGCTGAATCTCGACGCGACGGCGATCGACCTGCTCGTGCAGCGCACGGGCCAACTGCCCGGGCAGGAGCCCTCGACGGTTCGCGACATCGAGGGGCTCATCACCCGCATCGACGCCCTGCACCGGCTCGTTCCCGAGAGCGAGGGTCGCCCGGCGGCCTCCGGGGCCATCGGCGCTCTCCTGGTCGAGCGGGCTCTGGGCCACGCGGGCGGCTCGACGGTGCTCGACCCCGGCGCGCCCCTGCGGGCGCCGCGCCCCGTGCGGATCGACGCCATCATCGCCCACACGTGTGCCGCGCTGGCGGTGGACCCGGTGGACCTCTCGGGCAAGACGCGCCACCCGCGCGTCGTGTGCGCCCGGGCCGCCATCACCCACCTTGCCCGCCAGCTGACCACGCTTTCCTATCCCGAGATCGCCCGGGCGATCGGCCGTCCCAACCACTCGACGGTCATCACCGCCTTCCAGCGCTTCGCCAAGCAGCTCGCCGCCGACGAGGCGGTGGACGCCCCGGGCGCGCCCGAGGCCCGCACCCTCAACGTGCTGGTCCGCCAGATCGCCGCGGCGGCCCAGTCGGGCCGACGCTGAAGCCCGCACAACGGCCCATTTGTTTGTCTCCGCACTCCTTCCGAAGCCCCGGCCCGATCGTCCTCGACGACGATCGGGCCGCGGTCGTTTTGGACGAGCCCCGAACGAAGTGAGGGAGGTGGATGCGGCGGGAGGTGTCCCCTCACTTCGTTCGGGGCTCGTTGTCCCGGGTATCCTGCGCCATGGTCTACTTCTGGCTGGCCCTCGCGGTGGTGTTCGAGGTCGGATGGGCGATCTCGATGAAGCTCTCGGACGGGTTCTCGCGACTCTGGCCTTCGGCGGCGACGGTGGCCATGTACCTGCTGAGCGTGGTCTTCCTGGCCCTGGCGACGCGCAGGATGGACGTGGGCGTGGCGTACGCGATCTGGGCCGGGTGCGGCGTGTCGCTCATCGCCGTCGCGGGGATCGTCTGGTTCAAGGAGCCCGCGAGCGCCCTGAAGATCGCGTCCCTGGCGCTGATCCTGCTGGGCATCGTGGGGTTGCAACTCGCCGGCGCGGGCCGACACTGACGGATTCCGAAGGGGCACGCCACGATCGTGCCGATACCCTTGGCAGCCATGGCCAGCAACGAAATCCCGCTCTCCAAGCCCGACATCACCGACCTCGAGATCGACACGGTCGTGCGCTCGCTTCGGTCCGGGCGGCTCTCGATCGGACCGATGGTCGAGGAGTTCGAGGAGGCGGTGGCCACGCGCTGCAACCGGCGGTACGGCATCGCCGTCAACAGCGGCACATCGGGCCTGCACCTGTCGATGCTGGCCCTCGGGATCGGCAGTGGGGGGGGCGACGAGGTCATCACCACGCCGTTCTCGTTCGTCGCCTCGGCCAACTGCGCCCTGTACGTCGGGGCCCGCCCGGTCTTCGTGGACATCTGCCCCAAGACGCTGAACATGGACCCGTCGCGCCTGGAGGCGGCCATCACCCCCCGCACCAAGGCCATCGTCGCCGTCGAGTGCTTCGGCAATCCCGCGTACATGGACGAGTACGAGGCGATCGCGGCCAAGCACCACATCCCGCTCATCGAGGACTGCTGCGAGGCGCTCGGCTCGGCCCAGGCGGGCCGGCGGGCGGGGGGCTTCGGCAACGTGGGCGTGTTCGCGTTCTATCCCAACAAGCAGATCACCACGGGCGAGGGCGGCATGATCGTGACGGATGACCGGCGCATCGCCGACCTGTGCCGCTCCATGCGCAACCAGGGACGGACGATTCCCAATGCGCCCGGGACCAACCCCGGCGGCTCCGCCCTCGGCCCGACGCAGGCCCAGCCCGGCAGCCCGTGGCTCTGCCACGAGCGGCTCGGGTACAACTTCCGGATGCCGGAGATGTGCGCGGCCCTTGGTGTGGCCCAGATGCGGCGGCTGACGGAGATCGTTCAGAAGCGCCAGCGCGTGGCCTCGATGTACATGCGCCGGCTGATGGACAACCACGAGGTGATCCTCCCGACGGTGCACGAGCACACCAGCATGTCGTGGTTCGTCTTTGTCGTCCGCCTCGCCAGCACGTACACCCGCGAGGAACGCGACCGGATCATCTCCGGCCTGCTGCGGCACGACGTCGGGGCCAAGGACTATTTCCCCTGCATCCACCTGCAGCCGTTCTACCGGGACCGGTTCGGGTTCGGGCCGGGCGACTTCCCCATCGCCGAGACCGTCAGCACGCGCACCATCGCCCTGCCGTTCTACAACGACATGACCGAGAGCGACGTGGACCACGTCGTGCGGACATTCTCGCTCATGATCGAGCGGGAGAACATCCGGCGCACGTAGCACGGGCATCCTGCCCGTGCTCCGGGCCTGTTAGACTTGGAGCCCCGGAGGCCCCCATGAATACCCACGCCCGTCGCGTTGCATTGACCCTTGCCGCCGCGCTCTGCCTCATCGCGGCGGGGTGCGAGGAATCGAAAGTCACCGACGCCAACTTCGCCAAGATCACCAAGGGAATGACAATCTCCCAGGTGCAGAGCATCCTCGGCTCGGGCAAAGATGAAACCTCCAGCGCCGGGTACACCATCTCCGGGGGCGGGGTGCTGGGCTCGCAGGCCGCGCCCGAGAAGGTCTATACCTGGAAGAGCAAGGACCTGCAGATCATCGTGACCATGAAGGACGGGAAGGTAGTCCAGATGGAGAAGCGGCCGATCTAGCGTGCGCTTCAACTATTCGGATTCGTCGGCATCGCGCAACACCCGAGAACGAAGGTCGGCGGATACGCGGAAGTTCAGGCGATCCTCCAACACCGAGAGCAGCGGCCCGACCCGATCGACCAAACCTCTCGACTTCGCGCTGACAAGCACCGAGAGCACGCCGGCCGTGGCCAGACCGAGACTCACGGCGGCCTTGCGGCCGCGGAGATCGTCCACCAGCAGAAGGTCGGCGTTGGTCTCGATGGCGAGCGAGATCGCCTCTGCTTCTCCGGCCCCGAGGCTCACGCGGAGGGAACTCACCCGTTGGATGTCTCGGGGTGAGCGCACCTCGAACTCGGGATGGTCCGCCACGACGAACGGGCCGACCACCGGGGCAGCGAAGGCCAACTCCCGTTCCACAGCCGGAGGCACGAGCACGCGCCCGTACATCGCCGACAGCACATCAATCCGTTCCAGGGCTTGCAACGCCCGAATGGGAGATGTATCGCTCACCACGAGCAACGGCTACCCGGCCTTCCGAGTCTGCCGATCCAGCTGCGACTGCCGGTCGAGTTCATAGTCCTCGAGCGTGGAGCGATACACGGTCAGGCCGCGCTTCGCCAGTTCGGCCTCGAACGCGGGACGTTCCAACCCACAGAGTCTGGCGGCCACGGCCTTGTCCAGCTTCCCCGCGTCGAAGAGCCGACAGGCGAACTCAACCAGGGCATCGTGCTTGGTGAGGCCGGCTTCCCGCAGGATTTCGTCCGGGATATCGAGGAACATCCGCCAATCATACCTCCGAGAGGCCTGGCGTGCCAAACGAATCCCGATCAACAAACGGTTTGGCTTGCCCTTGCGGGAGGACGGCCTAAACTCTTGGCCCTGCCCGGAGATTCCCATGCCCAACGTCTGTCATTTCACCGGCCGCAAGTCCTCATTCGGCAAGCAGCGCACCTGGCGCGGCCAGGCCGTCAAGCGCGGCGGCTTCGGTCTCAAGCCCACCGGCATCACCCGGCGCAAGTTCCGGCCCAACCTGCACACCGTCACCGCCATCATCGACGGCGCCCCGACGCGAGTGAAGGCCTCGACGCGGGCCATCAAGCAGGGCCTGGTCGTCAAGCCCCTCAAGCGCAAGTACGGCTACACCCGGCAGCAGAACGCCGCCAAGGCCGCCAAGGCGGGCTGATTCGCACGTCTTTCGATCGATCCAGAAGCCCCGGCAACCCCGGGGCTTTTTTCATCGAATCGCCGCGCCCGCCGCGTCGATAACATTGCCGGTGAAGTGCGACCGCTGCGAGAACGAGGCGACCGTCCACGAGCTTCGCGTTGAGAACAACGTGCGGCGCGAGAAGCACCTCTGCGACCAGTGCGCGCGCAGCGAGGGCATCACCCCGCAGGCCCCCGCCCCGATCACCGCGCTCCTCAGCCAGTTCGTCACCCAGCAGAGCCCCGGCGCACCCGCCGCCGGGCAGCCCGCAACGCCCGCGGCCAAGGTCATCTGCCCCGGGTGCGGCACGAACTACGCCCAGTTCCGCCAGAGCGGGATCCTCGGGTGCGAGACGTGCTACGAGACCTTCGAGAGCCAACTCACGCCGCTCATCGCCCGGGCCCACGAGGGCGGGACGCACCACGCGGGCAAGGTGCCGGCGTCGTCCGGGCTCGTCCGCCCGATGGCCGCGATCCCTGCGGCGGATCAACCGGCCAAGCCCGCGGCGGCCGCGCCCGCGAAGCAGGACGAGCGACTGATCGCCGACCGCATCGCGCTGCTCAAGAAGAAACTCACCGAGGCCATCGCGGCCGAGAAGTACGAGCAGGCGGCGAAGATCCGCGATGAGTTGCACCAGTTGCACGGCACCCAGGTTCCCGCCGCGCCCCCGGCGCCTGCGGCGGCCAAGCGCAAGCCCAAGTCCCAGGGCGGCGAGGGCACCCCGGGGCCCGCGGCCGGGGGGAACCGATGAGCGCACCGGTCCCCAAACCCCCGTTCAGTTCCGCAGCCGTGAAACGCGGGGCGGAGTGGCTGCGCGGGCAAGGGGCGGACTCGGACGTGGTCGTGTCGTCGCGGGTTCGGCTGGCGCGCAACATCACCGGGTATCCGTTTCTCTCGCGGGCCTCGCGCCCGCAGCGGACGGAGATTCTCGACCTCTGCCGCGACCGGCTGCTCACCTGCGGCATCGCCCAGCAGATGCTCTGGGTGGACGTGCATGTCGCTCCGCCGCTGGATCGCACGCTCATGCTCGAGCGGCACCTGATCTCCAAGGAGCACGCCAAGGGCGTGATCCCGGGGGGCGCCAAGGGCGAGGCCCAGCCCGAGGTCGCCGATGCTCCGCTCACGCCCGGCGCGCCCGTCACCAACGGCGAGTCGCGCGGCGTGGCCGTGTCGCTGCCGGATGAGAGCGTCTCGGTCATGGTCAACGAGGAGGACCACCTGCGGTTGCAGGTGCTGCTCTCGGGATTGGAACTCTCGGCGGCGTACCAGCGCGTGAACCAGGTCGACGACCTGATCCCCGGGATGAGCCGCGCGACGGGGCGATCGCTGGAGTACGCGTTCTCGCCGCGGTTTGGGTATCTCACGTGCTGCCCGACGAACGTCGGCACGGGCATCCGCGTGAGCGTGATGCTGCACCTGCCGGGGCTGAAACTCACGGGGGAACTCGAGAAGGTGCGCCGGGCGACGCGCGACATGAACCTCGCGGTGCGCGGCTATTACGGAGAGGGCTCCGAGGCCGCGGGCGAGTTCTACCAGATCTCCAACCAGACCACCCTCGGCAAGTCCGAGGCCCAGATCCTCAAGGAGTTCGAGCAGGAGATCATGCCGCAGGTGATCAACTACGAGCGCCAGGCGAGGCGGATGCTGCTCGAGAAGCGTCGGCGGTTGCTGGAGGATCGTGTGTATCGCGCTCTGGGCATCCTGCGTCACGCCCGTCTGCTCTCGCCCGAGGAGGCGATCACGATGCTCTCGGATGTCCGCCTCGGCGTGGTCACAGGGCTGGTCAAAGGGGTAACCGAGCAGGATGTGAACCAGTTGATCCTGCTCACCCAGCCGGCTCACCTGCAGCGGGTGCTGGGGCAGGAGATGGACCAGAACGCGCGCCGGGAGGCGCGGGCGGACCTGGTTCGCGAGAAACTGGCTGTTTGAAGTCTGGCCGAGGCTTGCTCCGTGTGACTGTGGTATGCTGCGCCGCGGAGCACGCCCGTGGGCACCTGGTCATTGCCACCAACCGAGGAACGGACGCAACCGGCGGAGCGGTTCGTGTGGCCGCCCCGCCCGACCGGGCCGCGTCCCGAGATCGATGCCTTTGCCGCTCCGTCGTGGGCGGAGCCTCCGCAGGCGCGCGGCCCCGACGTCGGTGCGACACGGTCGAAAGTGCCATCGGCCGACCCCCGCAAGCCCATCGCCGAGCATTGGCTTGATATCGAGCGGGTGTGGTTCGATGTCGTCGCTCCGCTCCTGGGCGACCGCATGCGGCTGGATGGCTGGACCCCGGACACGCCCGTCCAGTACTGCTCGCGATGCGCACTCGGCGTCGGCCGCGACGGGTTGCGGGACGATCTGTGCAAAGCATGCCGGGACGGCGAAACGACGCGACCGCCGTGGCAGCGGATCATCCGATTGGGCGAATATGCCCATCCGCTCGACCAGTGGATCCGGGAGGTGAAGTTCACCCGCTGGCGGCGCCTCGGGCACGATCTGGGGCGGCTGCTGGGCGAGACGTTGGCTCCCGAACTGGCCGCCGCGCGGCAAGCGGGACTCGTGCCACAGGAGCCGCCCCTGATCGTCCCGGTGCCGATGCCCCCGCTTCGCCGACTTATGCGGGGCATCGACCACACGGTGGCCATCGCCCGGGGCGTGGCGGGCCGGCTCAACGGGCGGGTCGTGCAGCCCCTTCGGCGCGATCTGAGGCCGTCGCAGACTCGGGTGGCGCCGAGCAGCCGGGCCGCGAACGTGGCGAACTCGATCCATCCCCGCGCGGCGTGGGTGCGGCCGCGGCTGGATGGGAAACTGGTCATCGTGGTCGATGACGTCACCACGACCGGCAGCACGCTTCGGGGGGCGTGCCGGGCGGTGGCGGCGGTTCAGCGCGCGGAGCGAGACCGGGCCGCGTCGGCAGGCGAAAGCCCAAGAAAACCCGGGCCGATCTGGGCGGCGGTGCTGGCCCGCACGGCCCCGGATTCCCATGACTTTCTGGACCCGGATGGGGTGTAGGCGCAAGGGATTGTCGGGCATACACTTGCGCAAGCCCTGCGCCACCCGGTTGGAGGCCCTGCCGACAATTCACGGGAAGTTGGCAAGGCGGCTTGACAGCGTGGGGGGGCTGGCTAAACTCTCCCCCGCCTCTGAAGGAAACCACGAGGCCGTGGCGAGGTCGCCGGATGGCGATTTCGCCGCACCATCTTTGCAAAGTAAAGACAGTTGGAAGGTCCGCGAGAATGTGCGACCTGGCAAGCGGCGTCCTGCCGTGGCTTTGCAAGCCGGCCAAGGTCGAATATGCACCGAAGGGGTCACAGCCTTCGAGGCAGGCATTTTCGAGGATCACGATAAGACCCTGGGGACAGTACTTGTACTGTCTCCAAAGCTTAAAGTAGATTTTGCCTGTTCAGTCGCCGGAGTTAGCCCTCCGGTGGCGGCGGGTCGCCGGAAAGTGCGGATGCAAGTCCACATGGAACGGCACTCGTTGACCGGCCAGTGTCGCAAGACGCTGGTTTTTTTAACAGGTCAGCTCTCAATCATCTGAAGCACCGCGACGTCCGCCCCTCAAAAGGTGGCCGCCGCATCGCAAAGGATTTCAATTGAAGAGTTTGATTCTGGCTCAGACTGAACGCTGGCGGCATGGCTAAAACATGCAAGTCGAACGGACCCGCAAGGGTTAGTGGCGGAAGGGTGAGTAATACTATCGAATGTACCCTGAGGTGGAGGATAGGCACGGGAAACTGTGCGTAATACTTCATGATCTCGTGAGAGCAAAGCCGCAAGGCGCCTTGGGAGCAGCGATATTCCTATCAGGTAGTTGGCGGGGTAATGGCCCACCAAGCCGAAGACGGGTAGCCGGTATGAGAGTACGGCCGGCCACATCGGGACTGAGACACTGCCCGGACTCCTACGGGAGGCTGCAGTAACGAATATTCCGCAATGGGCGAAAGCCTGACGGAGCAATGCCGCGTGTGGGATGAAGCGGTTTCGCCGTGTAAACCACTGTCAGAAGATAGAAAAGATGATCATCTTCAGAGGAAGGGGCGACTAACTCTGTGCCAGCAGTCGCGGTAAGACAGAGGCCCCGAGCGTTAGTCGGAATCACTGGGCTTAAAGGGTGCGTAGGCGGGCGCGTAAGTGCTTTGTGAAAGCCCTGGGCTCAACCCAGGAATTGCATGGCATACTGCGCGTCTTGAGGAAGCTAGAGGCCGGTAGAACGATCGGTGGAGCGGTGGAATGCGTAGAGATCGATCGGAATGCCAAGGGTGAAGACAACCGGCTGGGGCTTTCCTGACGCTGAGGCACGAAAGCGTGGGGATCAAACAGGATTAGATACCCTGGTAGTCCACGCCCTAAACGATGCACACTAGATCGGTGCGGGTTTCACCCCGTACTGGTCGTAGAGAAATTGATAAGTGTGCCGCCTGGGGAGTACGGTCGCAAGGCTAAAACTCAAAGAAATTGACGGGGGCTCACACAAGCGGTGGAGCATGTTGCTTAATTCGAAGCAACGCGAAGAACCTTACCTGGGTTTGACATGCACGGATTAGTTCCTGGAAACAGGAATGAGGCCCGCAAGGGTACAACGTGCACAGGTGCTGCATGGCTGTCGTCAGCTCGTGCTGTGAAGTGTTTGGTTAAGTCCATTAACGAGCGCAACCCCTGTCGCTAGTTGCTAACGAGTAATGTCGAGGACTCTAGCGAGACTGCCGCTGTAAAGCGGAGGAAGGTGGGGATGACGTCAAGTCCTCATGGCCCTTACATCCAGGGTTGCAAACGTGCTACAATGGTGCGCACAAAGCGACGCGAGGCCGCAAGGCGGAGCAAATCGCAAAAAACGCACCCCAGTTCGGATTGAAGGCTGCAACCCGCCTTCATGAAGTTGGAATCGCTAGTAATCGGAGATCAGCTACGCTCCGGTGAATAAGTTCCTGAGCCTTGTACACACCGCCCGTCAAGTCATGGGAGCCGGTAGCGCCCGAAGCCGCCACATCACTGTGGTGTCTACGGCAAGATCGGTGACTGGGACTAAGTCGTAACAAGGTAGCCGTAGGAGAACCTGCGGCTGGATCACCTCCTTTCTAAGGGATTTCCTTAGACTCGTGAATCGTCCTCGGACGCTTCCGCGGAGCAATCCGCAGCGAGTATCGTGAACACGTTCTCGTTCGGCCACTTCAAGGTGGCCGGGCAACCGACCCGCAAGGGTCGGTCAATGGACCCCAACTGTCTTTATGATCTTTGCACAACGCCCGGCGCTCACGCGCTGGGCGTTGTGCTTTTTGAGGTCCGCTCCAGGTTCGTTGCCGCCATCAGCACGCGGCCGGAATGGGGGGAGGGGGGTGCTCGCGTCGGTTGCGGTGGGTTGCCAACCTGCACTTTGGCCGCCGCCCGTTCGGGGTATTTTCGCTCATTCCGTGCCTCTCGGGGTGGTCCCGGCTTTCCTGCGGGACAGACTTCACCTGTCCGGAGCCCAATCCTGACTCAAGGGAGGCGTCCCATGTTGACCCGCATTCGCGCTCTGGCCTGGTTGCTCGTGCTCTCGGTCGGTGTGGGTTCCGCGGCGGCCCAGCCGGTGACCTACTACCTCCGCCCCGGCAGCACCGACCAGCAGGGGTGCTTCCACTTGTGCGCGTGCTTCGTGTCCTCCAACGAGCCGCTGCGCGGCCGCTTCGACCTCACGCCGACGCAGCCCGATCCTGTGTTCATGAACTTCGCCGTCTCGAACGTGGTCTTCCGCTCCCCGGCGTTCCACCAGACGTTCGTCGGATCCGGCACGTACCAGATCGGCGGAGACCCCGCGGCCCTGCAGCGGATGCGGCTCGACCTGTCGATCGATGGTTTGGATCCGTTGCACTGGGACTCGCTGTACCAGACTCCCGCGGCCTCGTCGCCGGCGATCAACGCGGTCCTGACGATCAATAACTACGAGTGCTACGACATCGTGCTCACGCTCAAGGCCACGCCGCTGCGCTCGGATTGGAACGCCGACGGCGCGATCACCACCACGGACATCTTCGACTTCCTGAACACCTGGCTCGCGGGCGACGGCGACGCGAACGACGACGGTCAGACCGGCACCGCCGACATCTTCGCGTTCCTCGACGACTGGTTCGCCGGGCGGTGAAACGAATGCCGGCGCGCCGGCTCAGGGCCCCGATCGATTCACCCACCCGAACTCCCCCAGCGGCGTGGTGTTGAGCACCGCGCCGACGGTGTACGGCGTGAGCCGGTTGCCCTTGAGAACCCGCAGGCCGTTGCCGGTGAGGTCCCCGGGCTCCGCCGCCCGATCGTCCGGACCCGTGGGGGCCTTGAAGATCCCAACGCTCGCGTCCATGTAGCCGACATTGCACCCCCCGCCGCGCCCGCCCGCGGCCGAGCCGGCCTTCTTGGCCCCGTGACGGGTCGAGAACTGGTCGTTGTTGGCGAACGAGCCGTCGTCGTAGGACTGGTTGTAGAACAGGTCGTGTTCCTCGATCATGAGCGGCACGGCCTGGAAGTACCTGCTGTTGACGGTGGCGTACCCCTGCGCGGGATTGGCCGCGTACGCCATCTTGCAGTCGGTGTCGAGGCGGGCCCCCGCGAAGCGGATGATCATCGTGTAGTCGAAGAACCTGTTGGCCTCGCGCTTGGCCGAGGGGCACTCGAGGATCTTCTCGGCCGTCGAGACGTAGTCGAAGAGCACCGACGACGTGAACGGACGATTGATGTACAACGCCGGGTTGGCGATGTAGGCCGCGTTCTGCCGGCCGCTCCAGTCGAGGTTGATCGGACCCTGCCAGTAGGAGCCGGGGATCACCTTGTAGTCCGCGGCGTACGACGAGAACGCGATCATGATCTGGCGGACGTTCGATGTGCAGACCACCGTTCGCCCGGTCTCGCGGGCCTTGCCCAGCGACGGCAGCAGGATGGCGATGAGCAGCGCGATGATCGCGATGACCACCAGCAGTTCGATGAGCGTGAACGCGCGCCGAGTTGTGGCCATGACGGCCTCCGGGCAAAGGCGAGCCCTGCCTGACCGCCCCAGCCTACCTCAAACCGGCCCGCCCGTGCATGAAACTTGTTGAATCGACGCCCCCGGGGCAGGGTCTCGCCCGTGCGGCCCGTCCAACCTCCCAACAATCCGGGGTGGATACACCCCAACTCGACCTGCTCGCCACCTGCACCTTCGGCCTCGAGGCCGTGGTGGCGCGTGAACTGGCCCAGTTGGGGTACGACGCGGAGCCCATCGGGACCGGTCGGATTCTCTTCCGCGGCGACCACCGGGCCATCGCCGACGCCAACCTCTGGCTGCGGGCGGCCGATCGGGTCCTGATCCGGGTGGGCACGTTCGAGGCCGACAACTTCGATTCGCTCTTCGAGGGCGTCAAGGCCCTGCCGTGGGAGCGCTGGATCGCCCGCGAGGCCGCGTTTCCCGTGGCGGGGCGGTGCGTGCGTTCGCGGCTCTCGAGCGAGCCGGCGGTGCAGCGGGCGACCAAGAAGGCGATCGTCGAGAGGCTCCAGGTCATGCACGCCAGCGGGGGGCTTGCTGCGCTCCTGCCGGAGACTGGCCCGCAGGTGGCCATCGAGGTCTCGATCCTGAAGGACATCGCCACGTTCACGATCGATACGTCCGGCACGGGTTTGCACAAGCGGGGCTACCGCGAGGGCGTGATGCCGGCGGAGGCCGCGCTGCGCGAGACCCTCGCCGCGGGCCTGGTGTTGCTGAGCGTCTGGCGTCCCGGTCGGCCGCTGGTGGACCCTTTCTGCGGGAGCGGCACGATCGCCATCGAGGCGGCGATGATCGGTCGGTCGATCGCCCCGGGTCTGAACCGTCCGAGCGGGTTCGACGCGGAGCGATGGAAGGGCGCCGACGGCCGACCGCTGATCGATCCGCGTGTGTGGCAAGAGGCCCGCGAGGAGGCCGCCGCGTCGATCGTGCCCGATCGGCTGGATCCGGTTATCCACGCGTCGGATGTGGACGAGGAGGTGCTCCGGCTGGCCCGTCGCAACGCCCGCGCGGCCGGTCACGGCATCGAGAACGACATCCAGTTCCTGCGCCGGGATGTGGCCGAACTCTCGAGCACCAAGGACTACGGGGTGATCGTCACCAATCCGCCGTACGGCGAGCGCATCGGGGCCCGCGGCGAGCAGGAGGACATCGACCGCCTGTACCGCTCGCTGCCCACGATCTTCCGGCGGATGCCGACGTGGAGTTTCCATGTGCTCAGCGGGCGGCTGGACATGGAGCGCCTGTTCGGCCAGGTGGCGACGCGCAGGCGGAAGCTGTACAACTCCAAGATCGAGTGCACGTACTTCTCGTTCCTCGGGCCGAGGCCGCCCGGGGCGGCAGCGCCGGGCGCGGAAATGCCGGAGCCGCACCGCGAAGAGGACGAGGGCGGAACCGAAGGGATCGAAGGGGGGACCGGAGCGTCGGGCGAGAGCGCACGCATCGCCATCAACGAGGATGGCGAGGCAGAGCAGGCTCTCGCCTCGAGTCCCTCGGTCTTCGCTTCATCCCCCTCGCGTTCCGAGCCCCCGGCCGCGTTCGGCGGCCTGCGGGAGCGCGACGAGCGCGAGGCGGCGGAGTTCGGCCGGTGCCTGGCCAACAACCTGCGGCACCTGCGCAAGTACCCATCGCGCGGCACCACGAACTTCCGCGTCTACGAGCGCGATGTGCCGGATGTGCCGCTGATCGTCGATCGGTACGAGGCGACCTCCGGCGAGGTCTGGTTCCACGCCGCGGAGTACGAGCGACAGCACAGCCGCACCTCCGCCCAGCAGGCCGACTGGTTCGACCTCATGCGCCGCACCATCGCCGAGGCCGGCGGCGTTCCGCCGATCCGGGTGGTGACGAAGGAAAAGCACCGCCAGCGCGGCCTCTCGCAGCACGAGAAAGTCGCCGAGGACCGGGGCACGCTCATCGTGCAGGAGGCCGGCCTGCGCTTCGAGGTGAACCTCACCGACTACATCGACACCGGCCTGTTCCTCGACCACCGCCAGACGCGCCAGATGTTCAAGGAGCAGGCGAGCGGGAAGCGGGTGCTGAATCTGTTCTGCTACACGGGGAGTTTCACGGCCTACGCCGCGGCGGGTGGCGCGGCCTCGACCACCAGCGTGGACCTCTCCAACACCTATCTCGACTGGGCCCGCCGGAACCTCGGCCTGAACAACCTGTACGCGCCGAGGCACGCGTTTGTGAAGTCGGATGTGATGGAGTTTCTCCGCTCGCACGCGAAGCCGGCGGGCGGGTCGTACGACCTGGCCATCGTGGACCCGCCGACGTTCTCCAACAGCACCTCCACGGAGCGCGACTGGGAGGTGCAGGAGTCGCACACCGAACTGCTCGCGCTGCTCGCCCCGCTCATGGCCGAGGGCGGTGGGGTGTACTTCTCGACCAACTTCCGCCGCTTCAAGCTCGATGAACCCCGGGCGGCCGAGGCGGGCTTCGCCGTGCGAGAGATCAGCAACCGAACCGTCCCGCCGGAGTACCGCAACAGGCGCATCCACCGGTGCTGGCGGCTGGCCATGGTCGGTCGCCAGGCCGCGGTCGAGTCGATCGCTCGGCGCACCTCCCTGTCGGCTCCCGAATCCGCGGCGGAGGCCGAGGGCGAGTAGGCCGCGTCGTGCCGGAAGGGGTCATCGCGAGGCGCGCGCGGTGCACGATCCGGACCAGACCAGCGTGCCCAGCAGCGCCAGCATCCCGTAGGAGGGACCGCCGATCTCGCGCCACGTCCGAACCGCCGCGTCGAGCGATTCCGTTCCGCCCGGCGGAAGGATCAGCGAGAGGAGCAACATCCCGCACCCGACGAGCGCCGGCCATCGCGCGATCGGGGTCTTCGGCGCCACGATCATCGCGGCCGCGACGCACGCGGGCGCGAGCAGCAGGTACAGGTGCCGCCCGTTGGTCTGCGGGCCGAAGATGAGGAAGCCCAGGATCAGCGCGGCGGACTCGATGGCGATGAGCGCGGGGAACGGCCCGGAGCGCTGCATCCCCGCGCGGGGCCACGCCAGCAGGGGCAGCTTCGACCGGCGGTACGCCAGCGCGATCATCGAGCACACCACGAGCGCGACGCACCCTCCGAGGATCATGGCCGCGAGCGCGTGCTGGTTTCCTCCGAGCGCCCGGGCGATCGAGCTGGTGATGGAGACGCTGAATCCGTCGGCGATGCCGCCGGTGATGGCGTGGGGCCCGTCCGAGCCGAGGCCCGTCAGGTTCAGCAGGGCGCCAAAGCCGGTGCGAAGGTACTCCAGGTTCTTCGACCACCCAACCCATAGCGCGGGCGCGAACGCCCCGGCGAGGATCCCCGCGATCATTCCCGCCGCCGCCGTGTATCTGCGCCGGAGGACGAGCCACGGGAGAAAGAAGATCGGCAGGTATTTCACGTTGACGGCGATGCCGAGGGCCACCCCCGCCAGCGCGGGGCGCTTGTCCAGGGCGCGAATCCCGACCGCCATGAGCAGGAGCATCAGCGCGTTGGTCTGCCACATCCGAAGCTCGCTGCGCACCTTGTCGGCGACCACGACGAGGGCGATGGCCATCACGACGGGCGCGAGCAGCGCCGCGAGCCTTCGCCCCTCCGCGGCCAGCCGCTCGCAGGCGTCCCGGGCCAGCATCCACGCCGAGGCGATCGACATGCCCGCGCTGGCCAAGAGCGTGATGATCCCGGCGGTCCGATGCTGCGTGGTCGGATCGTCCAGCAGCGTCAGGGGCATGTAGAGAAAGGCCACCAGGGGCGGATAGATGTAGTCCCGGTGTCGCTCGGCGTACAGGTCGCCACCATGGACCATCTCGCGAGCGGCCTCGTAGAACGCGAGGAAGTCGCCCTTGGTGGAATCGGCGGCGTACGCGTAGGTCAGCGCGTGACGGACGAACTCCGCGTAGAGCAACCCGATGCCGATGCACGCCCACACCCCGAACAGCCGGGCGCGCCTGGAGCTGCGCGTCGAGGCGTCGCGGGATGGTCCGGGCGGCTTGCGAGATGTGCTCGGGTGGTGCTCCATCGTGCTGTGCCGCCAAACGCGGGCCGCGGGACAGGGCCAACTCTACCCGCGCTGGCGGATCGCGGGCACACTCTCGAGTGTCCTCGCCCGTGCCAGCCCCGCCCACGCCACGCCCAGCCACATCAACGCCACGCACCACCCCGCGCCGCCGATCGCACGCCACCCCGCTACCAGCCCGTCCATGCCCATGCCGGTGGGGGGGAAGTTCATGGCGACCTGGCCGAGCAGGAGTGCGACCAGCGCGGCACGTCCCGGCCTGGCGGCCAGGAGCAACGCCGCGCAGAACAGGTTGACCACGATCAGCAGCACGAGGTGGCGCCCCTGCGTGTGCGGCGAGAACGCCAGCATCGCCACGATCACCCCGGCCCACTCCATCGCCATCAGCGCCGGCAAGGCCGTGCCGCGCGGGCGCCGGAGCAGCGAGAACCCCCGCGCGGCGTACATGCGCCACGTGGCTCCCAGCAGGCCCAGGCCCACAAGGGCCGCGCCGAGGAGCGCGACTCCCGCGCCGGGTGTCGGGAGCATGGCGCGGGTGAGCGCGCTGGTGATGGAGATCGACAGCGGGTGCGCGGCGTCCTGCACGGTCGCCGCCGTCTCCGTCGCCACGCTCGAGCCGAAGACCCGGGACACGCCGCCCAGCGCGATCCCCCAGAGTCTCAGGTTCTGGTCCCACCCGCACACCAGCGCGGGCAGCACGGCAAACACCGCGAGGAACGCCACGCTCCACGCGGCCGCCCGCCAGCGGCCGCGCACGAGCAGATAGCCGACAAACAGGATCGGCGTGTACTTGATCACGCAGGCCAACGCGATCGCCGCGCCGGAGAGCGCCGGCCGTCGCTCGCACCAGACAAGCCCGAGGAGCACGCCGAGCACCACGAGCAGGTCCGTCTGCCCGCCCCCGATGACCGAGCGGACCTTGCCAATCGTGAGCACCAGCCCGAGCAGCGCGACGGCCAGCACGGTCGCGCCGGTGCTCCATCCCAAGCGAGCATCCTTCTCCGCCGGACCGGTCAGACGGCCGTGCATCTCCCGTGCTCCGACCAGCAGGACCACCAGCAGCATCCCCGCGTTGATCCAGGCCCACGCCCACGCACATCCCGCCTGGCCGAGCTTGGCCAGAGGCACAAACAGCATCGCCAGGGATGGAGGATACAGATACGTTCCGTCCACGCCGGCCTCGGGCGCGCGGTTGTAGATGTTCTCGCCGCGCTCCAGACCCAGCGCGGCGTGATAGAAGATCGGGAAGTCGCCGGTGGTGCCCCCGTGGCGTGCGGATCGTGCCGTGAGCACGAGGAACAGGCTGATTCCCAGCATGGCCGCCGCGAGGGCGATTGCCCATGTCCTGCTCGATGAGCCCGGCGAACGTGCCGCCGGGTGGGATGGCGTGGGCATGGCGGATCCTAGAGGCGGATGCTCCGGGGAATGCGGCGGCGGTTCGGGGCGCCGGCGGCCCGGGCCGCCGGCGTCGGCACGGGTCATTTCCCGCCGGGCCCGAAGCCGCGGGGCGCGAGCGGGTACACTGCCCGGCCATGACGACCCGGGTGAGGTCTCGTTTCCCGACCATTCTCTCGCTGATCGTGCTCCTGAGCCCAATCGCCCCGGGCTGCGCGGTCAATCGGCACGTGCTCACGCGCCGGGAGCTCGAGTGCCGGCGCGCGGCGTATCTCGACCAGGCCGCCCACGACCGGCGCGACGCGATCCAGAAAATCGTCCGGCGGATGGTCCGCGAGCACGAGGAGTATGCGCAATCGGGCAAGAGCGGCCCCGAGCCGGTGTTCGATGTGCTCATCATCTCGGGCGGGGGCGACAAGGGGGCGTTCGCGGCCGGGTTTCTCGCGGGATGGGTGACCGTCGAGGGCCCGCTGGCGCGCCCGATGTTCGACGTGGTTACCGGTGTGTCCACCGGCGCCCTCATCGCTCCGTTCGCGTTCACGGGGGACAACCTCGCCGACGCGAGAATCCTGAAGATCTACCAGGAGCCGCAGAAGGACTGGTCGCAGGTGCGGGACTGGTTCTTCTTTCTGCCCGGGCGTGAGTCGTTCGTGGACGCCACCGGCATCAAGCGCGACATCCAGCGCGAGGTGGGCCGCAAGATCCTTCTCGACATGGCCCGCGGCGCCGTCGAGGACCGCGTGCTGGCCATCGGCACCACCAACCTCGACCTGGGCCTTCCCCACACCTGGGACCTCTCGGAAGAGGCCGTGCGGGCGCTCTCGGGGGGCAAGGTCGGCCGCGTCCACGAGATCCTGCGGGCGTCCGCGGCCATCCCCGCCATCTTTCCGCCGGTGGTGATCGACGACGCCCTGCACGTGGACGGGGGCACGACCTCCAACATCCTGATCATCGACGACCTCCGGGCCGACGACACCCCCCGGCACATCCTCCGGCGCGAGCATCCGGACGTGCCCCTCCCCCGGATCCGGTATTGGGTGATCATCAACAACCGGATCAACCCGGACCCGAAGATCATCCAGCCCACGTGGGTGAGCATCACAGAGGCGAGCGTGGACGCCATGATCCGCTCTTCCGAGATGACCACGCTGCGGAACTTTGCCGAACAGGTGGAGTTCATCTCCCGCACCGAGCCGGACGCCCGGGTGGAACTCCGGTGGGTGGCCATTCCGGACGCGTGGAACCCACCCGAGCCGGGGATTTTCCAACCCGAGAACATGCGGCTGTTGGCCGAGTTGGGGATGCGGATGGGCGTGGATCCGGGGAGTTGGCGCACCAACCTGGCCCGGATCGGCCCGCGGGACCTGGAATCTCCGCCGGTGTGCCTCCCGGACGGGCGGTAGCCCCCGGCGTCGGATGATGGGCGGATCGCCGCCGGCGCACTTCGCGTGACATTTCTTGTGGAACTCTTGGGGCAACGGCCGATTGTGCGCTTCGAGTCAGTCCGCGATTCACCGACATTTCTCTGGCCGTTGGCCGCTATTCGGCGGCCGACAGGACGGATCCGAACGTTTTTCACACAAGGATGGTTCTTCCGATGACGACCGACAATCGATCCAACACCCCGGCCACCGTGGAACGCATGACCGCCAGCAGCTCCAGGGGAGGTTCCAGCGGGCTGGGCGGGATGCTCACGATCCTGCTCACCGTCGCCTGCATCGTCCTCATCGGGGCCTGCTTCTTCATCAACAACGCCAAATCCGAGGCCCAGAAGGCCCTCGAGAACGCCAAGACCGACCTGAAGGACGCCCGCGACACCCTCGCGGCCAAGGACATGAACCTCCAGGCCCAGAGCCAGAAGATCCAGCAGATGGCCGCGGACCTCAATCGCAGCATCCCGCTGGCCCGCCTGCCGGAGGCCGTCAAGGCCGGGACCGTCGGCGAGGCCCTCGCGAAGATCACGCAACTCACCGAGGCCCCGCAGTCCCAGCAGGCGGGCCGTGGCGCCCCGCTCCAGCCCATGCCCGGCAACGACTCGCCGATGGCCTGGCTCGAGACGATCTCCCGGCAGGTCGCCCGCGGGAGCATCAATACCAGGGAGCCCGTCGGCAACGACGCGGGCAAGGTGCAACTGCACAAGGGCATCCAGATCGTCATGACCCGCGTGGGCGCGTACACCAAGCCGATCTCCGGCAACCCGGCCGACACCTACGACGCGGTGCTCTCGTTCCAGAAGGCCAACCGCCTCACGGCCGACGGCATCATCGGCAAGGGCACCTGGGGCAGGGTCCGCGAGAAGTTCGAGTCCACCGTCGCGGGCGTTCACCAGTAGTCGGCGACGAGCGGCACTTCCAAGCCGCAGGGATAGACAATCGAAAGAAAGAACCCCGCAGCTCGCGGGGTTTTTTCGTGGACACTCGATGATCCGACCGCTCACTTGCCCTTGGGCTTTTCGTCCTTCTTCTCCGAGTCCTTCTTCCCACCCACGCCCGCGCGGGTGTAGGTGATCTCCATCACCTTCATCTCCTTGCCGCCGTCGATCATGGAGAAGTCGTCTCGCCACGTGTCCTTGCTCGTGATCGTGATGACTTCCTTCCACGTGGCCTTCTTGCCCGTCATGGGGTTTGGGGCCTCGCCCGTCAAGGTGAACACCTTGCCGTCGCCGCTCGAAGATCCCGTCATGTACATGATCCCGGTGCTCATGGAGTCGGCCCAGGTCGCCTCGAAACGCTTCTCGGCGTTGTTGTACCCCATCATGCCCCCGCCGCGGAAGAACTTGCCGTGGTTGCGCCCGTCGAAGTCCATCGACATGAAGCGGTTGCCGTACATCATGGTGATGGTCATGGTCCCCTTGTCAACGTTTTCCTCGCCCGGGGTCAGGTCCTTGGCCTCGGCCGCCCACTCGCCCACGAACTGCTCGAGCATCTTGTGGCTCGGGCCCGGCTTGTTGGCCTCCTCGAACGCCTTCATCTTGTCCTCGCCCTTGCGAGGACTGGTGAAGGGCGCGGGCTTGTCGGCTTTGGGCTTCTCGATCGACTTCGGGGAGTGGGGGGGGGCCTTGTCGGGCTGTGCCGACGGCGCGCCGGGCCCGCTGGACTTGCCCTGTGCCAGAACGGTTGGCGCGCCCATGAAGGACGCAACGAGAGCAAGAGCGAAGAGGCGTTTCATACGTGATGTTCCGGGGTGAGCCGCGTCAGCCCGGGTGGCGTGTCGCCCGCCGGACACACGCCGGCGGCGCAATCGCCCTGTTCCCCAGGGCGGCTCAACATTGAGTGTAGTGTGGGCGATCCCGCACGCAGGACATCTGTCGGTTGTCGGGCGCGAGGTGCAAGTGCCTGAAAATCAGGCAGTTGCGGCCGGCTCCGGGGTCTGCTCGCTTGTCCCGGCCCCGGAGACGCCCCCCCCTCCCATCCGCCTGATGGCCGCCGAGCCGAGTTTCTTCCCCACCTCGTAGATCGGCCCCGGGAGTTTCTGGCAGTTGCCGATGCACACATCCATCGCCCGGATGACCTCGTCGGCATCGGCCTTGGAGAAGACCAGCGCGGGGATGAGTTTGATCACGTCGAGTCGGTGCCCGGCCACCTGAGCGATGACGCGGTGGTCGCTCATCATGGGCAGGATGATCGCCTGGCAGAACAGGCTCGGGTCGAGTGTGTGGAGCATGTCCCACGCCTGGCCCATCAGGAACGATCTGGGACGCTGGAACTCGACGGCGACCATCAGGCCGCGCCCGCGGACTTCCTTGACCATGTCGTACTTGGCGAGCGTGCGCCGCAGGCCGTCCATGAGATACTCGCCGACGGTCGCGGCGTTCTCGACGATCTTCTCGGTCCTCAGCACGTGCAGCGAGGCCAGCCCCGCGACCATCGCCAGGTCGTTCATGCTGAACGTGTTCTGGATCCGCGAGCAGTTGTTCATGCTCGTGAAGACCTTCTGGTGGATCCACCGCTTGGTGAGCACACACGAGACGGGGACATACCCGCCCGAGAGCGCCTTGGCGATCACCATGATGTCCGGGCACCAGCCGGAGGCACCCGCCGCGCCCATGCCGAAGTGCTCGCCCGCGAACATCTTCCCCGTCCGGCCGAGCCCCGTCTGGATCTCATCGAGAATGAACAGCGCCCCATGGGCCCGGCAGAGTTCGCTCACCCGCCGCAGGTAGTCGTCCGCCGGCAGGTTCACGCCCTTGCCCTGGATCGGCTCGCAGATGAACGCCGCGACCCCCCCTCCCCCTCCCTTCTTGAGTTCGGCCTCGAGAGCCGCGAGATCGTTGAACGGAATCTCGGTGGTGTTCAGGAACGACCCGAACCCGTCGCGGAACTCCGCGTTGCCGGTCACGGACAGCGCGCCCATCGTCAGGCCGTGGTACGCCCGGCGGCAATACACCACCCGCTCGCGCCGGGTCGCCGCCCGGGCATGCTTGAGCGCGGCGTCGATCGCCTCCGCCCCGCCGCTGGCGAAGAAGCAGGTGTCCAGGGCCGTGCCGTCGCGGTGGTCCTTCCGCGCCAGGGCGACGAGTTCGCGGGCGAGCAGGCCCGCCACTCGAAACGTCCCCACGCCCGGCAGGTTCGGCAAATCGAGGTCCATGGCCTGCCTGAGGGCCGCGCGGATGACCGGGTGGTTGCGTCCCCCCGCGAAGACGGCGTAGCCCCCGAGGCAGTCGATGTACCTGTTGCCGGCATCGTCGAAAAGGTACGCCCCCCGGCCCTTCTCGAACTTCACGTCGAAGCCGATGGTCTTGAGCACCGCGGCAAACGCCGGGTTGATGTGGGCCTCGAACAACGGGAGGGCATTGTCCCGATTGGCCCGGAGCAGGCCCGCGAGATCGAACCCAAGCGTATCGTCGGTTGTAGAAGAGGAATCCAAGGGCATGTGTGGCAGTCGTTCCGGGGTCTTGGGGCGCGGGCCGGGGGTATCGAAAGGGCTCGACCATGATAAGTGCCAAGTTGATCGCCGTCGGGGTCGTCGGAACCATTGGGTTTCTTGGCCTCTGGGGCGCGTACCGGTGGCACAGCCCGTGTGCCTCCTGCCCGATGAGCATGGCGATCGGCGCGCTCGGCGGGCCAAGCGGATGCGCCCCCGCGCCGAAGCAGCGGGATCCGGTTGCGGACGCTCGGCCCGAGCCCAAGCCCGCGGGGGCGGTGATCAGTGCGGTCTCTGCGAAAACGGAATCAACACCCATGACGACGACGCCGACCAAGACGGAAACAGCCATGTTCGGGGCGGGATGCTTCTGGGGCGTGGAAGGGGTGCTCAAGCAGATCCCCGGCGTCGTGGACACCGCCTGCGGCTACGCGGGCGGACACACGCCCAACGCGACGTACAAGCAGGTGTGCTCGAGCACCACCGGCCACGCCGAGGTCGTGAAGATCGAGTTCGACCCGTCGAAGATCTCCTATGAGAAGCTCGTCGGCAAGTTCTTCAAGTTCCACGACCCGACGCAGGTCAACCGCCAGGGGCCGGACGTCGGCACCCAGTATCGCTCGGCGATCTTCTACTACTCGCCGGAGCAGAAGGCCACCGCCGAGGCCGTGAAGGCCAGGCTCGACAAGAGCGGCAAGTTCAAGGCCCCGATCGCCACCGAGATCGTCAAGGCCGGCGAGTTCTGGCGTGCCGAGGAGTACCACCAGAACTACTTCGCCAAGAACGGCCTGGAAAACAACTGCCACTTGCCGCCCGCCGACGACGGCGATTGACCCTTGGCCACCCCGTTGTGCTGTTCGGCCAACGCAGGCCGGGGTCGGCGAATGCTGGCCGGCCGCCGGGCTCGGATTTCGATGGCCGGCCGGTATGAGCGTTCGGGACGCGATCCCGCCGAATGCGGGGATGGGCGACGCACAGATTCTGGGTAAAGTCGGGTTCGGTGGGGGATTGAAGCCCCGCGTGCGCACCGGCCCGCGTTTCGTCGCGTACATGTTCAAGGGAGAATGCGTGTTGGCACGATCGTTGCTCCACTGCATCTCGGATTCGCTCGAGGTTTCGACCATCTGGAAACCTCCGGCCCGGCGGTGTTGTCCGCGTCGGGTCGGGGGTTTTTTCTTTGTGGATCGGCGATGCCCACTTCGGCCGCCGGCATCCCGTGGACGTATGAACTGCTCAAGCGGGGGCCGCGGGGAAACGGAGCGATGACGTGTTCAAGCGAATGATCCCACTCTTTGCGATCGTGGCCCTGGCGGCCTGCTCCGAGGGCCCGCCCAGCGCGACGACCGCAAACCCGCCAAAGGAAGCAACCACCGTGGCCACCAAGCCCACCCCCGCCCAGCCCGCCGCCAATGCCGTGCCCGCCGCCGCGCCCTCGTCCGGCAAGGTCGTGAAGTCCGAGGCCCAGTGGAAGCAGCAGCTCACGCCCATGCAGTACGAGGTGCTCCGGCAGAAGGGCACCGAGCGGGCGTTCTCGGGCAAGTACTGGGACACCAAGACTCCCGGTCTGTACAAGTGCGCCGCGTGCGGCGCGGTCCTGTTCAGCTCCGACGCCAAGTTCGATTCGGAGTGCGGCTGGCCGAGCTTCGACCGGATGATCGCCGCGGGGACCATCGAGGAGCACCAGGACACCAGCCACGGCATGGTCCGCACGGAAGTCACCTGCGCCCGGTGCGGCGGGCACCTCGGCCACGTCTTCGACGACGGCCCGACGTCCACCCACCTGCGGTACTGCATCAACTCCGCCTCGATCGAGCTCGAGCCGGGGGCGACGAAGAAAACAGAGGGCGCGCCCCCGACGCCCGCCAACCCCTGAGCGCGCCGTTCAGCCGTACTTCACCCAGGCCACCAGGCCCGCGATCACCGCCGCGCTGACCAGCCAGAGCGCCATCATCGACCCAATGACGTATGGGGCGATGCACAGCGCGATCCCGGCCGCGAGGCAGCGAAAGTCCGTCTGCTTCTTGCCATAGATGAACAAGGCCATGCCGATCGCGCCGAGGAGCAGGCCGGAGAACAACGTGCCCGGGGAGAGGTCCATGCCCGGACATCGACGCCCAAACCGGATCGGAACACACCGGACCGACCCACCGTCGAGGCCGGCCGCTTATGGGACCGGACTTGACGGATCGTCCCGCGTGGGCGACACTCCCGAGATGATCCACCGTGCCTCCCCGCCCGCCGCGTCCAGGTGGAGCATGCCATGAGCGGCTCGGGCGTCCCCCCCATTCCTCGCTGGGCATGGGTGGGCGCGGGCCTGCTGGTGGTGGTCGCGGGCATCGCGGCCGCGCTGCTCTACGTGTTCCTCCCGCCGGGCACCGCGTCGTTCCTGCTCTTTGCGGGGGCCGTCGTGAGCATGTGCGGGGCCGGACCGGTGCTGCTGGGTGCGTACTCACGCCACAAAGCGCAGCAACAGGCGCGCGCCAAGGAACGCGCCGAGGCCATCCGAGCCCCCGATCCGCGGGACCGCCGCGAGCGCGAGTAGGGCCTACTCGCTCGGGAGCGGCAAGCGCCGGGCCAGTTCGAGAAACCGCGAGAACTGGTCGCGAACCTCGATCATCGAGTCGCCCCCGAACTTCTCCCGCAGAGCCTTCGCGATCTCGAACGCCACGGCGTGCTCCATCACCACGCTCGCGGCCGAAACCGCGCAGATGTCCGACCGCTCGTACGCGCTCGTCGCGGCCCGCATCGTGTTCAGATCGACGCTCGGCATGCCGCGCAGCAGCGTGGAAATGGGCTTCATCGTCCCGCGCACCACCACCGGCGCGCCGTTGGTCATGCCCCCCTCGATCCCGCCGGCGTTGTTGGTGTCGCGGACGAATCCAAGGCCCGGCGCGCCACGCCGATCCGGATCGAACCGGATCGGATCGTGCACCTTGGACCCCGGACGGGCCGCACACTCCTTGCCCAGCCCGATTTCCACGGCCTTGAACGCCTGGATCCCCATGACCGCCGCGGCCAGGCGGGCGTCGAGCCGCTCGTGCCAGTTCATCGTCGAGCCCAGCCCGGGCGGGCACCCGAAGGCGTGGGCCTCGACGAGGCCGCCCACGGTGTCCTTGTCGATCTTGGCCTGCCGGATCGCGGCACACTGGCGCTGCGTGACCTCGCCCGCCGCGCCGTCGGGGCAATACGTCTCGGACGCATCGCGAAGGGCCACGAGAGACTTCCAGTTGGTTTCGCTCACCTCGCCGCACCACGCCGCGTCGTAGATGGAGCGCACAAACCCGAACACCTCGATGCCCACATCGCGCAGCAGGCAGCGGGCCAGCGCCCCCGCGGCCACGCGGGCCGCCGTCTCCCGGGCCGAGGCCCGCTCGAGCGTCTCGCGGCAGTCGGTCGTCAGGTACTTGATGCTCCCCGCAAGATCGGCGTGCCCCGGGCGCGGCGTGTGCACCGGCGGCGTCTTGGCCACATCATCCAGCCGTGAGTCCTTGTTGGCGACCTTCAGGCAGACCGGCGAGCCCATCGTGTGGCCGTGCCGGAGGCCGGAGAGGATCTCCACGGTGTCGGTCTCGATCCGCTGGCGGGCCCCGCGCCCGTACCCGCCCTGGCGGCGGGCGAGTTCGGCGTTGATGAACCCGACGTCCACGGCCATCCCGGCGGGGAGGCCCGAGACCAGCGCGATCATCGCGGGTCCGTGGGATTCGCCGGCGGTCTGGTAGGTCAGGCAGGCCATGGCCAACAGTATCGGCCGAATCGGCCGGCCCCATTGGCCTATGCCGAGACGCGGGCGAAGACCTGATAGTCCCGGTGCTTGTCGAGCTTCTCGTCCACCCGCCATGAGTGCACCGTCTTCATCCCCAGCCACCTCAGCGCCCGCTGCAACTGGGCCGGGGAGAAGACCTGCGTGTGGCCCTCCATGGGCCGGCCGCGGGTGTCGGTGATGAGCAGGAGTTGCCCGCCCGGCTCGACACACGAGGAGAGCAGTTCGAGGAACTCCATCCAGTCGGCGGTGTGGTCGAGGACGTTGGAGCAGAGCACGAAGCGGAACTTCTGGGTGAACTGCTGCATCTGCGTCGTGACGTAGTTCGCCGAGCCGCGCCGGCCCAGCGTCGCGTACGGGATCTCCGCCGCGTAGGCGGCCATGAGCGAGTCGTTGGCCGTGACGTCCACGCCCTCGACAAGCTCGAAGAACCCGATCGGCCCGCACCCGACCTCCAGCACGCTCCCGGCGAAGCCCTCCCACGTGCGGGGTCCCGAGGATGTGAACCCGAGATTCTTGAGCACCCACGTCGCGTCCGCGTGGCGCAGTTCCTGCAACTTCGCCAGGGGCCAGTCGCGGTACGGCCACCGGTTCTTCCAGAAGTCCAGTTCGTATCGCTGGCTGTCGGTCCACGATTCGGCGTTGGCGCTTGGCTGTGGCTTCCCGGCAATCTCTGCGGCGGCCATGACTGGCTCCATCACCCGTTCCCCCCGGGCGTTTCGCGCTTCCCGGCGCGAACGGGCAATGGTATCAGGCAGGATGCGTCCGGTTGCACAAACCCGCGGCCGCGACCGCCCGCCGCGAAGTTGGCCAGAGGAGGTCTACCGTCGGCGATGCCGACGACGCCGCCGCAGCCGCCGAGGACTTCGCATCCCCGATTCGATGCGATCATCTGCGATATCGACGGGTGCCTCTCCCCGGAGACGGCCGCGCCGTTCGATGTCGAGCCGCTCGCGAAGATCGCCGAGCACAACCGCCTCGCCCACGAGCGGCGCGACCGGCCGGTGCTGACGGTCTGCAGCGGGCGCCCGCAACCCTTCGCCGAGGCGATGTGCAGGCTGCTGGGCAATCGGACGGTCCCGCTCATCGCCGAGAACGGCGTCTGGATGTGGGACCCGGCCTCCAACGCGTTCCTCATGGACCCGGCCATCACGCCCGAGCATCGGCGGGCCGTGCGCGACGCCGCGGCATGGCTGGAAAACGAGTTCGGCCCGCGCGCCGTGAGCCAGCAGCCGGGCAAGAGCGCCAGCGTGAGCCTGTACCACGCCGACACCGAGTACCTCAAGTCGATCATGCCGCGCATCGAGGCGGAGTTTGCTGCTCGGCGGTGGCCGATGCGGGTGAGCATGACCTGGTTCTACGTCAACTGCGACCTTAAGCACGTGAACAAGTCCACCGGGATCGAGCGCCTGCTGGCCCACACCGGGATCGACCCGAATCGCACGGCCGGGATCGGCGACACCGCGGGTGACGAGTTGATCCGGCGAAAGGTGGCGTGGTTTGCCTGCCCGGGCAACGCCGCGCCGGAGATGAAGGCGAAGGCGGACTATGTGGCAAAGGCGGAGGAGGCGTGGGGGGTGGTGGAGATTCTGGAGCGCATCGATGCGATGTGAGCGCACGCACGCCTACGGCAGCACCAGCATCGCATCCCCATACGAGTAGAACCGGTATCGCTCCCGCACCGCCTCGGCATAGATCGCCCGCAGCCGTTCGACGCCGACGCTCGGCTCGCCCTCCGGCGGCGCCAGCATCGCCGCGACCATCGCCATGAGCGTGCTCCTGGGCAGGTGGAAGTTGGTCATCAGCACATCCACGTGCCGGAACCGGTAGCCGGGGGTGATGAGGATCCGCGTCTGTTTCGACCCGCCGCTGAGCATCTCCGCGGGCGACTCGAACGACTCGAGCGTCCGCGCGGCCGTCGTCCCCACCGCGAAGATGCGCCCCGACCACCCCCGAGCATCAGCGGGCGTGTTCCGGGCTCGTTGGATCACCCGCGCCGTCTCCGCCGGAACGCCGCACCATTCCGCGTGCATGGAGTGCTGCTCGATGAACTCCGCCTCGACGGGCTTGAACGTCCCCAGCCCGACGTCCAGCGTCACCTCCGCCCGATCCACGCCCGCCTCCGTCAGCCGCGCCAGCAACTCGGGCGTGAAGTGCAGGCCCGCGGTCGGCGCGGCCACGCTGCCGCACCCCGCCCGCTCGCCTCGGTCGCTCGCGTACACCGTCTGGTACGTCGCCCGGTCCTGGTCGTCGGCGACCTCGACCCGCGACTCACGCCGCGCGGCCCGGATGTACGGAGGTATCGGCGTCAGCCCGACCCGCTCCAGCAACGCGGGCGCTTGGGCGTCCGGCTGCAACGGGCCGGCATCAGACGCCACGCCGACCCGCCACGCCGCGCCGTCTTCGCCCGCTCGCTCCATGAGCGTGAGCCGCAGGTCGCTCTCCGCTCCGGCGCGGTCGAGCAGCCGAACCACCACTCCCGGCTTCATCCGACGCATCTTGAGCAGAACGATCCACTCCGAACCGCCGCTCGATGGGGGGCCGGGGGCGTTCTCGACGTACAGCCCCTCCGCCCTTCCGCCGGTGTCCGAACGCACGCCCATGAACCGGGCCGGCAACACCCGCGTGGCATTGACGATCATCACGTCGCGCGGCGACGTGGCCCGAGCGTCCGTCGGCCGCAGGATCTCCGGCAACTCCCGCACGATGCGGTGTTCCAGGCGCGAAGGGTCGGAACGTGACACGACCAGCAGGCGGGCCGAGTCGCGCGGCCGTGCCGGGGTCTTCGCGATGAGGTCCTCCGGCAGGGGATAGTCGAGGTCTTCGGTGCGCAGCATGCGTGGCGATCCGGCAACACGCCGGTCGGGCGCGCCCGGGGGGCAGGGGTGGGGAGAAGCCGGGGGGGGATGTTATGGGGCGAGCGGGGGGGCACGGGCTTCGTAGGGATTTTTCCGTGCGAACCCCCGCCGGTGCATTCCCCGCCATCCGTCCGTGCCAGGGCGCGGGCGATCGGCCTGCGCTCGGCCGCGATGGAGGCTCCTATCCGGCGCACCTGCGCCGGGTCAACGCGGCCCGGGACTTCGGCGCGGTTCCCGCGCGCCCTCCAACCTATCCCGAGCACCTCCGGCGGATGAACGACCAGATCGACTTGCAGGCGGGACGGAGCCGCGACTCGCTCCGTATTCCGAGCGACCGGCCGACGTGCGGCGTGGGCCGGCGCGTGATCGGCGTGCCGGAATGCGGGGACTGCCGCGATGGGCCGCGCACGACCCCGACCGGATACCTGTTGCCATTGCCCGAACGCATCCCGCGACTGGTCATCGAAGAGACCTACCACCTGCGCAATCTCCTCAGCCGCGGGGCGATCATCGACCTGGCGGGGTAGGGTCGGCCCGGTGGTTCAGGTTGGTGGAACGAGGGTGGCCGGAACCGGGGGATTTTCCCTGTTCCCGTGGGCGGGAATGTCTATAGACTGGAAACGGCCCGCCCACCCCGTCCCGGAGGGCCGGTCGTCGCGTTCCCGCCTTCCGACGGGTCCACGCGCCGATCAACAACCAACTGCCCGCGCCCCGCCCACCGGCCGGCGCAACCGGAGGTCTTTCATGGCTGTCCACAACGTCTCCGACATCAGGAACATCTGCCTCGTGGGCCACACCGGGTCGGGGAAGACCACCCTGACCGAACGCCTCCTGTTCGCCTCCGGCGCCACCAAACGCATGGGCAGCATCGACGAGGGGAACACCGTCAGCGACTGGACCGACGAGGAGAAGCACCACAAACACTCGCTCCAGCCGAGCGTCACGCACTTTGCGTACGAGGGTCACGAGGTCAATCTCATCGACACGCCCGGGCTGGTGGACTTCATGGGCCACGCCATCGCCTGCCTGCCCGCGGTGGATACGGTGGCCGTGGTGATCGACGCGGCCCGCGGCATCGAGACCGCCACCCGGCGCATGATGGCCATCGCCGAGGAGCGGAAGCTCCCCCGCATCATCATCGTCAACAAGATCGAGCACCCCGAGGCCGACCTGGAGATCATCACCGAGCAGATCCGCGAGGCCTTCGGGGCCATCTGCCTCCCGATCAACCTGCCCACCCCCGGGCGAACGGACGTCATCAACGTCTTCGAGCACGACGGCAAGGACTCCAAGGGCGACCAGACCGACTTCTCCTCCGTCCACGAGGCCCATCGACGCATCGTGGAGCAGGTCATCGAGGTCGATGAGGAGCTCACGCTCCAGTACCTGGAGAAGGGTGAGGACGGCGGGTTCGATCCCGAGAAACTCCACGGCGCGTTCGAGCGGGCCCTCGAAGAAGCCCACCTCGTGCCCATCTGCTTCTGCTCGGCCAGGGGCGGGGTGGGCATCGATGACCTGATGCACGTGATCGCGTCCCTCTGCCCCGCGCCCGACGAGGTCCACCCCTCGGAGTTCCTCAAGAAGGACGAGGCCGCGGCAAACGAGCGGGAGTTCCGCCCCGATCCCGATCCCATGCGTCCGCTGATCGCCCACATCTTCAAGGTCGCCACCGACCCGTTCGTGGGCAAGCTCGGCATCTTCCGCGTGCACCAGGGGGTCATCAAGCAGCGCCAGGACCTGCTCCTCGACGACCAGAAGAAGACCATCCGCATCGGCCACATGTTCCGCCTGCAGGGCAAGGACCACGTGGAAGTCACCGAGCTTGGGCCCGGGCAGATCGGCGCGGTCGCCAAGATCGACGAACTCAAGCCCAACGGCGTGATGCACGAGAGCCACGACGCGGACAACCTCCGCATCAAGCCCCTCCCCATCGCCAAGCCCATGTACGGCCTTGCGATCGAGCTGAAGAACCATGCAGACGAGACGCGGTTCTCATCGGCCGTGCACAAGCTCATCGCCGAAGACCCGGGTTTCACCGTCGATCGCATCGCCGCCACCAAGCAGACGGTCATCCGCGGCATGGGCGACCTGCACCTGCGCATCATCCTCGAGAAGCTCAAGGCCATGGGGATCGAGGTCATCAGCTCCCCGCCCAAGATCGCCTACAAGGAGACCATCACCATCAAGGCCAACGGCCACCACCGCCACAAGAAGCAGACCGGCGGCGCGGGCCAGTTCGGCGAGGTCTACCTCACCGTCGAGCCCCTCCCGCTCGACCACGCCGAGGGCTTCGAGTTCCTCAACGAGACCGTCGGCGGCTCCATCCCCCGCCAGTTCATCCCCGCCGTCGAGAAGGGCGTCCGCCAGGCCATGGTGGACGGCGCCATCGCCGGCTACCCGATGAAGAACATCTGCGTCAAGGTCTACGACGGCAAGTACCACGACGTGGACTCCAAGGAAATCGCCTTCGTCACCGCCGGCAAGAAGGCCTTCATCGACGGCATCAGGAACGCCCGCCCCGTCCTCCTCGAGCCCTACGTCTCCGTCGAGATCTCCGTGCCCGCCAGGCACATGGGCGACATCGCCGGCGACCTCTCGGGCAAGCGCGGGCGCGTCCAGTCCACCGAGATGATCGGGGCCGACCAGTGCCTCATCCGGGCCACCGCCCCGCTGGCCGAACTCCAGAACTACTCCAACCAGCTCAAGAGCATGACCGGCGGGACCGGAACGTTCGTCATGGAATACAGCCACGACGAGCAGACCCCCGCCCACCTTCAGGCCGAGGTCGTGGCCGCGTACAAGCCCCACGACGACGAGTGATCGACCGGCGTGTTACGATCCCAGGCCGCACGATCGGGAGCCCACAATGGGAGAATCCATGCCCGCACAGCGACAAGCCTCCAGCACCGTTCTGGGCGTGCTCGCCCTGCTCATCCTCGCCGGCCTCATCATCTTCGGCGTGCAGGCCCTCGCGGGCGCCGGGTCGATGGGCGGTGCCGTGGCGCCGGCCCCCTCGGCCGCCCGGGTCAGCCTCTCCGAGGCGGTCATCGGCGACGACGTCGCGGCCGTGAAGGCTGCGCTCTCTTCCGGCGCCGATCCGAACGCGAGCATTGTCACCGACAAGCCCGGACGCGAGGGCATGACGGCCCTGATCCACGCCGCGTACGAGGGCAAGGCCGAGACCCTGCGAGCCCTGATCGACGCCAAGGCCAAGGTGGAGGCCCGCACCGAGGACGGCCGCACGGCCCTCATGTACGCCGCGGGCTGGGGCGACGCGCCCAAGGTCAAACTCCTCCTCGACGCCGGGGCCCGCACCGACGCCCGGGCCTCCGACGGGTGGACCGCCCTCATGTGGGCCGCGGCCCGGGGCGAGCCCGCCAGTGTGAAGGCCCTTGTCCAAGCGGGCGCCGACGTGAACGCGGCCAACAAGTGGCGGCAGACAGCCCTCATGGCCGCGGGCCGGAGCGGCTCGGCCGAAAAGGTCGCCCTGCTGCTCGAATCCGGAGCAACGGCGAACGCGGCCGACATGAACGGCGACACCGCCCTGAGCATCGCCGCGGCCAACGACACCCCGCCCGCCGTGATCGAGGCCCTGGCCCGGGCCGGAGCGCCGGTGAACAGCACCGACGCCGACGGCGTCACGCCGCTGATGAAGGCCGCCGAACGCGGCGACGCGGAGGTCGTGGCCGCGCTGCTCAGACTCGGCGCGGATGTGCAGGCCAAGGACCGGGCCAACGGCTGGACGGCCAGGGAGTGGGCGACCAAGCGCGACGATGAGAAGGGGCGGGCGGTGGTGAAGGCACTAGAGGCAAGATAGCCCATGCTACGAACGATTCTCGTCGTGCTTTGCTTGTATCTCCCTGTCGTTGCACGAGGCCAGAGTCTCGACGATGGACTCCCGCCAAAGGCGACAGCCGCGTTGCTGAAGGACGCGATCGAGTCTCAGAAGTTGGTGGTGGTGCTGCTGTCCGATCGCTTTTCAAGTGATGCGGCCCGTGTTTTGGAAGCGTGGAAGAGCGAGCGGGTTCGGGATCGCTTGAAGAATCTCATCTCATTCGAGTATGTGCCCGGTTCGCACGGGACCAGCGGGCGCAAACCATCGAGAGAGAGCCAGGAAGAAGTTCCAGAGCTGTTCTCCCGATTCCCCGGAGTAATCGCCTATCGCAATGGCAAAGTGGTCGATCAGGACATTCCATTGACTTCTACGGACGAAGTGATTGTGTGGCTGGACTTTGTTGCCAGTCCTTCGGCGGACGCGGCAAGGAAGCGGTACGAAGCGACTGCCACGGACTTCCCCAAGCTCTCCCATCTCGTGCTTGCGCAGCGACTTGAACGGCTGGGATTGACGGATGAGGCTGGCCAGTTGTATGAGTGGCTCTTGGAGGTCCACTTGAGGAACCCATTGGAGTTCATCGAGAGTCATCCGGTCGAACAGACGGCGCAATTCGATCTCCGGCATTGGCACACACACTCGCGGACTCAGCGAGAATGGCGAACCGCGGCCATCTCATTCGTCAAGGGGAACGCTTCGAGTCGCGAGCGCGTCGTTGCCCTCCGTGACGAGTTCAAGGGGAAGGTCGAATCGAATCCGTCCGAAGACAAACTGCTACGCACCTGGCTCGACGCCAACGAAGTTGTACCGGATTCGAGCGCTGTTGCCGAGTGGTTTTCCAGGCTGCAGAATGATCCGTCCAAGCGAGCCCTCGTGAATCGGTATTTTCGAGCGGTCTTTTCGGCGTTGGTGCAGACGGACGATTGGGCTGCCGCCGGGCGCCTCATCGACCGCCCTCTCGGCAGGATGGCCCAAACGCTTGGCTCCTTAGAAGCGGCCCGCACGTTGACTGACGGTCCGAAGCCGCCTGCTGCCCTCATCGAGCGGGCCGAGACCATCGCCTCACTCGATCTTGCTGCCCATTACGCAGCGTTGCTCGCTGCCGGCCGGGACCGCGAGGCCCAACTCGTAGCCGAGACTGCTCTATGTGAGATCGACTCCACTGTCTGTTACCGGGCACTGGTAGCAGTGGCTCTCAAGGCGTACCAAAGTCGCCCCGTGCATCGAGAGTGGGCTGACATCGCGGATCGGGATGCGAAGCCGGAGCAACAACTTCGAGCCAAAGTGGATGCGGAACTCGACAAGCAGCACCCTTGAAGCAAAAATAAAAACGCTCGGCCGGTGGCGGTTCGGCCGAGCGCTCAATTCGCACCATGCAGGCGTGGCGTGCCCGGTCGGGTGATTGACGCTTGCGCAGGAGCCGCCATCCTTGGCAGCGCTTCCGTGCATCCCCTGGACGCGTCCGTGCGTCCCGGGCGTGCGCAAACTGCTCACCCTTCCGAACCTGCCGCGAGTCCGTTCGCACCTTCTGCGGCCTGCCGGTGGTGTACACACTCGGGTTGTCAATCCCGCGTCTCGCCGTTTCCGGCGATCGCAGAGGTCAGTCCTTGCGGTTCTGGATCCGCTCGACGAGTTCCGGCAACGAGTGGAAGCCCGCATCCTCGCTCGCCTTCCAGCGGCCCAGGTCGTGGATCTCCAGCCGGTTGCCCGCGCCGACGATCGCCACGTCCGCCCTCAGGCCCGCCTTGTCCAGGTGGCGCTTGGGCAGAATCACGCGGCCGGCCGAGTCCATTTCCAGATGCTCCACGAGGCTGAAGAGTCGGGGTTCGAGTTCCGCCATGTCCCGGTCCGGGGTGAGCGTCGGCTTCCCGGGCGAGCCGACCGTCTCGAAGTAGTTCTCGGTGTAGAGCCGAAGATGGCCTGTGGGCCAGGGAAGGCAGACCCACGAGTGCCCGTCCCGTTCCGCCGACCAGCGGTTCCGGTACTTGGCAGGTATCGCCAGTCGCTGCTTGGCGTCGATCGTGTGTTCTGAGTAGCCGGTGAACAGCACGTCTGGGCCTCTGGGTAGCCCGCCTCTCCGAGGCGGGGCAGCGGTGGCAACCCATTATGCCCCACTTCGCACCACAATGCAACACAAAGCCCAGTTATCCACCACGCTTTTCTCGGACGGTGCATAGCCGGTGGAAAACCGGCTTCATCCGATCCACGCGCAAGCCCCGGGCAGCGACGGATTTACGTGTTAGACTGCACGTGGAGGCAGCGACTCGAATGGCCACGTGGGGAATAACCCGACCCGACACTCCCGAGTCGCCGACGCGATTCGGTCGCCGACCGGATCGTCCGGATCGAGACCGCGAGCGCGCTCGCCAGGTGTCGGTTGCGGCTATCCCTGATATCCAGCGTGCCCTCTCGATGCTCCCCGCCGCGACGTGCGTGATGACGGCGTCGTTCGAGACCAAGCGCAACGGCATGCTCGTCTCGCGCATCTTCAAGGCCGCCGACGAGCCCGCCTGCGTGTGCGTCGCCGTGCCCTCGGGCCAGCGCCTGGCCACGCTCATCCGCGACAGCCACGCCTTCGGCCTCTGCCTGATCGACCCCGCCAGCCGCCTGCTGCTCAAGAAGTTCGGGCCCGAGGAGTCCGCCGACCCGTTCGACACGCTCGAAGTCCGCACCCTCGTCACCGGCTCGCCGCTGCTGGGACGCTCGATCGTCGCGCTCGACTGCGAGGTGCTCCGCCACGTCGATCTCGAGGCCGACCACGAGATCTACGTGGGCCAGGTCCTCAGCGCGTTCATGGCCCCGCAGGCGGGCGGCCCCGCGACGATGACGATCCCCGGGCGATCGGCCGCCGGCTCGGCCGACTGACGCCCCCGCTCACCGCAGCGCACCCTCGATCACGGCCAGCATCTCCCGCTCGAACCGCTCTTGGCTGAACCGCTCCGCATTCGCGCGGCACGCGCCCGACACATCGCCGAGTTCCAGGCACCCTTTGGCCGCCGCGACCATCGCCTCGGCGGTCGGCCGGTCAAAGAACACGCCCGTCTTGCCGTCAACAACCGAGTCGAGCGCACCGCCGGCCCGAAAGGCGACCACCGGGAGGCCGCACGCCTGGGCCTCGACGGCCACAATGCCGAAGTCCTCGATCTGTGGGAACACGAGCAGGGATGCGCTCCGGAAGTGCTCCCGTACCTCCTCGTCGCCCAACCGTCCGGTGAACTCCACCCCGTTCCCCGCGATCGAACGAAGATGACCCGACTGCGAGCCCGTGCCGACGATGGTGAGCCGCGCCCCCGCGGCGTGCGCGCCCCGGATCGCCAGGTCCACTCGTTTGTACGGTTCGAGGGCCCCCACGTACAACCACCCCGCCCGGCCCTGACCCGAAACCGGCGGTGTGAAGAACGTCGTGCGGATCGGCGGATGAACCACGACCGATGCCCGGTTGAAGCATCGAGCGATCTCGCGCTGGGTGTGCGTCGAGTTTGCGACAAACTGCGTGACCGTGTGCGACGTGCCCACATCCCACGCTCGCAGGCCCGGCCCGAGCAGACCAAGCCCCGCACGCCGCAGCCACCCCAGCCGGCCCCGCCCGTACTCCGACCCCTGCGACCAGAGATACCGTGCGGGCGAGTGGCAGTAGCAGATGTGCGGCACCCCCGGAGGCGGGGCGAGCCCCTTGATCGCCGCCGAGGACGTCGAGACAAGCAGGTCGATCGGACGCGATGCGTGCGCGCGAGCCAGTTGCCGCTCGAGTTCCCGAACCGCGCTCGGGTATCGCGGGAGCAACCACCGCCGCAGCCCCGCGGGCCGCTTGCCCAGCGACGAAACGACTCTCGGAATCGCATCGATCGCCGGCGTCACGGCGCGCCCGTCGTCGAACATCGTGTACAGCCCCGCGATCTCGCAGGGCCCCGCGCACATCCGCACGATCGCGTCGAGCACCGCCTCTCCGCCCCGATAGCCGACGAGCCAATCGTGCGCCAGCGCGACGCGAGGCCGCGCCGGGGTCAAGAGAGCACGCCCCTCTTCCGATGATCCCACCGGCGAAGCGGGGGGAGAGTTGTATCGATTCTCGTCTATAGTGTGTCCAATGCCTCAGAGTCCAGCGAATCTCGCCGGAGAATGGAGTGGGGGAGTCGTCCGGGCCTCCAACCGCTACGGCTGGGATTATGGGCGCGCCGGCGCGGCCCTGGGGCCGCCCTGCGTGCCGATCATCGACGCCCACGCCCACCTCGCCGGGGCGGAGGCCTGCCGGGTCTACGACCGCGTCCGCCGACTCTTCGGTGTCGAGCGCACGTACACCATGACCCAACTCGCCCAGGCCCCGGTCGTTCGCGACACCCTCGGCGACTCGGCCCGGTTCATCGCGTTCCCATCCTTCGGCGAGCCGGACCGGTACGCGGCGTTCCGGGCAGGCTACATCCAGACCATCGAGGCGTTCCATCGCGACTACGGCTCGCGGATGCTCAAACTCTGGGCCAGCCCGCGCCTGCGAGACCTGATCCCGGAGCTCGCCGACCAAGGCTTCGGCGCCACCGACCTGGCCGAGGTGGACAGCCATTGGCGGATCAAGGCCTGCGAGGTCGGCCAGTCGCTGGGCATGATGATCATGATCCACATCGCGGACCCAGATACCTGGTTCAAGGCCAGGTACACCGACGCCTCGCGCTACGGCACCAAGCGCCAGCAGTACGAGGGCCTCGAGCGCATGCTCGACCAATTCCCAGGCCCGTGGATCGCGGCCCACATGGGCGGCTGGCCCGAGGACCTCGCCTTCCTCGACGGCCTGCTCACCCGTCACCCGAATCTCTCGCTCGACACCAGCGCGACCAAGTGGGTCGTCCGGGCCGTCGGCGGCCATCCCGTGCCCGAGGCCCGCGCGTTCTTCGTGAAGTGGGGGGGAGCCGGACGCCTCCTCTTCGGCTCCGACATCGTCGTGCAGGAAGACCACCTGCGCCCGCAGAAGCAGGGCGTCAGCCCCATGGCCGACCTCGCCGACAGCCCCGAGGGCGCGTTCGACCTCTACGCCAGCCGCTACTGGGCCACGCGGGCCATGTTCGAGACCAGCCTCGACCTCGACTCGCCCATCGCCGACCCCGACCTGATGATGCTCGAACCGACCAAGCACGACGCGATGAGCGCGCCGCGCCTGCGGGGCCTCTCACTGCCGGCGAGCGTGCTTCGAATGTTGTACCGTGGCGCGGCCGAGAATCTCGTCGAATCTCGCTGGAAGTAGCCCGGCCGCTACTTCTTCGCCTCGTCCGCCTTTTCGCCCTTCGCGTCGGCGGCCCTTCTCGGGGCCTTCACCGGCGACTTGATCGGCGCCGGCTTGGGCGCCTCGTCCTTGGCCGCCACCGGCAGGCTCGACAGGAGCAGCTCCAGTTTCCCGGACATCGCGTCGGCGAGCTGCTCGTCCTCCGGCGCGCCGAATCGCCCCGAGAGCGAGGCCGAGCCGAGAAGGTCCTTGAACCCCGGCGTCGAGCGGCTGAGTCGCTCCGAGGCCGCGCTGACCGCGCCCGAGATCGATCCACCCAGCAACGATCCCGAGGTCGCGACGAACCCGCCCCCGGCGTACAGCCCCATGATGGGGGCTTCCGCGGTTCCGCTCGCAAGCACGAGGTGGCGCACGGTGAAGTTGCAGGCGGTCGTGTCGATGGGCGTATTGCCCGCGTCGGGCGTCAGGAAGATGTGGACGTGCACGAGGTTGCCCGAGGCGCCCGCGAGGTGGTCGCCGTGATTGGTGAGCCGCTCGCGCGGCAGGTCCGACAGGTACACGTCGAACGTGTCGGCGTCAACCGACCGGTACGCGGCGACGGAATAGTCCGGGGCGAACGTGTGCGAGCCGTCCGCCCCGCTGAGCGTCAGAACCCCGCCCGGGCTGGCGTGCAGCAGCGAGCACCCGGTCGATGATCCGAGGGCGAGCACCATCGCGCCCACGCCCAGCGCGGGTCCGGCCCGACCAAGGATGTTCTTCCGGCATCGCATCATGCAGAGCGTAACCACCATCGGCTACGGACGCGATCTGGCCCCACCTTCTGCCGCGCCGGCGGACCCGGCATCCGACACCGGTGCATCCGAGGGTCAGGCAAGCGGGTCGGCTTCTCCCACCCGCTCGGCGAGTTGCCGAAGCCCCGTCCGCAGCCGATCCACTTCCGTCTCCAACACCCGCACGCGATCCGCCAGCGACGGGTCGGCCGACCTCGGCGCTTGCTCGCTCGGCGCGCCCGACGCCGGTTCTGTCGATGCCCCGATCGGGTGCAGGCCCGGACAGAGCAGCTGCACCCACAGGCGTGCTCGCCCGCCCGGCGGGGGAGGGACTTCCTTCACCAGCGGCTCCGCCCGGGCCGGCGCGCCCAGGCTTTCCAGAACGGCCCGCGTCGAGTCGAGCGACTCGAGCGGGTGCATCCGCGACGCGTTCTGGCGCATGTCGCCCAGCGACCGCGGGCCGCGCAGCAGCAGCTCCGCCAGCACCACCAGCTGCGCCGTGTCCACGCCCAGCACCTCACGGGCGTTGTGCCTGAACTTCGCGACGCGGCTGCCGGTGAGGATGACCTCGTTGACCAGCCGCTTGGCCCGCAGCGAATCCAGCGCGTCGTACACCCGCTCCTCGTCCCACTCCACGACCGGGTGGCGGTTGTTCTTCTGGTTGCACCCGGACGTCAGCGCGTTGAGCGTGAGCGGGTATTGCCCGGGGACGGTGTGGGCCTTCTCGACCATGACCCCCAGCACGCGGCATTCGTCGGCCTTCAACTCGATCATGCCCCGAGTCTACCGATCGCGGCATCCGGATACCGACCGCGACGGCCGCTCCCCTTCCGGGAACATGCGTTCGGGTCGGATTCGGTATGTATTGCGGAACTTCGGACCGATGGTCGCGTTAGAGTACATGGTGAGCGGGGGCGGGTTTTCGGGCTCGTGGTTGGCGGTCAGGAGGTTGGCATGGCTCTTGGACGATCCATCGCGGCGGCTATCGCGCTCGGCGCGCTGAGTGTTCCCGCGCTGGCGCAGACCACCGGCGACCAGTCGCAGGCGCCGGCCGCCCAGACGCCCGCGCCGGCTCCCCAACCGCAGATCATCACCCCGGTGCGCGGCAAGCCCGGCTTTGGCGTGCCCGCCAGGTTCCCCGGGCCGATCGGCCCGCTCCAGGGCGTTCCCGCCACGGGGGGCGTGCCGCAGCAGAATCCGGCGATCCGTCAGATCCCGATCATCCCGCCGCCCGCCGGGCAGATGGTGCCCCAGGCGCCCGCCCCCAACGACGGCTCCAACGGCATCGCCCGCCTGCGTCGCTGGATCAACAGCGGCAACGACGGCAATATCTACATCTACGACTGGCGCTACATGGGCTATCCCAATGGCGCGAACGCGGGGGCCATCCCCTCCGACTACCGCTATCGCGGCACGTGGAACCCGTGGGGCTACAACAACGGGTGGGGCGTCCCGATTGTGGACGTCTCGTCGGGCAACGTGCGCGGCTACTACAACGACAGCAACTGGGGTCTGGCGTTCCATCTTGGCGCGGGCTTTCCCGCCGTGAACTACGGCGTCTACTCCTCGTTCGGCAAGTACCCGTCGCGCCTGTACCGCTCGTACTACGCCCCGTGGAGCGCCCCGAGAACAGTCTCATACACCGGCACAACCCTCGGCAATCCCAACGCCGCGATCTACGGATACAACAACCCGTATCTCGTCGTCGGCGCCGATCGCTCGGTGCTCGTCGACCAGCGGCCCCTGGCGGCCCCCCCGGGTGCGCCCGCCCGCGAGCTCACGCCGCTCGAGCGGGCCGAGTTTGCCCTGCGCACCGGCGACGCCGCGGAGGCCGTCAAGCAGGTCAAGGCCCACCTGAAGACCGCGCCCGACGACGCGGGCGTGGAGCGGCTCCTGGCCATCGCCCTGCTCGACGACCGCAAGACCGACCAGGCCGTCGCCGTGCTGCTGCACGCCTACACCAAGCAGCCCCAACTCGCCCGCGACCCGCTCGACCCGCGGGCCGTCGGCGCGGGCGCCGACGCCGACCACCACCGGCGCTTCACCCGCGTGATGGAGTACGCCAACCGCCTCAAGACCGGCGGCGCGTTCTTCGCGGCCAGCGTCCTGGCCCAGAGCGAGGGCCGGCTCGACGTGGCGAAAAAAGTCCTCGACCGGGCCATCGCCGAAGGGCTGGACACGAGGGTGGCCGACGAGATGACGCTGGCCCTCACAAACAAGTAGCCGAATTGTCGGCCGTTGTTCGGATGCGCATTTTCGCCTTGTCCCGTGGGCGATCTCCGCTATTATCCCGACCCCCCGGGCCCGGCCCGTGGGCACATCCCAGCACAACCGTTCAACCACCGCGTCTCGCACCTCTCCTTGGCCGGAGGGTGCATCCAGGCCCCCGTCGGGCGTGGGAGCCGGTGGGAGGTGGAGCACAATGGCCAAGAAAGAAATCGTCAACAAAATCAAGGTCATGGCCCCCGGTGGCAAGGCCACCCCGGCCCCGCCGCTCGGCCCCGCTCTCGGCGGCGCGGGCATCAACCCCGGCCAGTTCGTGCAGCAGTTCAACGCCGCCACGGCCAAGCTCAACGGCAAGGTCGTCGGGTGCGTGATCACGGTCTACAACGACCGCTCCTTCACCTTCGAGGTCAAGTCCTCGCCCGCGGCCGTCCTGATCAAGGAGGCCGCGAAGATCGAGTCCGGCTCCGGCGTTCCCAACAAGGAAAAGGTCGGCAAGATCACCAAGACCCAGGCCGCCGCCATCGCCAAGGAAAAGATGGCCGACCTGAACACGTCCAACCTCGACGCGGCCGTCCGCATCATCGAGGGGCAGTGCCGGAACATGGGCGTTCTTGTGGTGGAGGGCTAACCCATGGCAGAGTTCATTTCCAAGCGATCCAAGTCCAACGCGACCCTCAAGCCCACCCAGGCCCTGGAGCCAGCGCAGGCGGTCGCCGCCGTCAAGAAGTTCAAGGGCCCCAAGTTCGACCAGACGGTCAACGTCGTCATGCACCTGGGCATCAACCCGGACCAGGCCGACCAGGCCATCCGCGGCTCGGTGAGCCTGCCCAACGGCATCGGCGTCAAGAAGCGCGTCATCGCCTTCTGCCGCGAGGACAACATCAAGCCCGCCAAGGAGGCCGGCGCCGTCGAGGCCGGCGGCGACGACCTCGTCGCCAAGATCGAGGGCGGCTGGATGGACTTCGACGTCGCCGTCGCGACGCCCGACATGATGCGAGTGGTGTCCAAGCTCGGCAAGGTGCTCGGCCCCAAGGGCCTCATGCCCTCGCCCAAAAGCGGCACCGTCACGCCCCAGGTCGTCGAGGCCGTCAAGGAATATTCCGCCGGCAAGGTCGAGTTCCGCAACGACAAGGGCGGCAACGTCCACGCCGTGGTGGGCAAGATGTCCTTCAAGGAGGCCGACCTGGCCGCCAACCTCGAGCACTTCATCAAGCACATCGAGAAGATGCGCCCCTCGGCCGCCAAGGGCGTCTACATCAAGAAGTGCGTCATCGCCGGGTGCATGACCCCGGGCGTCGAGGTCAAGATCCAGCAGGCCGCCGTCGAAGAGTGAACTCAAGTGTCTCCTCTATAGGTCCCATCGGACCTATAGGTCGAATAGGACCTATTCCCATGTCCAAGACCGTCAAGAACATGATCATCCGCGAGTACAAGGCTCGCTTCGACGGAACCAAGGACGCCACGCTGATTTCCATCAGCGGCGTCAAGGCCATCGACACGACCAAGCTCCGCGGCACTCTCCGCAAGAAGAAGGTCTCGATCACCGTCATCCGCAACTCGCTGGCCAAGAAGGCCCTCGAGGGCTCCGGCCTCGATCCGCTCTTCCCGCTCATGGAGGGCAACAGCGCCCTCGTCTACGGCGGGGGCAGCGTCGTCGAGATCGCCCGCGAACTCACCAAGGCCCTGGGCGACTTCCCCAACCTCGAGCTCAAGGGCGCCGTCCTCGACGGAACCCTGTTCACGGGCGAGAAGGGCGTCAAGGAACTCAGCAAGTACCCGACCCGCGAGGAGGCGCTCGGCAAGACCGTCGCGCTGCTCTTCGGCCCCGGCAAGACCCTCGCCGGCCAGGTCAAGGGCCCCGGCGCGACCGTCGCCGGCCTCGTCAAGGCCATCGAGGCCAAACTCGAAAAGGGCGAGACCATCGCCAGGAAATCCTGATCTACGAGCCCTCCGCGCAGGCGAAGGGTCATCGAGATTCTCAGACATCACCGCACCTCATTGGGCCTCACGGCTTAAAGATCGGAACAGTTCCGAGACCTCTCTGGTGCATGACCCCGCGATCCGGGACCCAGATCCCCGAATCGCACGCAAAGAAAGCAGATCCCCATGTCGAACATCCAGGAACTCGGTGACAAGCTCGCCGGCCTCACCCTCAAGGACGCCGTCGAGCTCGGCAAGTACCTCAAGGACACCTACGGCATCGAGGCCGCCGCCGGCGGCGCGGTCGTGATGGCCGGTGGCGGCGGCGCGGCCGCCGCCCCCGCCGAGGAGAAGACCTCCTTCGACGTCATCCTCAAGGGCGCCGACGCGGCCAAGAAGATCAGCGTCATCAAGGTCGTCCGCGAGGCGACCGGCCTGGGCCTGGCCGAGGCCAAGGCCTTCGTCGAGGCTCCCGGCAAGGCCGTCAAGACCGGCCTGCCCAAGGCCGACGCCGACAAGCTCAAGAAGCAGATCGAAGAGGCCGGCGGCCAGGTCGAGCTCGCCTGAGTTCGCCCGTCCGAATCGCTCAACACCAAGGGGCCTCCCGTTGCGGGGGGCCCCTTGCCGTTGATACGCCACCGAATTGCGGCACGGGACGTTCAGTTTGGCGAGTCAATACGCCCTAATAAGGGGGTGACGCTTCGCAAAAGTTGTATGGAATCCATCAGAGTTCGGGGCTTGCTCGCAGGCCATAGGCAGGGTACACTGACAGATTCCAACGACTCAGCAGCGGGCACTCGGGCAAAGCAGGCGTTTGAACCAGTCAACCAAGTAGACATTCCACCGTCGTCGGCGTCGAGCCGGCCACGCTATTCGAACCATCACGAGGTCATCGATGGCAGCGACAACCGTGCGCGATTTTTCCAAGCGGGGCGACGGCACTCCCGTTCCCATTCTCACTCGCATCCAGAGCGATGGGTACGACCGGTTTCTCCAGATCGGCGCCAAGACGCCCAACGATCGCGACACCAAGATCGGCCTGGAGGCCCTTCTTCGTGAAGTCTTCCCGATCGAGTCCTACGACGGCTCGATGAAGCTCGAGTACAAGTACTACGTCCTCGAGGAGCCGCGATACACCCCCGACGAGTGCCGCGAGCTGCGCCTCACCTACGGCCTCCCCTTCCGCGTCTGCGTCAAGCTCATCCGCGAGAACCACCCCGAGATCGCCGAAGAGGAGATCTACCTCGGCGAGTTCCCCATCATGATGGGCGGCGGCGAGTTCATCGTCAACGGCGCCGAGCGCGTCATCGTCAGCCAGCTCCACCGCTCCCCCGGCGTGGACTTCTCCATCGTCTCCGCCGAGGGCGACCGCCCGCTGCACTCGGCCCGCGTCATCCCCGAGCGCGGCTCGTGGATCGAGCTCGAGGTGACCAAGAAGGACGTCCTGGCGATGCGCATCGACCAGAGCACCAAGATCGCCGCGACCACGTTCCTCCGCTGCCTCGACGAATCGATCGCCTCGACCGACACGCTCCTCTCCCTCTTCTACGAGGTCAGCGAGATCAAGGCCGAGGCCGTCCGTCCCGAGCACTGGGCCGCCGCCAGCATCATCGACACCGAGACCGGTGAGGAGCTCGTCCACGTCGGCCGCCAGATCGGCGAGGAAGCCGCGGCCAAGATCCTCAACTCGTCCCTCAAGAAGGTCCGGGTCATCCAGAACCCCTCCGACTCGCTCATCCTCAACACCGTCGCCGAGGAGAAGCTCGAGCAATTCGAGGCCGAGAACGACTACCAGCGCGCCCTGCTGAAGATCTACACCCGCCTGCGCCCCGGCAACCCGCCGCAGATCGACAAGGCCAAGCAGTTGTTCCTGGAGAAGTTCTACGACGACACCCGCTACCGCCTCGGTCGCGTCGGCCGCTTCCGCATCAACCGCAAGTTCGGTCTCAACGTCCCCGAGGACCAGATCTTCCTGCGTGCCGAGGACTTCCTCAAGGTCATCACCTACATCCTCGACCTGCGCTCCAAGCGCCTCGACCCCAAGACGGGCCAGGCCGCCGCGCAGGTTGACGACATCGACCACCTCGGCAACCGCCGCCTCCGCACGCTCGACGAGCTCGCCGTCGAGGAGCTCCGCAAGGGCTTCCTCAAGCTCCGCCGCACGGTGCAGGAGCGCATGAGCGTCAAGGACCCGGACGAACTCGCCAAGATCGCCGACCTGGTGAACTCCAAGAGCATCTCCAGCGCCATCGACTTCTTCTTCGGTCGCTCCGAGCTCTCGCAGGTCGTCGACCAGACCAACCCGCTCTCGTCGCTCGTCCACGAGCGTCGCCTCTCGGCCCTGGGGCCGGGCGGCCTCAACCGCAAGCGCGCCGGCTTCGAGGTCCGCGACGTGCACATCTCGCACTACGGGCGCATCTGCCCCATCGAGACCCCCGAAGGCACGAACATCGGCCTCATCTCCTCGCTGGGCATCTACGCCAGCGTGGACGACTACGGCTTCATCCGCACGCCGTACCGCGTCGCCAAGGACGGGAAGACCACCGGCAAGATGGTGGACCTCCGCGCCGACGAGGAGATCCAGGCCGTGCTCGCCCCGGCCGACTCGATCGACGCCGAGGGCCGCCTGAAGAAGGGCATGATCCTCGCCCGCCAGAACGGCGAGCTCAAGGAGGTCGACAGCGAGCTGGTCCAGTTCGTGGACATCGCGCCCAAGCAGATCGTGGGCGTGTCGGCCGCGCTCATCCCGTTCCTCGAGCACGACGACGCCAACCGCGCCCTGATGGGATCGAACATGCAGCGTCAGGCCGTGCCGCTCATGAAGGTCGATCCGCCCCGGATCGCCACGGGCATGGAGAAGTCCGTCGGGATCAACTCGGGCATGATCGTCCGGGCCAAGAACTCCGGCACCGTGACCTTCGCCGACGCCCAGCGCGTCATCATCGACAACTCCGACGAGTACGTCCTCCGCAAGTTCGCCGGCCTCAACGAGCGCACCTGCCTCAACCAGCGTCCGGTCGTCAAGCCCGGGCAGAAGGTCGTCAAGGGCCAGATCCTCGCCGACGGCCCCGCCACGAGCATGGGCGAGCTGGCCATCGGCCGCAACGTCATGGTCGCCTTCAACACCTTCGACGGCTCCAACTTCGAGGACGCGATCGTCATCAACCAGAAGCTCGTGAAAGACGACACCTTCACGTCCATCCACATCGACGCCTTCGACGTCGAGATCCGCGAGACCAAGCTCGGGCGCGAGGAGTTCACCCGCGACATCCCCAACGTCTCCGAGAAGATGCTCCGCAACCTCGACGAGCACGGCGTCATCCGCATCGGCGCCCGCGTCGGCCCCGGCGACATCCTCGTCGGCAAGGTCAGCCCCAAGAGCAAGTCCGAACTCACCCCCGAAGAGAAGCTCCTGCACGCCATCTTCGGACGCGCCGGCGAGGACGTGAAGAACGACTCCCTCGAGGTCCCCGCGGGCGTCGAGGGCATCGTCATCGGCGCCAACCGCTTCTCGCGCCGCATGCACCTCACGGCCGACCAGAAGAAGAAACTCAACGCCGACATCGAGACCTACGGCGCCGAGATGGACCTCAAGGCCATGAAGCTCTTCAAGGAGTTCGTCGACTCGGTCAACGCCATCGTCGGCACCCCCATGGTCGATCCCTCCACCCGCCAGAAGGTCGGCGCCTCGGACATCCCCGAGGTCATCATGGAGCAGATCTCCAACTTCGACTTCAAGTGGATCAAGGGCTCCAAGGAGGCCCGCGACGAGGCCGAGAAGACCCACCGCCAGTTCTGGCCCCGCATCGAGGCCAACCGCAAGGAGCGTGACCGCAAGATCGGCCACATGAAGCGCGGCGACGAGCTCCCCTCGGGCGTGCTGGAAATGGTCAAGGTCTACGTCGCCACAAAGCGTCAACTCTCCGTGGGCGACAAGATGGCCGGCCGCCACGGCAACAAGGGCGTCATCGCCCGCATCGTCCCCGAAGAGGACATGCCCTTCATGGAGGACGGCACCTCGGTGGACGTCCTGCTCAACCCGCTGGGCGTGCCCAGCCGCATGAACGTCGGCCAGATCCTCGAGACCCACCTCGGCTGGGCCGCGATGGTCCTCGGCTTCCAGGCCGTCACGCCCGTCTTCGACGGCGCCACGGAAGAGGAAGTGCACAAGGCCGTCGCCGAGGCCAACGTCCACGTCGCGACCGAGCTGGCCAACTACGAGAAGACCGGCACCTTCCCGCACCCCCGGGCCCTGCTGGCCCACATGCCCCGCGGCGGCAAGATCCAGCTCCACGACGGACGCACCGGCGAGCCCTTCACCCAGCAGACCACCGTCGGCTTCATGTACATCCTCAAGCTCCACCACCTCGTGGACGACAAGATCCACGCCCGCGCCACCGGGCCCTACAGCCTCATCACCCAGCAGCCCCTGGGCGGCAAGGCCCGCACCGGCGGCCAGCGCTTCGGCGAGATGGAAGTGTGGGCCCTCGAGGCGTACGGCGCGGCCTACATCCTGCAGGAACTCCTCACCGTCAAGTCCGACGACGTCGAGGGACGCACCAAGATCTACGAGTCCATGGTCAAGGGGACCAACACCCTCGAGGCCGGCATGCCCGTCGCCTTCGACGTGCTCTGCAACGAGCTCAAGGGCCTCGGCCTCAACATCACCCTCGAGAAGAAGGCCTCGGACCAGACCTCGCTTCTGTAACGCGGACACCTCGTCGCTCCGCGACGGGCGTCGGTTCGGTTCAAGTTCGTGACGTGTGTTTCAGTGTGACATTCGGGCGCCCGCGGCCCTCTCGATAGACGCAATACTCGGAGCCGGGCCCGCTGAAAAAGCCGGGCCGCTCCCGGAGACAAGCATGCAGCCCAACGAGAGCATGTACGACCGGATCAATGACTACGGCGCGGTCAAGGTCACCCTTGCCAGCCCGAACGACATCCGCTCCTGGTCCTACGGCGAGGTCAAGAAGCCCGAGACCATCAACTACCGCACCTACCGCCCCGAGAAGGACGGCCTGTTCTGCGAGCGCATCTTCGGCCCCGAGCGCGACTACGAGTGCGCCTGCGGCAAGTACAAGGGCACCAAGTACAAGGGCATCATCTGCGACCGCTGCGGCGTCAAGGTGACCCACAGCCGCGTCCGCCGCAAGCGCATGGGCCACATCAACCTGGCCGCGCCCATCGTGCACATCTGGTTCTTCAAGGCCCTCCCCAGCCGCCTGGGCACGCTGCTGGGCATGAAGACCGGCGACCTCGAGAAGATCATCTACTTCCAGGACTACGTCGTCGTCGACGGCGGCGACACCGAGCTCAAGTTCAAGCAGGTCCTCACCGAGGACGAGTTCCGCACGCACAGCGACAAGTACGGCAACGCCTTCCGCGCCCTCATGGGCGCCGACGCGATCCGCGAGCTCATCGAGCGCGCCGACCTGGACAAGATCGCCGGCGAGCTCCGCGAGGAGCTCAAGAACACCCGCTCCAAGCAGAAGATCAAGGACCTCGCCAAGCGCCTCAAGATCGTCGAGCAGATCCGCGGCTCCGAGAACGACCCGGCCTGGCTGGTCATGGACGTGATCCCCGTCATCCCGCCCGACCTGCGCCCGCTGGTCCTCCTCGAGAGCGGCAACTTCGCCACCAGCGACCTCAACGACCTCTACCGGCGCATCATCAACCGCAACAACCGGCTCAAGAAGCTCATGGACCTCAACGCCCCCGAGGTCATCATCCGCAACGAGAAGCGCATGCTCCAGCAGGCCGTCGATGCGCTCTTCGACAACGGCCGCTGCCGCCGCCCGGTCCTCGGCTCCTCCAACCGCCCCCTCAAGTCGCTCACCGACATGATCAAGGGCAAGCAGGGCCGCTTCCGCGAGAACCTCCTCGGCAAGCGCGTGGACTACTCCGGCCGCTCGGTCATCGTCGTCGGCCCCGAGCTCAAGCTCAACCAGTGCGGCCTGCCCAAGAAGATCGCCCTCGAGCTCTACCAGCCCTTCATCATCCGCAAGCTCAAGGAGCATGGCCTGGCCGACACCATCAAGTCCGCCAAACGCATGCTCGAGCGCCGCGACGCCGAGGTCTGGGACATCCTCGAGGAGGTCATCTACCAGCACCCCGTCCTGCTCAACCGCGCCCCCACGCTCCACCGGATGGGCATCCAGGCCTTCGAGCCCGTCCTCGTGGAAGGCAACGCCATCCGCATCCACCCGCTCGTGTGCGGCGGGTTCAACGCCGACTTCGACGGCGATCAGATGGCCGTCCACCTGCCGCTCTCCGTCGAGGCCCAGGCCGAGGCCCACGTGCTCATGATGAGCACCAACAACATCTTCTCCCCCGCCAACGGCAAGCCCATCATCTCGCCCTCGCAGGACATCGTCATGGGCGTGTACTTCGTCACCCACGTCGAGGCCGAGGACTCCCGCCCGCCCGGGGAGATCAAGCGGTTCAAGGACCGCATGGAGGCCCTGCTCGCCTACGACCAGCGCAAGATCACCATCCACGAGCGGATCGCCGTTCGCCTCGACGGTTTCCGCGAGGTCGTCGAGGATCAGGGCAAGGCCCCGGTGAAGATCCCCGCCAACGGGCGCGTCGTCACCACCGTCGGCCGCATCCTCTTCTCCGAGATCCTCGAGAAGGGCATGCCCTTCTACAACTGCGTGCTCGGCAAGAAGGGGTGCGCCCGCGTCATCGACGACGCCTACCTCTACGCCGGGCGAGGCGCCACCATCGACCTGCTCGACCGCCTCAAGGAGATCGGCTTCAAGCAGTCCACCCTCGCCGGCCTCTCCTTCGGCATCACCGACCTGCGCATCCCCGCCGCCAAGAAGGGCCACATCGACGACGCCGAGAAGAAGGTCGAGCGCGTCGAGAAGAACTTCGACCGCGGCCTCATCACCGAGCGCGAGCGCTACAACCAGCTCATCGACATCTGGTCCCACTGCCGCGAGCAGGTCACCAAGACCCTCGTCGAGACCCTCAAGACCGACCGCCGCCACCCCGACGGCGCCGAGGCCGCCCCCGACGACAAGAACGCCGCCAAGTATCTCAACCCCGTCTACCTCATGTCCGACTCGGGCGCTCGCGGCAACGTCAGCCAGCTCATGCAGGCCGCCGGCATGCGCGGCCTGATGGCCAAGCCCTCCGGCGAGATCATCGAGACCCCCATCCGCTCCAACTTCCGCGAGGGTCTCACCATCCTCGAGTACTTCTCCTCCACCCACGGCGCCCGCAAGGGCCTCGCCGACACCGCCCTCAAGACCGCCGACTCGGGCTACCTCACCCGCAAGCTCTGCGACGTCGCCCAGTCGGTCATCGTCGGCGAGTTCGACTGCGGCTCCAAGCGCGGCATCATGAAGCGGGCCATCTACAAGGGCGAGAAGATCGACGTCCGCCTCGCCGACCAGATCGTCGGTCGCGTCAGCCGCAACAACATCGTCAACCCCAAGACCGACGAGGTGATCGTCAACGAGAACGAGATGATCACCCATGAGGCCGCCCGCAAGATCGAGGAGCTCGGCATCGAGCAGGTCATGGTGCGCTCCGCGCTCACCAGCGACTCCCGCACCGGCTGCTCCACGCTCGACTACGGCATGGACATGTCCACCGGCAAGATGGTCGAGGCCGGCATGGCCGTGGGCATCATCGCCGCTCAGTCCATCGGCGAGCCCGGCACCCAGCTCACCATGCGCACCTTCCACACCGGCGGCATCGGCACCCGCGAGACGCTCGAGAGCGAGATCCGCTGCAACACCGGCGGCGTGGTCGAGCTCCGCGACTGCAACGCCGTTCCCGGCTTCGACGACGAGGGCAACGAGGCCATGGTCGTCCTCAAGCGCAACGGCGAGATCGCCGTCCTCGACGCCAAGGGACGAGAGCTCGAAAAGCAGAAAGTCCCCTACGGCTCCTACGTCCTCGTCAAGCCCGGCCAGGAGGTCAAGAAGGGCGCCCAGATGGTCAAGTGGGACCCCCACCGACTCCCCGTGCTCGCCGAGAAGGACGGCACCGTCCGCTACGTCGACATCGAGGTCGGCGAGACCGTGCGCGAGGAAGAGGCCGGCCAGGGCAAGAAGGCCAAGGTCATCGTCGAGCACAAGGGCGAGAAGCACCCCCAGATCACCATCGTCGATGCCCAGGACAACATCCTCGACTTCCACTACCTGCCGGCCAAGGCCCGCATCGAAGTCCAGGACGGCCAGGTCATCAAGGCCGGCCAGATGCTCGCCCGCCAGCCGCGCTCCGCGGCCGGCTCGCAGGACATCGTCGGCGGTCTCCCGCGCGTCACCGAGATCTTCGAGGCCCGCAAGCCCAAGGACCCCGCCGTCATGGCGGAGATCTCCGGCCGCATCGAGATCCACTCCGACAAGCGCAAGGGCAAGATGACCATCCGCGTCATCTCCGACTCGGGCATCGAGAAGGACCACCACGTCCCCCAGGACCGCCACCTCCTCGTCCACACCGGCGACTACGTCCAGGCCGGCGAGCCCCTCACCGAGGGCCCGATGGTCCCCCACGACATCCTCCGCATCAAGGGCGAGGAAGCCCTGTGGACCTACATGCTCGACGAGGTCCAGAACGTCTACCGCGCCCAGGGCGTGACCATCAACGACAAGCACATCGAGGTCATCCTCGCGCAGATGCTCCGAAAGGTCCGCGTCGAGAGCCCCGGCGACACCGACCTGCTCCCCCACGACGTCGTGGACAAGTTCGAGTTCCGCCGCAAGAACCTCGAGGCCCAGGAGATGGTCCGCGTCACCGACTCGGGCGGCACCGACCTCCCCGTGGACGCCCTCGTCAACAAGAGCGAGCTCCGCGAGGCCAACGCCAAGGCCGAGTCCGCCGGCAAGGAGCCCGCCAAGACCAAGAAGGCCAAGCCCGCCACCGGCCGAACGCTGCTCCTGGGCATCACCAAGGCCGCCCTCTCCAGCGAGTCGTTCCTCTCGGGCGCCTCCTTCCAGGAGTCCACCAAGGTGCTCACCGAGGCCTCCCTCCGCGGCGCCACCGACGAGCTCATCGGCCTCAAGGAGAACGTCCTCCTCGGCCACCTCATCCCCGCCGGCACCGGCTTCAAGCCCTACCAGTCCATCCGCGTCCTCGCCCTGGCCGAGCCCCCCGAGCACGACGCCGAGGATCAGGCCCTCATGATGGAAGAAGCCTCCCGCGCGGCCGAGGCCCTCGGCGCCGGCCGCCACGACCCCCTCGGCGTCCCGCAGGTGGAGGTCCCCATCAACGGCGCCCCGACCAGCGCGGGGATGTAATCAGAGCCGAGCGGCGCAAGCCGCCGGAGTACAACGCACACCCACACGGGCCGCTCGCACCAGCGAGCGGCCCGTTTTCTTTCGATACCACGGGCGTGCCGCCCGCGTTGTGTTCAGCGGTACCCAAACCCCGAGTTGTCCTCCGCCTTCCCGAACCATCCTACCCCAAGAGCCTTCGCCTCGACCCCATACACCCCGCTCGACCACGAGAAGCCCATCCGCTCCACCCCCGCGTGCCCGTCCAGCCACGCCACGCTCGCCGCGCCCCTATGCCGGAAGTGCACGCTCGGGTCGGCCCGGTTCCCCGGCAGTTCCGGCCAGAAGCGCGGCTCGGCGAACGAGTACTCGATCAGCCCGCCCGATCCCGGGGCGCTATTCCCGTCCGCGAGCGCACAGTCCGCAAACCCCATCGTCGCCGTCGGCCGCTCGAAGCGGGCCCGGGGCGAACCCAGCCGATCCGTCACCTGCACCCACACCTCGCGCCCCGACCCCGGGTCCACGCCCGCGCCCGAGCGCTCGATCCCGCAGAACGCGTTGTTGTACCCATACCCGCCCGCCGACCGCTCGAAGCCGACGCTCGCCGACGCCAGCGCGCCCGCCACGCCCACAAACCCCGGACACGCCCGCACCGCCCGCGAAGCCCCCGGCCCGCCGCCGCCGGAGAGATACTCCCAGAGCGTGCCGCCCTCCGGCCCGAACGCCGCGCCCATGCTGGGCCGCGACCCGTGCCACCGCGTCAGGTTCGCCAATACGTCCGGCGCGCCGGGGGCGTATCGATCCCGATGGTCCGACGCGTACGTGTCGCTCGCCACCTGCAACTGCCGCACGTTGGAAAGGCACACGCTCCCCCGGCCAGCCTCGCGTGCTCCCGCCAGCGCCGGCAGCAGCACGCCCATGAGCACCGCGATCACCGCGACCACCACGAGCAACTCGATCACCGTGAACGCGCGGCCGCACGCTCGCGGAGTCTCGACCACCCAAGTTGAACCATGTTCATCGCCCATCGCACCCAACCTCTTGCGTGCCTTCCTCTGCGCCTCCGCGCCTCCGCGAGAGCCTCATCCCGCAAACCACGCGTTCAGAAAATCAAAGATGTCCTGCACCGTCACCGCCCCCGATTCATTGAAATCCGCCCCCCCGTTCTCGCCGATGCCCGCGAACCACGAGTTCAGGAACGCGAAGATATCCGCGACCTCGAGCAGCCCGTTGCGGTCCCAGTCCGCCGTGTACCGCGCCCGCACATCCGCCACCGCGCTCACCTCCGTCGAAACCTCCCCCAGCAGCGAGGTCGTCCCGTGCACCCCCGTCGTGATCCGCACGAAGTCGATCCGATCGAGCGGCGGGCTGACCGGCAGCCCCGTCGTCTCATCCACCGCCCAGCCAATCGCAAACGCCGATCCCCCGCCGCTCCCGGGCGTGATGCCGACGGTCATCGGATCATCCGGCACGGTGTAGAACCGCGCCGGGTCCGCGTCCGGGTCGTCCACCACGTTGCTCGCCGTTGTGTCCCCCAGCAGCAGCGTCGGGGCAAGATCGGCGTACCCCCACACCTGCTCACTCGCACCACCGCCGGTGTTCTGCAGCAGCGGATTCGACCCGAACGGGCTCGCCGGCAGCAGATACCCGCTCGTGGTCCACGCCCCGCTCCGCCCCGGCGGCACCCACGCCGGATTGAGCATCGCCGAGTCCCACATGACCGTTGTGCGAAGCGGTGGGGGGGGTGGGGGGGTTGGGGGGGTGGTTGCCAGATGCGACCCGGGAATCAGGTACCACGCATCATCCGCGAGCCCATTGTGGTTGTCGTCGCGAGACACCTCGACCACGCCGCTCTCGGCCCAGCGGCGGTTCACATCGCCCCCGACAAAGAACGCGTTTCCGAACACGATGAAGTCCAGCCCCATCGGGTTGTGCGGATTGGCCCAGATGGAATGATCGAACCCAAGCGTGATCGTCCCGCCGAACCCGCCCAGCGTCACCACCTTCGCGTTGTCCCCCGCCGAAAGCCCCCCCGCCATCCCCGGCGGCCCCAGCGCCCGCGACGGATCGTTGTACTGCGAACTCTGCACAAACTGCCCCGGCGCGGGCGCGTACTCAACGACCCGCGTCGCAAACGGCGACTGCGCCCCGGCCGCGCACGCGGCCACGCCCACCGCGATTCCGACGCCGATCGCGAGTTCAGCGGGCGTGAGCATGTCGCCTCCTCCTCATCGCCAGCACCCCCGCGACCACCAGCACCCCCGCTCCCCCCGGCCCCGGCACCGCATACCGCAGCACCGACGCCGACCCGAAGTCACGCACCAGGATCTCCCCCGTCGCCGCGTTGAACGTCGCCGTGTAGAACCCGAATGCCCCCAGCCCCGGTAGGTCGTACCGCTGCTGCGTGACGAGATCGACCACCGCCACGCCCCCGAACCCCGCCTCAATCAGGTTCCCCGCCGCGTCGAACGCCAGCGAGTTTCCCGTGCTCGCCTGCGTCGCCAGCAGGCCCGTCGAGAACACCACCGGCAAAGCCGCGGCGTCCAGCGTCGCCAGATCGAAACTCCGCACCTGCCCGTCGAGCACCCCCGCAACGTCGTACCCGATCGCCGTGTACACCCGCCCGCCGCGCGAAGCCACGCCCCCCGACCCATCGCCGATACTCGTCACCACCGCGGCCACTGTCGCCCCCGTCACACCAACCCGAAACAGGCTCGGCGGCGACCCGAAACTCGGGCTGCCGTTGACATACAGTGTGTCGTTCCCCGTCCACGCCCCGTCAAAGTTCGCCACGCCGATCGTCTGCGGCGTCGTCGCGCCCGCCGTCGAGAGCGACCCCGTCGGCACGACCCACATCTGGTTCACCGTCCCATTGTCCCCGATCGCCAGCCGAGCCCCGTCGGGGCTCACACGCACAAACCCGGCCCCGAACCCCGGCACCAGCCCGCCCGGCAGCGAGCCGACGGGCGAGTACGCCGACCCGCCCACCACATCCTGCCGCGCGATCGCCCCATCCTCCCGCACCACCCACGCCCGCCCATCGCCCCCGATATCGAACGCGCTCCCGCCCGTTGGAAGTGAGAACGACCCCGCGGGCGAGTACGCAGGGATCACCGCATGCGCGGAAGGGGCGCCCACAATGGCCGCAAGCCCCGCGGCGCCCGCCGCGATGCCGGCGATCGTCGCGCGGTTTCGTTTTCCCGCTTCCGCCCGGAGGGCGCCCGATCGTTGCCAGGGGCGCGGCGAGGCTTTGCGAGCAAGCCCCTGGTCCGCGGGCCATCCGCCCCTCTTGCTTGCGTTGCTTCCCGCCCGGAGGGCGGACGACCGATCGCTTCGCGACACATCCATGACAGTTTCTCCCGCCCCGATTCGCGCGGGGCAAACACAGACTCCCGCCACAGGCGGGCCAGTCCCTTGCACAGCGGGATGCCGGAGAAAGGGGCGCGGCAACGCGAGGGCCCCAGCGCCAGCGCCCC
>OEIU01000222.1_pt1 | contig 57354 bp, 61 predicted proteins | sample 1539221 | NCBI WGS metagenome assembly OEIU01 (sample SAMN03792071, study PRJEB22550) | activated sludge metagenome | feature: wastewater treatment plant; material: activated sludge; isolation source: Wastewater treatment plant of a petroleum refinery complex | place: Argentina: Zarate | collected... | reverse complement strand
GGTAGACAGGGGGCGTGTGGTGGGTCAAGGGGGGCTTGCGGCCCCTGCCGTCGCGGGTGGGCTATCCGCGCACGCCGCGCGAGCCCTGGCCGCGGTGGGGCTTCTTGGGCCCCTTGCGGGCCTCCGCCTTCTGGGCAGCGGTCCAACGGGCCTTCGGCCCGGATGCCTTCTTGGGCATGGGGGTGTTCACCTGTGCTTCGTCATCGGGAGGACGTTCGGACAGACACGTCGTCGGCCGGTGGCGAAACAGCGAGTACAACGAGTCTCCGGACCAGCAGTGGTCCTGGGCGGCCGGTTCGGACCCAGGGGGCGTCACCGGCGGCACCGGGTGGGAGGGGGGTCGTGGTCGCGGGTGCGACGGGTGGGCGCGGCCAGGCGCCCGTCACCTCGGTGCAGAGGGTCCAGTCTACCAGCGCGTGGCGCGCCGGCCCGCCACCGCCGAGGGCCGCGGTCCGGGGCGCAGCCGATGGGCCAGGACGGCGAGGACGACGCCGACGAGGTCGGCGACGGCGTCCAGGGGGTCGCCGCTGCGGTGCGGCAGCAGGGTGGCCTGGACGACCTCGCTGAGGAGCGCGTGCGCGGCGAACAGCCCGACCACCCACCGCACCGGCAGGCCGGCCCGCAGGGCCAGGGCCACCGGCACGAGGAAGACCGCGAGGTGCACCACCTTGTCCGAGCCGGGGAACGGCGAGGCCCCCGGTGCGTCCGGGGCGTAGAGCACGACGGCCTGGCCGACGGTCGCGAGCGCGGCGAGGACGAGGGCGGTCCGGGCCGCCCACGGGGCGCGCCGCATCAGGCCGACTCGTCGACCGGGCCCTCGACGAGCTCGACCGCCCGGCGGACCGCGTCGGCGACGACCGTCGTCACGTCGGGGTGGAAGACGCTCGGGATGATGTACGTCGCGTTGAGCTCCTCCTCGGTGACCACGCCGGCGAGCGCGTCGGCCGCGGCGAGCAGGACGTCCGTCGTCACGTGCTTGCTCGCGGCGTCGATGAGCCCACGGAAGACGCCGGGGAAGACGAGCACGTTGTTGATCTGGTTCGCGAAGTCGGAGCGTCCCGTGGCGACCACGGCGGCGTGCCGGGCGGCGATCTCGGGGTCGATCTCCGGCAGCGGGTTGGCCATCGCGAAGACGACCGCGTCGGGGGCCATCGACTCGACCGCGGCCTCGGAGAGGATGTTCGGCGCGGACACCCCGAGGAAGACGTCGGCGCCGCGGACGGCGTCGGTGAGCGTGCCGGTGACGTCGTCGGGGTTGGTGTGCTCGGCGATCCACGCGTGGTTCGGGTGGTCACCGGAGAGCACGTCGGCGCGCCGGCGGTGCACGACGCCGTCGACGTCGGTGACGACGACGTGCCGCGCCCCCGCGTGCAGGAGGAGCTTGAGGATGGCAGTACCCGCCGCGCCCGCCCCGCTCATCACGAGCCGCACGTCCTCGAGCCGCTTGCCGACCACCCGCAGCGCGTTGCGCAGCGCCGCGAGCGCGACGATCGCCGTCCCGTGCTGGTCGTCGTGGAAGACAGGGATGTCGAGCTCCTCGCGCAGCCGGGCCTCGACCTCGAAGCAGCGGGGGGCGGAGATGTCCTCGAGGTTGATGCCGGCGAACCCCGGCGCGATGGCCTTGACGGTGCGGATGATCTCCTCGACGTCGGTCGTGTCGAGGCACAACGGGAAGGCGTCGATGTCGGCGAACCGCTTGAAGAGGGCGGCCTTGCCCTCCATGACCGGCAGGGCGGCGAGCGGGCCGATGTCGCCGAGGCCGAGCACGGCGGTGCCGTCGGTGACGACGGCGACGGTGTTGCGCTTGATGGTCAGCCGGCGTGCGTCCTCGGGGTTCTCGGCGATCGCGGTGCACACCCGCGCCACCCCCGGGGTGTAGATGAGCGAGAGGTCGTCGCGGGTGCGGATCGGCACCTTGGACTCGACGGTCAGCTTGCCGCCGAGGTGCATGAGGAAGGTGCGGTCCGAGACCTTCCCGATCTCGACGCCCTCGACCGTGCGCATGACGGCGACGATCTCGTCCGCGTGGTCGGGGTCGCGGGTGAGCATCGTCAGGTCGACCCGCATCCGCGCGTGCCCGGACCCCGTGACGTCGAGCCCGGTGACGACGCCGCCGGCCTTCTCGATGAGGCTCGTCATCTCGCTGACGGCGGTCGGCCGGGCAGGCAGGACGAGGCGGACGGTGACGCTGTTGGCGATGGAGGGAGCGGCGGGCATGGGGTCGATTGAACCCCGTACCCGCAGGTAGCCCGAATCGCGCCCACCCCGTGGCGGGCTCGGCCGTGGTGGACCGCGGGCCGCCGGCCCTACAGTGACCCGCATGGCCGACCACGTGGACGTGACCGGGACCGGGAGCGCCGGCGCGGCCCCCGACGTCGTCGTGCTCGACGTACGGGTGGCCGTCGAGGGTCGCGACGTCGCCTCCGCGCTCGCCGGCCTCGCGACCCGTCTCGACGCCGCCGTCGCCGCGGCCCACGACCACGGTGTCGTGGACCATGACCGGCGCACGACCGGCATGGGCGTCTCGCCGCGCTGGGACCGCGAGGGCCGGAGCACCACCGGCTACACCGCGCACCAGTCGCTGCGGCTGCGGGTGCGCGAGCGCGACCGGGCCGGTGACGTCATCGCCGCACTCGCCGGGGCCGCGGGAGACGCCCTCGGGGTCGACGCCGTCTCGCTCGAGGTCGCCGACACCGGGCCCCTGCTCGTGCGGGCACGGTCGGCGGCCTTCGCCGACGCCACGGCGCGGGCGCGGCACTGGGCCGACCTGGCGGGACGCTCGCTCGGGCCCGTCCTGCGGGTCGCCGAGCTCCCGCCGGGCGGGACGGCGCCGCTGCCGAAGATGCGCCTCGCGGCGATGGACGCCGGCGGCGGGGTGCCCGTCGAGGGCGGCGAGTCGACGGTGACGGCCACGGTCGCCGTCCGGTTCGCCCTGGGCCCGGCGTGAGCTGGGTCGACGCGCTCGGCTGGTTCGGCTCGGCGCTCCTCGTCTTCTCCCTGCTGCAGGCCCGCATCCTGCGGCTGCGCGTCCTCAACACCGTCGCGTGCCTCATCCTCGTCGGCTTCAACGCGCTGGTCGGCGTCTGGCCGATGGTCGCGATGAACGTCGTCCTCGCCGCGATCAACCTCTGGTTCATCGCCCGGATGCTCCGCGAACGCGGGGACGACCGCGCCTTCTCGGTCGTCCCGGTCCGCGAGGACGACGGCTACCTGCAGCACGTCCTCGAGGTGTGGCGGGACGACGTCTCCCGCTTCTTCCCGACCTTCACCGCCGACGCGCCCGGCAGCGGTCGCTCGACCTACCTCGTCCAGCACGGCGACGAGACCGCGGGTGTCATCGTCCTGCGCGACGACGGCGCCGGGACCGCGCAGGTCGAGCTCGACTACGTCACACCGCGCTTCCGCGACTTCTCCCCCGGCGAGTTCGTCTTCCGGCGTTCCGGGCTCTTCCGCGAGCGGGGCATCACCCGGGTCCTCACGGCGCCGGGCATGGTCGCGCCGTACTACGACCGCCTCGGCTTCGCGCGGGACGGCGACCGGTACCGGCTCGACGTCGGCTGAGACACGCACCACCCCGTCGCCACGCATACCCCATGGGGTACTAGGATGCTGCTATCTACTACGGAAAGTAGTAGTCTGGCCAGACGACCACATCCGAGGAGGCGAGGGCCGTGGGACCGTTCGTCCGCGACTTCGAGAACGGCAGCAAGGACGAGAAGGACCTGCTCGGCGGGAAGGGGGCCAACCTCGCCGAGATGACCCGGCTCGGTATCCCGGTCCCGCCCGGGTTCACGATCACCACCGAGGCGTGCCGGCAGTTCCTCGCCACCGCCACGGTGCCGGACGGGCTCTGGGACGAGGTGGACCAGCACGTCGCCGCCCTCGAGGCCCGGACCGGCCGGCGCCTCGGCGACCCCACGGACCCGATGCTCGTGTCGGTGCGCTCCGGTGCGAAGTTCTCGATGCCCGGGATGATGGAGACCGTCCTCGACATCGGGCTCGGCGACGCCTCGGTCGAGGGCCTGGCCCGCCAGACCGGCGACCCGCGCTTCGCGTGGGACTCCTACCGCCGACTCCTGCAGATGTACGGCAAGACCGTGCTCGACCTCGACGGCGACCGGTTCGAGGACGCCATCGACGCGGCCAAGCGGGCCAAGGGGGTCACCGCGGACGTCGACCTCGACGCCGACGACCTGCGCGCGCTCGTCGCCACGTTCCAGCAGGTCATCGAGGAGGGCTCCGGCACCCCCTTCCCGCAGGACCCCCGCGCCCAGCTGCGCGCGGCCGTCCGGGCCGTCTTCGGCTCGTGGAACTCCGACCGCGCGGTCCTCTACCGTCGCCGCGAGCGGATCCCGGCCGACCTCGGCACCGCCGTCAACGTCCAGGTGATGGCCTTCGGCAACCGCGGTGCCGGCTCCGGCTCGGGCGTGGCCTTCACCCGCGACCCGGCCACCGGCGCCCCCGGCGTCTACGGGGACTACCTCGAGGACGCCCAGGGCGAGGACGTCGTGGCCGGCATCCGCAACACCCTGACCCTCGCCGACCTCGAGCGCATCGACAAGACCAGCTACGACGAGCTGCTCGCGATCATGAGCCGCCTCGAGGGCCACTACCGCGACATGTGCGACATCGAGTTCACGATCGAGCAGGGGCGGCTGTGGATGCTGCAGACCCGGGTGGGCAAGCGCACCGCCCAGGCCGCCTTCCGCATCGCGGTCGACCTGCTCGACGAGGGCGTCATCTCCGAGGAGGAGGCCCTCCTGCGGGTCACCGGCGACCAGCTGGCCCAGCTGATGTTCCCCCACTTCGACCCCGACGGCGCCCGCGCACTCGTCGCCCGCGGGATGAGCGCCTCACCCGGGGCGGCGGTCGGCGTGGCCGTCTTCGACTCCGACGCCGCCGTGCGGGTGGCCGTCGAGGGCACCCCGGTCATCCTCGTGCGGCGCGAGACCACCCCCGACGACCTGCACGGCATGGTCGCCGCGGCCGGCATCCTCACCAGCCGAGGCGGCAAGACCTCGCACGCCGCCGTCGTCGCCCGTGGCATGGGCCGGACCTGCGTGTGCGGCGCCGAGACCCTGGAGGTCGACACCCGCGCCGGGCAGTTCTCCACCCCCGACGGCACCGTCGTGCGCGAGGGGGACACGCTCTCGATCGACGGCTCCACCGGCGAGGTGTTCCTCGGTGAGGTCGCCGTGCGCCCCTCCCCCGTCGTGCGCTACTTCGAGGGCACGATGTCGGTCGACGAGGGCGGCCCCCTCGTCGCCGCCGTCGACCGGCTCATGGGCGTCGCCGACAAGCACCGGCGGATGCAGGTGCGCGCCAACGCCGACAACGCGGCCGATGCCGCCCGTGCCCGCCGGTTCGGCGCCGAGGGCATCGGCCTGTGCCGCACCGAGCACATGTTCCTCGGCGAGCGCCGCGAGCTCGTCGAGCGGCTGATCCTCGCCGAGGGCGAGGAGGAGCGGCAGGTCGTCTTCGACGAGCTGCTCCCCCTGCAACGGGCGGACTTCGTCGAGATCTTCGAGGCGATGGACGGCCTGCCCGTCACGGTGCGCCTCCTCGACCCGCCGTTGCACGAGTTCCTCCCCGACTTCACCGAGCTGTCGGTCAAGGTCGCGGTGGCCGAGGCGACCGGCCGGGAGCACGACACCGACTCGCTGCTGCTGCTCGCGGTGCACCGCCTCCACGAGGAGAACCCGATGCTCGGCCTGCGCGGGGTGCGCCTCGGCATCGCCATCCCCGGCCTGTTCGAGATGCAGAGCCAGGCCATCCTCGAGGCCGCGGCGATCGTCGCCGAGCGGGGCGGTCACGCCCGGCCCGAGATCATGGTCCCGCTCGTCGGGGCGGTCGAGGAGCTGAGCACCATCCGCGCCGAGATCGACGACGCGGCGCACCGGGCCCGCGAGAAGCACGCGGTGCACCTCGAGCACCTCGTCGGCACGATGATCGAGCTGCCCCGCGCCGCCCTGACCGCCGGCGACATCGCCCAGGCCGCCGACTTCTTCTCCTTCGGGACCAACGACCTGACCCAGACGACGTGGGGCTTCTCGCGCGACGACGTCGAGTCGAGCTTCTTCTCGCGCTACATGGAGGCCGGCATCCTCGGGGTGTCACCCTTCGAGACCATCGACCGCCGCGGCGTGGGCCGGCTCGTGCGGATCGGCACCGACGAGGGCCGCCGGACCAAGCCGGGGCTCAAGGTCGGCGTCTGCGGCGAGCACGGTGGCGACCCCGAGTCGGTGCACTACTTCGAGGAGCGCGGGCTCGACTACGTGTCCTGCTCGCCGTTCCGCGTGCCGGTGGCCCGGCTCGAGGCCGGCCGCGCCGTCGTGGCATCGGGCTGACCGCTCAGCGTCAGGCGCACCCGGTGGCCGGTGACGACCGCGGCGAGCCACCCGAGCCCGAGCAGCCAGCCGGCGACGACGTCGGTGAGCCAGTGGTGTCCGAGGAATACCCGCGAGAGCCCCATCGCGAGGACGAAGGCGCTCGCCACGGTGGCGACGAGCACCCGCTGCCAGGTGTGCCGGCCCGCGAGCAGCAGGAGGTAGGCCAGGGCCCCGACGAGGACCGTCGCGTTGAGGGTGTGCCCCGAGGGAAAGGACGGGGACGTCTCCAGCGGCGGGACGGCCAGGGTCGCCGGGGGCCGGGCCCGACCGACGAGGTCCTTGCCGAGCACGGTCATCAGCAGCGAGCCCGCCGCGGCGACGACCATGACGACGACCGGCGTCCACGACCTGCGCAGCGCGACGAGCACCCCGGTGACGACGAGGACGAGGATCGGCATGCCGATCGTGCCGCCGAGGTCGGTGAAGGCCGTGACCGCCGTGTCGCGCGCGGGGGTGCGCAGGGCCACCGCGGCGTCGAGCACCGGGCGGTCGAGGCCGGCGAGGCCGTCCTGCTCGGTCACCGCCTCGTAGACCTGCGCCGCGAGCAGGTCGAGGGCGAGGACGACGACGGCACCGGTCAGCACGGTGACGACGAGCGCGAGGTTGGCCCGACCCCACCGCCCGAGCGGGCCGAGGTGATCGACGACCCGGTCGACGGCGGCCACCACCAGCCGGCCGGTCCGCGTGGGCCAGCGGGTCAGGTCGCGTCGCCCGATCGTGCTGTCCGGCCGGGTGGGTCCTGGGGGTCGCTCGGGGTCGGGGGTGCGCACCCCGGAAGTGCATCACGGCCCGGCACCGCATGGGCGGTACCGGGCCGTGACCTCGACGACGTGGGAGTGCTGCCGTGGTGGAGGTGGCGGGAATCGAACCCGCGTCCACTGACGGGAGACCAGGGCTTCTCCGGGTGCAGTGCGCTGTGGATTTTCTCGGCCCCGGGGCTCGCGCGCACACGTTCCCCGACAGGCCCAGCCGAGTGGGAGTCCCGCGCCGCCGCTCGGCACGACGGCGCAGCAAGATCTCTAGCTGACGCTGGTGACTAGGTCGAGATCGAACCTAGGCCAACGGACTTCGGGCTCGCTCAGGCGGCGAGGGCGAAGTCGGTGCGCTTGGAATCGGCACCTGTTGGTTTGCACGGAGCGTTGTACGAGATGACCGTGCGTCCTCGACCCGCTTCCCACTGGACATCCGACCAATGTCGAAACCGATCACCCCCCTGAGGGGCTCACTCCCACGCTGTCGAGTTGTCAACCGGCGTTCGCGTGCGACCACCGCACCGCCAGTATGCCGTCCAACACCGACCGGACCCAAGCCGATTCCCGACGCGTGCGGTGAGGTCAGCCGGCGGGAGGGGCGACGGTGACCGCCCCGGCCGTCTCGGCCGGGGACGCGGCGTCCCCGGCGTCGGGGGCGGCCGAGGTCTCCGTCGCGCTCGGGGTGGGCGACGGCGAGGTCGTCGCCTCGGCGGCCGAGGGCCTCGCAGTCGGTGCCACGGACGGCGACGGCGATGGCGAGGTCGGCGGCGAGCTCGTCGGCGACGGTGAGGCGCTCGGAGTGGGGGATGGCGACGGCGTGGGCGACAGCACCCGGGTCGGCCCCTGACGACCGGGCACCCACGGCGCCTCGGGCGTGCGGACCACGGACCCCGGGGTCGGGGAGGGCAGGAGGTGCGCCGGTGAGCCGTCGGACGGCCGGAGGATCGAGACCTCCACGGCGGCCACGTCGACCGGTCCGAGCTCTCCCGGTTGGAGGAGCACCGCTCCGCCCACCGCCACCACGCCGGCACATGCTGCTGCGACCACCTTGGGCACGCTCACGCGCGCGGAGGTGGGTCCACCCCTGCGGAACCCCTGCACCTGGTCACGGTACGTCGGCCCCGTCGAGCCGTGAAACCGCCGAACGGACGATGCGCCGCCGGTGCGGTCGTGATCTCCGCGTCGGGACGCGGACGGGAGCGCCCGGCCGTGACCCGGATCACTAGGGTGGGTGCTCCGCTCCCCCGTCGACCCGGAGGTCCGCCGTGTTCCAGAAGATCCTCGTCGCCAACCGCGGGGAGATCGCCGTGCGCGCCTTCCGGGCCGCCACCGAGCTGGGGGCGAAGACGGTCGCCGTCTTCCCGCACGAGGACCGCACCTCCGAGCACCGGCTCAAGGCCGACGAGTCGTACCAGATCGGCGAGGAGGGGCACCCCGTCCGGGCCTACCTCGACCACGAGAACATCGTCCGGGTCGCCGTCGAGTGCGGCGCCGACGCCGTCTACCCCGGCTACGGCTTCCTCTCCGAGAACCCCGACCTCGCCGAGGCCTGCGAGGCCGCCGGCATCACCTTCATCGGACCCCCGGCGTCCGCCCTCCACCTCGCGGGGAACAAGGCCCGCGCCATCGCCGCCGCGCGCGAGGCCGGCCTGCCGACCCTGCGCGGCGCCGAGCCGAGCACCGACCTCGACGCGCTCACCGCGGCCGCCGAGGAGATCGGCTACCCCGTCTTCGTCAAGGCCGTGTCCGGCGGCGGCGGGCGCGGGATGCGCCGCGTCGACGAGCCCGGGGCCCTGCGCGACTCGCTCGAGGCGGCCCAGCGCGAGGCCGACGCCGCGTTCGGCGACCCCACGCTCTACCTCGAGCAGGCCGTCGTCCGCCCCCGGCACATCGAGGTCCAGGTCCTCGCCGACGGCACGGGCACCGTCCTGCACCTCTTCGAGCGCGACTGCTCGGTCCAGCGCCGGCACCAGAAGGTCGTCGAGATCGCGCCGGCCCCGAACCTCGACCCGCAGCTGCGCGAGCGCATCTGCGCCGACGCCGTCCGCTTCGCCGAGGCGATCGGCTACCGCAACGCGGGCACCGTCGAGTTCCTCCTCGGCGAGGACGGCCGCTACGTGTTCATCGAGATGAACCCGCGGATCCAGGTCGAGCACACCGTGACCGAGGAGGTCACCGACATCGACCTCGTCGTCGCCCAGATGCGCATCGCGAGCGGCGAGACCTTCGCCGACCTCGGCCTGCGCCAGGAGGACATCCGCACCCGCGGCGCGGCGCTGCAGTGCCGCATCACGACCGAGGACCCCGCGAACGGTTTCCGCCCCGACGCCGGGCAGATCACCGTCTACCGCTCGGCCGGCGGCGGCGGGGTCCGGCTCGACGGTGGCACCGTCTTCGTCGGCGCCCAGGTCAGCCCGCACTTCGACTCCATGCTCGTCAAGCTCACCTGCCGCGGGAGCGACTTCGGGGTGGCGGTGCGCCGAGCGCGACGAGCCCTGGCGGAGTTCCGGATCCGCGGCGTCTCGACCAACATCCCCTTCCTCGAGTCGGTGCTCGCCGACCCGGTGTTCCAGCGCGGCGAGGCGACGACGAGCTTCATCGACGAGCGCCCCGAGCTGCTCGACGCCCGCACCCCGGCCGACCGCGGCACCAAGCTGCTGCAGTACCTCGCCGACGTCACGGTCAACCAGCCGCACGGCCCGGCGACGACCCACCTCAAGCCGCGCACCAAGCTGCCCGACATCGACCGCGACGCACCGCTCCTGCCCGGCACCCGCGACCTGCTCCAGCGGCTCGGACCCGCCGGGTTCGCCCGCCGGCTGCGCGAGCGCACCGACGTCCCGGTCACCGACACGACCTTCCGCGACGCGCACCAGAGCCTCCTCGCGACCCGGATGCGCACCCGCGACCTGCTCCACGTGGCCGGCCACGTCGCCCGGACGACACCGCAGCTGCTCTCGATGGAGGCCTGGGGCGGGGCGACCTACGACGTCGCACTCCGCTTCCTCCACGAGGACCCGTGGGAGCGGCTGGCCCTGCTGCGCGAGGCCATGCCGAACATCCCGCTCCAGATGCTGCTGCGCGGCCGGAACACCGTCGGCTGCACGCCGTACCCGACGAAGGTCACCGACGCCTTCGTCCACGAGGCCGCGCGCACCGGGCTCGACGTCTTCCGGATCTTCGACTCGCTCAACGACGTCGACCAGATGCGACCCGCCGTCGACGCCGTCCTCGAGACCGGGACCGCCGTCGCCGAGGTCTGCCTCTGCTACACCGGCAACCTCATGGACCCCGGGGAGACGCTCTACACGCTCGACTACTACCTCCGGCTCGCCGAGGACATCGTCGGCACCGGCGCGCACGTCCTCGCGATCAAGGACATGGCCGGGCTGCTGCGGGCCCCGGCCGCCCGGCGCCTCGTCACGGCGCTGCGCGAGAACTTCGACCTCCCGGTGCACCTGCACACCCACGACACCGCGGGCGGGCAGGTCGGGACGCTGCTCGCCGCGATCGACGCCGGGGTCGACGCCGTCGACGCCGCGACCGCGACGATGTCCGGCACGACGAGCCAGCCGAGCCTCTCGGCGCTCGTCGCGGCCACCGACGGCACCGACCGCGAGACCGGCCTCGACATCGACGCCGTCTTCGCCCTCGAGCCCTACTGGGAGGCGGTCCGCCGGCTCTACGCGCCGTTCGAGTCCGGGCTGGCCTCGCCGACCGGCCGCGTCTACTTCCACGAGATCCCTGGCGGGCAGCTGTCCAACCTGCGCCAGCAGGCGATCGCCCTCGGGCTCGGCGACCGCTTCGAGGACGTCGAGGACATGTACGCGGCGGCCAACCGGATCCTCGGCAACCTCGTCAAGGTGACGCCGAGCAGCAAGGTCGTCGGTGACCTGGCCCTCGCCCTCGTCGGGGCCGGGGCCGACCCGGCGGACTTCGAGGAGAACCCGACCCGCTACGACATCCCGGACTCCGTCATCGGCTTCCTCGCCGGCGAGCTCGGCGACCCGCCCGGCGGGTGGCCCGAGCCGTTCCGCAGCAAGGCGCTCGAGGGTCGCACGGCGCGGCCGCGGGTCACCGAGCTCACCGACGAGCAGGAGGCCGCCCTCGTCACCGACCCCCGGCGCACCCTCAACCAGCTGCTCTTCCCCGGGCCGACCCAGGAGTTCGAGGAGACGCGGGAGCTCTACGGCGACCTGTCCGTCCTCGGCACCATCGAGTTCCTCCACGGCCTCGAGCACGGGCAGGAGTACGAGGCCGAGATCGAGGCCGGCAAGCGGCTGCTCCTCGGCATCAGCTCGGTGGGGGACCCCGACCGGCACGGGATGCGCACCGTCATGTGCACCCTCAACGGCCAGTTCCGGCCGGTCCAGGTGCGCGACCGCTCGGTCCGGGCCGACACCATGGCCGCCGAGAAGGCCGACCCGGGCCAGGCCGGTCACGTCGCCGCGCCCTTCGCGGGGGTCGTCACCCCGACCGTCTCCGAGGGCGACACCGTCGAGCCCGGGGGTGTCGTCGCGACGATCGAGGCGATGAAGATGGAGGCCAACATCACCTCCCCCGCCGGCGGGACGGTGCAGCGGCTGGCCATCTCCGGACACCAGCAGGTCGAGGGCGGCGACCTCGTCCTCATCGTCGGCTGATCGCCTCGGGACCGAGCCCGACCTGCGACGTCGAAGGTTCGTCGAGACTCCGTCGATGCGAAACCCCCATCCCTGGCGTGTCCTGCCTACGGTGGGGTGATCAGCGCGGGCGCGGTCCGACCGGCCGCCCCGCGACCCCCACCGAAGGGAGCACGGCATGGGACTCGGCGACAAGCTGGACAACACCGCCCAGGACGTCACCGGCAAGGCCAAGGAGGCCGCCGGCAAGGCCACCGACGACGAGCGCCTCGAGGCGGAGGGCCGGACCGACCAGGCCGGCGCCGACCTTAAGCAGGCCGGCGAGAAGGTCAAGGACGCCTTCAAGCACTGAGCAGGACCTCCCGACTCCGTCGGGGAACCACGACGGGCCGCCCCCAACCGGGGGCGGCCCGTTCGTCGCGGGGGCTACCAGCTGCCACCGGAGCTGCCGCCGCCCCCGCCGCCGGAGAACCCGCCGCCCCCGCTGAAGCCGGAGGACCCCGACGAGCCCGGGGTCGAGACGAACGTGCCGGCAGCGACGGTCGAGAAGGAGTCCATGCTCGAGGCGACGTCGCGGAACCCGCCGTCGCCCCACGGGCCGGCGTACCAGACCGGGGTGAGCACCGTGTGCCCCGCCGCCGACGCCGCGGCGGCCACCTGCTCGAACACCTCGGCCCAGCGGTCGGCGATGCCGAAGACGATCGCATACGGGAGGAACCGGCTGAAGAGGTCCTGGGCCTCCTCCCACCGGATCTGGTTGGCCTCGGCGGTCGCGAGGTAGCGCTCGAACCCCTTCGCCTGCGCGAGGACCGCCGACCCCTCGGCCGTGCGGGCCGCCATCCGCTTGCCCAGCGACCGGGTGACGAGGCCGCCGACGACGAGACCGCCCGCGAGCACCCAGACCGGGTTGACCGGGAGGCCGGAGTCGGCGAAGAGACCCGAGGCGGGCCCCGCGAGGAAGAAGCCGGCGAGCACCCCCAGCCCGACGAGGACGACGCCGAGGCTCATCCACCCCGAGCGCTGCGCCTCCGGGCTGCGCCGGAACCAGCCGCGCTCGACGACCTCCTCGTACATGAGCCCCTGGACGGAGTCGAGGGTCGGCTTGAAGTGGTTCTTCAGGGACGAGAGGGTCACCGTGTCCCCGGCCGCGAAGAGGGCGTCGTAGAGCAGCTGCTCGTAGGGGCTCAGGCTGCTGGCACCCGCGGCGGGGGTGGTGCGGGTCAGCACCCAGTCGTCGCGGCGGAGCCGTCCCGAGTCGTCGCGGCTGATGCGCAGGTAGCCGCGGACGGCGAGGTCGACGATGGTCGCGGTGACGTCGACGAGCCCGGCCTCCTCGTCGAGGACGGTGCCGACGAGTCCGGGCTGGACGCCGTCGGGCGGGGTGAAGCGCACGGCGACGGTGGGGGCCGGGCCGCCATACACGACCGGCTGCTCGGTGCCGAGCCCGGGCGAGAGCCCAGGGGTCAGCCCCGCGTACTGCTCGTCCCGACCGCGCGTCCACACGAGCAGCCCCATGAGCGAGGCGGCGGTCAGGGGGACGAGCAGGCCGCCGCCGATCGCGATGAGCCCGAGCGCCCGCGCGGTGGCGGGGCTGACCGACGAGCCCTCGGAGCTACCGACGTCGCCGGTGCGCAGGTCGGGGGTCAGGTCGCCGAACGCGTCGCGGGGGAAGGAGGCGACGACCGAGGCCCCTTCCTGCGCGGCGAGGTCGGGGACGGTGTAGGTGGCGGTCGGCCCGGGCGTCGCCGGGCAGCTGCGCGTGGAACCGTACGGACCGGAGAAGCAGGCGGCCCGGCTGACGGCCGCCGGCCCGCTGACGCTCGCGCGCACGTCGTGCTGCGGGAAGGAGCTCGCCGTCGTCACGACGTCGTAGTAGACCTCGGCCGTGCCGTCGCCGATGTCGTTGACCAGGTGGGCGAGCCGGTAGCGCACGACGTAGTGCGCCGTCCCACGCACCGTCTCCGAGGGACTGCCGATGCGGATCCGCCGGTCGGCCCCGTAGTCCTCGACGGTGATGTCGGTGGGCGCGCCGCTGGGCGAGGTGACCTCGATGCCGGACAGCTCGTAGTACCGGTACTGCGTCTCGCTGTCGCGGTAGCCGGCCCGCACCCGCACGAGCCGGTAGATGCCGTGCCGGTCCTCCCCCTCCGGGAAGCGCCACACGACGTCCTCGGTGACGACGACGCTGCCGTCCGGCTGCGCCTCGATGCTCGTGTGGAGCGAGTCGGCCTGTTCGGCGGCGGCCAGCCCGCTCGGCGCGCGTCCGCCCCAGGCCCCGACCCGGGGACCCTCGGTCGCGGCCACCGGCGCGGCCGCGACGGCCGGTGCGGCCGCGACGGCCGGTGCGGTGGCGACGGCCGGTCCCGCGGTGAGGACCGCGAGGACGAGGCCGAGCAGGGCCCCGGCGGCGCGGCGCCGCCCGCGGGTCGGCGCCACCCTCAGTCCTCGCCCCGGCGACGGGCGGCGATGGCGCGGTCGGCCTCGCGGCGGTCCTGGCGCTCGCGCAGTGCGTGCCGCTTGTCGTAGGCCTTCTTGCCCTTGACGACGGCGATCTCGACCTTGGCCCGGCCGTCCTTGAAGTACAGGCGCAGTGGGACGACGGTGTGGCCGGTCTCACGGATGGCCTGGGCGATCTTGTCCAGCTCGCGTCGGTGGAGGAGCAGCTTGCGGCGGCGGCGCGGGGTGTGGTTGGTCCACGTCCCGCTGACGTACTCGGGGATGTGGACGCCCTCGAGCCACAGCTCGTCGTCGCGGTCGAAGCCCGCCCACCCGTCGACGAGGGAGGCCCGGCCCATCCGCAGCGCCTTGACCTCGGTGCCCATGAGCACGAGGCCGGCCTCGTAGGTGTCCTCGACGATGTAGTCGTGGCGGGCCTTGCGGTTGCTCGCGACGAGCTTCTCCCCCGGGGTCCTCCCGTTGTCCTTGGCCACGGTCAGGAGGCTACCGGTCGACTCGGCCGCCGCTCACGGCGATTCCCCGCCGACACCGGGTCGCCGGCTCAGGACAGGGTGTTGAGCCAGTGCCGCGGGTCGTCGAAGGAGCCGTTGCGCAGCGTCTCGAAGTGCAGGTGACAGCCGGTGGAGTCGCCGGTCGTCCCGCTGTAGGCGATGAGCTGGCCACGGCTGACGTGGCCGCCGCCGACGACGATCCGGGAGAGGTGGTTGTAGGTCGACGCGAGGCCGCCGCCGTCGATCCAGCCGTGGTCGATGACGATGCGGTTGCCGTAGCTGGTCGCCCAGCCGGCACTGATGATGTCGCCGGCGGCGGCCGCGTAGACCGGCGTGCCGCAGTTGACCGCGTAGTCCCGCCCGGAGTGCAGGCGCCACACGTGGTAGATGGGGTGGAAGCGCATCCCGTACTCGGAGCTGACCCACCCGGTGTGCACCGGCCGGGAGAGCACGCCGGAGGTGTTGCTCGATCCGCCCCCCGAGGAGGAGCCACCACCCGAGGAGTGGTTCTTCTTGGCCTCCTCGGCGGCCTTGGCCGCGGCGGCGGCCGCCGCCCGGCGGGCGGCGGCGGCCCGCTCGGCGAGGATCTTCTGGAGCCGGCGCTGCTCGGCCTGCATGAGGCTCAGCTGCTTCTTGTCCGCGGCGACCTGGTCGGCGAAGCTGCTGGCCTGGCTGCGTTGGGCCGCGACGAGGGCCTGAAGGTCGGCCTGCGCCTTCTCGGCGGCGCCACGGGCGGCCTGGGCGCGCTGGAGCGCGGCGGCGGCGGCCTTCTGCTTGCGGTCGGAGTCGACGCGCAGGGCCGAGACGTGGTCCTCGAGCGCGGTGAGACCGGCCCGCTCCGTGGTCAGCCGCTCCATCGTCGTGTTCTGCACGTCGAGGACGGTGTCGACCATCGCGAGCCGGTCGGCGAACTCCTGCGGCTGGGTGCTGGAGAGGGCGACGTCCAGCTGGCCGAAACCCTGCTGCTGGTAGACCTGTGCGGCGAACTGGGCGAGGCGCTTGCGGCCCGCGGCGACGGCCTTGGTGGACTTCTGGAGGTCCGCCCGGGCCTTGGCCTCGTTGGCCTTGGCGACCTCGAGCTCCTGGGCGGCGGCGGCCTCGGCGGCGTCGGCGGCCTCGGCCGCCCCCCGCGCCTTCTCGAGGGACGCCTGGGCGGCCGGCAGCTTGTCCTCGGTCGCGTGCAGCTTCTCGTACGCCGTCTTCAGGGCGCTGCTCGTGTCGTCGAGGTGGTTCTTGAGGGCGTCGACCTTCTGGTCGACGCGCTTCTTCTGGACCCCGGGATCGGTGGCCGCAGGAGCCGACGGAGCGGCGGTGAGGACGAGGGTGGCGGCGCACGCCATCGCGGAGATCGTGCCGATCATCCGGCGTGGAGCAGCGCTGCGCGCCCGGTCTAGACGTCCCATGATCACCATTGGTAACACGATTCACACCAGTCTGCCCACTCGACGAGCCGAAACCGGCCGAGTGGACGACCTCACCGGCGTCAGCAGTCTCTCAGGGCACAGGGACGCGCGTCGTCGGTTCGGGACAGCCGGCGCACCCGGACCGTCTCGCGCCGGCCCTCAGACGCGCAGGTAGCGACGCAGCGTCACGAGGCTCGTCCCGACGGCGATGAGCAGCACGCCGCCGATCATCCACGGTGCGAGCAACCACACGTCGGACACGCCGATGAAGGCCTGGGACAGTGCGATCTGGCTCGCCCCTTCCGTGAACACGTACTTCGTGAGGACGACGAGCAGCCCGACGGCCAGGCCCGCCCCGAGGACCGAGACGATGCCCATCTCCGCGATGAACGGCATCCGGATGGTCCAGTTCGAGGCACCGACCAGCCGCATGATGCCGATCTCGCGCCGCCGGATGAACGCCGCCTGCCGGATCGTCGTCGCCATGAGCAGCGCCGCGCACGATGCCATGAGGGCGGCGAGCAGGACGGCGAGGACGGTGATCGCGGTGATGATCGTGAAGAACTTGCTGAGGACCTTCTCCTGGTCCTGGACCGTCGCGACGCCCGGCGCGTTCTGGAACTGCGTCGTGACGACCGCGAACTTGCTCGGGTCCTTCAGCTGCACGCGCAGGCTCTCGGGGATGTCGCCGACCTGGACGTTGCCGGCGATCGGGCTGTTGCGGAACTGCTCCTTGAACCGGTCGAAGGCCTGCTGCTCGGACTCGTAGAAGACCTGCTTGACCTCGGGCAGCGCCTCGAGCTGGTCCTGGAGTGCGGTGCGCTGGGCGTCCGTGACCGCCTTGCCCTCGCAGTTCGGGGCGAGCGCGTTGGCGTTGCACAGGTAGATCGAGACCTGGATCCGGTCGTACCAGTAGCCCTTCATCGTGTCCGCCTGCCGCTGGGCGAGCAGGCCGAGGCCGAGGAGGAACATCGCGACCATCGTCACGAGGACGACCGAGACGGCCATCGAGACGTTCCGGCGCAGGCCGGACCCGACCTCGCTGGCGAGGAAGCGCATCTGCATCTCAGGCCTCCTCGTCCGTCGTCGTGTGGTGGTACGAGGCGTCCTGCTCGTCGCGGACGACGTGGCCGTCGTCGAGCTGGACCACCCGCCGGCGCATCTCGTTGACGATGTCGTGGTCGTGCGTGGCCATGACGATCGTCGTCCCGGTGCGGTTGATGCGGTCGAGGAGGCGCACGATCTCGAGGCTGATCTTCTGGTCGAGGTTGCCGGTGGGCTCGTCGCACAAGAGGATCTGCGGCCGGTTGACGACGGCCCGGGCGATGGCGACGCGCTGCTGCTCGCCGCCGGAGAGCTGGTGCGGGAAGCGCTTCTCCTTGCCGGCGAGCCCCACCATCTCGAGGGTCTCGGGGACGAGCTGGCGGATGGCGTGGCGCGGCTTGCCGATGACCTGGAGGGCGTAGGCGACGTTCTCGTGCACGGTCTTGTTCGGGAGCAGCCGGAAGTCCTGGAAGACCGCGCCCATCTCGCGGCGCAGCCGGGGCACCTGGCGCATCGGCATCTTGCGCAGGTCGTGCCCGGCGACGAGGACGACCCCCTCGGTCGCCGCCTCCTCGCGCAGCGCGAGGCGCAGCATCGTCGACTTTCCGGAACCCGACGGGCCGACGACGAAGACGAACTCGCCGCGGTCGATGTCGACGCTCACGGAGTCGAGGGCTGCCCGGGTCGAGCGGGGGTAGACCTTCGTGACGTTCTCGAAGCGGATCATGCGGTGGGGACGGCCTCACGGCTCGGGGGCAGGGGACCGCGGGCGCCGCGGCAGCATCGAGGATAGGTGGCCCGTCCGAGGATCCCGGTCAGCCGGGTCGGCGCGGCGGGTCCTCGCGGTGTCTCGGGCTCGACGCGGCGTCGTCAGGCGTCGTGGCGGATCGTCGGCAGCCCGCCACCGGGTTCCTCGCCCTGCGGCACCACGGCGAGCACGACCCGGAAGGTGTGGGTCACCGCCGCCGCCGCGCGCCGGGCGTCGTCGAGGGGAAGGAACGGGCCACGGGGCACGTCGTCGGGCCAGAACCGCACGAAGTCCTCGCCGTCACCGACGGTCGGCCGGTGCCAGCCGCAGGCGAGGACCGCGTCCTCCTCCTCGCGGGTCCACGGGAACGGCCCGCCGAAGCGTTCCGCCCCGGACCAGTGACCGCGCAGGTGGTCCTCGACGCGGACCAGGCGCACCGACGGCGCGACCGGGCGGCGGCGGGCGCCGGCCAGCCACCGCATCCGGCCGGAGCGGGCGCGGGTCAGCCGGACGTGCCCCGGGGGCGCGACGACGGCGACCTCGTGGCCGTCGTGCAGGCCGAGGACGGCGTCGACGAGCGCCTGTTCCCAGGCCTGCCAGGCGGCGCGGTGCTCGGCGGCCGGGTCGGACGGCGACGGCGTCGGGTCGGCCACGTCAGGCCTCCGCGTCGGCCTTCTCCTGGGCCTTGCGCCACCGGATGCCGGCCTCGATGAAGTCGTCGATGTCGCCGTCGAAGACCTTGTCCGGGTTGCCGACCTCGTGCTCGGTGCGCAGGTCCTTGACCATCTGGTACGGCTGCAGGACGTAGGAGCGCATCTGGTCGCCCCAGCTCGCCTTGATGTCGCCCGCGAGCTCCTTGCGCTCGGCGGCCTCCTCGGCCCGCTTGAGGAGCAGGAGACGCGACTGCATGACCCGCAGGGCCGCTGCGCGGTTCTGGATCTGGCTCTTCTCGTTCTGCATCGAGACGACGGTCCCGGTCGGCAGGTGGGTCATCCGGACCGCGGAGTCGGTCGTGTTGACCGACTGGCCGCCGGGGCCCGAGGAGCGGAAGACGTCGATCTTCAGGTCGTTCTCGGGGATCTCGATCGTGTCGGTGCCCTCGATGAGCGGGATCACCTCGACCGCCGCGAAGCTGGTCTGCCGTCGGCCCTGGTTGTCGAAGGGGCTGATCCGGACGAGGCGGTGCGTCCCGCCCTCGACCGAGAGGTTGCCGTACGCGTAGGGGACGTTGACCTCGAAGGTCGCCGACTTCAGGCCGGCCTCCTCGGCGTACGAGGTGTCCATGACCTTCGTCGGGTAGCCGTGCCGCTCGGCCCAGCGCAGGTACATCCGCAGGAGCATCTCGGCGAAGTCGGCGGCGTCGACGCCCCCGGCGCCGGCGCGGATGGTGACGACGGCGGAGCGCTCGTCGTACTCACCGGACAGGAGGGTGCGAACCTCGAGCTCGCCGACCGCCTTGCGCAGGCCGGTCAGCTCGCGCTCGGCCTCCGCGAGGGTGTCGGCGTCGTCCTCCTCCTGCGCCATCTCGACGAGGACCTCGAGGTCGTCGATCCGGGCGTCCATGCCGGTGACCCGGTCGTGCTCGGCCTTGGCGCGGGAGAGCCCGGAGGTCACCTGCTGCGCACGCTCCTGGTCGTCCCAGAGCGAGGGGTCGGAGGCCTGCTGCTCGAGCTCGGCGATCTGCTGCTCGAGCCGGGCGAGGTCGGTGACCTCCCGGACCGACGCCATGGTGCTGCGCAGGTCCTTGATCTCCTGGGTGAAGTCGGTGGCCACGAGGGGCAAGCCTACGCGAGCCGGGTGGACCCCCCCCCGGCCGCACCACCGCTCAGCGGCAGCCGGGGATCGACACCGGGTGGCGCAGCCGGTGCAGCACCGCCCGGGCGTCCGGTGCGGCGGGCGCGCGCCGGGAGGCGCCCCGCTCGTACGGCACCTCGCCGACCGGCTCGTAGTCGCGCGCGAGGTCGAGGCCGGCGACCCCGAGGACGGACGGCGGGACCGCCCGCGGCGCCGAGGAGTCGACGAGGACCAGCGCGTCCGTGAGCGCGCACCGCGCGTGACCGAGGACGACGCGGGCCGCCGCGGTGCTGCCGGAGTACCCCCCGATGAGCCAGGCCTGCCCCACCGGGCGGGCCCCGAGGAGGTACACCGTCCCCGCCGAGGCGCCGGTGAGGTCGAGCACGCGGGTCGTCGGCCCGATGCCGAGCCGGGCGGCCTCGCGGCGGGCGGCCTCGGCCTGGCCGGCCTGGTGCGGGGTGAGCAGGACGCTCCCCGACCCGACCGGCGCCGCGACCGTGGCGGTGCGCAGGTCGGTGCCGCGGTAGGGAGCGCCGGTCGCGGCGACCTGCAGCGGCACGAGGAGCACGGTCGCGACGAGGGCGGGCGCGAGCCGCAGGGTCGCCGGGGCCGCCGTGAGCCGGGCGGTGAGCACGATCAGCCAGGCCACCGCCGCCCGGCCGGCCGCCGACCAGAGGTTGCCGTTGGTCCCGAACGCGTAGGCGGCCGGCACCGCGAGCAGCACGAGGGTCAGGCCGGCCGTCGTCCGCGCGGCGCGCCACCGACCGCCGGGCGGGCCGGGGAGCAGGCCGCCGCGACCGCGCCGGACGAGGGCGGCCGCCACCTGCCCGGCCAGGGTGAGCGCGAGGCCCGCGCCGGCCAGCCCACCGACGACGACCAGGGCGAAGGGCGTGACGCTCCGGCCGACCTCGTCGGTCCACCACCGAGGGGCCGCCAGGACGGCGAAGGCCACGCCGACGGCGACCAGCCCGAGCGTGCCGACGGCCGCGCCGACGAGACCCGGCCGGCTGCTCGTCCGCCGGACGAGGAGGAGCAGCACCGCGACGGCGACGGCGAGCGCGAGGGCGGGCAGGAGGACGCCCGGGTGGTCGGGCAGCGGGTCGCGTCGGAGCAGGTCGTCGTGCCCCCCGAGAGCCCGGGACGCCTGCAGCCCCGTGCGGACGTTCGCGACGAGCTCCCCCGGACCGAGGCGGTAGGCGAGGAGCATCACCCCCGCCGCGGTGACGACGCCGGCGCCGCCCGCCCACACCCCGAGCCGCCACCGGCCGGGGACGACCAGCCACGCGAGGACGACGACCCCGGCGAGCACCGCCGCGGAGGTGGGTTTGCCGAGGAAGGCGAGCCAGCCGCCGACACCGACGACGAACCAGCCGGCCGGCGCGTGGCGCCCGACTCGGGTGGCGGCGACGACGAGACCGCCCGAGGTGAGGCAGATGCCCTGCAACGCAAGGGTGTTGTAGCTCGGCGACGACGGGAGCGAGACGAGGCTGAGGAGGCCGGTGACGCCGAGGCCCACCGCCGTCCCCGCGCGCAGGGCCGGCCGCCACGGCGCTCGCCCGCCGAGGAGGGCCGGTGTGCCGAGCACCACCCAGGCCAGCCACCCGCAGACCGCGACGGTGGTGGCGATCCCGAGCCACCGGTACGCGACGAGGTCACCGCGGGCCAGGAGCAGGAGCGGGTGGTAGGCGTAGCCGAACTCGAGGACGTCGGCCGTGACGTCGCGGGGGTGGGCCGCCGAGAGCACGTAGAAGCCCTCGTCGGTGCGGTCGAACGCGCGCCGGGCGATCCATCCGGTGACCGCCAGGACGGCGAGGACCGCCAGGCCGAGCGGCACCAGGGCCAGGGCGTTCGCGCGGTCGGCCGGGGCCGGGGGCGCGGCGGCGTCGGCCTCGGGGTCCGTCGTCACGGGCTGGGCCGACACGCGGGCATCGTAGCCGCGCGCGACGCCCCGCCCGGTGCGCGGACCGGGCGGGGCGTCGTGGCGCGGTGGCGGTGTCGCTAGACGACGAGGCCGAGGAGCAGGACGACGACGAGCCCGGTGACCGACAGGAGGGTCTCCATCGCCGACCACGACTTGAAGGTCTGCCCGACCGAGAGGCCGAAGTACTCCTTGACCAGCCAGAAGCCGGCGTCGTTGACGTGGCTGAAGAACACCGACCCGGCGCCGATGGCGAGGACGAGCAGCGAGACCTGCGCGGCCGGCAGACCGGTGGCCAGCGGGGCGAGGATGCCGGACGCGGTGACCGTGGCGACGGTGGCCGACCCGGTCGCGAGCCGGATGAGGACCGCGACGACCCACGCGAGGAGCAGCACCGAGATGCCGCTGCTGCGCACCCAGTCGGCGACGAGCTCGCCGATGCCGGTGTCGACGAGGGTCTGCTTGAACCCACCGCCGGCCGCGACGATGAGGATGATGCCGGCGATCGGCGGCAGCGAGCTCTCGAGGCTCGTGCCGATGTCCCTCATCCCCATGCCGGCGCCACGGCCGAGGGTGGCCATGCCGACGAACACCGCGATGAGCAGCGCGACGAGCGGGGTGCCGAGGAAGTCGAGGACCGAGCGGGCGGTCGTGCCCTCGCTCGTGAAGATGTCCGCGAGCGCCTTGCCCATCATGAGGACGACGGGGGTGAGGACGGCGAACAGCGTGGTCCCGAAGGACGGTCGGCGGGAACGCGTCTCGCGCTCGTCGTCCGCACCGGCGCCGAACATCGCGGGCGGCGGGACGTCGACCCAGCGGCCGGCCAGCTTCGCGAAGAGCGGGCCGGAGACGGCGATGGTCGGCACCGCGACGATGACCCCGAACATCAGGGTGAGGCCGAGGTTGGCCTTGAGGGCGTCGATGGCCACGAGCGGGCCGGGGTGCGGCGGCACGAGGCCGTGCATCGCGGAGAGGCCGGCGAGGGCCGGGATGCCGACGCGGACGACGGAGACCTGGGCCCGGCGGGCCACGAGGTAGATGACCGGCATGAGGAGGACGAGGCCGATCTCGAAGAACATCGGCAGGCCGATGATGGCGCCGACGGCGGCCATCGCCCAGGGCAGCGTGCGCTCGGAGGAGCGGCCGATGAGGGTGTCGACGATCTCGTCCGCGCCGCCGGAGTCGGCGAGCAGCTTGCCGAACATCGCGCCGAGGGCGATGAGGGTGCCGACGCCGGCGGCGGTCGAGCCGAAGCCCTTGCTGAAGGAGTCGACCGTGTCGCCCATCGCGACCCCGGCGACGGCGCCGACGGTGAGCGAGCCGAGGGTCAGCCCGAGGAACGGGTGGATCTTGAAGCGGGTGATGAGGACGACGATGACGGCGATGCCGAGCAGCGCCGCCGGGATCAGCCGGCTCGCGGGGATGCTCGGCGCCGCGTCGGCCGCGGTGAGCGTGGGCAGCAGGAGGCTGTGCAGGTCTGGGGTCATCGGAGGGATCCGTCCTGGGTGGCGAGGAGCTGGAGGGACTGCTCGACGAGGCCGTCGACGGGGGCGCTGACGTCGAGGGCGGCGCCCCGCTCGTCGGCCCCGAGGGGCTCGAGGGTGGCGAACTGGCTGTCGACGAGCGCGGCGGGCATGAAGTGCCCGGGGCGGCCGGCCACCCGGGCGGCGAGCACGCCGCGGTCGCCGTGCAGGTGGAGGAAGACCGCGGCGTCGGCACCGCCGCGCAGCACGTCGCGGTAGGAGCGCTTGAGGGCCGAGCAGGAGACGACTCCCCCACCGTCGCGGTGGGCGTCCAGCCAGGCGGCGATCGTGGCCAGCCACGGCTCGCGGTCCTCGTCGGTCAGCGGGACGCCGGCCGACATCTTGGTGATGTTCTCCGGCGGGTGGAAGTCGTCCGCGTCGGCGAAGGGGACCCGGAGCCGCTGGGCGAGCGCAGCACCCACGGTCGTCTTGCCGGATCCGGACACCCCCATCATCACGACGAGGGGCGGGTGGGCTGCGGTGGGCATCTGCGCGACTCCTGTGTCGGCGGGCTCTCGGCGTCGAGAGGCGGTCGCGGACCAGCATGGAGCATTAAGTCTGCTTTATCAACCCTTCACGCTGAAGAACTCTCATGACATCGGGGAGTGACGCCGATATGTCGGCGTCTGGCACGCTGGGCGCATGGCCCCGGCCCCCCGCCCCGACGACGGCTCTCCCCTGCCCGCGAGCGGCCTGCACGGCGACGTCCTCGACGCGGTCGGCGCCGAGATCGTCTCGGGGGCGGTGCCGGAGGGCTCGGTGCTGCGGATCGACCGGCTCGACGAGCGCTTCGGCGTCTCCCGCTCGGTGGTCCGCGAGGCGGTGCGGGTGCTCTCCTCGATGGGGCTGGTCGAGACCCGGCGCCGGGTCGGGGTGCTCGTGCGGCCGCGCGCGGCGTGGCACGTCTTCGACCCCCGCGTCATCCGGTGGCGCCTCGACGGCCCGGGCCGCGAGGAGCAGCTGCTCTCGCTCGGCGAGCTGCGCCGCGGGTTCGAGCCGGTGGCGGCGGGCCTGGCCGCCGAGCGGGCGAGCCGCGAGCAGTGTGCCCGGATGGCCGCGGCCGTCATGGAGATGCAGGTGCAGGCCAAGGCACAGGACCTCGAGGCCTACCTCGCCGCCGACCAGGTCTTCCACCGGGCGATGCTCGAGGCCTCCGGCAACGAGATGCTCGCCGCGCTGGCCGGCGTCGTCGACGAGGTGCTCGCCGGGCGCACCCACCACGACCTCATGCCGGCCCGCCCGAACCCCGAGGCGATCCGGCTGCACTCCGAGGTGGCCCAGGCGATCGGGGCCGGCGACGCGGCCGCCGCCCACGCGGCGATGACGGCGATCATCGACGAGGCGAGCGCGGCCGTGCGCTCGGCGGCCGAGCCCGACGCCTGAGGCGTCGCCGGTCCGGCGCCGCGGCGGGTGTGCCGGTCCGGATGTATCAGGCTGCCCCCCACCCGCTCCTCTCCCCCGACGGTTCACGCAGGGTGAGCCTGGTCGACGGCCGTGGCCCGGGGAGGAACGCGGTGTGTCGACGTGGTCCATGAGGCCGGTCCGCAGGGGGGCCGGCGTCCGGGACGCGCGGGGCGGTCGGGGCAGGGCCCGCCCGCCCCGCGACCGCGTCCGGGCTCAGTCCAGCGGGAGCAGGTGGTGCCGCTCGCCGGAGCCGCGGGTGGCGCTCACCGAGTCCGAGCTCTGGTAGGAGAGAACGGATCTGCGCGACTGCGCGGAGAGCAGGCTGGCGTCGCTCTGGTGGCTGAAGGCCGAGAAGCGGCTCATGTTCGAGAAGGCCGAGAACAGGCTCATCGACGACGCGACGCTGAAGGCGGAGGCGAAGGAGCCGATGCTGCCGATGCTCGCGACCGACCCGATGCTGCCGATGGAGAGGATGCTGTCGCGGGAGCGGATCGAGAGGAACGAGCCGGTGGAGTCGCGGCTCCACCGCCCGCGCAGCCGCTCGGGGACCGTCGCCATGCCCTCGACGCTACGCGCGGCCGCGCTCCGGCGGAAGGGTGGGCGGTGCTCACGGCGCGAGGAGGTCGGAGCGCGCGCGCGAGGTGACGTGGATCGAGATGCTCACGCCGAGCTCGCGCAGCGCCCCGCCCACCAGCGGCAGCTCGGCCTCGCCGGTCAGCTCGACGACGGCCGTGCGGCCGTCCGGGGTGCCGGTGCCCGGCCCGAGCCGCCAGGCGAGGACGCCGGTCGGGCGGTCGAGGCCGCCGAGGTAGTCCGCCGCCCGGGCCCGGACCGAGGCGTCGCTCAGCGGCACGGAGTCGCCGACCCCCTGCCGGTAGGCGGCGTCGTCCAGGGCGTTGGCCGCCGACAGTGCGGCGCCGTCGGCGACGTCGAGCAGCCGGATGCGGGCGAGGTGGGCCGAGGTGACCGCGACGGTGCCCGCGACGAGGGTCACCGCCACGAGCACGAGGCCGAGGAGGTAGACGGTGATCGTGCCGCCCTCGTCCCGACGCCGCCCGGGGCTCACGGCAGCACCCGGAAGCGGTCGACGGTCGAGACGTGCGAGGCCGACACGGGGACCGACAACGGCAGGACGTCGCCGAGGAACGCAGGCACGAAGGGCAGGGGCACCTGCACCGTCGCCGTCGTCTCGACCCGCCCGTCGGCGCGCAGGCACGGGGTCCCGCCGCGGGCGTGGGTCAGCCGGCCCTTGTCCTCGAGGTGCTGGCCGAGGAGGGAGATGCGGGCCGCCCCCCGCGCCCGCCCGTTCGCGTCCTGCCCGGCGTCGGTCGTCACGTAGGCCCGCCCCGCCTCCCGGGACGCCTGGCTCACCGCGTAGGCGCCGGCCTGGACCCTCCCGAGCATGAGGACGAGGTAGACGAGCGGCAGCAGCAGGACGACCCCGAGCATGACGAACTCGACCACGGCACTGCCGTTCTCGTCGCGCCGTCGACGGGTCGGGAGGCCGGTCACTGGTCCTCCAGGAAGGCGCGTCCGACCGCGTGGACCCGCCCCTCGGGCCCGAGCAGACCGAGCACCGGCAACGGGGCGGTGACCTCGACCTCGACGACCCGCACGCCGTCGACGACCGCCTCCCGCGAGGTCACCGACCGGGCGTACCGCTCGGAGAGCGAGGCGCTCACCAGCTCGCGGGTCCGGGCGACCGCCTGGCCCGGAACCGCATCCGCCCGGGCACCCGACCGCGCGCCCTCGGACGCGCACGACACCAGGGTGTTGCGCACGTGCAGGACGAGCCCGAGCTGCACGAGGGCGAGGAAGACGACGGTGAGCAGCACCGAGACCATCGCGAAGTCGGCGACGGCCGCCCCTCGCTCGGGCCGCTGTGGACGGGCCACCTCGGCTCAGCCGGTCACCGACGCGAGGGCGTTCTTGAACAGCGTCACGAGCTGCTCCTTGGCCACCGCCCAGAGCACCGTGACGAGGCCGGCGGTCATCAGGGTGATGAGCACCCAGCCGGGCACGTCACCCCGCTCCGCCCGGCGTCCGGCGCGGTCGGCGAGGTGGAAGCAGCTCACGTGGAGCCGGGCGGCGAGCCGTGTCGGTCGCATGGGTGTCGTCCTCTCGTGGGGGTCAGAGCGTGAACCGGAAGAAGGTGTAGCCGGGGTAGACGAGGAAGAGCACGGTGACCGGGAGGATGAGGAAGACGACCGGGACCACAAGTGTCAACCTCTCCCTATCCGGTGGCATCCCGCCACCCACGCAGAGAGGTCACGCGCATGACCGCCACCACCAACCCCGTCCCGCCCGAGGATGCTCCGCTCTACCGGACCTCGCTCGGCTACCGGCTCGACCTGCGACACCGCTTCGCCTGGCGCATGGCGGACTTCGCCCGCTGGCTCCTGGGCGAGGCCGACGCACTCCAGCGTCGGGCGCACGCACTGAGCCGCGGTGAGATCGCCCCCACACTGCCGCTCCTGACCAGCCAGTTCTTCGACGTCGCCGAGGCGATCGGCATGCGCTCCTCGGAGCTGGCGGCGATGGTCGACACGGAGCGACTCAACGAGGGCCGCGACCGCCGGATGGCGGGACGGTGACGTCCGGCCGAATGACCGACGCCCTGTGCTGCGAGTGCGGCACGGTGCGCAAGGTCAGCAGCAACGGCAGGAACGGCCAGGGCGACCCGTACAGCGATTCTGAGGGGCACACAGACGAGCAGGTGGCCCGCGACAGGGCGAACGGGTTTGCCGTGGGCATGGAGCCGTTCTGGCGGTGCCTCAGGCTGCTCAAGTGCGTCACGTGCGGCGAGCGGACCCGGCACGCGACGGTGCGGCTTGACGAGCACCGCGACTACGCCGAGCAGCAGGACCGGGACAGCGACCGGCTGCGCCGGCGCCTGACGGCGCACCTCGGCATGCTCGAGGTCGAGGGCGTGGAGATCAGCTGGGACACGTCCGAGGACATGGGTCCGCATCCGGTCGAGCTGATCCAGTTCCGGGATGACGGCCGCGAGTGGTGGGTCTTGTCCCTCGACCGCGACGCACCCACCGGGGTCCTGTGGTCGTGCCTTAAGCGGGCCGAGGAGGCGATCTTCTCCGGTGGCCTGCCCTTCGCGTGGCGCCAGGACCAGGAGGATGAACGGCTGCAGTGGAGGGGCCGCCACTTCCGCGCGAGCACGCTCTGATCCGCCAAGCCACGACGCCCCCTCACGGTTGCTGAGGGGGCGTCGTGGCGTCAGACCCGCGATGCCGCGATGCCATAGACCTCGCTGTTGCGCCGGTATCCAACGGCGATGACGACAACCGTGCTCGAAGCGTCGTCGATCTTGAACACGACGCGTTTGTCATCACAGCGATATCGCCGGTACCCAACCAGCGGACCGGTGAGCGGCTTCTGGGTCTCGGGTGCGGTCTCAAGGCGCTCGAGCATCCGTCGCTGCTCGCCGCGGTTGAGGATGGCGAACTCCTTGTTCATCACCACAGGGGCCGTGAACATCACCGTGTACACACGCACCCCCACCCCGATGCGGCGATGCGATTAGTCGTGCAGGTTGAGGACCTGGCGCGCGTCAAACACCACAGGCATGGCCCCGTCGGCCACACGCTGGGCAGCAACGTCGTAGACGTCCACCAGTCCACGCTGGAACACTTCGCGAGCTTCGGGACTGACCCTGCCCGAGGTCCAACTTCCGTCGCCACGGAGCGGTCTACTCTTCTGCTTCTCCTCCGGGGGAGCCTGGAACTTCGTGACCATCGCCATACACCTCCTGCGGTAACGACTTCTGAGCGTACTTTTGCCAATTATCCTGAAGCGCCTCGATGAGTTGCGAAATCATCAAAGGCGACATATTCACACGCTGTACAACGACGCCCTCAAAGTCATTGAAGTCGACACGCATGAAGTCGATCGTGAACTCATAGGGCGAGTGGCTGACCCGAGCGAGATTCGACCAGACGCCACCGCGCTGCTCCAGAGAGATCTGAATGTTGAACTCTGGCCCCTGGTCGTCCTGCTCCGACATATCCGGCATCGTGACACATCCTGCTCGTCGCTGCCTCTGCAACGGCTCAGATGGACCCCATGTTCCGAACACTTGGGGCTGGCGGCGCGCCCGGTCACGAGTCGGTGTCACCGCAGGAACAGCACCGTCACGTCGACGTTGACGCCGTTGCCGCTGACGGTGGAGCCCCACGAGCCGACCTGCGACGCGACATAGGCGTAGCACTGGAACGAGCCCGAGAGGCCGGTCAGGAGGGCCGTGGAGACGTGGGTGGAGTTGCGCAGCTCGTTCACGGGCACGGTGGTCTGCATGGCGATGCCGTAGGTCGAGTCACCGTTGATGATCGAGGTCACCGCGAGGTAGTCGAGGCTGCCGGAGCCGTTGAACGCCTGGCCGGCCGCCGCAGCGGTCACCATCGCTCGCGTGTACCCGGTGGGGACTGCGATGGTCACCACCGCCCGCGGGGTCGAGGCGGTGCTCACGGTGAAGCCGGTCTGGTGCTGGTGGTAGACCGCCGGCACGACCGGGTCGACGAGGGCGTCGTTGTAGATCTTGCCCTCGGCGGTGAAGTCGCCGGTGACGATGAAGTTCCCGTAGGCGGTGATCTCGTCCTCGGCGGTGACCTGCAGGCCGGAGATGGCGAACGGTGAGCGGTTGCGAAGTTGACGCAGCTCTTCCTTCACCTGTCGGAACTCGGCAGAGAGGGTCTTCCAGGGTTCTGGTCGTTGGGACATGGCTGGGCTCCTCAGGCGGTGGTGGCGTCGTCGACGGCCCGTAGAGCCTCGGACAACAGGGCATCTAGCTCGGCGGCGTCTGCACGGACGTCGACGCCGGTATCGGCCAGACGCTCGAGCCGGCGCGTGGCACGGCGGGCGGTCAGGATGAACGAGAGCAGGGCGAACCATGCTCGGGTCCGGTGAAGCAGGGTCATGACGAATCCTTTCGAGGGGGCGGTAAGTGGCTAGATGGCCGGCTGGCCGGCCTCGCCGGGGTGGAAGGGCAGGTCCGGTCCGTCGGCGATCAGCGGGAGGTCGTACGGAGTGGACGGCGCGCTCGGGTCGGGGTCGGCCGGGTGCTCGTCCGCCCACCGCTCGTACGCCTCCCAGAACCGGCACTCGGGGTGGGTGCAGGCGAACCCGACCATCGGGCCCGACCAGTCCTCGGCGCGGTAGACAAGCAGCGAGGGCGGCACCAAGCTCTCCACGCCGGCCGGCCGTCGGCGCCTCACGAGGCGCCACCGACGCCGTACACGCCTCGCACGCCCCGGTGCTGGGTCCGGCCGGCCCCGGACTCCTCACCGTGCGGCAGATCCAGCGCCGCAAACAGGCGAGCCAGGGCGATGCGCTGCTGTCGCAGCTCGACGGCGGCCGGATGCACCCGCATGCCTTGGCTGCTCTCCGCCATCGGCCCCTCACGGTCCAGGACCGTCTGGAGGGAGTCGAGCAGGTCCGCGGTCCTGCACGCCTCGCGCAGCACCTGCCGTTCGTGCTCGTCCAGCTCGAACTCCTCGAGCACGGCGGCCCACAGGGACCTACCGGACCGCTTGAGCCCTGTTGGGGGCTTCTTGTCGTTCATCGGGCCTCCTAAGGGCCGTTCGTTTCAGGTGTCGGGGGGAGGGCGCGCCTATCCCCCAGAGGGGCGGGGAGGGCCCCGGGTGGGGGGCCCTCCCCCGGGGTCAGCCGCGCCGCATCCGGATGAGCTGAGCCGTGGCCGTGCTCATCCCCGTTCGCTTGTAGTGCTCCTGCTCCTCCATGTCGATGCGCGCCTCTTCTTCTCGCTCGTCGTCGATGGCCTGGGAGCGGGCCGCGAACTCGTCGGGGGTTGCGAGGGAGAGGCGGTGCCCGGCGTTGGCTGCGCGCCATGCCTCACCGCGCCCGCCGAGGGCCTGCAGCTCTGCCCACGTGAGGTCGGCGACGACGAGGGCGCGCCGGTTCGCAGGGACGTCGGCCAGTCCGGTGCTGCCGCACAGGGCGGTCCAGGCGCCGGCGATCCGGTCGACGGCGTTGAGGGCGTCGCGCGCCTTGCCCCATGCGGTCATGAGTCCGGCTGCCAGTCCGGTGACGCTGGTCTGGTCGTGGAAGTCGGTGTTCGGCATCAGGCGGTGCGCTTCGGCCAGGTCGGCGTCCGCCGTCTCGACGACGCCGGCCATCAACTCGATGATCTTGGGGGCGTGCTCGATGACGATGGCCGAGAGCCTGTTGCTGCGAGCCAGCGAGATCGGGTCGCCCTGGGACATCATCTGGCGGACGAGGGTCCGGAAGAGCTGTCCCTGCAGGTCACGGTCCTTGACCGGGTCGCGGCCGTCGAGCAGGGCGTCGGCGACCTGCGCGGCCGTCAGGTCGGTTTCCGAGCGAAGAGCCAACATGGCTCGCTGGGTGGCCTCCTCGACATCGTGCATGGCCTTGCTCATCGGGTTGGGGATGCCGAGCTCGCGCAGGACGGGCAGGACGATGCCGAGGGCACCGGCGGGGGTGAGGGTTGTGGTCATGAGGTTTCTCCTTCGGTGTTGGTCGATCGCTGGGGAAGTCGGGGTGCAGGGTCGTCGCTGCGGAACAGTCCGCGGACGAAGGTGCGCATGTCGTCGGGCTCGTCGCTCAGCTCGGGGTCAGGCGGTTCCTCGCCTTGGGGCTGTGGGAACAGCCGGCGCACGAAGTCGCGGTCGTCGTCGCTCATGGGGTCTCCTCCTGGGTGTGGGTTGCTCGCCGTAGGCGCTCGGCCTCGATGTCGGCGAGGGTGGGGCGGCAGTTGTGGGCCTCGAGCCAACGCATGAGGGCCCGGGCGTGCTGGGTCCCTCGGCGCTCGAGGAGCCGGTCGGGGATCTGGGCGAGAAGGGGGTGGGTCATCGGGTCTCCTTGATCTCGGTGTGCCCGTACCTGCGCCGCAGGCGGGCGCGTCGGGCTCGGTTGTGCTTCCGCACCCGGGCGCGGTGCTTGTGGCGGGGCCAGCGGTCGCCGGCTCGGTCGACCGGCGGCGCGGGCGGGATCTTGAGGTCGTTCACGTCACGCCTCCTGTTGTTGGGGGCAGACGGCTACTGATAAGAGTCAAGAGAGCGCTTGCGTTTCCGCAGGTCAGGGGCTTGGGGGTGAGTCAGATCAGACCCACCGGGTGGGTCTGGATTGACTCACCCACGGGGCCTAGGTGGGTCTGATCTGACTCACCTAGCGGCTGTGCGCGGTGCACTTCGCCCCCTTCCCCATGCCTCCGGAGACGGCGTGTGAAGGCACGACGAGGCAGGTGGAACCCGACAGCGGGGACAGCCAGCCGTACTCGACCGCCCGCTTGATGGCCCGCTGGAGGTTGTGCTTGTCCATCGGCTCGACGACGCCAGCCTCGGGGTGCGGCGTGCCGAGGATCAGGCCGAGCTGTCCGGGCTTGAACGGGCTGTGCCCGTCGCGGCGGTGACTGCCGTACGCCACGCACGTCACGCGCAGCCAGGGCGGCAGGCGCCGGTCTCCGGCCCGCTCGAGCCAGACGGACTGGTAGTGCATCGAGAACGGGTTCTGTCGGCTCACGACGCCTCACCGACCTCGAGCAGGGCGAGCTGGCCGTCGACGGTGACCTCGGCGATCGGCTGACGGCACGAGGAGCCGTGCCGGATCGGCTCGGGCGGGATGACGTAGCAGCCCTTCATGCGCACGGTGATGCCGGCACTCTCGGCCCGAGCGATGATGTCGCCGACGCGCTCGGTGCGAACGCGCCAGCCGCGCAGACGGTTCGACCACTGGGCAGGGATGCCCTCGTCGCGTAGCCAGTCGAGGATGTTCCCGCGCAGCAGGCTGTCGGGCTTGGTGGTGCCGGCGAGGCCGTACACGAACAGGACGCGACGGGTGGAGCGGGTGATCGTCACGCGGACCGCCTCCCCTCGCGCACGGGACCATGAAGCAGTCGCTGCCGCTCGGCCTCACGCCCCGCAGAGGGCTGGGGCGCCTCAGGCAGACGGGCCAGGTTGTGCACGATGCGGACGGCCTGCTGCCAGAGCAGGGCTTCCCGGCGCTCAACCTCGGCCCGCTCGATCTCACGGCCCTGCAGGTAGCCACTGCGCCACGCCGCGTCCCAGATCTCGCGACCTCGGGCCGAGAGTCGGAGCAGGTCGACGGAGGCCGCCTGTGTCACACTGAGGTTGTCGCCGCCAAACGACTCAGCAGCGCTCTCGGACCTCTGCCGGGGGCGCTGTTCGTTGTCGGGGGGTCCGATCATGCGGAACCCCGCTCACGGTCAACGTTGCGCGCAGCGGTCTCACCCGTCGGGTCGGCGTAGGAGATGACGCGGGCGATCTCGGGGTTCGCGAGGCCAGCGCGTCGCTGCTGCGCGTCGAGCTGGACGGCGTTGGCGAGGAAGTCGAAGAACGCGAACCCGTTCCGCTCGACCCGTCCCTTGAAGCGCAGGCACAGCCGGGCGATCTTGTTCGGGCCGTAGTCGATGCCGACGTTCCAGAGGATCGTGCGAGCGGTCGCCTTCAGGGCTTCCATGTCCGACGACGCCGTTCCGTCGGGTCCTGCGGTCCGGACCGCGCCCGGCGGGGCGCTCACGCGGCACCCCCGCGCAGGAGCACTGCGAGCCGGTCACGCTGCTCTGCTGTCAGCGGCGGGGCACTGTCCACGGCCTTGCGGATGTGCTCGGCGAGACGCTCGGCTCGCAGGTTCCGCCGCGCGTCGGCCAGCTCCGGGTCGTCGGGTGTGCGGGATCGGGTGAGGGATGCGACTCGTGCGCGTTCGTGGGTCCACGTGGACATGGAAAGTACCTCCGGGCATGGAGATTTCTCCTGCCCGCTGAGGCACTTGTTTTGCTCGGGTTAACCCTTGCCCGCGCTCGGGGGTCTGCGGCTCAGCCGCGGCTCTTGCTACGTCCGAGGCTAGCAGCAAGGAGGCTTAGCGGGACCTCCGACACACCCGAGGCGCGCCACCCGTCCAGTACGGGAAACAGGTTCTCGCTTCGCGCGGCCACCGACTCGCCCCGCTGCCCCTTGGGCTTTCCCTTGCACTTCCGGCACACCAGCTCGAACCTGTCCCGGATGTCAGCGTTGCTGACCGACGGGTCGAGTGCCCAGCCTGTCTCAGCCGGGGTGTTCTCGAGGAGGTGGTAGCCGGCGCTCGTTCGGCCCCTTCCCGCCCGGCTGGCGGGCACCTCGTGCCAGCCGCCCCGCGGCACGGCTACGAAGTTCGTCACCGGCACACGACGCCCCGAGTGGGACGGGTCCTCGCAGAACACTTGGATCTTGAAGGCGGTCACGCGGTTCTCCATTCAATGTCGACCTGATCCGGGGTGAACCGAACGCCCTTCCCCGCGGGCAGGATTCGCACGAGTGCCAGCGCGTCAATAACAGCGCGGACGTCTCGAACGGCCAACTCGGCGAGCGTCGCAGAGACGTCTTCAGACACTGCTACCTTGGCGAGGGGCGTGGCGGCCGTGGCGGCGTCGATGGCCCGTTCGGCTTCGTCCAACTCGGCCCCGAGCCTCTCCGCCTGCGCCCTCACCGCCTCCGCCCCGAGCAGACCGTCCGCGAGCAGGGAAGCCAGGCCGTCGCGGCGCTCTCGCAGATCCACGGCGGTGGCGCGCAGTGCGTCGAGGTCGACGTCTGACGCCAAGAGGTCTACGGCATCCGGGCGAGAGAGGCGCTCGGCGACGATGCTGAGCACCACCTCGTCGACGTCCTCGAGCCCTCGGCCCATGTAGCAGCGACGACAACGGTAGATCATGCGGCCCGACGGTGACGGGGTGGCCCACATCGGCTCGTCGTCGTTGCCGCAGCGCACGAGCCCGGACAGCAGCCACTTCACCTCAGTCGACGGCGGCGCCGCCTTCCGTGCCGGGTCGCGCAGGATCGCGCCCACACGGTCGTACGTCTCGGCGTCGAGGATCGCCGGCCCTCCCCCGCCGTAGTCCTCGCCCTTACTCACGACTCGCCCCACCACCCTCGGGTTGGTGAGGGCGCGGCGTACGGCGGTGACCGTCCACGGCTTCCCCAGGGTCGTCGTCACGCCGCGGGCGTCGAGGTCGCGGGCGATGCTCGCCAACGTGTCGCCCGCGAGCACCCGACTCGCCGCGCTGCGGATCTCGTCGGCCTCCGAGTCCACGATGCGCACCTCTCGGCCGTCTCGCTCGAAGCCGAACGGCCGGCGCGTCCAGAGCACAACGCCGGACTGTGCCCGCTGCCGGTTGGCCGCGATCTGCCGCGCCGCCTTCTGCTCACCCTCGTAGGACGCCACGGAGCCGAGCAGGCTGGCGATCATGCGGCCTGAGGGGGTGGACAGGTCGAGGTCCGACGAGCGCACGGTAGCGATCTTCAGGGTGCGTTGCTCGGCGACCTCGACGAGATCCACGAGGTCGCGCAGCCGGCGGTAGAGACGGTCCGTGTGCCATGCGATGAGGACGTCATGACGGCCGGCCCTGAGGTCCGCGAGCAGACGGACCCACTCAGGGCGCGGCTTACGGTTCGTCGCGCTGCGGTCGTTGTCCTGGTAGACCTCGACGACCTCCCAGCCGTTGCGCTCGGCCAACTCGCGACACTCGGCGAGCTGGCGGGACACGGCGGCGCCCTCGCCGGAGCGGTCGAGGCTCTGGCGGGCATATATCGCTGCGCGACTAGTCACATTGCAAAGGGTACCTGTTGACAATCGGGACCATCATCGCGATCTCCTTCTTGCCGCCTGCCTCCATGAGGGAGCGCCGCCCCTCCTCCCGGACGTCCTGGGCCTGCGCCCGGAGCACCTCCGCGAGCGGGGTGCCGCGCTGGACCGCGACGACCACGCCGTCGACGAACCGTCGCAGGCTCGGCAGCCCGGACCGCTCGGCGAGCCCCTGCAGCGCGGTGGGCAGGTTGGCTCCCGCCCGGGCGTCCGCGAGGCACCGACGCAGCTCGGCCGCGAGTTCACCACCGGACAGGCGGCAGACCCGCTCGAGCGCCCCGACCGCGCCCTCCCCGGCACCGACGGCAAGGGCGAGCAGCTCTGCGACGGTGGGGAACTCGCTGAGCATTCGTCGCTCTCGCCGTGCCGCTCGAGCGGTGAGCAGGTAGTCGGCGCCGGCGCGGCCGCCGCCGAAGCCGATCGCGGTGAGGAGCAGCACGGTGACCGCCGCGCCGTCCCGGGCGACCGCCAGCAGCACGCTCGCGGTCGCGGCGGCGACGGCGGCACCGACACCCCACAGCACCTGCTCGGCCCGGAAGCGGTCGACATCGGCGGCGAGGCCGGCCCGCAGCTGGCGGCTGCGGACCGACGCGGCCCCACCGAGCACGCGGTCGACGCGGCGGCCGAGGTCGCGCACGAGCGGCGCCGCGACACCGCCGAGCATCCCGCGGGAGGCGGAGTCCTCGAGGAGCCGCGAGGGACGTGGGGTGTCACGGAGGTAGGGCAGCACCCGGTCGGCGAGCCCCCGACGACGGTTGCGCGGCAGGCGCGCCCACACGAGGGCGAGCCCCAGGCCGGCGACGAGGCCGAGGAGGGCGCCGGTGCGGGCGAGGTCGCTCATCGCAGCACCCGCTGCTCCTCGGGCAGCCGCCCGATCCGGACCATGAGCCAGTACGCGGCGGCGGTGACGGCGGCCCCGACCGCGAGCACGGCCGCGCCGAGGCCGGACGCGTAGGCCTCGACCGACTCCGGGCGCGTCGACATCAGCGCGAGGACGACCCACGGGGCCGCGACCGCGAGCCGTGCGGCGTTGACCGTCCACGCCTGGCGGGTCTCGAGCTCGGCCCGGGTGCGGGCGTCCTCGCGCAGGAAGCCCGACAGCGTGCGCAACAGCCTCCCCAGGTCGCTGCCACCGACCTCGCGGGCGATCCGGAGGCTCTCGACGAGCCGGTCCCCGACGGGGTCGCTCAGCCGTTCCTTGAGCCGGTCGAGGCAGTCCGAGAACCGCCCGGTCAGGCGGTAGTCCTCGGCGAAGCGTCGGAACGGCTCACGCAGGGGCTCGGGTCCCCGGTCGCCGAGCTGGCCGAGGGCCTCCGGCAGGGCCATCCCGGCCCGCACGGCCGAGGTGATGTTGTCGACGGCGTCCGGCCACAGGTCGCGCAGGACCGCTCGGCGGCGCCGGGCCCGGCGGCGGACGTAGGCCACGGGGAGGACGGCGGCGAGCACGGCGAAGCAGACCGCGATCGGGAGCACGCCCACGCCCACCCAGACGATCGCCAGGACGAGCACGAACGACGAGGTACAGGCGAGGAGGAGGCTGCGGACGGTGAGTCCGGAGAGGCCGGACTGCACGACCTCGTCGCGCAGCAGCTCGAGCGCACCGACCCGCGGCGGGCGCCGCCGCTCGCCCGGGTCGGGCACCCAGCAGCTCCACCACACGAGGAACAGGCCGATTCCGAGGGCCAGCCCGAGCAGCAGTCCGGTCACGAGGCCCCCCGGGCGAGAAGGGCGGCGAGGTCGTGCCCCGCACGCTCGAACCGGTCGGGGTGCGGCGGGAAGCCGTCCGCCCGCACCAGCTCGCCGCCCCGGCGCACGAACAGGTCGGCGATCTCGACGACGTCCTCCTCGGTGCGCCCGGGCACCGCGGCGATCTCGCGCACCGTGCGCCGGCCGTCGCGCTCGAGCGCCGCGTGGACCACGAGGTCGATCGAGGACGCGACCGTCGGGACGACGAACCGGGCGGAGACGTTCTCGCCGGCCAGGAGCGGCAGCGTGCACATCTTCGTCACCGCCTCACGGGCACTGTTGGCGTGGATCGTGCACATGCCCGGCAGGCCCGAGTTCAGCGCGATGAGCAGGTCGAGGCTCTCGGCCTGACGGACCTCGCCCACGATGATGCGCGAGGGACGCATCCGCAGCGCCTCCTTGACCAGCCGGCGCAGCGGGATCTCGCCGGTGCCCTCGAGCGAGGGCTGGCGGCACTGCATCGAGGCGACGTCGCGGTGCGGGATGCGCAGCTCGAAGACCTCCTCGCAGGTGACGACGCGCTCACGGGCCGGGACCGCCGAGGCCAGGCAGTTCAGGAGCGTCGTCTTGCCGGCCTGGGTCCCGCCCGAGACGAGGACGTTGAGGCCGGCGGTGACCGCGGCCCCGAGGAAGCGGGCCGCCTGCGCGCTCAGGGTGCCGAGGCGGACGAGGTCGTCCATCGAGTCGGCCTTGACGACGAACTTGCGGACGTTGACGTACCAGTGCTCCCGGGTGATGTCGGGGATGACGACGTGCAGCCGGCTGCCGTCAGGAAGCACCGCGTCGACGAACGGTGAGCTGAGGTCGACCCGCCGCCCGGAGGACTTGAGCATCCGTTCGACGAGGTCGCGGACCTGCTCGTGGGTGAGCAGGGTCGTCGTCAGCTCGGCGACGCCGTCGCGGGCGACGAAGACCCGGGACGGCTCGTTCACCCAGATCTCCTCCACGCGGGGGTCGTCGAAGTACTGCTGCAACGGGCCGAAGCCGATGACGCTGTCCCACACCGCTTTCGATGCCGACTCGAGGTCGGCGAGCACCGGCATCCCGCCGTGCACGGACCGCTCGTCGTAGTCGGTGACGGCGTCCCGGACGAGCCGCCGCACGGCGTCCTCGTCGCGCGCCGGGTCCAGCCCGGAGCGACGGATCAGCTCGCGGACCTCGCCCTCGAGCGCGCGGACGGCGTCGACCACGTCCCCTCCCCCTTCCTGCGACCGCGCCGGCGCGGCCTCCTGCTCGCCGACCAGCCAACCCCACCCGCGGTCCCCGTGCACCCCGAGTGTGACACCTGTGGATAACTCGGCGGGAGTGACGGTCGGGACGCCTAGCGTCCCGGCCATGGAGCTCCGGATGACCGTCCACGTCCCTCGGCGCAGGGCCCGCGCCGAGGACGTCGTCGTCCGGTGGTCCGGAGTCGTCACGGCCCACGCGCTGCGGGATGCGCTGTCGGCGCACCTCGGCGCGCCGGTGCCGGGTCTCCTCCACGGGGGTGCGCCGCTCGGGGACGACGCGCTCGTCGGCCGGCCACCCCTGCTCGACGGTTGCTCGGTGGCGGTGGGGAGGGGAGGGACGGCGGGCTCCGCAGGGGCGGGCCCGCCGGCCCTCCTGACCCTGGTCGCGGTCGGAGGGCCGGACGCCGGCCGGGCGGCACCGCTGCGGCCGCCCGGCCTCGACGTCGGGCGGGGCGAGCGGGCCGACCTCGTCCTCGCCGACCCCTCGCTCAGCCGCCTGCACTGCCGGCTGGAGGTCGGCCCGGACGGCGTGCACGTGGTCGACCTCGGGTCCACGAACGGCGTCATGGTCGACGGCGAGCCGATCAGGACCCACACACCGGTCGACACCTCCTCGACGCTGCGCATCGGTGCGACGACCCTGCGACTGCGCCGGGTCGCGCCGCCCGCGCCCCCGGTGCGGCTGCCCGGGGACGGCACGGTGCCGGTGACCCCGTCGGCCGCCCCGCCACCGCAGCTTCCCGCTCCGGAGCTGGTCGCGCCCCGCGCGCCCGCCCCGCCGGCGCGCGCACGCGTGCCATGGGTGGCCGCGCTCGCCCCGGTGCCGGTGGGGGTCGTGCTGGCGGTGCTGCTCGGGCCGCAGGCCCTCGCCTTCGCCCTGCTCGGGCCGGTCGTCGTGCTCGGCACCGGCCTGTCGGACCGGTTCGGCGCCCGGCGCCGGCACCGTGAGGCGGTCGCCGGGCACGATGCCGCGCTCGCCCGCCACGCCCTCGAGGTCGGCGCCGCGGCCGCCGAGGAGCGCCGGCTGCGCCTCCTGCGCCATGCCGACCCGCACCGCCTCCTCGAGGTCGCCGAGCGGCGGGGTCACGACCTGTGGGCCCGGCCCGACGACCTCACGGTGCGGGTCGGCCTCGGACGCTGCCGTGCCGCGCTGGCGTCGGTCGACGACCGGGGCGCCGACGAGCACCCCGTGCTCGACGACGTACCCGTCGTCCTCGACCTCGCCGAGGCCCGCGCCCTCGTGCTCGTCGGCCCGCGCGAGGTCACCGCCGGCGTCCTGCGGCACCTCGTCGGCCAGCTCGTCGTCCGCTGCCCACCCTCGGCGCTCACCGTCGCGTGGCACGGCCCACCGCAGGACGACGAGGCGCTGTCCCGGCTCCTCCCGCACGCGCCGAGGCCGGGCCATGCCTCCCCCGCGGATGCTGTGGCCCGGACCGTGCTCGTCCTGCCGGAGGCCGGCGCGCCCTCCGCCGCGACCGAAGCCGGCCGGGTGCTGGCCGCCGGAGGCATCGTCCTCGTGGCGGCGCGGGAGGAGCGGCAGGTCCCGGCGCTCGGTGCCACCCTCCTGCGGTGCGCGGGAGGTGGCCTGGTCACCGGCGCCGCGGTCGGCGAGGGAGCCCCCGTCCTCGCCGACGCGGTCGGTCGGGCGTGGTTCGAGCGGCTCGCCCGGGCCCTCGCGCCGGTGCGTGAGGACGTCGCCGACGAGCCACCCCTCCCGTCGGACACCCGGCTCGGGGACCTGCTCGGCGCCGAGGCCACCGACCCGCGAGCGGTCCTGCGGCACTGGTCACAGCGCCACGGACCCCGTGCCGTCGTGGGCCTCGCCCCGGGCCGGACGGTGACCCTCGACCTGCGCCGGGACGGCCCCCACGTCCTCGTCGGCGGGACGACCGGGTCCGGGAAGTCGGAGTTCCTCCGCACGCTCGTCACCGGCCTCGCCCTCGGCTCCTCCCCGGACGACCTCACCCTCCTGCTCGTCGACTTCAAGGGCGGCGCGGCGTTCGACCCCTGCCTCGGGCTGCCCCACGTCGTCGGGCTCGTGACCGACCTCGACGCCCACCTCGTGCAGCGGGTGCTCACGTCGCTCGCGGCGGAGCTGCGCCGCCGCGAGCGCCTCCTCGCCGAGCACCGGGTCACCGACCTCGACGACCTGCCGGAGCACCTGCCCGACGGGGTCCGGCTGCCCCGGCTGGTCGTCGTCGTCGACGAGCTCCGGGCCCTGGTCGACGAGCACCCCGACGCGCTCTCGGCGCTCGTCCGGCTCGCCGCTCAGGGCCGCTCGCTCGGCATCCACCTGGTCCTCGCCACGCAGCGGCCCGCCGGCACGGTGACCTCCGAGGTGCAAGCCAACGTCGACCTGCGGATCGCGTTCCGGGTCCGCGACCACGCCGACTCCGTGCACGTCGTCGAGTCCGGCGAGGCCGCCCGGATCCCCGCCGACGCACCCGGGCGCGGACTCGCACGTGGCGGTGACGGTGCCCTCAGCTCCTTCCAGGCCGCCCTGGTCGCCCCACCCCGGCCGGGCGGCTCGTCCGTCGAGGTCCGCGCCGCCGCGACGTGCCGGGCCCCCGGCCGCCGCCTCGGGTCCGCCTCCGGAGCGGCGGAGGACGGCGAGCGGTCCGCGAGCGTGCGGGCCGTCGTCGACGTCGTCCGACAGGCGTTCGCCCTGAGCGGCACGGACCCACCGCGACGCCCCTGGCTCCCGCCGCTGCCCGACCACCTCGAGGGCAGCGACCTGCCTGCCGACGTCGTCGCCCTCGTCGACGAGCCCGACCTCCAGCGGCGGACCCCGTGGCCGTGGACGGCGGAGACGACCCTGTGGCGCCTCGTCGGCGCGCCGAGGTCCGGGCGGACGACGGCCCTGCGCGCCCTGGTCCACGCCGCCGCCGGGGCCCTGCCACCCGACCGCCTGCACGTCCACGTCATCGGGTCCGACGACGCGCTCGGCGACCTCACCCGGCTCCCACACGTCGGGTCCGTCGTCCGGGCCGACGACGCCGCCGCGGTCGACGCCGTGCTCGCCCACCTCGAGTCCAGCGCGCCCGGGGCCGACGACCGCCTCCATCGCGTGCTCGTCGTCGACGGCGCGGACCGCCTCGACGACGTGTCCGGCACGACGGTGGGTGACCGGGCCGCTCGGCTGGTGCGCGACGGTCGCGTCGTGGGGATGGTCGCGGGCGGGCGCGAGCTGCTGCGGGCGCGCTGGTCGGCCCTCGGCGGCGAGGTCCTCGTTCTCGGCCGACCCGACCCCCTGGACGCCGCCCTGCTCGGACTGCGGGTCGAGCAGACCGGGGGCGAGACGCCCCCGGGGCGAGGCGTCCGGGCGCGGGACGACCGCGAGGTCCAGGTCGTCCTGCGCCCCGACACCGGGGCCTGGACCGGGCCGCCGGTGGACGTACGGCCCTGGCGCTACCGCCCGCTGCCCGCGAGGGTGGCCCGCTCCGCGGTGGTGCCGCCGGCCCCGGACGACCCGCGCGGATGGCTCGTCGGGCTCGCGGGGGCGACCGCAGCCCCCTGGGCGTGGGTGCCCGACCGTGACGGGCGGCGGCTCCTCGTGACCGGGGCGCACGGGTCGGGTCGCTCCGGCCTGCTGCGGACCGTGGCGCGCTCGGCCGCGTCGAGAGGCCACCCGGTCGCCCTCGTCCGGCCGACCGCCTCGGGACCGGCCCGCCCCGGGGCCAAGCACCCCCTTGCTGAGGTCCCCGGGGCGGAAGTCCCCGGAGTGGAGGTGCTCGGGCCCGGCGACGCCGAACACCTCGTCCGGCTGCGGAGGGAGCACCCCCACCTGCTCGTCCTCGTCGACGACGTGCACCGGCTCGACGACGCGCCGGTCCGTCCGGTGCTCGAGGAGGTCGCCGAGCTGGCGGAGCGCGACTCCGGCGCCGTCGTGGTCACGGTCCCGGCCGCCGCCCTCGCCGCGCGGTTCCGGGGGCTCGACACCACCCTGGCCCGCGACGGGCGCGGGGTGCTGCTCCGACCGGGCCTCGACGACGCGACCCTCCTCGGGCTGCCGCGCGCCGCGCTCGAGCCGTTCCTCGGCGGCCCGCCGGGTCGCGGCGTCCTCGTCCTGGACGGCACCGGGACGCCGCTGCAGGTCGCGCACGACGACCCGGCCGACGGAGTCAGTCCGGGTCGTCGAACTCCACGTCCGGCACGCGCGCCGTGAAGGCCGCGCCGAGGGTGACCAGGGCGAGCCCGGTGACGAGCCAGCCGAGGCCCGTCCGGCCGGCCTGGAACAGGCTGACCCCGACCGGGAGGAGCAGCAGGTCCCACACGATCGTCGGGGTGCGGGGCCAGCGCCGGTCCCCGAGCCAGCCGCGGGCCAGCGCCGCGAGGCCGGCCGCCCCGAGCAGGATGGTCAGCGCCGACATCACGACGCGGGTGGCGTCGCTGCCCTCGCCGACGGCGAGCTCGTAGAGGTAGAAGACCGCGAACCCCAGCAGGGCCAGCGCCTGGAGTCCGCACAGCGCCGCCGCGAGCCGGCGCGGACCCCGGGCACCCTGCGACGCGAGGTCGGCGGGCGCGCCGCTCGGGGACGGCTCGACGGGCTCGGCGGGGGGCACGGACGGCAGCCTAGGCGAGCCGGCGCAGGACCCGCCGCGCGGGCCGGGAACACGGCGCAGGTGCCGGCCGTTCCCCTTCGGAGAGCACCGTCACAGGTGGAGGTCCGTGGAACGCCGCCGTACCGGCCTAGCCACGATTGGGAGCGTCACGGTAGGGTAACGCCACGGACGTCTGCGTGTAACGCGTCCGACGTCGGGCTGCAAGGGCGCATCCCACCCGCACGACGAACCCCGCAGCCCACCCCTCCTGCTGGTGCTCGAACGATTTCCTGCTGTACCCCGACCAAGGAGCCCCATTCCATGGACTGGCGCGACCGCGCTGCCTGCCTCGACGAGGACCCCGAGCTGTTCTTCCCCATCGGGAACACCGGCCCGGCGATCGCTCAGATCGAGGAGGCGAAGGCCGTCTGCCGACGCTGCGAGGTCATGGACACCTGCCTCAAGTGGGCCATCGAGTCCGGGCAGGACGCCGGCGTCTGGGGCGGCATGTCCGAGGACGAGCGCCGCGCGCTCAAGCGCCGGAACGCCCGCGCCCGCCGCGCCGGCTGAGCCTCCGGTCCGCGCCGCACCACCGCGGCGGCACCCCTAGCGACCGCCGAGCGGGCGCAGCTTCGCGACGACCTCCACCCTCGTGCCGTGCGGCTCGGCGTTCTCCCACCGGATCCGGCCGCGCAGGTCCTGCACGAACGAGGTGACGATCCGCGTCCCGAGTCCCGCGAGCCCGGGCCGGAAGCCCGCCGGCAGCCCCACCCCGTCGTCCGACACCGTCACCGTGAGGTCGTCCCCGCCCTCCCCCGGCCGCCGGTCGACCGTGACGACGACCGTGCCGTCGCGGTCGGCCAGACCGTGCTCGACGGCGTTCTGGACGAGCTCGGAGATGACCATGGCCAGGGCCGTCGCGTCCTCGCCGCGCACCCGGCCGAACGAGCCCTCGAAGCGGCTGTCGACGTGGTGCTCGCGGGTCGCCACCTCGACGACCGCCCGCAGCCCCCGCAGCGCGATCTCGTCGAAGCTCACCGTCTCGTCGAAGCCCGAGGACAGCGTCTCGTGCACCGTCGCGATCGTCGCGACCCGGCGCACGGCCTCGTCGAGCGCCGCCCGGGCATCCGGCTCCTCCACCCGCCGGGCCTGCAGCCGCAGCAGCGCCGCCACCGTCTGGAGGTTGTTCTTGACCCGGTGGTGGATCTCGCGGATCGTCGCGTCCTTGGTCAGCAGCTCCTGCTCGCGCCGGCGCAGCTCGGAGACGTCGCGCAGCAGGATCATCGCCCCGGTGCGCACCCCGTTCAGGGTGAGCGGGATGGCCCGCATCGTCACCGTCGCACTGGCCGTCTCGACCTCGGTGCGCCACGACGCGCGGCCCATGACGACGACGGCGAGCGACTCGTCGATCTGCCGCTCACCCGCCGCCGCGAGGTCGGTGACCACCTTGGCGAGGGTCTCGCCGACGACGTCGCCGACGTGACCCATGCGGTGCACGGCCGAGACGGCGTTCGGGCTCGCGTAGCGGACCACACCCTCGGCGTCGAGGTGGATGACCCCGTCCCCGACGCGCGGGGCGCCGCGGCGCAGCCCGGTCGGGGCCGACGTCGACGGGAACTCGCCGGTGGCGACCATCCGCAGGATCGAGTCGGCGAGGTCGCGGTAGGTCAGCTCGAGCCGGCTCGGGGTGCGCCCACCGGTGAGGTTGGTGTGCCGCGTGACGACGGCGATGACCCGCTCGTGGCAGAGCACCGGCACGGCGTCCTCGCGGATGGACATGTCCTCCCGGACCGTCGGCACCGGTGCCGCGACGAGCCGTCGCTGCCGGGCCGCGCCGTCGAGCATCGCGGCGCGCGAGCGGGTCGAGCCGCGGCCGACGATGTCGTCGTAGAACACCATCGGCCCGGTGTTCGGGCGCACGTGCGCGACCGCCCGCCAGCCGTCCAGCCCGCCCCGCACCCAGAGCACGAGGTCGGCGAAGGACAGGTCGGCGACCATCTGCCAGTCGCCGACGAGCAGGTGCAGCCACTCGGACTCGGCCGGCTCGAGGTCGGCCGTCGTCCGCAGCATCTCGGCGAGCGTGCTCACGCCGGGCAGCCTACGTCGAGCGCGGGCGCCCGCACCGGCCGGTCCGTCGCCGGTGCGGGCGACGTGGACGCTCAGCTCGAGGAGCCGACCCGGATGACCGAGCGCAGCGTGCGCAGGGCGACCGAGAGCGCCGCGATGTTTGGGTGCTCGAGCCGCACGATGCCGGACAGCGCGGAGGTCGCCCGCTCGACCGACTCCTCGTTCGCGTCCTTCCACGCCGCATACTGCGCCGCCGGGTCGTCCGCGTCGGCCCCCGCCGCGCCCGCGGTCTCGATGACCGAGCGGGTCAGCGACTCGAGGACGGCGTAGAGGTCGTCACGCAGCGCACCGCGGGCCAGGGCGTCCCAGCGGTCCTCGCGCGGCAGCCGGGTCACCTTCCCGAGCATCGCGTCGATGCCGAACCGCTCGGAGACGAGGTAGTACAGCGGCGCGACGTCGGTGGGTTCGCGACCGGTGTCGGTCGCGATGTCGACGATGTCGAGGAGCGAGAACTGGTCGAGCAGCGAGGCAGCGTGCAGGGCGAGGTCCTCGGGCACGCCGGCCTTCTCGAGCTCGCCGGCCCGCTTGTCGAGCCGCTTGCGCTCGGCCCCGCGCAGCAGGCCCGGCACCTGCGGCGCCAGCTCGTGGACGACACCGGCGAACCGCTCGACCTCCGCGCTGATGTCGAGCTGCGAGGGCCGCGCCGAGAGGAACCAGCGGACCGTGCGGTCGAGCAGCCGCCGGAACTCGAGGTAGAGCGCCGTCTGCGCGGACGTCGGCACCTCGTTGTCGAGCGCCTCGACCCGGGCGACGAACTCCGCGAGGCCGAACACCTCGCGGGCGACGACGAACGCGCGGGTCACCTGCTCCGGAGTCGCGCCGGCCTCCTCCTGCGCCCGGTAGGCGAAGGTGATGCCGCCGCGGTTGACCATCGAGTTGACGACCGAGTTCGTGATGATCTCGCGGCGCAGCGGGTGCGCCCCCAGCTGCTCGGCGTAGGCGCCGCGGATCGGCGGTGGGAAGTACTCGGCGAGCGTCGCCTCGAAGTACGGGTCGTCCGGGATCGAGCTGGCGAGGATGTCCTCCTTGAGCGCCAGCTTGGCGTAGGCGACCAGCACCGAGAACTCCGGGCTCTTGAGGCCGAGGCCGTCGTTGGCCCGCTTCTCGAGCTCGGCGTCGGCGGGGAGGAACTCCAGGGCGCGGTCGAGCAGCCCGCGGTCCTCGAGCCACCGCATGAACCGCTCGTGGACGCTCGCCATCGCGTGCTCCTGCGCGCGGGCGTTGCCGAGCAGGACGTTCTGCTCGTAGTTGTCGCGCAGCACGTGGTCGGCGACGTCGTCGGTCATCGACGCGAGGAGCTCGTTGCGCTCCTCGAGCGAGAGGTCGCCGTCGCGGACGACCTCCCCGAGCAGGATCTTGATGTTCACCTCGTGGTCGGAGGTGTCGACGCCCGCGGAGTTGTCGATGGCGTCGGTGTTGACGCGCACGCCGTGGAAGGACGCCTCGATCCGGCCCAGCTGCGAGAGACCGAGGTTGCCGCCCTCGCCGACGACCTTGACCCTCAGCTGGTTCCCGTCGACGCGGATGCCGTCGTTGGCGCGGTCGCCGATGTCGAGGTGGTCCTCGGTGGAGGCCTTGACGTAGGTGCCGATGCCGCCGTTCCACAACAGGTCGACGGGGGCGAGGAGGATCGCGTGGATCAGCTCGGCCGGGGTCATCGCCTCGACGCCCTTGGCCAGGCCGAGGGCCTCGCGCATCTCCGGGGAGACCGGTACGGACTTCAGGGTGCGCGGGAACACCCCTCCGCCCGCCGAGATGAGTGAGCGGTCGTAGTCGTCCCACGACGAGCGGGGCAGGTCGAACAGCCGGCGCCGCTCGGCGAACGAGGACGCGGCGTCGGGGGTCGGGTCGACGAAGACGTGGCGGTGGTCGAAGGCCGCGACGAGCCGGATGTGCTCCGAGAGCAGCATCCCGTTGCCGAACACGTCGCCGCTCATGTCGCCGACGCCGACGACGGTGAAGTCCTCGGTCTGGGTGTCGTGGCCCATCTCGCGGAAGTGCCGCTTGACCGACTCCCACGCACCGCGCGCGGTGATGCCCATCGCCTTGTGGTCGTAGCCGGCCGAGCCTCCGGAGGCGAACGCGTCGTCGAGCCAGAACCCGTACGACTGCGCGACGCCGTTGGCGATGTCCGAGAAGGTGGCGGTGCCCTTGTCGGCGGCGACGACGAGGTACGGGTCGTCGCCGTCGTGCCGCACGACGTGCTCCGGCGGGACGATCGTGCCCGAGACCCGGTTGTCGGTGACGTCGAGGAGGCCGGAGACGAAGGTGCGGTAGGCGCCCTTGCCCTCCTCGAGCCACGCCTCGCGGTCGGCGGCGGGGTCGGGCAGCTGCTTGGCGTAGAAGCCGCCCTTGGAGCCGGTCGGCACGATGACGGCGTTCTTGACCATCTGCGCCTTGACGAGGCCGAGCACCTCGGTGCGGAAGTCCTCGCGGCGGTCGCTCCAGCGCAGGCCGCCGCGCGCGACCGGGCCGAAGCGCAGGTGCACGCCTTCGACCCGCGGGCTGTAGACCCAGATCTCGAACTGCGGCCGCGGCGCCGGCAGGTCGGGCACCGCACGCGGGTCGAGCTTGACCGAGACGTACGGGTGGTGCTCGGCGCCGTCGCGGCCCGGCTGGTAGTAGTTCGTGCGCAGGCCGGCGCGGATCACGCCGAGGAAGGCCCGGATGATGCGGTCGTGGTCGAGGCTCGAGACCTCGTCGAGGGCGTCGAGGACGCGCTGGGTCACAGCCTCCTCGTCGGCAGCGCGGGCCGCGCGGCCCTCCTCGTCGTCCGGTCGGGAGGCGGGGTCGAAGCGGGCCGCCCAGAGGGCGACCAGGTCACGGGCCACCTCGGGGTGCGCGACGAGGGCGTCCTCGAGGTAGTCCTGCGAGTACGTGGCGCGGGTCTGGCGGAGGTACTTCGCGACGGTGCGCAGGACGACGACCTGCCGCCACGTGAGCTGCGCCCCGAGGACGAGCTTGTTGAAGCCGTCGGACTCGGCCCGGCCGTCCCAGACGGCGGCGACCGCACCCTCGAACAGCTCGCGCAGCCGATCGTGCGGGCAGGCGTCCCAGAGCGCGACGTCGGGGACGCGCAGGCCGAAGTCGTAGACGTGCAGGGTCGCACCGTCGGAGCGGTCGACCTCGAACGGCTGCTCGTCGACGACCTCGACGCCCATGTGCGTGAAGATCGGCAGGATGTCGGTGAGCGACAACGGGTCCGCGCGGAACAGCTTGAAGCGCCGGATGTCGTCCGGCGCGTCGAGCGGGCGGTAGAGGGCGACGCTCGTGCCGGTGCCGGGACCGAGCCGGTCGAGGTGGGTGATGTCGGCGAGGCCCTGGACGACCGCGAAGGTCTCCTCGTACGCCGTCGGGAAGGCCCGACCGAAGCGGTCCATCAGCCGGTCGCCGGCCTCCTCGCCGTACGCGGCGTCGAGGGCGTCGCCGAGCCGGTCGGCCCAGGTGCGGCTGGTCTCGACGAGGCGCTGCTCGAGCGCCTCGCGCTCGGTGCGGTCGAGGGTGCGGATGCGCTTGCCCTTGGCGACGCGGACGACGAACTGCAGTCGGGCGAGGGCGGACTCGCTGACCCGGGCCGAGAACTCGACCTCCTCGCCGCCGAACGTCTCGGTGAGGATGTCGGCCATCCGGAGGCGCACGGCCGTGTTGTAGCGGTCGCGCGGGATGAAGACGAGGCAGGAGGCGTAGCGGCCGAAGTCGTCCTCGCGGATGAAGAGCTTGGTGCGGCGGCGCTCCTGGAGCTGGGTGACCGCGAGGGCAGTCTCGTAGAGCTGGTCGACGCCCGCCTGGAAGAGCTCGTCGCGGGGGTAGTTCTCGAGGACCTCGAGCAGGTCCTTGCCGGTGTGGCTGTCGGCGGCGAGGCCGGAGCGCCCGATGACCGCCTCCACCTTCTCCGCGACCAGCGGCACCCGCATCACGGACTCCGTGTACGCGGTCGAGGCGTACAGCCCGAGGAAGCGCCGCTCCCCGACGACCTCGCCGTTCGCGTCGTGCGTCTTGACGCCGACGTAGTCGAGGTGGGCCACCCGGTGCACGGTCGACTTCGAGTTGGCCTTGGTGAGGACGAGGAGGTCCTTGGCGTGCGCGATCCGGGACGCCTCGTCGGTGAGCACCTCCGGCTCCGCACCGAGCGGAGGGTCGGCCCGCAGCAGCCCGAGCCCGGTGCCGGTGACGGCGGTGATCACCTCGCCCTCGGGCCGGGAGCCGAGCGTGTACTCGCGGTAGCCGAGGAAGGTGAAGTGGTTGTCGGCCATCCAGCGCAGGAAGCGGGTGGCCAGGGCGACCTCGTCCGGGTCGACACCCGTCGGCGGCGTGCCCTCGAGCTCGGCGGCGAGGACGAGGCAGCGGCTGCGCATCTTCGGCCAGTCCTCGACCGACTGGCGCACGTCCTCGAGGACCGAGCGGATCGTGCGCTCGAGCTCGTGGCGGCGGTCCTCGTCACCCTCGCGGTCGATCGACAGGAGCATCCACGACTCGGCGAGCTCGCCGACCGCGCCGCTGCGGAAGCCCTTGGTGATGTCGCGGTCGGCCACCGCGGTGAGCTCGCCGACCGCGTCGCGGACGACGACCAGCTGCGGGTGGACGATGAGGTGGATGTCGATGCCGGCCTGGACGAGGGCCCCCGTGACGGAGTCGACGAGGAAGGGCATGTCGTCGGTGACGATCTGGACGATGGTGCGCGGGTTCGACCAGCCGTCGGTCTCCGTGCTCGGGTTGTACACCCGGACGTTGGCGGTGCCCGGCGGGCGGTTGCGGGCCAGCTGGAGGTGGCTGTGCGCGACCCCGGCGTAGACGTCCGGCGTGCGGGAGGTCAGCTCGTCCAGGGGCGTGTGCCGGAAGTACCGCTCGACGAAGTCGCGTCCCCAGCCGTCCGGCGCGAGCTCCTCGTACGCCTGCGCGATCGGCGCGAGGATCTCCTCGCGGGTGGTGGCCGGGGCAGTCGACATGGTGCGGTCGCACTCCTTCGTCGCGGGTGGCACCGCGATGGCGGTGGGCCACGTCCTCGTGTCCACGGCCGAGCCTATCCACCGGGGCAAGGTCGTCCGGCCCGGGGCTGCGGGCGGGGTGTCTCGCCCACGGGACGCCCGGCGGCTCGGGTCAGCCGGTCGCGACGACGTCGAGGGTGCGCAGGGCCGGGTCGGCGGCGTAGGCGATGCGGCTGCCGGCGGCCCGCGCGCTGCCGAGCACCTCGAGCGCCTGCGCGGTGACCACCTCCCCCGGTGCCAGCACCGGCACCCCCGGCGGGTACGGCGCGACGAGCTCGGCGCACACCCGCCCGACGGCGTCGGCGGTGGCGACCCGTTCGCGCGGGGCGAAGAAGGCCGCCCGGGGGGTCGTCGCGACGACGGGGTCCAGGGACCACACGCCGGCCCCGACGACGGGGCGCGGCGGCCCGCGGTGGGCCTCGACCGAGCGGCGCAGCACGTCGACGAGGCGGGCGACCCCGGCCGCGGTGTCGGCGAGGGTGACCATCGCGACGACGGTGTCGCGGTCGGCGAGTTCGACCGGCATCCCGGCCGCGAGGAGGTCGGCCTCGACGCGCGTGCCGTCGGCGCCGGTGCCGGGCAGGACGAGGACGAGGCGGGTGGGGTCGACGCCGGGCCCGTCGAGGACGACGAGCCCGTCGACCTCGGCGAGCCCGCTCCGGGCGGTGGCGACGGCCTCGAGCACCGGGCCCAGCAGCGCCGCGCCGTCGCGTTCGAGGAGGGCCCGGGCGGCGTCGATGCTCGCGAGGACCGCACCGGCCGGGCTGGTCGTCGCGGTCGCCTCGACGCCGGCGTCCAGGCGGTCCGGGTCGATGCGGCCCGAGCGGGCGAGCACGAGCGCGGCCTGCGAGACGGCGGGCAGCATCTTGTGGGCGCTCGTGACGACGGCGTCCGCCCCGAGGGCGAGCGCGTGCGGCGGCAGCGCCGGGTGGAACCCGAGGTGGGCTCCCCACGCGGCGTCGACGACGAGGGGGACGTCGTGGGCGTGCGCGGCGGCGGCGAGGCCGGCGACGTCGCCGACGGTCCCGACGTAGGACGGGTCGCCGACGAGGACGGCGACGGCGTCCGGGTGCTCCGCGAGGGCGGCCGAGACCGAGGGCGGCACGACGCCGGTCGGCAGGCCGTGCGCCCGGTCGACCTCGGGGCGCACCCAGACGGGCTCCAGCCCGGCGAGCACGAGCCCGAGGAGCATCGAGCGGTGCAGGGTCCGGGAGACGACGACCCGGTCCCCGGGCCGGCCGACGGCGAGCGCGATCGCCTGGTTGCCGTGGGTCGAGCCCCCGACCGAGAAGCGGCAGAGGTCGACCCCCCATGCCGCGGCGGCCCGGCGCTCGGCGTCGAGGAGGACGCCACGGCTCAGCGACATCGTGTCGAGCCCGGCGTAGAGCGGGACGTCCCCGGCGACGACGTCACCGACGAGGTCGAGCCGGTGCTTGTGCCCGGGGATGGTGTAGGGGGTCGGCGCCTCCTCGTGGAAGCGCAGCCAGGCGTCGAGCAGCGGTGCGTCCGAACGCAGCCCGCGCGGGTCAGTCGGCACGCGCGTGGCCCGCGGTGTCAGGCGCGAGGCGCACCGCCTCCTCGAGGCGGTCGGCGGGCGGCGCGGCGGTCACGGGGCCGACGGTAGCGCCGCGCGCCCGGGCCTGTGGGCAACGCGGCGACCAGCGGGGCGGGAGTGGCTACCGTGACGGGGTGCCCCTCGGCCCCGACCCCGCCCACGTCGCCACCGTCGCCGCCCGCCTCGTAGCGCTGCGGACGCTCGCCGCCGACGGGGAGGACGACCTCCTCGCGAGCCTCGTCGTCACCGGCGAGCCCCGGGCCCAGCGGGTGCTCGACGACTGGGTCGACCAGGTCGCCGACTCCCTCCGGGCGCTCGGTGAGGCGGCCGACGAGCTCGCCGCCGGACTGGCGCCCCACCGACCCCGCGGCGGCGGGGGTGCGGCCACGTCGCCCGCCCTCGACCCCTCCAGCGCGGGGGAGGTCGACGGGTGAGCGTCGTCCCGGGCGACCCCGCCTCCCTCTCCGCCTGCGCCGCCACCGCCGCCTCGGTCGGGCACCGACTGGCCGCCGTCGCGGCGGCCCTCGGGCCCGAGGTCGCCGCCCTCGGCGAGGGATGGCCGGGGCGCGTGTCGGTGCTCACCCGTCGCCGCGGTGACGCCCTGGCGACCTCCGCGGCCGCGACGGCGGCCGAGCTCGAGCGCGTCGGCCGGCTGCTCCAGGACCGCGCCACCGACCTCGCCGACCTCCACGCGCGGGCCCGCTCGCTCGAGGAGCGTGCTGCCGCAGCCGGGTTCGTCATCCGCGACGACCACGTCGTCCCCGCGTACGGGGTGCGTGGCGAGGCCGACGCCGCCACCGAGGCCGCCGAGCGCGCCGGCGCCGACGCACTGGGCTCCGAGCTCGAGCTGCTCCTCGCCCAGCACCGCCGCCGGCGCGACTTCCTCCTGGCCGAGCTGCGCGACTCCACCGAACGCCTCGCGACGCTCGCCCACGGCCTGCGCCGCGGGTGAGAGGATCACCCGACGCGACCGACGACAGCGAGGACGGACGAGTGCGACTCACGAGGCGAGAGCAGCTGGCCGCCACCCCCGAGGAGGCCTACGCCCTGCTCACCGACCCGGCCTTCCAGGAGGCGAAGTGCGCCGCGACGACCGACGGCGGCGCCTACTCCGCCGAGGTGACCGACGGCGCCGTGGGGGCGCGTGTCACCACCTCGCGCGAGCTGCCCGCCGACGGCCTGCCCGACGTCGCCCGCTCCTTCGTCGGGGCCACGCTCACCGTCGTCGAGGTGTACGACTGGGGCGCACCCGCCCCGGACGGCAGCCGGGAGGCCGTCGTCGACCTCCACGTCAAGGGTGCACCGCTGACCCTCAAGGGCCGCCTCGCGCTGCTCCCGGACGGCGCCGGCTCGGTCGAGGTCCTCGACGCCGAGCTCAGGGCGAACGTGCCGCTCGTCGGCGGCCGCATCGAGAAGGCCGCGGCCGACCCCATCAACGCCGCGATCGACGTCGAGGTCCGCCTGCTCCGCGAGCGCCTCGGCGGCTGACAGACGCGGGCTACGGCGCAGTAAGGGTCGTCATCACGACACTTACTGCGCCGTAGCCCGCATCCTGGTGCGGTGACTGCGCCGTAGCCGGCGTCCTGGTGCCGAGAGGGGCGCGGGTCGGTCAGCCCATGTGCGGGTAGCGGTGGTCGGTCGGCGGCACGAACGTCTCCTTGATCGAGCGCGTCGAGGTCCACCGCATGAGGTTGGCCGCCGAGCCGGCCTTGTCGTTCGTGCCGGACGCGCGGCCGCCGCCGAACGGCTGCTGCCCGACGACCGCGCCGGTCGGCTTGTCGTTGACGTAGAAGTTGCCGGCGGCGAACCGCAGCCGGTGGGTCGCGTCCGCGATGGCCGCCCGGTCCCGGGCGATGACCGCGCCGGTCAGCGCGTACGGCGCGACGGACTCCATCTGGTCGAGGACCTTGTCGTACTGGCGGTCCGGGAACACGTGCACGGCGAGGATCGGCCCGAAGTACTCGGTGGTGAACATCTCGTCGGTCGGGTCGCTGCTCTCGACGACGGTCGGCCGCACGAACCATCCCTGGGAGTCGTCGTAGGTCCCGCCGGCGACGACGTCGAGGTGGCTCGCGGCGTGCGCCCGGTCGATCGCGGCCTTGTGCTTGGCGAACGCCCGCTCGTCGATGACGGCGCCCATGAAGTTCGACAGGTCGGTGACGTCACCCTGGGTCAGGCCCTCGGTGACGGCGACGAGGTCGTCCTTGACCAGCTTCCACACCGAGCGCGGCACGTAGGCGCGCGACGCGGCGGAGCACTTCTGGCCCTGGAACTCGAAGGCGCCGCGGACCATCGCGGTGCGCAGCACGTCGGGGTCGGCGCTCGGGTGGGCGAGGATGAAGTCCTTGCCACCGGTCTCGCCGACGATCCGCGGGTAGTGCCGGTAGGACGTGAGGTTCTCGCCGATGGTGCGCCACAGGTGCTGGAAGGTCGCGGTCGAGCCGGTGAAGTGCAGCCCGGCGAAGTCGGGGTGGGAGAGCACGACGTCGGAGACCGCGACGCCGTCACCGGTGACGAGGTTGACGACGCCGGGCGGCATCCCGGCCTCCTCGAGCAGCTCCATCGTCAGCTGCGCGGCCAGCTGCTGGGTCGGTGAGGGCTTCCAGACGACGGTGTTGCCCATGAGTGCCGGGGCGGTCGGCAGGTTGCCCGCGATGGCGGTGAAGTTGAACGGCGTGACCGCGTAGACGAAGCCCTCGAGCGAGCGGTGGTCGCTGCGGTTCCACACGCCACGGGAGTTCGCGGGCGGCTGCTCCTCCATGATCTGCCGGGCGAAGTGGACGTTGAAGCGCCAGAAGTCGATCAGCTCGCACGCGGCGTCGATCTCGGCCTGGTAGGCGGTCTTGCTCTGGCCGAGCATCGTCGCGGCGTTGAGCCGGGCGCGCCACGGGCCGGCGAGCAGGTCGGCCGCCTTGAGGAGGATGCCGGCGCGGTCGTCGAAGGACAGGTCGCGCCACCCGGGCCCCGCCGCGGGGCCCGCCCCACCCGCGGCGGCCGCGGCCCCCTCCGTCGCCCCCTCCGACACGCCGAGGACCTTGCGGCGCGCGTGCGGCTGGCGCACCTCGAACCGCTTGCCGCCGCCCATCACCCGCTTCCCGCCGATGGTGTGCGGCAGCTCGTGGCGCACCGAGCCGAGCTCGGCGAGGGCCACCTCGAGCGACGCGCGCTCGGGGCTGCCGGGGGCGTGGTCGAGGACCGGCTCGTTGGTCGGGGCGGGGACGTGGGTCACAGCGTCCATGGGGTGGAGCACCTCGCTCGGGGTGACGACGACGGGATGCCCCCACTCTCGCGCCCGGCCTTCGCCGGACGCAACTCGCGCCGGGCGGCGGCGCCCCGCCCGCTCAGTCGGTGGCGAGGAGGTCGAGGACCGCGCCCAGCTCGGTGACGTCGAACCACAGCAGGTCGGCGGTGCCGGTGTCACCCCGGTGCTCGTCGACGTGGAAGGAGACCAGCCGCGACCGCGGCACCGGGGCGAGCAGCTCCACACGGCTCGGCACGTCGGCGTCGGCCGGGACGGACACGACGCCCTCGTCGAGGTCGGCGGAGGCCACCACCCGGCGTTCGTCGGTGTCGCGCAACGCCTCCGCCTCGTCGGCGGCGGCGACCCAGGCGGCGTGCTCGAGCTCCTCCTCGTCGGTGACGAGGCCCGGGCGCCCGAGCGCCGGCGTCACCCCGTGGGCGGCGACCGGCGGTGCCCCGAGGTCCATCCCGTCGGCGAGCGCCTCGAGGTCCGTGGCGGTGAGCGGCAGGTAGACGCGGGTCAGCGGCATCCGGGGGTCCTCGGGTCGGGGGTCACGAGCGGCGGGCCCGGGGCCGGGGGGCCTCGAGCAGCTCCTGGAGCGAGTCGACGATGCCGCGGCCGAGGACGTCGGCGTCCGGCATCGCGTCGCGGTCGGCGTACAGGCCGTAGTAGACGCCACCGTCGTACGAGGTGAGCCCGATGGACAGCGCCTGCCCGGCGCCGAGCGGCGTGACCGGGTAGGTGGCGACCATCTGGGCGCCGTCGGCGTAGAGCGGGGTCTGCGGGCCGGGGACGTTGGTGATGACGACGTTGTGCAGCCGGCGCGAGACCATCCCGCCGAGCCGGGCCCCGAGCGCGTGCAGGGTGGGCGGCGCGAACCCGCCCACGCCGGTCAGCGCCTCGGCGGAGACCGCCCGCCGGCCGCCGCCCTCGGTCTGCTGGCGCATCGAGAAGGCGATCTGGTGCAGCCGCATCGAGGGCTTCGGCTCACCCACGGGGAGGTCGACGAAGCAGGCCGTCACCTCGGGCCCGACCCGGGCTGCGTCGTCGGACGGGCTGACCGACACCGGCACGAGCGCGCGGATCGTCGTGCCCGGGTACACGGGCTCGCCGCGGGTCAGCAGCCAGGAGCGGAAGGCCCCGGCGACCGTCGCGAGGACGACGTCGTTGACGGTCACCTCGTCGGCGAAGGCTCCCTGGCCGAGGCGGGTGCGGACGGCCCGGTAGTCGTCGAGGTCGGTGCCGACCATGACGTAGCGGCGGGCCCGGCCGACCGAGGTGTTGAGCGGCGAGTCGGGGGCCGGCCGCGTCGACACGCGGGCCAGGGTGGAGACGACCTCGCCGGCGACCGTGGCCACCCGGCCGGCCGTGCGCGCGACGTCCTGGACCCCGCTGCGGACCGTGTCGACGAGCTGGCTCGGGGTGCGCACGACGTCGGCCAGCGCCCCGACGAGCAGCTCGGCCGAGGTCGGCTCGGGGGGCGGTCGCCACGTCGCGAGGACGCCGTCGCCCCCGCTCGGGTTGCCGTCGACGATGACCCCGCCGATGTCGACGCCGTGGACGCCGTCGACGAGGCTGTGGTGGCTCTTGGTGATGATGGCGAACCGGTCCTCGGCCAGCCCCTCGACGAGGTAGACCTCCCAGAGCGGTCGGGAGCGGTCGAGCGGGCGCGGGAGGATGCGCGCGACGAGCTCCTCGAGCTGCTCGTCCGACCCGGGGCGGGGCAGGGCACTGCGTCGCACGTGGTAGCCGATGTCGAAGGACTGGTCGTCGACCCAGACCGGGTTGCCGAGGCCGCCGGGCACCGTCTTGATCCGCTGCCGGTAGCGCGGCACGTGGGCGATGCGCTCGCTGATGAGGTCGACGAGGGTGGCGTAGTCGAACCCGCCGGCCGGCACGTCGAAGACCATGACCGACCCGACGTGCATCGGGGTCGTCGCGTCCTCCAGCCGGAGGAAGGACGCGTCGAGCGCGCTGAGTCGGTCGGCCACGTCCCTATCGTGTCAGACCGCCGCGCGGCGCCGACGGCCGTGGCGGCTCACCGCGGCGGCGTCGGGGCAGCGCGGGTCGAGCTCGGCCGCGAGCGCGCCGAGGGCGAGGGTGAGCCCGCCGCGCGCGCGCACCTCGGTGAGGGCCCGCCCGCCGAGGACCGCCTCGTCGCAGTCCTCGGGCGCCCACGGGAGCATCCGCACCTCCTCGAGGCCGGCGAACCGGGCGAGGACGTCGCGGATGGTGCGTTCCGGGCGGGCGCCCGCGGCCGAGGCGCGCACCTTGTTGACGACGACCAGGGGGGTCGGCGAGGCGACCAACGCGACCTCCTGGACCGCCCGGACGAGCCGCTGCAGGCCGACGGGGTCGGCGGCCCCGACGACGACGAGGTGGTCGGCGGCCTCGAGCGCGGTGAGGGTGGCGGCGTTGCGCCGCGGGGCCGCCGTGTCGTAGCTCAGCTCCTCGTCGTCCTCGAGCGCGAAGCCGGCGTCGACGACGACGTGGTCGACGATGCCGCGGGCCAGCCGCAGGATGTCCTCGACGGCCGCCGTCCGCAGCTCGGGCCAGCGGTCGGCGCGGGGCAGGCCGGTGAGGACGCGCAGGCCGGGCAGCGCCTCGGGGGCCAGCCGGGCGAGGGCGGGGACGTCGAGGGCGCCCTGCTCGGAGGCCCGGGCGGCGGCCGCCACCCCCGGCGCCTCGTCGACGAGGCCGAGGACCTGGGCGACCGAGGCGCCCCAGGTGTCGAGGTCGACGAGGAGGGTGCGCACCCCCGC
>OEIU01000221.1_pt1 | contig 57525 bp, 52 predicted proteins | sample 1539221 | NCBI WGS metagenome assembly OEIU01 (sample SAMN03792071, study PRJEB22550) | activated sludge metagenome | feature: wastewater treatment plant; material: activated sludge; isolation source: Wastewater treatment plant of a petroleum refinery complex | place: Argentina: Zarate | collected... | reverse complement strand
CGATGGACATGATGTTCGGTGGCGTGAAGGTCGCACGGCGCAGCGTCTGACTCTTTCTGTTCTTCCTGTAGGTCAGGCTTGTAGGTCAGGCTTTAGCCTGACTCCTCAGAAGGCCGGCTGAAGCCGGCCCCACAGGAAGAGAGGGAAGACGCTCGGCTAGCGAAAGAGATCTTGCTCGATCGGCCGGATCAGCGCCGCGGCCCCCGTCGAATCCTTGAAGTACTCCGCCGGCACACCGCGCACGATCACCATCGGCCGCCCTTCCGCCGCTTCACCCGTCACCAGCGTCGCCGCCGCACAGAGCTGATCCGCAATCGCAATCTGCGTCACCTGCAGCGGCCGGCCACTGCGATCGTGCGTGCCGCGCAGATCGACGAGCGCCCGCAGTCCGGCGCAGCCCACGCAAACGCCGGTGACGCCCATGCGCCACGGCCGGCCGAAGCTGTCGGAGATCAGCACGGCGAGTCCGATGCCATGGTGTTCCTGCAGGCGCAGTTGCAGCGAGAACGCGGACGCGTCGGGATCGACCGGCAACAGCAGCGCACGGTCGGGGCCGGCGGGAAGATTGGACTGATCGATCGCCGCATTGGCGACCACGAAGCCGAGCCGATGCCGCACGATCAGTACGTTCGGTGCCACGCGAACCACTTCCGTCGATTCGCGCAACACGAGTTCGACCAGGCGCGGATCCTTGAAGCAGCGTTGTGCCAGCGCCAGCGCTTCGGCGCCCGGTGTCACGCTCGCCAGTTCGACGTAGCGGTTCTCCGCCTTCGACACGATCTTCTGCGCGACGACGAGCACATCGCCGTCCTGCAGGTGCAGTCCCGCAGAAGCAAGCGCGCGGTCGAGCAGATCGGCGAGATCATCGCCGGGTCGTACTTCCGGCAATCCCGGCACCGGGATGAAAGAAAGCGTGCCGCTCACGCAGTCGCGCTGGCTGTGCGTCGCGCCAGCGGCGCATTGCGGGTCGGTGCCAGCGGTGCCGCAGTGGCGGCGTGAGCGATCCGGTCTGCATCGACATCGCGATACAGCGTCGTGCGCTGGCGCCACGGACGATCCAGCGCGGCGATGAGTTCCTGCATTTTTTGCGGCGGGAATTCCTCGCCATGCACCGCGCCGGCGGCGCGGCTGATGGATTCGTTCATGAGCGTGCCGCCCAGATCGTTCGCGCCGGACGTCAGGCAGCGTTGCGCCCATTGCGGGCCGAGCTTCACCCACGACGCCTGGATGTTGCGAACGAAGGGATGCAGCACGAGGCGTGCGACCGCGTGCATCAGGATCGCTTCGCGCAGCGTCGGGCCGCGACGGGCGCGGCCGCGCAGATACATCGGCGCTTCCATGTGCACGAACGGCAGCGGCACGAATTCGGTGAGGCCGCCGGTGTCCTGCTGCAGTTCGCGCAGGCGCAGCAGGTGCCGCGCCCAGTGCTCGTAGCCCTCGATGCTGCCGTACATGATGGTGGAGGTCGTCGCGATGCCGGCGCGATGCGCGCGGGCGACGACGTCGAGCCATTCCTGCGTATCGAGCTTGTCGGGCGCGAGTTCGCGACGGATGTCGTCGTCGAGAATTTCCGCCGCCGTGCCCGGCAGCGAATCGACGCCGGCACGCTTCAGTTCGACCAGGAATTCATCGATAGAGATGCCGAGCGTGCGCGCGCCATGCGCGACTTCGAGCGGCGAGAACGCGTGCACGTGGATGCGCGGCTGCGCCTGCTTCGCGGCGCGCGCGATGTCGAGATAAGTCTCGCCGGTGAAAGACGGATGGATGCCGCCCTGCATGCACACTTCGGTGCCGCCGCGCTCCCACGCCTCGCCGACGCGGCGACGGATCTCGTTGAGATCCACCAGGTACGGCGCGCCGCGCAGATGATCGTGCGTCTTGCCCTTGGAGAAGGCGCAGAAGCTGCACTTGTAGAGACAGATGTTGGTGTAGTTGATGTTGCGCACGACGGCGTAGCTCACCGTGTTGCCGACAGTTTGCTGGCGCAGCTCATCGGCGGCGCGACACAGGTGCACGAAGTCCGCGCCGCGTGCGGTGAAGAGTTCTGCGATCTCGCGTTCAGCCAGCCCGTCCGCTGCGCGTTCGATCAACGCGGATAGCGTCGAACGGCGCGGCAGTGCGGCGAGCGGGACATCGCGCGTGTCGTCGGCATCGGCCGGTTCGGTCGAGCCCGCCGTCCAGCGGCCCACGCGAGCCCAGCCTGCGCCGTCGGACAGGCGCAGCACGGACGCATGCAGTTCAGGCGCGATCCATTCATTGCGCGAGCGGACATGCGCGGGATACACGGTGAGCCGTTCGACCAGATCGCACCCTGCGCGCGCCGTGTCCTGCGCCAGCCGGTCGAGATGCGGCCACGGCGCTTCGGGATTCACGTGATCCGGCGTGAGCGGCGAGACGCCGCCCCAGTCGTTGATGCCGGCGGCGATGAGTTCCGGCAGATCGCCGCCGTACAGATTCGGCGGCGCCTGGATGCTCATGTGCGCGCCGAAAATCAGGCGCGCCGCGGCGATCGTCCAGCACAGCTCGTCCATCGACGGCTCCGGCGCGGCGTGCATCTTCGTGCCCGGCTTGGCGCGGAAGTTCTGGACGATGATTTCCTGCAGGTGGCCGTAGCGATCCGACAGGTCGCGCAGCGCGAGCAGCGAGTCGAGGCGTTCCCGTCGCGTCTCGCCGATGCCGATCAGGATGCCGCTCGTCATCGGGACGCGCGCTTCGCCGGCGAGCCGCAAGGTGTCGAGCCGCCGCGCCGGCACCTTGTCCGGCGAGCCGAAATGCGGACCGCCGCGCTGGCACAGCCGGTCCGAGGACGATTCGAGCATGATGCCCATCGACGGCGCGACCTTGCGCAGCCGCGCGAGATCGTCCGCATTCATCAGCCCCGGATTCAGATGCGGCAGCAGGCCGGTTTCGCGAACCACGCGGCCGGCGATGTGTTCGAGGTAGTCGAGTGTCGTCGCAAAGCCGAGAGTCGCCAGCGCTTCGCGGGCGCGTGCATAACGCGCTTCGGGACGATCGCCCAGCGTGAACAGCACTTCCTTGCAGCCGAGCGCCGCGCCGTCGCGTGCGATGCGCAGCACGTCGTCGGGTTCGAGATAGGGTTTGTCGAGATGCCGCGGCGTCTGCGCAAAGGTGCAGTAGTGGCATACGTCGCGACATAGCTGCGTCAGCGGCACGAACACCTTGCGCGAGTAACTGATGCGCGTGCCCCAGCCACGCTCGCGCAGTTCGCCGGCCAGCGGCGCGAGCGCGCGCCAGTCGGTGTGGTCCAGCAGCGCGTACGCCTGTTCGGCGGTCGGTCGCTGGTCGAGCCACGAATGAAGCGGGGACGTCATCGGTTATCTCGCAGGCGCGAAGTCCGGATCGCTGTGTGACAGTGCCTGCAGCGCTGTCGCCGCCGGATGCTGCTGCAACAGCGCCAGATCCTCGGGCTCATCCACGTCGAGCGCCAGTTCCGGCAGTTCCACGATGTTCGCAGTCATGCCGGCTGCTGTCGCGGCGTGCAGATGCCGTTCGAAACTGCGACCGCCGAAGGTCGGCGCGATGATCTGCGGCGGCGAGCACAGCAGTGCATTGGTGCCGATGCGTTGACGATCGGGAACGATCGCAATCCCCGGCTGGGGCGCGGCCAGCAACTGCTGCAGCGATGCCACCGTTGCCAGCGGTAGATCGCCGGGCAGCATGAGCACGCGCGACGGTTTGACCGACTGCAGCGTGTCGAGCGCGGACGACAGCGCAAACGACATGCCGAGATCCGCGGGCTGCATGACCGTCAGCGCGCCGGCCGCTGCTGCGAATGCGGCGACCTGCTGGCTCGATGTCGCCACCGCCACACCCTGAATCTCGTCGCAGGCGCGCAACGTGCGGATCACGTGGCCGGCCATCGCAAAGAACAGGCGAGAACGCTGCTGTGCATCGAGCGCGGAGGCGAGACGCGACTTCGCCTGTTCGCTCGACTTGAGCGGTACCAGCGCCCAGGTGCCGCCGTGCTGACTCGCGGAGACGTCAGCCATGAGCGGCGCGCAGCTTCGGCGCGATGCGTTCGCTGAACAGCTCGAGGAACCGCGCCTGGTCCGGTCCCGGCGCATGAAAGACCAGATGATTGAAGCCGAGGTCGATGTAACGCGCGATGGCGGCGACCGCTTCGTCCGCATCGCTGCTCACGATCCAGCGCGACGCAGCACGCTCGACGGGCAGCGCATCGGCGAGCTTTTCCATTTCGATCGGATCTTCGACGTTCACTTTCTCTTCGGGCTTCAGCGCCAGCGCGCCCCAGTAGCGCGTGTCCTGCAGCGCGCGCTCGCGATCGGTGTCGAACGACAGCTTGATCTCGATCATGCGGTCGACGTCCCCCGGCCGCTTGCCTGCCTTGGCGATGCCCGCATCGAGATTCGGCAGCAGCGTGTCGGTGTACAGCTCCCACTGCTTGCCGCTGGTGCAGATGAAGCCTTCGCCTTTCTCGCCGGCGAACTTCGCCATGACGGGACCGGCGCCGGCGATGTAGATCGGCACGGGCAGCGCAGGCCGGTCGTAGATGGTCGCTTTCTCGGTGCGGTAGTAGGTGCCCTCGTAGCTCAGGCGCTCCTCGGTCCAGAGGCGGCGAATGAGATCGACTGCTTCCTTGAATCGCGCCGTGCGCTCTTTCTGTTCGGGCCACACCATGCCGCTCGCCGGGACTTCGTTCAGGGATTCTCCGGTGCCGATGCCGAGGATCACGCGTCCGGGAAACAACGACCCCAGCGTGCCGAAGGCGTGCGCGACGACGGACGGGTGGTAGCGGAAAGTCGGCGTCAGCACGCTGGTGCCGATCAGCACGCGCGAGGTGCGTGCGCCGAGTGCGCCGAGCCAGGCGAGCGAGAACGGCGCGTGGCCGCCGGTGTGTCGCCAGGGCTGGAAGTGATCGCTGGTCCAGACCGAATCCAGGCCGAGCGATTCGGCCAGCACGCCGTACTCCAGCAGTTCGGTGGGTCCGAACTGTTCTGCGGAAGCCTTGTAGCCGAGTTTCAGGGGCGCATGTTTCATCGGTCGAATGTCAGTTCCGGGGCAGCCGGGCGAGTACTTCCTCGCTGAAGCGCTGTGCATATTCGCACCATTCGGCGCGCGTTGTCGCAAGCATGTGCACCGCCGCACCGACGACGCCGAGTGTCTTCAGCCGGTCGATCTTTTCCAGCACGGCCTCGGCATTGAAATCCTTACCGATCGAACTGAGGCTGCCAAGTCGGATTTCCGGCGGGCGCTGTCGGCCGATCTTCTCGCAGTGCTCATGCAGGTAACGAATGGCCACGGCGAGATCGTCCGGACCCGTGATTTCGGCGGTCCGCGATGTGCTGGAAACGCCGGGCTGGGTGAAGAAGGGATACCAGGCATCGCCCATTTCCACGGCGCGACGGATCGCGCGCGGCGAATTGCCGCCGATCAGCAGCGGCGGATGCGGCTTCTGCACCGGTCGCGGCAGGATGCGGGCGCCGCGCGCCTCGTAGCCGGTGCCCTTGAATGAAAACTCGTCATTGGTCCACGCGGCCTTCAGTGCTGCGAGGTATTCGTCGACCAGATCGTTGCGCCGTTCGAAATCCACGCCGAGCGCGAAGTATTCGCCCTTCATGTAGCCGGCGCCGATGCCGAGCGCCACCCGCCCGCCGGAGAACACGTCGAGCGTCGCGACAGCGCGCGCCGTGATGAATGGATTGCGATACGGCAATACCAGGATGCCGGTCTGCAGTCGCACGGTGCGCGTCGCCGCGGCGACGAACGACAGCATCACGAAGGGATCCTGCGCGTGATGGCCGCCGGCATCGAGCCATCTGCCGGAAGGGCAGGGATGATCGGTGACATTGCAGCCGGCGAAGCCGGTGCGTTCGATGGCCGCGCCGATCTCGGTGACGGCGTCCGGCGTCAGGAATTCCTGCGGATGCTGGATGTGATCGAAGGGCAGGGTGACGTTGATTTCCATGTTCAGGTTCCGGGTCGGGTTCTCCCTGTGGGGCCGGCTTTAGCCGGCCTTCTTCAGAGTCAGGCTGAAGCCTGACCTACAGGCAGAGGCACACCGTCACAGATCGCCCGTCAGCGTCCACGCGCCGACCGCAGCGAGTGCGAGAGCGATGGCGCGGCCGATGCCGCCGCCGCCGCCCGTGACGATCGCGACCTGATCCGTCAATTGCATGTCGGGACGCATGGCTTCAGCGCGTGATTCTGCCTTTGGGCGAGGAGCGTTCGATCATTCCGCAAGTCTCTTCGCCATTCCAGCGATAACGCGCGCCGGCCTGCTGCAGCACGGGAAAATCCGGCGGCATCTCCGGCCGGCCCATCGCGAACGTGCCGAGGATGGTTTCGCCTTCGATGGTCACCTGGCCCTTCGGGGTTTCGAGCACGAGGGTGACATCCTGATCCTTCTCCAGTTTGCGCAGCCACGGCGCGTGCACGACCCGCGCGGGAATCAGCTCGCCGTCGCCTTCGAAAACAAAGCCCTCGTTGTACGAGGGCGAACCGTCGGGACGGGGCGGATACGCGATGTATCCGAACCCGCGACCGCCCGGAAACAGCGCGGACTGCCAGCAATGACCCCAGAAACCTTCGATCCTGCGCACGCCCTGACGGCGGATGCGCAGGCCGCTGCCCGTGAAGCGATGCACCTCGTTGCCGATGCGCAGCCTGCCGCGGGCGCGGAACAATTGTTCGTAACGATCGCCGCCCATGAACTGTTTCTCGGCGCCGCCGGAAAGTTTCGCGGCAGCGTCCATCGACATCTGGCCCTGGATGAACGGCGGCACCGCCATGGTCGTTTCGATTTCGAACTCCACGTCGACTGGCGGACCGATGCCCGGCAATGCGCCGTCGATCTGGTCGGCCGTCGTCATCTCGGCCGCGGTGCCCTTGAAGATCGTGACCCAGGTCTTGAACGGTTCGACGCAGCGATACTGCAGCGGCCCTGCGCCGAAGATGGTCGGTTTGCCGCTCACGTCGAGCTGCGGATGCGTCGGGCCGCTGCCGCGTACGCTCAGCACACGGCCGTTCGGGAAGGCGATGTTGACGGAGAGATCGTGCGCCTCCCATCTGGAGGCGAGTGCTTCGACGGCGAAGCGCGGAATGCCGATGACGCCGCGATCGTCGGAGATCCACATGTTCACGGCATCGCGCATCTCCGGATTCTCCGGGCGTTCGGCGAAGACGTACTCGCGCGAGGCCGGCAGGCCGCCGGTGAGATCAATGGCCATGAGTAATTCCGGAACGTCGTGTCCACGCGGGAATGCGTGCGGTGTAGTCGGCAAACAGCGGGCGGATCGCATCGAGCTGCAGCCCGAAGTCCTGCGGATCGGCGGGCACGCTCGGTTCGCGCGTCTCGGCGTTCTGTTGCCACCAGGCCGTCATGCGGGTTTCGAATTCCTCGCTGACGGTTTCGCCGAGCCAGGCGTACAGCCCGCGCACCTCACCGACCGGATCGCGATGCATGGCGCGGAAGTCGATGTCGTAGAAACGCGAGTCGTTGCCAGCATCGCGGAACGCCAGCGCGCGTTGCATGCCGATCGACCACTGCTCGACGTTCAGCGCGCCGTGGTAGGGGCGATCGAGATGATCGGTGAAGCGCGAGGCGATGTCGGCATACACGGCGGCCACCGAGAGCATGACTTCGGCCGGGTCGCGATGCGTCATGACGAAGCGCGCATCGGGAAAGGCCTGCGTCAGATGCGTCAGATACAGGATGTGGGTCGGCGCCTTGAGCCGCCAGGGTTTCGCAGGCATGCGCCACTGCAGCAGCTTCAGCGCGCGACGTTCATAGAAGTAGGTCGAGGTCAGGTCCGCCTGCATCAGCCACTTTGCATAGCTCGGCACCTGCGCGAAGGCGAGAAAGATCTGAGCCTTGAAATCGAGCGCCATCAGATCCTGGCATTCCTGCGGCATCGTCGCGCTGGTCGGCGTGTGCGATCTGTGACCGCGATTGCGTTCCCGGTCGCGCTCGATGCGCGGGTCGGGGCCATCGACCGTTCCCGGCGGCGGGCAGGGTTCGGTGGCTTCGAAGCGCCGCAGTGAACGCGCATGCGGATCTTCGGCCAGCAGGCAGGAGAGCGCCGTCGAGCCGGTGCGCGGCAATCCCAGGCCAATGAGTGGTGACCTGATTTCGACTGCGTCGATCTCGGGATGCCGGCGATACCAGTCTTCGATCTGCAGGCGCTGCTTGAGATGGCCGACGATGCGCTGGCGCATGTAGGCCTCACCTGCCGCATTGAGCCGCGCTTCGTCGCGGATCGAGCGCACGAGAATCTCGAGCCCTTCCAGGAAGGAGTCGCTGCCGAAATCCTCCAGTCCGGTGTCGGCCCGGGCCTGGGCCATCAATGCCGCATGTTCCCCCATGACGGTCCTTTGCTGATGCGCTGCGTCGGCGCAGTTGAAGCGACGACAAGCCCGGAAGTAAGGCTTCTCTCGCTCTTGCTGTGGGGCCGGCTTCAGCCGGCCTCTGACTGTAGGTCAGGCTTCCGCCTGACTCCAAAAAGGCCGGCTGAAGCCGGCTCCACAGGAAGATGATGGAGAACAGGATCAGGAAACCCGGATGCCGATCGCCTTCGTCTCCAGAAACTCCTCGATGCCTTCGAGGCCCCACTCGCGGCCCATGCCGCTCTGCTTGTAGCCGCCGAAGGGCAGATCGCCCGTGATGCTCATGCCGCCGTTGACGCTCAGCGCGCCGGCGCGGATGCGCTTCACGACACCGAGCGCGCGCTCCGTGCTGCCGAACACCGCGCCGCCGAGGCCGTAGACGCTGTCGTTGGCGATGCGGATGGCGTCTTCATCGTCCTCGAACGGAATCACCACCAGCACCGGCCCGAAGATTTCCTCCTGCGCGATGCGCATGTCGTTGCGCACATCGACGAAGCAGGTGGGTTCGATGAAGAAACCGCCGCCCTTGTCGGTGCGGACATTGCCGCCGGCCAGCAGCCGCGCGCCTTCCTGCTTGCCGAGTTCGACGTAGCCCTTCACGCGTTCGAGCTGCCGCCTGGAAATCAGCGGACCCATGATGCAGGTCGGCTCGTCGAAGTGACCCCACTTGCTGGCGAAGCCGGCGTAAGCCATTTCCAGCGCCTTGACCGCTTCGGCGTACTTGCTCTTCGGCACCAGCAGGCGTGTCGGATACGCGCAGCCCTGTCCCGCGTGGAACACGACCATCGACCCCATGACGGTCTGCGCGAAGTTCGGCGCGTCGTCGAGCACGATGAACGCGGACTTGCCGCCCAGTTCGAGGAACACGCGCTTCAGGGTCGACGCGCCGTTTTCCATGATGCGTTTGCCGACCGCCGTCGAGCCGGTGAAGGAAATGAGATCGACGCGCGGATCCTTCGTCAGCATCTCGCCGGCCATGGCCGGATCGGCCGAGGTGGTGACATTGAACACGCCCGGCGGCAGGCCGGCTTCGATGGCGAGTTCGCCCATGATCGAGCCCATCAGCGGCGTGTCGGGCGCGGGCTTGAGGATGACGGTGCAGCCGGCGAGCAATGCGGCCACGACCTTGCCGACGTTGACGTACAGCGGCACGTTCCAGGGCGTGATCGCGCCGACGACGCCCATCGCCTCGTGCGTGACGATCCGCCTGGTGTCGAAACCGTAGGCATTGCGCACGCCGCGGTCTTCTTCCCATTTCACGAGCGGAAAGCATTCGAGCAGTCCGTCCGCACCGCTCAACGCGCCGTCGATCTGCGCGCGCGCCGCAGCGCCGATGGCGGAGCCGGCTTCGAGACGCGCGATCTGCACCAGCCGCTCGCGATTGGCGTACAGCAGGTCGCGATACTTCTTCATCAGCTCGAAGCGGTACTCGTGGCGCTGCGACCAGTCGGTGGTGTCGAAGGCGCGACGCGCGGCGGCGATTGCGGCGTCGACATCCGCTGCGGACGCATCGGCGGCCTTGCCGACGACGTCGCCGGTCCACGGACCGATGTTGTCGTAGGTCTTGTTGCCGGCGGCCGGGCGCATGACGCCGTCGATATAGAGTTTCGCTTCAGGAAGCAGGGTCATGGGTTCATCCTCTGGATGTGCGTCAGGCGGATCTGCGCGCGCCTAATCGGTGGAGCTGGCGGTTGCGGTGGCGCTCGCTGCGAGCGCATGGCGTGCGGCGACATAGCCCCACGTAAACGACGGTCCGACGCTGCCGCCGGCGCCGGGTTCGACCTTGCCCATCACCGAAGCGGTCGAGGTGCCGGTCGCATAGAGTCCTTCGATGACGGAACCATCGGGCCGCAGGACGCGTGCGTCCGTGTCCGTGACCAGTCCGCCGCAGGTGCTGACATCGCCCGGAAAAATCTGCATCGCGTAGAACGGCCCCTGTTCGAGCGCGCCGAGCGACTTCGACTCGCGCAGCGGATCGCCCTGCCATTGTTCGTAGACGTGTTCGCCGCGATGGAAGTCGTCGTCGCGACCGCGTCGTGCGAATTCGTTGAAGCGTTCGACGCAGGCGCGCAGCGTCGCCGCATCCATGCTGCAGGCCGTGGCGAGTGCATCGAGCGTGTCGGCCTTGCGCAGGAATTTCTCGTCGAACCAGGCCTGCGGTTTCTTCGGGCCGGCCATCGAGCCGGCGAGCATGTAGGTGTTGATGTACTGGCTGTCGAACACCATCCAGCTCGGCACCGCCGGCGACTGCCGGTTGCGTTCGAGCATGCGGCGACAGTATTCGACGGATGAGCCGGCTTCGTTCATGTAACGCACGCCACTCTGATCGACGGTGATGCAATGCGGCTTGGCGACGTCGCTGCCCATCGTCGCCTTGGGCTTGCCGGGCGGAAACGCGACGGGCATGCCGATGCGCTCGTCCATCTGTGCGAGCGCGGCGCCGATGCGCGCGCCTTCTTCGATCAGGTCGCCCGTGTCCTCGGCAATGACGTTCGACCAATCGGCCGACGTGTCCGGGATGTGGCGATCCAGCATCCGCTGATTGCGCGCGAAACCGCCGGCGTTGACGAGCACGCCGAGGCGCGCACCGATGCGCCATTCGCTGCCGTCCTTCTTCGTCACCACGCCGGTCACGCGATTGCCTTCGACGATGAGCTGCGTGACTGCCGAGTTCACGCGAATGTCGGCGCCGGCCTTCACTGCCGCATTCAGCATCTGCGCCTGCAGCGCCTGACCGGTCGCGACGCGCTGGCGTTTCCTGAAGCGATCGGCGAGCGTACGGCCGACGACTCGCAGCATGGTCTTCTTGGCGCTGGAAGCGCGCTTGAGCAGCGGCATTTCCATCGCCTCGTCGAGATTCATGGGCAGGGGCAGGAAGCCGGGACGCAGCTTCGCCTTCCAGTCGCCGAGCTGATTCAGGTCGTACAGTTCCGAAACGACGCAGCGGCCGGGCACGGATTCGCCGGGCGCGGCGTAGTAGTCCGGCCATGCAGGAATGCGCCGCAGACGGATGCCCTGGCTGACCAGGAAGTCGAGCATCTGCGGCGCCTGTTCGACATAGGCGCGGCGTCGTTCGTGCGTGCTGCCGGCCGGCGCAGGAAATTCCCCTGCGACCGCGTCGAGATAGTTCAGCGCGTCATCGGCGCTGTCGCGGATGCCCGCGCTCTGCATGAAGCGATTGTCGGGAATCCACATGACGCCGCCGGAGGTCGCGGTCGTGCCGCCGACGAGTTCCGACTTTTCCAGGATGACGACGCTTCTGCCCGCCGCGCGCAGCAGCAGCGCAGCGCACATCGAACCGCCGCCGCTGCCCACGATCACGAAATCGAATGTCTCGTTCATGGCCGATCAACCGGGTTTGCGCGCGGAGAGCGAGAGGTGGCCCGCGTGCAGGTCGGGCGGCATATCGATGATGGCGCGGAACGCATTCGTCACCGACGTGAACTGGCTGATCGGCCGTTCGCGCAGGTTGAGGCCCGCTTCCATGGCCGCCTTGCCGAAGCGCATCTGCGCCTGCGGATCGACGTTCCAGACCTTGCCTTCTTCCATCATCTGTCCGGCGCGCACGGTGGTGACGCGGATGCCGCCGGGTTCCAGCTCGCGCTGCAGGCTGGACGAGAACTGTTCCAGGCCCGCCTTCGAGCTCTGGTACATGATCAGGTGCGGGAAGGGCAGCGCGACCGATTCGCTGGTGACGTTGATGATGTGACTGCCGCGACCCATCAGCGCAATGGCCGAACGCGTACACAGGATCGGGCCGCCCAGGTTGGTGGCGATCGTGCCCATGATCTGTTCGTCCGTGGCTTCCGCGATCAGGAAGGGTTCGAAGATCGCGGCATTGTTGATGAGCACATCGATGCGCGGATGACGCTGCGCGATCTCCGCGAAGGCCGCCTTCACGGATGCGGGCGAGGCCACGTCGCAGGCGATCGCCAGCGCGCGTTCGCCGATTTCCTGCGCGGCGGCCTGCACTTTCGACAAGGTGCGGCCGAGCAGCACGACCTGATCGCCGTCGCTCGCGAAGCGTCGCGCCAGTGCGCGGCCCAGACCGACGCCGGCGCCGGTGATAACGATGACTTTCGACACGCCTGATCCCCCTCATGAAACCGGCTGCCCGGTTCGACAGCGCCACTCGCGGCGCAGCGGCCGCGAGATCGGATATTCGTTGACTTATCCCTTGCCGGGATACACGGACAGATCGCCGGCATACGCGATGCCGCCGGGCCAGAACTTCGCGCCGCTCACTTTGCGGAAGTAATGCACCGTGCGCGCGAACGATCCCGAGGCGGAACGCGGCTGCATCGCAACACCGCTCGGGCTGACGCCGCGCGCGCGGGCGCTGAAATCCTTGATCGTGAACAGCAGGTCGTCGGTCTGCTGCGCGCATAGCACGAACTGGTCGCCGGGGCAGTAGTGACGCGGTTCGATCTGCACCGGCGAGAGTTCGCCGCGCTTCATCGCGACGTGGCCGGGCACGTTGATGACTTCGACGCTGTGCACTTCCTCGTACCATTTCTGGTACTCGGCATAACGGCCGATGACGTAGTTGCCGAGAATGATGCTGACGCCGGACAACGGTTCGGAACGGCGCCAGTTCGGGCTCGCCTTCCAGTCGCCGAACAGGCGATAGGTATAGAGCCGTTCGGTTTCGTCGTTGGCCACGAGGCCAGTGTCGCGGGCTTCGGCGACCAGCGGTCCGAGCGCGGGAACATCGATTTCCGGCGACGGCAGATCGAAGTCGTAGATGCTGACGAAACGCCAGGGTTGCGGGATGTCCGGCATGACCTGCTCGGGCGTCACCTCGTAGCGGTCCGTCGTGATGAAGCCGCGCAAACGACTCAGCGCGGCGCGATGCGGCCCGTCGAACCAGGCGGCATATTCAGCCTCGCGTCCTGCGGGCACGTTGTGCAGATGAATGGTCGTGTAGAGAGCCATGTTGTCAGTGCCGGGCGGCAGCGGGCGCGATCGTGCAGTGCATCACACGTTCCGATCAGGCGTGATTGATTATGGCGTGCAAAAAATAGCAAGCCCCCTTAGTATTTGTATAATCAGCATTGTTGACTATAGCGTCAAGGGGAAGCCGCCGCTGCACCGCAAGGGCCGCGGTTCGAGCAGACAGAACCTATGAAAATCCGTATCAACAAATCAGCCTGTGTCGGCAACGCTCGTTGCGCGGCGGTGTCGGAACAGCTGTTTCCGCTGGATGACGATGGTTACATCGCCGTCGAGGAAGTCGACGTGCCGCCCGGCATGGAAGAGCTCGCCCGCAAGGGTGCGCGTGCCTGCCCGGAACGCATCATCGTCATCGAAGAAGAGTAACCACTGCGCGATCGCGCCTGAACCCAAGCATTGCCGAGGAGAGATCGATGGGGGAATACGTCAGCTACAGGAACAAGCGCGTCGTCGTGAGCGGTTGTTTTTCCGGCATGGGTGAAGCCACGGCCCGCCAGTTGCTCGATCTCGGCGCCGAAGTGCACGGCCTCGACTACAAGGAGACGAAGCTCGAGCTCGCCTCTTTCCGTCAGGTCGATCTGCGCGATCCCGCCTCCATCGATGCGGCGGCGCAGTCCATCGGCGGCAAGGTCGATGCGCTGTTCAACTGCGCCGGCCTGCCGCAGACCGCCGGCGCGCTCGATGTGATGAAAGTGAATTTCTGCGGTACGCGCCGGCTGACCGAGCGCGTGCTGCCGCTGATGTCCGCCGGCAGCGCGATCGTCAGCATCTCCTCGAATGGCGGCCTCGGCTGGAGCCGTCGCGTGCCGACGATCATGCAGCTGCTGAAGACCGAGTCATACGAAGCGGCCGTGCAGTGGTGCGAAGCGAACATGGACACGGTGCGCGAAGGCTATTCCTTCTCCAAGGAAGCGATCATCGTCTGGACCATGCTGATGTCGACGCCGCTCATCAAGAAGGGCATCCGCATCAACTGCACCATGCCCGGTCCGACCCAGACGCCGATGATGAAGGAGTTCGAAGCGGCGACCGCTGCGTCGGTGCTCGATGCGGCGGCACAGCCGATCAACCGTCGTTCGACGCCGGAAGAACAGGCCGGTCCGCTGGTGTTCCTCAACAGCGATGCGGCGAGCTACATCAACGGCGTGGCATTGCCCGTCGACGGCGGCTTCCTCGGTGGCGTGGCGACCGGCCAGGTCGACCTCAGCGCCATGATGAGCGGCGCCGCCAAGCAAGCCTGAAAGCCAGCCGGAGAATTCGAGATGTCAGCCGCCGCCATCAGCCCTGCCGTTCCCAAGCCCGCGCACGTGCCCGATGCGCTCGTGTACGACTTCGACATGTTCCGCGATCCGGCCTACGTGGCCGATCCGCACAAGCGCGTGCTCGATCTGGTGAAGAATGCGCCGCCGATCTTCTGGACGCCGCGCAACGGCGGCCACTGGATGCTCCTGAGTCATGCAGCGAACTTCAACGCCGCGCGCGACACCGAAGCGTTCACGAGCGAATTCATTCCGAAGGCGGAGCTCGCGGCCATGAAGGCGCGGATGCCGCCGGGCATGCCGCACATCCCGATTCCGATTCCCATCAATCTCGATCCGCCGGATCACACCAAGTACCGCGCGCCGCTGCAGCGCGTGTTCTCGCCGAAAGCGATCCTGGCGATCCGCGACAGCATCGTCGCGCTCGCCACCGAACTCGTCGACGCGGTGAAGGAGCGCGGCCACTGCGAGTTCATGAAGGAAATCGCCGAGCCGATGCCGGTGCAGGTGTTCCTGAAGATGCTCGGACTGCCGCTCGATCGCCAGGACGAGTACCGCGAGATCGTCGCAGCGCATCTGTCGGATCCGTCACCCGACGCGCGCGCGATGATTCCGAAGCTGCAGCGGATTGCCGCCAGCATGAACGACACCTTCCTCGCGCGCCGCGACAATCCGCAGGACGACATCATCAGCCTGCTGTGGAAGATCGAAGTCGACGGCAAGCAGTCGACCATCGAGGACATGCAGAACTACGGCGTGCTGCTGTTCATCGCCGGCCTCGATACCGTCATGAACGGCATCGGCCACGGCGTGCGTCATCTGGCACAGAACCCTGATCTGCAGGCGCAGCTGCGCGCCAATCCGAAGCTGGTTCCGGAAGCCACGGAAGAACTGCTGCGACGCTATACCTTCACGGTACCGCCGCGCCTGGTGGCGCGCGACATGACGTTCGAAGGCGTCGAGATGAAGGCGCGCGAGCGCGCCATGCTGTTCCTGCCGGCGGCCGATCTCGATTCGAAGGAATATCCGCAGTCCGAATCCTTCGATCTCAATCGCGAGAACAAGGTGCACATCGCCTTCAATGCCGGCCCGCATCGCTGCCTCGGCTCGCACCTGGCGCGCGTCGAGCTGCAGGTCATCTACGAAGTGCTGATGGCGCGCCTGCCGACGTTCCGGCTCGATCCGGACAAGCCGCCGACCTTCCATTGCGGCCACGTGGTCGGCGTCGATTCGCTGAACCTGGTCTGGGACGTCTGACGATGGGATCTCCGCGTGCGCAGCCGCGACTGGATGCCGACAATCGCGCCTTCTGGACCGGCGGCGCGAGCGGCCAGTTGCATCTGCATCGCTGCAAGGACTGCGGCACGTTCGTGCATCCGCCGCGCCCGGTGTGTCGCCATTGCCTTTCCGAGAACGTGGCGCCCGAGGCCGTCGCCGGCACGGGCGTCGTCGATACCTTCACGGTCAACTACCAGAAGTGGCATCCGGCGATGGAAGTGCCGTACGTGATCGCGCGCGTCGCGATCGACGGCGCGCCCGGTGTCTATCTCACTACCAATATCGTGAACTGCCCGGTTGAGGCGGTCGACATCGGCGATCGCGTGCGCGTGACGTTCGAGCAGCAGGGTGAGATCTGGTATCCGCTGTTCGAGAAGATCGCCTGATGGCCGCGCGCGAAGCCTATATCTCCGGCGTTGGCCAGTCGCAGGTCGGCATGAAGCTGACGCGGCATCCGCTGCTGCTGACGCTCGATGCCGTTCGTGAAGCGCTCGCAGAAGCAGGTCTGAGCATCGGCCAGATCGACGGCGTCTCGACCTATCCGGGCCGCATGGCGGCGTACCTGGGTTTCTCGCCGGTCGGTGCGGATGAACTCATCGACGCCCTCGGCATTCGCGCCCGCTGGTACGCGGGTGGCCCGGAGATCACTTCGCAGCTCGGCGCTGTGGTTGCCGCAGCGACTGCGGTGCGCGCCGGTCTTGCGCGTCACGTCATCTGCTTCCGCACGGTGTACGAGGCCGCCGCGATGGCGCGGCCCGAGGAATATCCGCCGCTGCGGCGCGAGAGGGTCGACGGCAACTCGCAGTGGGTCGCGCCCTTCAACGCCACGTCGGCAGCGAACTGGACGGCGCAGTACGCGATGCGCCACGTGAAGCGCTACGGCCTCACGCGCGAACAGCTCGCGCAGATCGCGATCAACGATCACGCCAACGCCGTGCTGAATCCGCGCGCCATCGTCAAGGAGCCGTTGACGCTGGACGCCTACCTGTCGGCGCGCATGATTTCCTCGCCGCTGTGCCTGTACGACTGCGATCGCTACAGCGATGCCTCGACCGTGCTGATCGTGTCCGCCGGCGAGGCGCTGGACGAAGTGAAATGCACGCCGATCCGCATCGCCGCGATGGCCGGTGTCGTCGAACGCCATAGCTGGGATCAGGCGGAGTGGATGGCCTGCTATCCGACCGGCCAGGAACTGTGGAAACACACCGACTACAAGCCGTCCGACGTCGACACCGTGCAGCTCTATGACGGCTTCAGCTTCCAGGCCATCACCTGGCTGGAAGCGCTCGGCTTCTGCGGCGTGGGCGAGGGCGGCAAATTCATCGAAGGCGGCAAGCGCATCGCGCGCGATGGCGAACTGCCGCTCAACACCTTCGGCGGCCAGCTCGGCGCCGGTCGCCTGCATGGTTTCGGCTTCGCGCATGAAGCGGTGACGCAATTGCGCGGCAAGGGCGGCGCGCGCCAGATCCCGGGCGATCCGCGCGTGGCCGTGGCGACTTCGGGCGGAGGACCGCTGGCGACGGCGTTGCTGCTGGCCCGCGACTGACGTCATGACAGCCGATCGCGAACCCGGATTCCGACGACGCTTTCGCGTCAGTCCCGGTCGCGACGCGGTGCAGGCCGACGTCGAAGATGACTTTCATTGCATGAGCGTCACGGTGCGGCACTCCAATGGAGTGGCGACGCAGATCGAAGCCGTGATGCAGCGCGCGCCCTGGACGACCTGTCCCGGCGCCGTCCGGCAGCTGCAGGCGACGTTCAGTGGCGTGGCGCTCGCGGCGTTCGCCGAGCGGGGCGAGAAGCGCGAGAACTGCACGCATCTGCACGATCTCGCGACGCTGGCGGCGACGCATGCCCGTGGGCAATTGCTACACCTTTCAGCCGGACCGCCGGAACGCGGCCAGGCGCATCGGAGAAATCAGGGATTTCAGCAGGGGGTCGGCGCAGCCGCTGGAGCCGCGGCAGGCCGCATCCTGAAAATCGACCACAGAGATTGCCGTCAGGAGAACTCACATGAATATGAACGACATGGTGCTCATCAGCGTCGATGACCACATCAGCGAACCGCCCGACATGTTCGAGAAGCACCTGTCGGGCGACGCGCTCGCGAGCGCGCCGAAGTTCAAGACCACCGACGACGGCACCAACTACTGGGAATACCAGGGCATGAAGATGCCGTCGGTCGGCCTGAACGCCGTCGTCGGTCGTCCGCTCGAAGAGTACGGCATGGAGCCGACGTCGCTCGAACAGCTTCGCAAGGGCTGCTACGACCACAACGCGCGCGTCGACGACATGAACGTCAACGGCATCGCGGCGTCGCTGAACTTCGGCAGCGCCGTCGGCTTCGACGGCGGCCGTTTCCACAAGGCGGCCGACAAAGCGCAGTCGCTGGTGCATCTGCGCGCCTACAACGACTGGCACGTCGATGAATGGTGCGGTTCGCATCCCGGCCGTTTCATTCCCTGCGCGCTGCTGCCCACCTGGGATATGAAGGAGACGGTCGCCGAGGTGAAGCGCCTGAGCAGGAAGGGTTGCTCGACGGTGTCCATCAACGAGAACCCCACCACGCAGGGGCTGCCCAGCATTCACAACGCGTACTGGGAGCCGCTGTGGAAGGCCATTGCGGAAGAAGACTTCACGATCTGCCTGCACATCGGCGCGGGCAATCCGGCGCCGCATGCTTCGATGGAAACGCCGATCGAAGCCTGGATCGCCACCATGCCGATCTCCATCGTCGTCGGTGCGGCCGACTGGCTGAACCTCGAAGCGCTGCATCGCTATCCCGGTATGCGCATCGCGCTGTCCGAAGGCAGCATCGGCTGGGTGCCGTACTTCATGGAGCGCGCCGACTTCAGTCACAGCCGTCACCAGTACTGGACGCATTCGAAGTTCGGCAAGCTCAAGCCGAGCGAAGTGTTCAAGCGTCACTTCCTCAACTGCTTCATCGACGACGAGTTCGGCCTGCACAACGTCGACTGGATCGGCGATCACGCCATCGCCTACGAGTGCGACTACCCGCACTCGGATTCGCTGTGGCCGAATGCGCCGGAACGCCTGTGGGAGACGATCAAGCATCTGTCGGATGTGCAGATCAACAAGATCACGCACGAGAACGCGATGCGCTTCTTCCGTTTCGATCCGTTCAAGCATCGCAAGCGCGAAGAGCTGACGGTCGGTGCGTTGCGGGCGAAGGCGGTGGCGGATGGCGTCGATACGACGCCGATCTCCTCGGGCGGTGCAGCGCCGCTGGCCGACGGCGAGAAGCAGCGGACGGTGACGTCCGGCGATCTATTCAAGATGTTCTCGCATCATGCGAAAGCCGGAGACAACAAGGCGGCGTGAGGCCGGGATGGGAACTGTGGGTCAGGCTTTAGCCTGACTCTTACTTGTAAGAGGCCGGCTGAAGCCGGCCCCACAGGTAGAGAAGAAAAAGTCCGGGGGATCGATGAGCGGATTCGATGAAGTCTTCGACTTCGTCATCGTCGGCAGCGGCGGCGGTTCGATGTGCGCGGCGCTGGTGCTGCGCGCAGCCGGCAAGAGCGTGCTCATCCTGGAAAAGACCGGGCAGGTCGGCGGCTCGACGGCGCGCTCCGGCGGCGTCCTGTGGATTCCCAACAATCCTTTCATGAAGCGTGATGGCGTCGAGGACAGCCTCGAAAAGGCCACCGCGTATCTCGACAGCCTCGCCGCCGATGCACCCGACGCGCCCGGCTCGACGCCGCAACGCCGGCGCACCTTTCTCGTCGAAGGGCCGCAGATGCTCGAGTTCCTGGTGCGGCAGGACATCCGGCTGACGCGTGTGCGCGAATGGCCCGACTACTACGACGATCGTCCCGGCGGCTCGGTGCCCGGACGCACGGTCATTGCGGAGCTGTTCGACAGCAACGAACTGGGCGCGTGGAAGCCGAAGCTGCGACCGAGCTTCATCATGGCGCCGGTGTACCTGATGCCATCGCCACTAAAGCAGCTCATGACTTCGCTCGGGATCCCGCTGTTGCCGGCGACGTTGCCCGAGATGATGGATCTGGCGTACGTCACGCGTTCCTGGGCGGTGAAGCTCATCGGCGCGCGAGTCGTGCTGCGCGCGCTCATCGCGAAGCTGACCGGCAGGCAGTGGGTTGCCGGCGGCGCGGCGTTGCAGGGACGCATGTTGCAGGCGGCACTGCGCAGCGGCGCAGACATCCGCACGGAATCGTCCGTCAACGAACTCATCGTCGAGAATGGCGCGATGAAGGGCGTCGTCAGCGGCTCGCGCCGCATCGGCGCGCGGCTCGGCGTGCTCGTCAATGCTGGCGGCTTCGCGCGCAATCAGCGCATGCGCGATCGATACATTCCCGGCACATCCGCGCAATGGAGCATGGCCGCGCCCGGCGATACCGGCGAGATGATCGAGGAGATGATGCGTCACGGCGCCGCGGTGGCGCAGATGGAAGAACGCGTCGGCAACCAGCAGACCTTGCCGCCCGGCGCGGAGAACAGCGAAGCGAAACCGACGGCGCAGGCGCTCACGGCATCGCCGCATTGCATCCTCGTCGACCAGAGCGGCGTGCGGTATCAGAACGAGGGCGGTTCCTACATGGCGTATTGCAAGGCCATGCTCGAACGCCACAAGACGGTGCCGGCCGTGCCGAGCTGGGCGATTCTCGACAGCCAGTATCTGCGCAAGTACATGTTCGCCGGCACGATGCCGGGGACGCCCAAGCCGCAGCAGTGGTATGACTCGGGGTATCTGAAGAAAGCGGAAACGATCGAGGCGCTGGCGCGGCAGCTCGGCATGGAGCCTGCGACGTTGCAGACGACCGTCGAACGCTTCAATGGCTTCGTGGCGAAGAATTTCGACGAGGATTTTCATCGCGGCGACCGTGCGTACGATCGCTGGCTCGGCGATCCGTACAACAAGCCTTCCGAGACACTGGGCAGCATCAGCGAAGGCCCGTTCTACGCGGTGCCGGTTCATCCGGGCGATGTGGGCACGTACGGTGGCGTCGTCACGGATGAATGCGCGCGCGTGCTGCGGGAAGACGGCTCGGCGATTTCGGGCCTGTACGCGACGGGTGTGTCGACGGCATCAGTGATGGGACGGTCGTATCCGGGAGCGGGAGCGAGTATCGGGCCGTCGTTCGTGTGGGGATATGTTGCTGCGAAACATGCGGTGAAAGCCGGCTGAAGCTTCTTCCGTCTTCCTGTGGGGCCGGCTTTAGCCGGCCTGAAAACAGTCAGGCTAAAGCCTGACCTACAGCCCATCCTGTCCTTCTCCCCTCGCTGGGGGATCTCCGGCTCGCTTCGCGCGCCTCCTCCCCGCTACGCGGAGGAAGGGACGCTCGATTCGATCTCATCTCAATCCTTTGGCGCTTAATGCAGTGCCATGGGGCTTCAGCCGGCCTCTGAGGAGTCAGGCTTCAGTATCGTCATCACACCGCGAAGCTGTAACCGCCGTTCACGGGGTACGTCTGTCCCGTGATCCACGAGGCCGCGTCGGAACACAGGAACAACGTCATCATCGCCACGTCATCGGGCTTGCCGAGGCGGCGGATGACGTATTGCGAGAGCATCGCTTTCGCGCGATCGCTGGCGAGAAACTGCTGCATGGCCTCGGCATCGAACGGCGGTTCGAGCGCGGAGAGCGAGATGGCATTGCAGGTGATGCCGAAGCGGCCGGCTTCGCGCGCGATGGCGCGAACGAATCCTGCGGCGCCGGCCTTCGCAGCAGCGTAGGCCGCTAGCCGCACCTGGCCGATGCGGCCGGCGTCGGAGACGATCGTGACGATGCGTCCTTTTTTCTGCGCCGTCATGCCCGGCAACGCGGCGTGACAGCAGTTCATGACGCCGCGCAGGTTGGTGTGGAAATAGCGATCCCACTCGTCGGGCTGCGTCTCCCAGAACATGGGTGAGGAACCGATCGCTGCATTGGGCCCGGCATTGCCGGCGTTGTTCACGAGCAATGTGATGGGGCCGAGTGTTTCCGTGGCTGTGCGAACCGCTGCGGCGACGGCGGCGTGATCGCCCACGTCGCAGGGCACGGCGAGCGCGCGAACGCCGAGAGCTTCGATTTCTGCGACGACGGCCGCGGCGCGCTCGGGCACGAAATCATTGACGGCAATGCCGCCGGCATTGTGATGCGTGAGAGTCAGTGCGATGCCGCGGCCCGCGCCCTGGCCGGCGCCGGTGACGAAGGCGATCTGGCCGCCGAGATCGAGCGGGTCGTTGCCGATCATCTGTCCCCCCAGTTCTCCAATACTTCAATAGGCTCAATATCCGGGGATCGCCGCCCGGATGGCAATCGGTGAATCGCCGCTTCGCCCTCTTCCTGTAGGTCAGGCTTTAGCCTGACTTCCGAAGAAGAGCCGGCTGAAGCCGGCCCCACAGGAAGAGAGGAATTCCCCTCTCAAACCTTCGCCAGCGCCGCCTCCACCGCTGCGATCTCCGACCTCAGCCACATGGTCTCGCTCAGGTTCGAGCCGCCAGACTCCCTGAGCAGTTGCTGCAACGCATCCTTCTTCACTGCCAGCGACTCCGCATGCACCGGCTCGACGCCCAGCGCCACATCGAGCAGATGCAGCGCTTCGAGCGCGCGGCCTTCCTCCAGCTTTTTTCTGGCGCGCAAGGCGAGCGGCGCCGCGCCGCCGGCGAGTTCGACCAGATCGGCATCGATGCTGGAACGCGGCACGCCGTACAGCGACGTGGTCGAGTCGTAGTGAAACCAGCCCGAATACTCCTCCCAGATCGAACGCACGGCCCACGACACCTTGCCGTGGAATTCGCCGATCGCAAGCGGCGGCGGCAACCGGATCTCGCGCATCAGCGTGTTCACGTCCTTGCCGGCATTCATGCCGGCGATCACCGCGTCGTTCACGAACGAAACGGCGGCGTGCATCTTGTCGAGCGCAGCCCGGATCGTGTCGGTGCCGCGGACCGGTTCGCCGTGACCGGTGATCAGCAGTTCCGCGCCCAGATTGCGCACGAGGTCGAGCGAATGCAGATACCGCTGCACCAGTCGCGGCTTGTCGCCGCGCAGGGTGACGAGGTTCGGCATCGCCTGGAACACGGGGCCGAACAGATTGCCCGTGAACACGATGCGTTCCTGCGGCAGCCACACGACGACCGAGTCGAGCGCTTCGCCGCCGGGTGTCGAGATCACCTCGAAGCGCCGGCCGCCCTGTTCGAACTCATGACGACGGTCGACGACCACGTCCGGCACGACTTCCGGCGGAGGCGGCGGCTGGCTGCCGCGATTCATGGTGCCGGCCCAGAGCCTGGCGGAGCGCCGTTTCAGATACGGGCCGAGATCGTCGAAGTAGCGCCAGGTCTGCACGAAACGCCGTTCCGCGATCACCTGCGTTCCCGGCTCGCGAAACCCCGGCACGCCGCCGTAATGATCGGCATGCGCCTGCGTGAGGATGATCCGCCGCAGCGGCCCGGTGCGATGCGGTGCGAACAGCTTCCGGTTGCGCTCGATGTTGTCCATGAATCCGGTGTTGACCATCAGGTCGCCGTCGGCCGTCGTCACCAGGTAGGCGTTGGAAATGTCCTTCGCCATGAAAATGAAATCGGTGATGCGCCCGGCGTCCTTCTGCTGATCGCCGGCGCGTACCAGGCTCGCGAGCAGCGGCTTGGCGTCGTTCGATTCAGTGCTCATACCGTGGCTTCCAGAGAAGAAGAGATTTCACACGGAGATCACGGAGATCACGGAGACCGGAGAAGAGAAGAAGAATTTCCACGGGGGAGGAAGGGGAACACGGGGAGCACGGGGAAAGAAAATTTCTTTCTCTCAAGACCCCGTGTTCCCCGTGTCCCCCGTGGAAATATTCCGGCTCTTTGTCTTCGATCTTCGTGTGAAATCTTAAAAATCGACCATGACCTTCGCCGACTGCGGCGTACCGGCGACGTTGAATGCCTCCACCACTTTCTCGAACGGAAAGCGATGGCTGATGAGGCTGGCGACTTTGTCGCGCAGGCGCGGCAGGGCGGCGATCACGTCGGGCATTTCGTCGGGGTAGCCGACGGCGGTGGTGAGGGTCATCTCGGTGGTCAGCATCGCGCCGAGGTTCACTTCGACCGGCTTCATGTACGCGGCGGTGATGACCAGGCGCGAGTGATACTTCGCCATGCCGATGACGTCGGAGACGATGTTCGGCGCGCCGGCGGCATCGATGTACGCATCGGTGCCGACGCATTCGCGGCTGAAGACGCGCGCGGTGCCGTGCAGTTCGGTGAGGCGCGCACGCACGTCGTCTTTCGCGGGGTTCAGCACGGCGCGCGCGCCCAGCGCCTTCGCGCGTTCCAGGCGCTCGGGCGAGAGATCGAGCGCCACGACGTCGGTGACGCCGCGATCGACCAGCCACAGCACCATGCCCAGGCCGATCGGGCCGCAGCCGAAGACCACGGCCTTGTCGCCGGATTTCACCTGCATGCGGTTCACGCCGTGCAATGCCACCGCGAGCGGTTCGGTCATCGCGGCGATCTCGAACGGCAGGTCGTCGGGAATCGGCAGCAGGCTGTCGCCGACGCGCGCATCGCGCACCAGCAGTTCCTCGGTGAAGGCGCCTTCGGGGCCGCCGCTGCCGATGTAGCTCGGCGTCTTCATCGGATTGATGACGACGCGCTGGCCGACCGACACGTCCTTCACTGCATCGCCGACGGCGACGACTTCGCCCGCGGCTTCATGACCCAGTGGCGTGACGCCGCCGGGCTTGCGATGAATGCCGCCGATCTTGATGTAGCTCAGGTCCGAGCCGCACACGCCGCAGGCTTTCACCTTGACGACGACATCCGATTTTCCCGGCGCCGGCGATTGATACGGGTCCAGGCGGAAATCGTTCACGCCGTGGATGTTGAGCATGTGTCCCATGGCAGCGCTCCGGACCTTACAGGTTGATGAGCGAGGCACCGTCGATGACGAGGGTGTCGCCGGTGTGGAACGAGGAGGCGTCGCTGCAGAGATAGGCGGCGATGCCTTCGAAGTCCGCCGCGTAGCCGGGGCGCGGGATCGGCGTCTTCGAGGCGAAGTACTTGTCGACGGGGCTGAGCTCGGCGGACTCGCCGGTCATGCCGGTCTTGATGTAGCCGGGCGCCACCGTGTTGGCGCGGATGCCGTACTTGCCGAACTCGACGGCCATGCAGCGCACTGCCGCGCCCATCGCCGCTTTCGATGCGGCGTAGGGAATCTTGCCGGGCAGGCCTTTGAACATGGACAGGCTGCCGCAGAAGATCAGCGAACCGCCGGGGTCGCCGGCCTCGGCGCGCTTCACCATGTGACGCGCCGCTTCGCGCAGCGTGTAGAGCGAGCCGTGCAGGCTGACGTCGAGGAAGGAGAGATAGTCCTTGCTCGATTGTTCCAGCGTGCCGTTGCGCGGCGGCGGCAGGCCGGCGTTGGCGATGGCGCAGTCGATGCGGCCGAACTGTTTGATCACGCCGTCATAGGCCGCAATGATCTGGTCCTCGGAGGCGACGTCGACCTGCTGCGCCAGCACTTTCGCGCCCAGCGCTTCGAGCTCCTGTTTCGCCGCTGCATTCTTTTCGGCGTTGCGGCCCCAGATGACCACGCTGCCGCCCTGCCTGGCGATGCCGCGCGCGAAGCCCAGCCCCAGACCGCTGTTGCCGCCGCTGATGACGGCGACCTTGCCCGTCAGATCGAACAGTCCCCTGGTCATGATTCTCCCTCGCTGGAATGCCGATACTGCCGTCAAGTGTGGCCAGCCCGGCCGGTGTCGACAACGACAAAGACTGTCGATGGCGGGCCGCAGTGATGCGACAGGGACCTCGATGTGCCTGCGCTGCACCGAGGTTGATTCATCCTGTTGTGGGGCCGGCTTCAGCCGGCCTTCTTGAGAAGTCAGGCTGAAGCCTGACCTACAGTCAGAGCCGGGACCAGACTGTCAGCATTGCGGAATCAGCATCGCCACGATCGCCTCTGCCGCCTGCTCCGGCGTCATCTGCGTCGTATCGATGCGCAGCTCGGGCGCCTCCGGTCTCTCGTACGGACTGTCGATGCCGGTGAAATTCTTCAACTGCCCCGACCGCGCCTTCCTGTAGAGCCCCTTCACATCGCGCGCTTCGGCCTGCGCCAGCGGCGTATCGACGAACACTTCGTGGAACTCGCCCTCGCGGATCATCTGCCGCACCATCTTGCGCTCGGCGCGGAACGGCGAAATGAACGCGGTGATGACGATCAGGCCCGCATCCGTCATGAGCTTCGCGACTTCGCCGACGCGACGGATGTTCTCGACGCGATCGGCATCGGTGAAACCGAGATCCTTGTTGAGGCCATGACGCACGTTGTCGCCGTCGAGCAGGAACGTGTGACGGTTCATGCGCGCCAGCTTCTTCTCGACCAGGTTCGCGATCGTCGACTTGCCCGCGCCAGACAGGCCCGTCAGCCAGAGTACGCCGGGCTTCTGGTTCTTGAGGCCTGCGTGATACTCGCGGGTGATGTCCGTGGCCTGCCAGTGCACGTTCTGCGCGCGACGCAGCGCGAAATGGATCATGCCGGCCGCGACGGTCGCGTTCGACATCTTGTCGATGAGGATGAAGCCGCCGAGGTTGCGGTTGTCGTCGTACGGCTCGAACGGAATCTGGCGATCCGTGGCGAGTGTCGCGACGCCGATGGCATTGAGATCGAGCGTCTTCGCGGCGAGGTGCTCCATCGTGTTGACGCTGACCTGGTACTTCGGCGCATGCACGGTGGCCGTGACGGTCTGTGCGCCGATCTTCAGCCAGTACGGCCGGCCCGGCAGCATTTCGTTCTCGTCCATCCACACGAGGGTCGCTTCGAACTGATCGGCCGACTGCACCGGATCGCTGGCGAGCGCGATCACGTCGCCGCGCGAGCAGTCGATCTCGTCGGCGAAGCAGATCGTCACCGACTGGCCGGCCACGGCTTCCGGCAGATCGCCGTCGAGCGTCACGATGCGCGTGACGGTGGAAGTCTTGCCGGAGGGCAGCACGCGAACCGCATCGCCCGGTTTCACCGTGCCGCTCGATACCAGGCCCGAAAAGCCGCGGAAATCCAGGTTCGGGCGATTCACCCATTGCACGGCCATGCGGAACGGCGTTCGAGATGCGTGAGCTTGCGGCGCACGGCGGCGTTCATGTCATTCACTCCGTAGGCTGTGGGGCCGGCTTCAGCCGGCCTTGAGAAGCCAGGCTGTGACCGAAGGGAATCCCACGGGAAAGCCTGACCCACAGGAAGAAGGTCACTTTCGATTACAGAGGAACGACCCGCAACGCGGGTCACTGTTGAGGAAAGGCCGGAATGCTGCATTCCGGCCGCGCGGAGTAGCACGTCCTCCGCCGTCTCGTTCGGCACAGCAGTCGCGGCAACTCGCCACGCTGTCGAATCCGGGCCGGAATCTGTCGGCTGAGGTCAAGGAAATGCCGGGAAAAGCGGCTGTCCCGGATGCCTGATCTGAGCGATATTGCGTCATCGCCGGCACAGACCGGCGGGCTGGAATGAGGGGGCAGTCCCGTGAGCCACGCACGACCGACGGTGACCATCGACGCGGAAGTCCGCGTGCCGACCATGACGGCGCAGCTCGCCTGCTTCCATGTGCTCGAACCGACGGACAGCGTGCTGCGCCTGCAGGACGATTACCGGCTCGACTTCTGTCTCAACCCGCGTCCGCGCAACACGCGCGGCTGCTATCGCGAACACTGGAGTCAGCACCGCTTCGAACGCATCGGCAACGTGTTCCTGCTGCCGCCGCAGGAAACCATGCAGGTCTCCACCAGCGGCGGCGCGCCGCAGGGCTCGCTGGTGTGTCACATCCATGCCGAGGCGATGCGGCAGTGGTTCGAAGGCGATCTCGAATGGACCGACCGCCGTCTCGAAGCCAGCCTCGATCTCGGCGACGCCAACATCCGCAATCTGCTGACGCGGCTGACGGATGAACTGCGGCACCCCGGCTTCGCCAGCGAAATGCTGGTGGAACTGATCGCCGGCCAGGTCGCGATCGAAATCGCACGCTACTGTGCTTCGATCCATGAGGGCCCGGCGGTCGGCGGCCTCGCGGTATGGCGGTTGCGTCGCATCGACGAGCGCCTGCGCGAAATCCGCGAGGCGCCGACGCTGATGGAGCTGGCGACGCTGTGCAATCTGTCCGTACGGCAGCTGACACGCGGCTTCCGCGTCAGTCGCGGCCATTCCATCGGCGAGCACGTCGCACAGGCGCGCATCGATCACGCGAAGCGCATGCTGGCGACGGAGCAGAGCGTCAAATCCATTGCGTATTCGCTGGGGTTCGCCTCGCCGTCGAGTTTCTCGTTCGCGTTCCGTCGCGCCACAGGGCGCACGCCGTGTGAATTCCGGCAGCGCCTGGCGCTGTCCTGAGGGAAGAAGGTTTCACACGGAGATCACGGAGTTCACGGAGGTCCGAGAAGAGAAGAATTTCACACAGAGAACACAGAGAAAGAAAGATCCGATCTGACGATTCTCCTCTGTGCTCTCTGTGAAATTCTTGATCTTCTCCGTGGTCTCCGTGATCTCCGTGTGAAATCTGGGCTCTTCCCGCGGCCCGTTCGCAACACTGCGGCCCGTCGCACAAAGAAAACCTCGTTGCGGCTGCGGCGAACGGGGCAGAAGATGCCCCGACTCAATGCTCATCCGACGGGGGACGACATGGCGCAGCAGTTCAACGCCGCTGACCTGATTGCCGAAGCGCGGCGCACGACCGGACTGGAACGCTTCGACAGCGAGAGTTTCCGCGAAGGCCTCGACGTTCTTCTCGCCGACGCCAGCCAGGTCGACTATCCGGAGCAGGGCGCGCAGCGCTTCCGCGCGACGATGGTGGCGGCGCTCGCGAATCGACTCCAAGCGACGGCGTATCTCGATCAGCATCCCGAACTGCTGCAGCGTCCGATCGAACGGCCCGTGTTCGTGTTCGGCGTGCCGCGTACCGGCACGACGCTGCTGAGCAATCTGCTGGCCGCCGATCCGGCGCGACGCTCGCCACTCACGTGGGAAATCGACGATCCGGTGCCGCCGCCGAGCACCGCCACGCTCTACAACGATCCGCGTGCGCTCGCCCGGCTGGAGATGGAGCGCAAGATGCTCGCGGCGCGGCCCGAGATGGGCAAGTACTACCGCAACTCGGCGATCTATCCGAACGAGTGCATGTTCTTCATCAATTCCGATTTCAAGGCATTGATGTGGGAATCGCGCGGGCGCCTGCCGAACTATCGCGACTACCTGTTCGGCAACGACATCGACCTGACTTCGACCTACCGGTATCACAAGCGCTTCCTGCAGCTGTTGCAGGCCGATGCGCCCGGCATCTGGAATCTCAAGATGCCGTCGCACGCGCTGTATCTCGACACGCTGCTCGAGGTCTACCCCGATGCACGCCTGGTGTGGACGCATCGCGTCCGCTCACGGCGACGGGCTCGTTCTGCAGCCTGCTGTCGCTGGCGCACATGGGATTCCTCGGCAAGGTCGATACCGAATGGCTGGGCGAGGACTGTTCGTATCAGGCCGTCGAACACGCCAGCCGCATCATGGATACGCGCGCACGCATCGGTCACGACCGCATCATCGACGTGCACTACGCCGACCTGATGCGCAATCCGCTGCCGACCATGCGCACGCTGTACCAGGCGCTCGGCGACGCGTTCACGCCAGCCGCCGAAGCCGCAATGACGGCGTGGCTCGACGACAATCCGCAGGACAAGTTCGGCCGGCACGAATACAAGCTGGCGCAGTACAACCTGACCCCGGACAAGTTGCGCGGCCTGTTCGAGCGCTATCTGTCGGCGTACGACGTCGAGGCGGAAGGCTGAGGTTCAGAGAAGAGCGGAGTAACCGCATAGAACGCATAGAAGAAAGAGAAAGGAAGTAGCCGCAAAAAGCGCAAAAGCAGAACTCCACATCAGGATTTTTTTGCGCCTTTTGCGCTTTTTGCGGCCAGTTCTTCTGTTTTGCGTTCTATGCGTTCTTTGCGGTTACTCTTGGTTTCTTCAGCCAGGAGAACGCCATGGCCCAGCGGTTCAAGGACAGGCTCGTCGTCATCACCGGTGCCGCCGGCGGCATGGGGCAGGCATTTGCACGCGCCTTCGCGAGCGAGGGTGCCGCGCTCGTCCTGACGGATATCGACGAGGGAGGACTCGAAGCGGCGGTCGCGTCGCTGCGCGGTGAGGGAGCGAAGTGTTCCGGCCATCGCGTCGATCTTGCGAGCGAGGCCGGCATCGCCGAACTGGGCGCGAAGCTGCTCGGCGAACAGCCGCGCATCGATGTGCTCATCAACAACGCAGGCCTGGCGTATGGCGAAATCGCTACCGGCTTCGCCGATCTCTCGCAGGAAAAGTGGCTCAGGTTTTTTGCCGTCAACACTGTGGCGCCGTTGCGCCTCGCGCAGGCACTGCGTCCGGCGCTGACCGCGGCGCGCGGCAACATCGTCAACATCACCTCGATGGCGAGTTACCTGCCGGGCACGGCCTACGGCGTGACCAAGGCGGCGCTGAATGCGATGACGTTCGGCATGGCGGGTTCCTTCGGCGCCGACGGCATCCGCGTCAATGCGATTGCGCCCGGCCTCATGGAAACGCCGGCCTCGCGCGGCAGCCTGCCGCCGGAAACCTATGCGCGCGTGCAGGGGCAGCAGATCCTGAAGCTGCACGGCACGGCGGACGACATCGCTTCGCTGGCGCTGTTCCTCGCCTCCGACGACGCGCGTTTCATCACCGCCGAGATCGTGACCTGCGACGCCGGCAATCGATTGCGGGGCTGGCGCGGCTGATGGCGCGATGAGCGCATTCTTCCGCGGCCCGTCGCCAGGGCGGCCTTCCTGATGTATTGGCGTCTTTTCTGCTGTAGGTCAGGCTTCAGCCTGACGCTTGGGCCGGCTGAAGCCGGCCCCACAGGAAGAAAGCCCGGGCATCTTGCGAAGCCCGTAGCGGCTGTGTCATCACTGCGCCATGCATCCCGAAGATCTGCATCGCCGACTCTACGTTCCGGACCTGCTGGTGAATGCGCTGAACCAGCGGCGTGACAGTCCGCTGTTGCATTTCGTCGACGCCATTCCACAGACCGCTGTCGGCAAGCCGGACAAGAAGGCGCTGCGGGCGCCGTACGCGAAATGATCGCGCGATACCTGATCCAGCCATTGCAGGCCGTCTCGTCGCAGGCGCTCGCCCTCGTCGATCTCGATACGTGGCCGCGCGATGCCGGCCTGCAGCCTCTGCCGTCGGTGCCCGTCATCGGGCTGGGCGAGCGCGCTCATCCACTGGCGGCAACGCTCGATGCCATCATCGAAGCGCCGATCGCGCTGGAAACGCTGATCCGTCAGGTGGAGGCGAATCCGCATGCGGCGGCGGTGATCGTGCAGCTGCTGCGCGTTGCCGAAGGACAATCGCTCGATCGTGCGCTCACGCTGGAATCGCTGAGCTACGGACTGTTGCAGGCCAGCGCCGAGTACGCGCAATGGCTGGCTGCGCGGAATCACGCGAAGGTTTCGACGGTCCCGGGCAGCGTCATCCTCGATCGGCAGGACGATGAACTGCGGGTCGTGCTGAACCGGCCGCAGGCCCGCAACGCCATCGATCGCGCCATGCGCGATCAGTTGTTCGAAGCGTTCACCGTCGCAGCGCTCGATCCCGACATCCGTGCCGTGAAATTCCGCGCCGTCGGTGCGGCGTTCAGCGCCGGCGGCGATCTCGACGAATTCGGCACCACGCGCGATGCGGCGACGGCACACGACATCCGCTGCCGCACGCTGCCGGCGCGTGCCATCGCGCGCCGGCCGGAGATCGTCGACGTTCACATCCAGGGCGCGTGCATCGGCGCGGGTCTGGAAATGGCCGCGTTCGCGCAGCGCGTGACCGCAACGAAGGGCGCGTGGTTCCAGCTGCCGGAGCTGTCGATGGGACTGCTGCCGGGTGCCGGCGGCTGCGTCTCCGTGCCGCGCCGCATCGGCCGGCAACGAGCGGCGCTCATGATGCTGTCCGGCGAGCGCGTCGATGCGGCGACAGCGCTGCGCTGGGGACTGATCGATGCGATCACGGACGAGGCTCCTCCTGTGGGGCCGGCTTCAGCCGGCCTGGAATGACCAAGGCGCGGGTCATAGTCCACTTGCCGGTACTGCATTTCCTGCTTCACTCAGCTCATTCGCTCAGCGGCAGCTCGATGAAACTGTCGTTGCGCAACCGGATGCGTAGCGGCTCGCCGGCATCCGCGATCGATTCGTCGCTCACCTCCTTGCCGGTGCCGTAGTTCACCTGCGCACCGGGATTCTTGTTCGCGTCGAAAAGCACCAGCAGCCGGCTGCCCGCCGCGAGCCTGCGGCTCACGACCGTCGTCGCAAATGCAATCGCGGTCGTCTTGCCGGGCTGGAGCAGCCGACGGCGGGTTGCATCCCGGGCATAGCTCGCGCGCTGCAATGAGTAGCCGAGATTGAACAGCGTGCCGTCGGGCATCACCTCGAACGCGGTCACGCCGAAATCGAAATCCTTCTTGTTGATCGTCACGTTCACGACGCCTCGCAGAGCGCCGCTCAGTACCGTTGGCTGCGCGAACGGCTCGCTCAGGAACTGCAGCTCGGTGATGAATCGGAACTTCACGCCCTGTATCGGATACGGATAGGAATTGAAGTTGTTGAAGACGTTGCGATCGGTGAAGTCCACGACATGTTCGCTGCTGCCGCTGCTTGCGGGTTTGACGGAAGCAAGCTGCAGATGGTCGCCGGTGCGTACGCTGGAGAAGTAGAGCGTGCGCCGCAGTGCGCTCATGGCGTCGAGCGACGGCGCATGTCGCCACTCGTTCGCGCCCATCACCTCGAAGTTGATGCGGTCCTTCAATAGTGCGGGCATCGGACCACCGCGCAGGACGTGATCCATCCAGTCGAACACCAGGTCCGGCGTGCTGAACTGCGCGACCGGGTCGATCTCATATCCGCGCAGCACCGGCGGCTTCTTCTCCCAATGCGTAGCGAGGTGATCGTAGGGGCCGATCACCGCGTAGTGCTCGGCGTCGCGTCGATGACGATAGTGCTCTTTCAGAAACTGGAGCGCCGAGATCTGGCCGTCGTCGTAGTAACCGGTGATCGTCAGTACCGGTATGTCGATACCGGCGTAGTCATGCCCGTACGGCACCATCCGCTGCCAGTAGCCGTCGTAGGTGGGGTGCTGCAGCCAGCGTTGCAGCCACGGGTTGGGCGTACCGTCCACCTGATCGATCTCGCGGTAGGGTCGTCCGCTCTTGAACCAGTTGCGCGCCATGCGGGACCAGCGGTCGCGATCGTCGTTCGCCTGGTCGTCGAGCAGCTTGTTGTTCGTCGTGTAGAAGGCCCAGGCGTAGTTCGCATTCAGGAAAACGTTGTTGTACATCGGCAGTCCGAAGCCGGGAATTGCCGCGGCCGAAACGGCGATCGTCTTGAGCGCCGGATGTTTGCGCTTCGTCGCCGCCCAGGCGGTGAAACCCGAATAGCTGCCGCCGCGCATGCCGACGCTGCCATTGCTCCACGGCTGCTGCACGATCCAGTCGAGAATCGCATGCGCATCCTCGGCGTCGTGCTCGTAGGGCACGATCGGGTCGGGACTGAGTCGCTTGCCGCGCGTGTCTGCGTTGACGCAGGCATAGCCACGATCGACGGCCGGCCTGCACCAGGCGAGCGCATCGGCCACGTTGCTGTAGATGGTGAGCGTGAGCAGCGTCGGCAGCCGCGTCGAATTGCCTTTCGGGAGCATGACGACCGCGGAGAGCGTCGCGCCGTCAGGCGTCCTGATCAGGACGTCCTGCCGGGTGTCGTAGCGTGAATCGTCGCCTTCCGTGGCTGCGGGGGCCGGCAGTGCAACCGCGATACAGAAGGCGAGCGCACAGCTTGTTGTGAAGAGGATGGAACGTCGCACGTCATGGGTCCCTGTCATTCGACGACGCGGCAAGGATTCCCAATCCCTGCCGCGTCCGCAAGTGGCGACGCCAATCTTCTTTTATGCGGTCTTTCGCGGCTCCCTCTCCGAATCACGCTCAAACACCCTCACCCCGCCGACGAACGTGGCGCGCACGCAAGCCGACGACAACGCCGAACGTGCCCGTGACCACGGACGATCGAGCAGACAGAGATCGGCGACTACGCCGACAGCGATCGTGCGGCGCCGGTCGAGCGCATCAGGCACGCGCAGGAACAGGTCGAGTGCTTCTTCCGGAGCGAGTGCTTCGCTCGCGCCGATGATCGCGCCCTGTTGTGTGCGGCGATCGACGGCCGCCGCCATCGCAGCCCACGGATCGTAGTGGCCGAAGGGTGCGTCGCTGCCGCCGGCCAGCGTCACGCCGGCATCGAGGAAGGCGCGCTGGCGATACAGCAGTCGCTGCGAGGCCGCCTCGACGTCAGTTCGATAGGCATCGCCGCGTTCGCGGATGAAATGGGGTTGAGTGACGACCGCGAGGTTCAGGCGTGCGATCTCTTCGATCGCATCGTCGGGCGCGACGGAAGCGTGTTCGATGCGGTCGCCTGATTTCACGCCGGCATCGCGCAGCGCGGCGAGCGCATAGACGAGTTCGACTTCGGTGGCGCAGTGAATGGCGACGCCGCGATCGGCGTCGTGCGCGTGGCGGATGAACTGCGTTGCAGTGTCGAGGTCCGGCAGGTTGGCTTCGTGCAGGTGCAGCTTCGCCGGACCGAGTTGCACCTTGCCGCCCGTATCGCCGTGCGACAGAGAGAGACTGCCGGCCAGCAGCACGCGCTGCGGCAGTGCGCCGCTGCGCGTCTCGTGCATGAAGTGACGGCCCATCGCGGCCTCGTTCGTCGGCGACATCTCCGTGAGTCCGGTGACGCCGACACGCGCCAGCGCCGAACCCACCGGGGCGAACGAGGGCGGCGAACTGCCCAGCGTGCGCCGCAGCCAGGCGTCCTCGTCGAACAGGCGTCCCGTGTAGCGGCCGTCGATGCGTTCCAGTCCGGGCGGGGCATCGCCGTGCGACAGCAGCAACTCGAGGCCGGCGGAATTGAAGAACCACATGCGGCCCGAGCGATGCTGGAGGCGGACAGGGCGTTGCGTGACGAATCGATCGAGTGTCGCGGCGTCGAGCATGCCGGCGATGCTTTCGTGATAGCCGATGCCGCGCAGCCAGCCGGTGCCCGATGTGCGCAGGCGCGCGGCGAATGCTTCCGCATCGTTCACGTCGGGTGGACCGCAGCGCACCGACGTCAACGATGCGGCGAGGGCGGCGACGTGGATGTGATGATCGTGCAGGCCGGGCAGCAGCAGGCCGCCGGCGGCGTCGATGACTTCTTCGGAGGGCAGGGCGGTGAGGTCGCCGATCGCGCTGACGATGCCGGCGTCGATCCGCACGTCGGCGATGCCTGCGCCGAACAGTTCGGTGCGACGGATCAGCATCGCGCAACCCGCGCCAGAAACGATCGGGTGTGTTCGCCGAAGGCGGGGAGCGGTCCGATGCTGCGTTTCCGCACTTCCGGGAACGGCTGTCCGGCTGCCGCGCTCCAGTCGCGCAACTGTCGTGCGAATCCGTCCGCATCTTCCGCCCGTGCCTGCGTCAGCGCGTGCGCGACGACATGACTCATCGCGATGCCGAGCCGTGCGCCGCATCCTGACGACCATGCCTGCCATGCTTCGACGGCGGCGAACACGCCGGTGAGCGGATCGGCGATGGCGTCGCCGACGAAGCCCGTGCGTCCGCTGGCGGCGTGCAATGCCGCACTGAGGCCGGCGGCAACGCCGCAGTCGTCACCGAAGCCGACCCAGTCGGCCGCGGCACCGTTCGCGCCGTGCCCGGTGATCGTGATCCAGACGAGGCCCGGCGTGTCGCGGACGAAGGCTGAGGCGTCGATGCCGAGCTGTGCGAGCGCACGTGGCCGCGAGGCTTCGATGACGATGTCGGCGCTCGCGATGAGCGAGCGCAGCGCGTGCAGGTCGGTGGTGTCCTTGAAATCCAGCGCCACGCTCTGCTTGCCCTGATTCAGCAGCGCGTAGAACTCGCCATCGCCTTCGCGCATGGCGTCGGGACGGCGGCGGCTTTCCACCTTGATGACCTCGGCGCCGGCGAGCCACAGCAGGTGCGAAGCCAGCGGTCCGGCCCAGAGTGCGGAGAGATCGACGACGCGGGGAGCGCGTGGTGGCGGCTGCGCCGCTGCGCCGCGTGCGAGTTCGATGCAGGGAGCGATACCGGCAGGAAACGCTTCATGCTCGGCTGCAATCGCCAGCCCCAGCAGCCGGCTGCGTGCGACGAGCGTGCCGGCGTGCCTGGCGGCAATCGCCGCCGCAATCGCCTCGTCGTCGCCGACGTCGAGCGTGTCGGATTCGAACAGCGCCGGCAGCGATTCGCGATCGTCGGGACGCGCGAGGTTCAGGGCGAGGGTGTCGTCGAGCGCGTCGAACAGACGACAGCCGCCGCCGGCCGAGATGCGTGCGGGGATGCGTGAACCCGCGAGCAGGGCGCGTTCGCCGAGCAGCGTCTGGCCGTCGAGCGCTGCGATCGCCTGCGATCCCGTCGCGCCGGCGAGCCGAGCGAGCAGTCGATCGGCACAGACGGCGAGCGGGATCTGCGGGTCGTTCATTGCGGTCGGCGGTCGGTGTTGCTTCTTTCTTCTGTAGGTCAGGCTTTCCCGCGGGATTCCCTTCGGTCACAGCCTGACTTCTTGCAGGCCGGCTGAAGCCGGCCCCACAGCATGAGCATCAACGGAAGAGCGCGCGGACCTCGCGCCGCAGCAGCTTGCCCATTTCGTTGTAGGGCAGGGCGTTCAGCACGGCGATGCGCTCCGGCACGCGCGAAGAGCGCAGCCGGTTCTTGATCAGCGAACGCAGTTCGTCTTCGCTCGGCGCCGTCTGGCCCGGACGCACGACGACGGCGATGCCAACGGCTTCGCCCCATTCGACGGACGGTACGGCAACGGCAGCGGCATCGGCGATGGTGGGATGCGTCATGAGCACGTCTTCGATCTCGCCCGGCGAAATGTTTTCGCCGCCGCGCACGATGACGTCGTCGGCGCGACCGGCGAGGAACAGATAACCGTCGGCATCGATCCAGCCTGCGTCGCGGGTCGGGAACCAGCCATCGTTGTCGAGCGCCTTGCGCTCCTTGTATTCGCCCGACACCTGTTCGCCGCGCACATAGATTTCGCCGCGCTCGCCTACGGGCAGTTTCCGGCCTTCCTCGTCGCGCACTTCGATCTCGACCGTCGGCAGCGGTTTGCCGACCGAGGCGAGACGTGCACGCATGACCGGATCGGCGGAACGATGTGCAGCGCGATGATCGTCGGGGCCGAGCAGGGCGATGGTCGAGCTGGTTTCCGTCAGGCCGTAGGCATTGGTGAAGCCGACGTCGGGGAACAGCTCCAGCGCGCGTTCGATCAGCTCGGCCGGCATGCGTCCGCCGCCGTACGCGACGGCTTGCAGCGTGCCGAGATCCGCTCTGGCGCCGGCATCCATGCGCGCCACGATGCGCGAGAGCATCGTCGGCACGACGAACGCATTGGTGGCGCGTTCGGCAGCAGCGAGCGCAAGCCAGGCGTCGGGTTCGAATGCCGGCAGCAGCAGGATGCGGCGCATCGAGTAGATCGAGCTCATGAGCGCCGAGATGCCGGCGATGTGATACGGCGGCACGCTCACCAGCGCCGCTTCTTCCGGCGAAGCCGAGCCGAACTCGACCGTGCCGAGAATGTACGAGAGCAGGTTCGCATGACGCAGCAGCGCCGCTTTCGGTGCCGCCGTGGTGCCGCTCGTGAAAAGCTGCACGGCGATGGCGCCGTCGACTTCTTCTGCGCCCGGATGCGGTTCCGCCTGCTCGGCCTGCGCGACGAACTCGGCACGCGACAGCGTGACGTGACCGCCGTCGGGATTCAGGCGGTTGACGCGCGCCTGGTCGCCGACGATGAACGCCGGTGCGATGCGCGCCAGCAGCGCGGCGAGATCCGCATCGGCGAGGCGATAGTTCAAGGGCACATAGGGAATGCCGGCGAGGGCCGCGCCGAACAGCGCCATCGCCGCGGCTTCGCTGTTCTCATCGAGCAGCGCGACATGAGTGGCGCCACTCTTCTGCATCAACGTGGCGGCGCCCTGCGCGGCGCGCAGCAGCGAGCCGTACGACCAGCGACGTCCGTCGCAGACCAGTCCGATGCGATCCGGCTCGGCATCGGCAGCCATCTGGAGAAGAAGCGAAATGTTCATCGAGGCGATTTCAGTCGGAGGCGGGCAGCGGCTTGGCGTCCTTGAGCTTGAGCGCGACACCGCCGACGGACAGCGAGCCCTGGCCCGCTTTCACGCACAGCAGTTCGAGCGTGCCGGCCTCATCGACATAGCGCTTGCCCATCTTCGTGCCTGCGGCGAAGGCGGGATCGATGACGCCGCGTTCGGCGGGACGCTCCGCCGCCATCGGCGCACCGCCGCAATCGACGGCGACGTCGGCAGCCTTGATCACCATGACTTCGGTGTCGCACACCGCGCTTTTGAGTTTCGTTCCCGGTTTCATGTTGGTCGTCGGTAGTTGTAGGTCAGGCGATGGCGCCTGCAGCTTTCAGTTGTTCGATGCGATCCCACTCGAAACCGATTTCCATCAGGAAGGTCTCGGTGTGTTCGTTGGCCTGCGGCGAGCGCGTGGTCTTCACCGGTTCGTGATTGAACTGCACCGGGTTGCGCACCAGCTTGAGCGGCTTGCCGCCATCGGCCGCTTCGACTTCGATGATCATGTCGTTGGCGATGGCCTGCTCGTCGCTGGCGAGATCGATGAGGCTCTGGATCGGCGCCCACTGGCCTTTCATGGTCTTCAGATGCTGGCGCCAGTATTCGAACGGCTTGCTGCCGATCGCCTTGACGATCAGGTCGCTCGCCGCCCTGGAGTTCTCGATCAGCTTGTGCACGTCGGCGAAGCGCGGATCGTCGCCGGCTTCGGGAATGCCGAAGTGTTCGAAGGCGTCGCGGATCAGTCCCGTCGGGCTGACCATGCAGAGATTGATGGTGCCGCCGTCGGACGTGCGGAAGTTGCCCATCAGCGGATTCTTGGCGGACCCGCCGGAGTTCGGCATGGCATTGCGCGTGATCACGCCTTTTTCCATGCCCTGCGCCACCAGTGCGCCCGACGCCCACCACGCGGTGCTGAGCAGCGAGACGTCGAGTTCGAGACCTTCGCCGGTGCGTTCGCGATTGAACAGCGCAGCGGAAATGCCGCCGGCGATGAACATGCCGCCGATGGAATCGCCGAAGGCCGGAATGCCCTGCGTCAGCGGGCCTTCGAGTTCCGGCGGCGTCATCGAATGCGCGATGCCGCTGCGCGACCAGAACGCCGTGCCGTCGAAACCGCCGACGTCGCGTTCCGGGCCTTTGTCGCCGTAGGCGCTGCCGCGCGCATAGATGATCTTCGGGTTCACCGCCTTGATGTGTTCGTAGTCGAACTTGTTCTTCTGACGCACCGAGGGCAGGTAGTTCGTGAGGAACACATCGCAGGTCCTGGCGATCTCGTACAGCAGCTCCTGGCCTTCCTTCCTGGAGACGTCGATGCCGACGCTGCGCTTGCCGCGATTGGGATGTTCCATCAGCGTGTGCCGATTGGGATCGAGCACCACGCCGCCCATGTTGAGAAAGCCACGCTGCGTGTCGCCGCGCAGGGGATGTTCGATCTTGATGACGTCCGCGCCCCAGTCGGCGAGCACTGCGCCGGCCGCAGGAACATAGGTGAACTGCGCGACCTCGAGAACCCGAACCCCCTTCATCACCTGCGTCATGTGCGCTCCACTCTCGGTTGCCGGATTGCTTGCATCCGGGCTGGCGATCATACCTTCGCCGCCGCACCCCGGCGAGTTGATAGTCAACAGCGTTGTTTGATACGGTGCGGCGCCTGCCGAAGCTTGCCGCATGTACCGGGGTTCGCCAAGCCGCGGCGCACAAGACGATGCAGGCCAGGACAAGATCAGGGCAAGTCGAACCCCAACCCGGAGATGCCTCCCATGAGAATCGATTCTTCCCTCGCCGCCGTCGTGACCGGTGGCGCCTCAGGTCTTGGACTGGCGACCGTCAAAGCGCTGCGGGCCGCGGGCGCCCGGGTCGCGATCTTCGATCTCAATCCCGACACGGGCGAGAAGGCGGCGGCTGAAACCGGCGCGGTGTTCTGCCGCTGCGACGTTCTGTCAGATGAGAGTGTCGACGAAGCCTTTGCCAGGGCCCGGGCGGCGAATGGCCAGGAGCGCGCACTCGTGAGCTGCGCCGGAGGCGGCAATGCCATCGCCACCGCGCGCCGCGACAAGACGACGGGCGAGATCAGGATTTTCCCCTCCGATCAGTTCGAGTGGGTGCTCAAGCTGAACACGGTCGGTACGTTCCGCTGCATCACGCGCGCGGCGGCCGGCATGATGACGCTCGAACCCGTCGACGGCGAACGCGGCGTGCTCATCAACACGGCCTCGGCTGCGGCGACCGAGGGCCAGATGGGACAGGCGGCTTATTCGGCGGCGAAAGCGGCGATCGTCGGCATGACACTGACGATCGCTCGCGATCTGTCCCGCGAAGGGATTCGCGTCAATACGATCCAGCCCGGTATTTTTTCGACGCCCGCGATGTCGCGCGCCACGCCGCAGATGCTCGAAGCGCTCGGCGCGATGGTGCCGTTCCCGCCGCGTCTGGGAAATGCAGACGAGTTCGCCAGCATGGCGCTCGAACTGATCCGCAACGGCTACGTGAACGGCGAGACCGTGCGACTCGACGGCGCCATCCGCATGCAGCCGCGCTGATGCGTCTGCACGCTTTGTTCCTCCTGTAGGTCAGGCTGTAGGTCAGGCTTCAGCCTGACTCCTTAAAAAAATAGAGGCCGGCTGAAGCCGGCCCCACAGGCAGAAAAAAAAGAGTGCCGGAGACCATGACATGACCCTGCGCGTCGGAATCATCAGCGCCAACTGGGGCGCATTCGCCCATCTGCCTGCGTGGCGTTCGCTGCCGGGCGTGGAAGTCGTCGGCATCTGCACCTCGCGCCGCGAAACGGCCGAGGCCGCCGCGAAGAAATTCAACGTCGCGCGACCGTTCTGGAATGCCGAGGACATGGCCGCCGATCCCGGCATCGACATCGTGGATTGCGGCACGCGCCCGAACCTGCGCCATGCGATGGTGCTGGCCGCACTGCGTCATGGCAAACACGTCTACAACGGCATTCCCTGCGCCGCGAACATCGATCAGGCGCGCGAGCTGCGCGACGCCTGGAAGACCAGCGGCAAGGTGGCGATCGTCGATGCGTTCTCGCAATGGCTGCCGGCGCATCAGCGGTTGCGGGAGATGATTGATCAGGATTTTCTCGGCCGGCCGCTCGGCGGTTCGTGCTTCTTCAATCTGTCGCTGTTCAACAATCCGAGCCCCTACTTTCCGTACAACTGGTTCGCGCAGGCGGGGCAGGGCGTATCGGCGATGCGCAATCTCGGCAGTCACGCACTGCACATGCTGGTGTTCCTGTTCGGCGAAATCGAAGAGCTCACCGCCAGCGACAACCGCGTGCTCGAGGAATGGCGCTTTGCCGACGGCAAGATCATCGCGCCCGAGACCAACGACTACGCGTGCCTGATCCTGCGCTTCAGGAGCGGACTGGTGCTGCAGCTGCAGGTGTCATGGAGCGCGACGCTCGGTTCGGGCTGGCTGCTCGATGCCTTCGGCACCAGGGGCCGTTTCATTTCGAAGGCGCCGAGTTTTCCGACCAGTCGCGACACGACGCTGCAGGCAGGATCTCTCGGCGGTTCTCTGCAACCGGTCGAGATTCCTGCGCGCTTCACGCAAGCACCGGACATCGGCATCACGGCCGATGTCGATCCGCAGCCGGCGTATCCGATGGCGCTGTCGATGCGCCGGATGATCGAAGTCATCCGCGGCGGCAGACAGCCGGCGGCGCCGGATTTCGACCAGGCCTGGACGGTCGAGCGGGTGCTGGAAGCGGCCCGACGTTCATCGGCCGAGCGACGCTGGGTGCGCCTGGAGGAAATCGCCTGAAATCAGTCGATCGCTGAATTCGTGCGTCATTTCACAAACTCGTCATTGACGGCAAATCGATTAATTACTAAGCTGCCTAGGTATAAGGTTCCTTGGTATTTAACACTTGGCAGCTCGCCTGCCCCGTCATTGAGGAGACGCACGTGAAGAAGTCGGTTCTTGTTGTAGTGATGATGGCTTCCGCCCTGTCCGCCATGGCGGGTGAAGCGGTTGCCGAAGCGGGCAAGATGCTGCTGGGTGCCGATGGCGTGCGTCTGGGCGCCGTCTACCGCGTCACCGGCGATGGCTCCGCCCAGCTGATCGTCGACGGCAAGATGGTGACGGTGCCGGCCTCGACGATTTCGGTCGTCGACGGCAAGCTGACGACCACGCTTTCCAAGAGCGAAGTTCGCAAGCTCAAGTCGTAATTGCACCTCGCTGCCGGCGGAGCAGAGACGCCCGCCGGCAGCGCTGTTGATGAAGCTCCACGCAAAGTGGAGTAAAAGCCAATGGCACTGACTTAAGCGCTTCTTTCTGTAGGTCAGGCTTTAGCCTGACTGTTTTCAGGCCGGTTAAAGCCGGCCCCACAGGCAGAGCAAATCCTTAAGTCAGTGCCATTGGAGTAAAAGCCTCTAAGTTGCGATTTGCGTAACACACTAACGTCGCCTCGGCCGCGGCGTCAGCAATAACCCGGGGGATGCAATGACTGAAGCGTTCATCATCGACGCGGTGCGTACGCCGCGCGGACTCGGCAAGCCCGGCAAGGGCGCGCTGTCGCGATTGCATCCTCAACACCTCGCCGCCACCGTGCTGAAGGCGCTCCAGGAGCGCAACGGTCTCAACACCGCCGAAGTCGACGACATCATCTGGGGCACCAGCGCCCAGAAGGGTCTGCAGGGCGGCGATCTGGGCCGCATGGCTGCGCTCGATGCGGGTTTCGATATTCGCGCGAGCGGCGTCACGCTCGACCGCTTCTGCGGCAGCGGCCTCACGGCCACGAATTTTGCGGCGGCCATGATTCGTTCCGGCATGGAAGATCTCGTGATCGCCGGCGGCACCGAGATGATGTCGCACATCACCGAGATCGGTCAGCAGGAACGCGCCGCGGGCTTCAAGCCGATGGGCCTGGGCACCGGCAATGCGCGGCTCGCGGAGCGTCATCCGCAATCGAATCAGGGCGTGTGCGCCGACGCCATCGCCTCGCTGGAAAAGATCAACCGCGAAGCGCTCGATGCCTTCTCGCTCGAAAGCCAGCGCCGCGCGGCGCGTGCCATCGGCGAAGGGCGATTCGATCGCTCCATCGTCCCGGTCGTCGATGATGCCGGGCAACTCGTCCTGGCGAAGGACGAGCATCCGCGCCCGCAGACCACCGCGCAGGATCTCGCCGCGCTGAAGCCGAGCTTCGCGCAGATCGCCGACCTGTCGATCGAACCGAACGGGCCGACGTTCCGCCAGCTGATCAACCGGCGCTATCCCGATCTCCAGATCGAGCCCGTGCATCACGCCGGCAGTTCGTCGGGCGTGGTGGACGGCGCTGCGGCATTGCTGCTGGCCTCGGGCGACTATGCGAAGAAGCACGGCCTGAAGCCGCGCGCACGCGTCGTGGCGAGCGCCAACATCGGCGACGATCCCACGCTCATGCTCAATGCGCCGGTGCCCGCCGCGAAAAAGATTCTCGCGAAGGCGGGACTCACGGTGAACGACATCGACCTGTGGGAAGTCAACGAAGCCTTCGCCGTCGTGGTCGAAAAGTTCATTCGCGACCTGCGCATCGATCGCGAAAAGATCAACGTGAACGGCGGCGCCATCGCGCTCGGTCACCCGATCGGTGCGACGGGCGCCGTGCTCATCGGCACCGTACTCGATGAACTGGAACGCCGCGATCTCAGGCGCGCGCTGGTCACCATGTGTGCGGCGGGCGGCATGGCGCCGGCCATCATCATCGAGCGGGTGTAAGGATGCGTCGTATACCTCCCCGTCCGGAGAGCATTTTCGGCGAGGCCGACACCGTGAAGACGCCGGCCGATGCGGCCTGCGAAGAGTCGCCGAAGAACCGCAAGCGGGCCATCTCGATCAAGCTCAACGTCATCGCACGGCAGATGCGCCAGCGTTTCGACCAGACGGTCGAGACCGACGGTCTGACCCGCGCGAAATGGGGCGTGATCGTCGCCGTCGCCAGCAATGCAGGCGCAACGCAACGCACCATCGCTGCCGCTCTCGAAATCACGGAAGTGAGCGCCGGCCAGCTCATCGACCGTCTGTGCGCAGACGGTTATCTGGAGCGTCGCGAGAATCCCAAGGATCGTCGGGCCTACTGCGTGCACCTGACGCCCGCGGCGCAACCGCTGCTGGGGCGTCTCGGCGAAGTCGCCAAGGTCAACGAGGACGAAACGTTCCTCGGGCTGAACGATCAGGATCTGCAGCGTCTCGACGAACTGCTCGACACGATCGCGCAGAACCTGGCGACGTCCCGCAGCCGCGACGCCGAAAAGAAGCTCGCGCGCTCCGGTTGAACGGTTTCAGCGAGTCGACGCGCGAGCGTGCGATGCCGTCAGCTCAACGAACAGTCCTGCGATCGTTGCCGTCAGCGCTCCCAGGACTCCGCTTCCGTCACGGCCTCGCGCATGGCGCGGAACCCGAGCGCCAGGAAGATCGCGCCGAGCGGGCCGCACACGCCGATCACCGTTGCCATGCCGAGGCCGATCGCACTCTCGCTGCCGTAGATGTATTGCGCTGCCGCCGCCATCAGCAGCGGCCCCAGGCCACCGCCGAGAATTCCGCCGACCGCGCCGTACAAGGCGATGCCGCTGCCGCGCAGTTCGTTCGGCGTCACCAGGTTCAGCGCAGCGCTCGAGCACGCGGGCAGCGAACTGGTGAAGATCAGGTACGTGCCGATGGCGCCAAGATAGATCCACGGGTTGTCGCTGGTGGTCGCCCAGATGCCGAGCGGCGTGGCGAAGAACAGGCAGCCGGCGTACCAGCGCATCTGTGCATCGCGCGTGCCGCGCCTGTACATGGCGTCGACGACATAGCCGCAAAGCAGCTTGCCGATCACGCCGGCGCCCGCAATGGTGACGCCGAGCGACAGGCCGATCTGTGCGGCGCCCCAGCCGAACTTGCGCGCCATGTGCGCGGCGTACCACGCGCCCATGCCGGCGATGATGGTCGAAGCCAGAATGAATCCCGCGTAGTGACAGATGAAGAAGCGCTTGCGCGTGCGCATGAACTTCAGCAGTTCGGCGTATGCATTGCGCGCCCTGGTCGTCGACTCGCTGCGCCGTCCGCGGCGCAGCGGCTCCGGCACCGTGAAGATCAGCAGCGACGCCAGCATGCCGGGAATGCCGACGATGAAGAACACCGCCTGCCACGAGCGGACTTCGCCGATCAGCGGCAGCGCCATCGTCTCGCTGCCCGATACGAACTGCACGATCGCGCCGCCGAAGATGAAGGCGGTGCCCATGCCCACGGTCGCGCCCATCGCGTAGACGGCCATGGCGGACGTGAGCCGTTCGCGGGGGAACAGATCCGTGAGCATTGAAGTGGCACACGGATTGAGCGCCGCCTCGCCTGCGCCGACGCCGATGCGCGCCAGCGCGAGATGCCAGAAATTCTGCGCGACGCCGCAGGCCGCCGTCGCCAGCGACCAGATGGAAACGCCCGAGAAGATCACCCAGCGGCGACTGACGCGGTCGGCGAGCGAACCGAACAGCAGGCCGAAGATCGCGAAGGTGAGCGCGAACGCGAAGCCCTGCAGCAGGCCGAACTGCACGTCGGTGAGTCCGAGGTCGTGCTTGATGGGATCGACCAGCAGCGAAATGATGAAGCGGTCGAGAATCGACAGCCAGTACAGGAACGCGAGCACGATGGTCGCGTACCAGGCGACGGCCCGTGCCGGATACGGTGCGTGCGTGGCTTCGCCTGCTGATGCGTGCAATCGCGACTCCTCGGTGCGGGTTTTCTCGAACCGCGGCGAGACTATCCCGCCCGAAACAAATCAACAACGCTGTCGAATGACATTCCGGGTATCGCTGCGGCGGCAGCGCGTCGCGGCGGTTCGCGCTGCCGCTTTTCTGTCGCCTCACGTCATTGCCGCTAATCAACACCGTTGTTGCATAGCGCGGACCGGTGAGGTAGAAATGCCCGGACACTGCGCCGGCGACCTGCGGCGGGTGACGTAACCCTATGGAAAACAAATCTCCGCTCGACTCGTTGCCGCCCTGGCCGGCCGACGATTTTTCCGCGTACGGCCCGGTGGAAGCGAAGCCCGTGGGCAAGATCCAGGGATTCGTCGCCCGCGCGATGCATCGCAACTGGGTGCTCATTCCGCACGTCACGCATCACGACGATGCCGACGTCACGCAGTTCGAGCATCGCCGCAAGCAGTGGAATGCAACCAATCCAGAACAGAAGCGCACGCTGCTGCCGGTGCTCGTCAAGGCCAGCATCGCGGCACTGCAGCGCTATCCGAAATTCAACGTGTCGCTGAGCCCCGATGGCGCGACGCTGTTCCAGAAGCAGTACTTCAATATCGGCATCGCCGTCGATGTGCCGAGCGGCCTGCTCGTGCCCGTGCTGCGCGACTGCGACAGGAAGAGCGTCGACGAACTCGCCAGAGAGATCGTGCAGATTTCCGAGAAGGCGAAGACCAGGGGGCTGTCAGTCGCGGAAATGTCCGGCGGCTGCTTCACGCTGTCGTCGCTCGGTCACATCGGCGGCACGGGCTTCACGCCGATCATCAATGCGCCCGAGGTGGTGATCCTGGGCATCTGCCGCACCCAGGAACGGTTCGTTCCGGATGAGGAAGGCCGGCCCGTCCTGAAACAGTTCCTGCCGCTCTCGCTCAGCTACGACCATCGCGTCATCAATGGCGCCGATGCCGCACGCTTCGTGCGCGCCGTGGCGGAGTGGCTGGAAACTTACGACTTTGCATGAACTTGAGGTATCGACATCATGTCCGCATCCGCCCGCACGGCTTCTTCGGTTCCTGCGATCCCGCACTGGATCGGCGGCAAAGCGGTCGCCGGTGTGCAGGGACGTACCGGAGAGGTGTTCGATCCCAGCACGGGCAATGTCAGCGCCAGGCTGCCGTATGCATCGCTCGATGAACTGAACGAGTGCGTGCGCATCGCCAGGGCGGCGTTCCCCGCGTGGGCGGCGACGCCGCCGCTGCGTCGGGCGCGCGTCATGTTCCGTTTCCGCGAACTGCTCGAACAGGCTGGCGACGAGATCGCCATGGCGATCTCCCGCGAGCACGGCAAGACGCTGGCCGATGCGAAAGGCGAAGTCGTGCGCGGTCTCGAAGTCGTGGAATTCGCCTGCGGCATTCCGGAGCTGATGAAGGGCGAGCACAGCGAAAATGTCGGCACGGGCGTCGATGCCTTCAGCATCCGCCAGCCGCTCGGCGTCGTCGCCGGCATCACGCCGTTCAACTTCCCGGCGATGGTGCCGATGTGGATGTTTCCGCTCGCGCTCGCGTGCGGCAATGCATTCATCCTCAAGCCGTCGGAGCGCGATCCGTCCGCATCGCTGGTGCTCGCGCGGCTGTTGCACGAGGCCGGCCTGCCCGACGGCGTGTTCAACGTCATTCACGGCGATCGCGAGATCGTCGACGGCCTGCTGAATCACCAGGACGTTGCCGCGATCAGCTTCGTCGGTTCGACGCCGGTGGCGCGTCACATCTACACGACGGGCACGATGAACGGCAAGCGCGTGCAGGCGCTCGGCGGTGCGAAGAATCACGCCGTGGTCATGCCCGATGCCGATCTCGACGACACGGCCAATCACCTCATGGGCGCGGCGTATGGCGCGGCGGGCGAGCGCTGCATGGCGATCTCGATCGCGGTTGCCGTCGGCGAGGGCACGGCCGATCGCCTGATCGAGAAGCTCACGCCCAAGGTGAAGGGCCTGCGCATCGGTGCGTATACCGATCTGAGCGCGGACATGGGGCCGCTGATCACTGGCGAGCATCGCGGTCGCGTGCGCGACTACATCGCTTCGGGCGTCAGCGAAGGCGCCAGCCTGGTGGTCGACGGCCGCGGCGTCTTCAACGATTCCTGCGAAGGCTTCTTTCTCGGCGGTTCGCTGTTCGACGCCGTGCAGCCGGACATGAAGATCTACAAGGAAGAGATCTTCGGGCCGGTGCTCGGCATCGTGCGCGTGCCGGATCTCGACACGGCCATCAAACTCATCAACGCTCATCCCTATGCGAACGGCACGGCGATCTTCACCCGCAACGGCAGCGCCGCGCGGACGTTCACGGGCGCGATCGAAGTCGGCATGGTGGGAGTGAACGTGCCGCTGCCGGTACCGATGGCATTTCACAGCTTCGGCGGCTGGCGCAGTTCGCTGTTCGGCGACCATCACATCTATGGCCGCGAAGGCGTGCGCTTCTACACGCGCCTCAAGGCGGTGACGCAGCGCTGGCCGCGGGATGTGGCGACCCGCAGCGAGTTCTCGATGCCGACGATGAAGTGAGGGAGACGGGGATCTTCCTGTGGGTCAGGCTTCAGCCTGACATCCGGAGGCCGGCTGAAGCCGGCCCCACAGGAAGACGAAGAACTCTTTACCGGTTGACGTCGACCACCACGCGCCCGCGGATCTTCCCCGACACGATCTCCTCGGCCGACTTCAGCGCATCGTTCAATCCCACCACCGTGCTGATGCGCTCGAGCGCCGCGATATCCAGATCGCGCGCCAGGCGATCCCAGGCGGGTTTGCGCACGGCGGCCGGCGCCATGACGCTGTCGATGCCGAGCAGCGCGACGCCGCGCAGAATGAACGGCGCCACCGACGCCGGGAAATCCATGCCCTGCGCCAGGCCGCAGGCCGCCACCGCGCCGCGATACTTCGTCTGCGCGCAGGCATTGGCGAGCGTATGGCTGCCGACGGAGTCGACCACCGCGCCCCAGCGTTCCTTCTGCAGCGGCTTGCCCGGCTGCGAGAGTTCATTGCGATCGATCACGGTGCTGGCGCCGAGCGCCTTCAGATAGTCGGCTTCGCTGGCCTTGCCGGTCGAAGCGACGACGGTGAAGCCGGCCTTCGCGAGCAGGGCAATCGCCACGCTGCCGACGCCGCCCGAGGCACCCGTGACGAGCACTTCGCCGTTCGCCGGCGTCACGCCGAATTTCACCAGCGCCTCGACGCACAGCGCCGCCGTATAGCCGGCCGTGCCGATCGCCATGGCCTGCTGGTTGCTGAAGCGATCGGGCACGCGCTGCAGCCACTCGGCATTGACGCGCGCCTTCTGTGCAAAGCCGCCCCAGTGCGTTTCGCCGACGCCCCAGCCGTTCAGCAGCACGCGGTCGCCCGCCTGCCATGCATCGCTCTGCGAGCTTTCGACGACGCCGGCGAAGTCGATGCCCGGCACCATCGGAAACTTGCGCACGACCGGCGATTTGCCCGTGATCGCAAGCCCGTCCTTGTAGTTGATCGTCGAGAAGTCGACGCGAACGGTGACGGGTGCTTCCGGCAGCTGCGCGTCATCGACGTCGGTGAGCTGGACCGACTGAGCCCCGTCCTGCTTGTTGATCAGAATCGCCTTGAACATCTGCGGGTCCTCGTAAATGGCGTCGGTACGATCGGTGGAAATCGGGCCGGGAACCCTAACCGAGGGGTCCGATGTAGTCAACAATGCTGTTGATTACTGTCATGTCGCCGCATCGCGATTGCAGCTACGGACATGTTCGAGGACAGGCCGTCCCCGCTGCCCATGTGAGGCGATGCACTCATTTACCGCGCGCCGGTTGACTATCAACACCGGTGTCTATTAGCTTGAAATCGGGCGGCACGGCCCCGCGAATTCCACGCGGGCGGCTGGCCGATTCTCCGCAGAACAAGTTCGCACGCACGTCGGTCCGCTGCGCGGCAGCGATGTCGTGTGCGCCGGCACCGAGAAAGAACGACGATGTCAAAGTTGATTGTGGCGACGCGCACGGGCGATGAAATGGTCATCGAAAGCGGCAAGCCCGGGCGCACCGTGATGGAAATGATGCGCGACGAAGGCGTGCCCGATCTGCTGGCGCTGTGCGGCGGCAGCCGTTCGTGCGCCACGTGTCACGTCTGGGTCGATCCGGCATTTGCGGATCGCTTCCCGCCCGCCGTGGAAGAAGAAGAGGAACTGCTGGACAGCTCCAGCCATCGCCAGCCGACGTCGCGACTGTCGTGCCAGCTCAAGTGGTCGGACGATCTCGACGGCCTGCGCGTCACGCTCGCTCCCGACGATTGACCGACCGGACTGCGTACGGCGATTCCCTGCCGCCGGGTCCGAAAAACTAGTCGACAGCACTGTTGATCAGCTATCCTTTGCCCTGCCTGCGCAGGCTGCCGCTCCGTCGTGCACGCAGGCACGGTGCGCAAAGTCCATGCGACTTCGACTAACATTCGGCGCAGGGAGTCTAGTGTGGGATCCACAGGCAACATGGCAGACAATCAGAATGCCCGTGAAAGACGGGCCCGCAGAAAGCGCGATCCGGAAGGGACTCGCGAAGCGATTCTGGAAGCTGCGCGCGAAGTCCTCGCACAGGACGGCAAGGAAGGGCTCAGCGTCGCGCAGGTGGCGCAGCGCGCGGGCGTGAATCGCGGCACCGCCTATCAGCACTTCCAGACGCGCGAGCAGCTCATCGAAGCCACGGCGACCTGGGTCAGCGAAAAGCTCTACAAGGCCGTGTTCGGCGACCAGGCCACCGCCGCCGACCAGCCCGTCGAAAACATCAATGTCGAGTCGGTGAATGGCCATCTCGCCGAGTTCGCCATGGAGAACCCGGCCCTCGGACGCGTGTGGCTGCTCGAAGTCCTGAGCTCCCGGCGGCCCGCCAACGATCCGTTCTGGCGCCAGTACGAATCCAATTTCGAGCGCTTCGCGGCCACCGAACTGGCGCAGTCGAACATCGATGCGGAAGTGCTGTCCGTGCTGATCCTTGCCGGCACGTTCATCTGGCCGGTCTGGGCGCGCGCGCATGCGCGCACCGCCAAGGAGCGCCAGCAGATGGCCGACCGTTTCACCCGCGAAATCCTGCGGCTGTGTCTGCACGGCACCATGCGGCCGGAGAAGTACTCCGAGCTCGACGCCCGCGTCACCAGGAAGCCGCCGAAGCGCACCTGACACAATCCCTGCTTTCCCCGGTTCGCGCGCGTTGATGAACAACGCTGTTGACTTGTAGAATCCGGCCTCGTCAGGGGGAATGACGGCGCCCGGAATGCTGCGTTCGCAGCATGAAATCCCGCCGGCCTCGTTCCTCCCTGCCCGTGATGTACCGTCGCTCGCCGCAGCGATGTTCTGCGCCCGGCGGGCGCGCAACGATTTTCAACGAGGCACCAAGACATGTCGCTGGCAGGAAAGACGGTCATCGTGACGGGCGCGGCGTCGGGCATCGGCCTGGCCACGGCGCAACGCTTCGCGCGCGAAGGTTCGAAGGTCGCGATCTGGGACATCAATGAAGACGGCGCGAACAAGGCGGCCGCCGACATCGTCGCCGCCGGCGGCAAGGCGATCGCCAGCCGCGTCGATATCTCCAGCCGCGCGCAGGTCGACGCCGCCGTGGCGCGCATCCATCAGGAGTTCGGCCCGGTGAACGTGCTGGTGAACAACGCCGGCATCACGGATTTCACGCCGTTCATGGAGATGACCGAGGAGCGCTGGGATCGCATCATGTCGATCAACCTCAAGAGCATGCTGGTCTGCACCCAGGCGGTGGTGCCGGACATGCTGGCGGCGCAGTGGGGCCGCATCATCAACATTTCCTCGTCGAGCGCCCAGACCGGATCGGCGCGCATGACGGCCTATGCCGCCTCCAAGGGCGGCGTGATCGCTTTCACCAAGGCGCTGGCGCAGGAACTCGCGCCTACGGGCATCACCGTCAACAACGTGCCGCCGGGTTTCGTCGATACGCCGATGCTGCGCGGCGAAGGTGTTGCAGGCATGGGCGTCGGCGTCGATGTCGTGGCGAAGAATTCGCCCATGCGTCGCCCCGGCCGCCCGGAAAACATTGCCGCTGCCTGCACCTTCCTTGCCTCGGACGATGCCGATTACATCACCGGGCACACATTGAGCGTCAACGGCGGCCGCTACTCCAATTAAACTCGCGGCCTCCATCAGCGGACTTGAGAGCAGGCATGGCGCAGCCGACGGTCGTGATCATCGGGGCAGGGCAGGCGGGATTTCAGGTCGCCGTCTCCCTGCGGGAACTGCACTACGACGGCCGGATCGTCGTCATCGGCGACGAACCGCATGCGCCGTACCAGCGCCCGCCGCTGTCGAAGATCTATCTGCTGGGCGAATGCACCGACGAGCAGCTGCTGCTGCGGCCGGCGACGTACTACGCGCAGCACGGCATCGACCTGATCACCGGCAAGCGCGCGGTCGCGATCGACCGCAGCCGGCGCAAGGTCGCGCTCGAAGACGACTCCGTCATCGACTACGACCATCTGGTGCTGGCGATGGGCGCGCGCAACCGCCCGTTGCCCGTGCCGGGCGCCGATCTGCCCAACGTGTGTTTCCTGCGCACGATGGATGAAGCCGCCGCCTTGAAGGCGCGGCTGTCGCATACGAAATCCGCCGTCGTCATTGGCGCCGGCTTCATCGGTCTGGAATTCGCGGCCTCGGCCAGGAAGCAGGGCATCGACGTCACGGTGCTGGATGTCGCAGACCGGCCGATGGCGCGTGCGCTGTCGAAGACCATGTCGGCCGTGTTCATGCGCGAACACGAGAAGCTCGGCATCAAGCTCAGGTTCAAGACGCAGGTCATGCACCTGCTCGGCGGGCCGGAGGGCGTGAGCGCCGTCGAAACCGTCGATGGCCAGGTGCTGCCGGCGGACCTGGTCGTGATCGGCATCGGCGTGATTCCGAACGTCGATCTCGCCGCGACCTGCGATCTCGCGGTCGAGAACGGCATCGTCGTCGACGAATTCCTGCAGACCAGCGATCCGTACATCAGCGCCGTCGGCGACATCGCCGCGCATCCGAATCCTTATGCGCCCGGGGCGCGCGTGCGGCTCGAATCGATACAGAACGCGTCCGACCAGGCACGCTGCGTTGCCGCGCGCATCATGGGTCAGCAGCCGGCCGCCTACGATGCGCTGCCCTGGTTCTGGAGCACGCAGGGGCCGCTCAAGCTGCAGATGGCGGGCATGCCGGCGGCGGACTGCGAAGAAGTCTTCCGCGGCGAACCTGGCGGCAGCGTCTGTTCCGTCTTCCTGTTCCGCGGCGACAAGCTCGTGTGCGTCGAAACGCTGAATCGCCCGGCCGAACACATGCTGGCCCGCAAGCTGATCGCGCAGCGCATACCCGTCACGCCGCAGCAGGTGGCCGATCTCAAGTTCGATCTGAAGTCGCTGCTGCCGAAGCCGCCCGCTGCGGCATAGCTACGAGGAGTCGCCCGTGGATCTGTCAGGCAAACGAATCGTCGTCACGGGTGCGTTTGGCGTGCTCGGCGCTGCTGTCAGCGCGGCGGCGAAGGCGGCGGGCGCCCGCGTCGCGTGTGTCGACTTCGCGCCGGCATCGAAGGCGCCGGCAGCGCTCAGGGATGCCGTGCTGATCGGCGATGCCGATCTCGGCGCGCCGGCTGCTGCGAAGGCTGCGATCGAAACCGCGGCCGCAAAGCTCGGCGGACTCGACGGCATCGTGAATATCGCCGGCGGTTTCCGCTGGGAAAAGATTGCCGATGGCGATCCTGCGACCTGGGATTTCATGTTCAACGTGAACGTTCGCACGGCGGTGAATGCCACGCGGGCGGCGCTGCCGTTGCTGACGTCCGGCGGCGCGCGCGTCGTGAACATCGGCGCGGCCGGCGCGATCAAGGCGGCGACCGGCATGGGCGCGTATGCGGCATCGAAGGCCGGCGTCGCGAAGTTCACCGAAGCGCTGGCCGATGAACTGAAGGACGGCGGCGTGACGGTCAACGCCATCCTGCCGAGCATCATCGACACGCCGGTGAATCGCGCCGACATGCCGGATGCCGAGTTCGATCGCTGGGTGAAGCCGCAGCAGGTGGCCGATCTGGTCGTGTTCCCGTTGTCCGATCGCGCGACTGCCATCACCGGGGCGCTCATTCCCATCACCGGGCGCGTCTGATGAAAACCAGACGCTGCAGTACTCGCGTGGGCATCTGTTCGATGTTCTGATTGTGGGGCCGGCTTCAGCTGGCCTCTTCCTGTAGGTCAGGCTTTAGCCTGACTCCTTAAATAAGGCCGGCTGAAGCCGGCCCCACAGGGAAGAGAGCCTGTACTAAAACGAATCCCCCGGCACACGCACGAACCCTTCCATCAACACGCGCGCGCTGCGGCTCATGATCGCCCTGGTCACGACCCATTCGCCGTCGACCTGTGTCGCCTGTGCGCCGACGCGCAGCGTGCCGGACGGATGACCGAAGCGCACGGCTTCATGCGCGCGTCCGCCGGCGGCGAGGCTGACCAGCGTGCCGGGAATCGCCGCCGCCGTGCCGATGGCAACGGCGGCCGTGCCCATCATGGCGTGATGCAGCTTGCCCATCGACAGCGCACGCACCAGCAGATCGACGTCGCTCGTCTGCACTTTCTTGCCGCTCGATGAAACGTAGTCAGTCGGCGGTGCGACGAACGCCACCTTCGGCGTGTGCTGACGCTTCGCGGCTTCCTCGACGCTCTTGATGAGGCCCATGCGGATCGCGCCGTGCGCACGGATGGTCTCGAACATGGCGAGCGCCCTGGCGTCGCCGTTGATCGCATCCTGCAGTTCCGTGCCCTTGTAACCGAGGGCATCGGCATTGACGAAGATCGTCGGAATGCCGGCATTGATCATCGTTGCCTTCAGCGTGCCGACACCCGGAACGTCCAGATCGTCGATCAGATTGCCGGTGGGGAATATCGAGCCGCCGCCATCACCTTCGCCCTCGTCGGCGGGATCGATGAATTCAAGCTGCACTTCTGCGGCCGGGAACGTCACGCCGTCGAGTTCGAAGTCGCCCGTCTCCTGCACGACGCCATCGGTGATTGGCACGTGCGCGATGATCGACTTGTTGATGTTGGCCTGCCAGATGCGGATCGTCGCCACGCCGTTCTTCGGAATGCGACTCGGATCGACGAGACCATTGCTGATCGCAAACGGCCCGACCGCCGCTGACAGATTGCCGCAGTTGCCGCTCCAGTCGACGAAGGCCTTGTCGATCGACACCTGGCCGAACAGGTAGTCGACGTCGTGATCCGGCTTCGCGCTCTTCGACAGAATCACCGTCTTGCTGGTGCTCGAAGTCGCACCGCCCATGCCATCGATCTGCTTGCCGTACGGATCGGGACTGCCGATCACGCGCAGCAGCAGCCTGTCGCGCGCCTCGCCCGGCTTCTGGCAGCGCTCGGGCAGATCCTGCAGGCGGAAGAACACGCCCTTGCTGGTGCCGCCGCGGATGTAGGTGGCGGGGACTTTGATCTGCGGTACGTGGGGCATGGTTTGTTGTCTCGGATGGAAGAGAATGGCCGCAAAAAAGCGCAAGGAACACAAAGTAGGAAGAACAATTTCCTTACTTTGTGATTCTTGCGCCTTTTTGCGGCTATTTCTCCTTCTGTCTCAGGCTGCCTGGTTCGACGACTCGAGAAAGTCCTGCGCGAAGCGCTGCAGTACGCCGCCGGCTTCGTAGATCGAGACCTCTTCGGCCGTGTCGAGCCGGCAGGTGACGGGCACTTCGACCTTCTCGCCGTTCTTGCGATTGATCACGAGCGTGAGCGTGGCGCGTGGCGTGAGCTTGCCGACGACATCGTAGGTCTCGGTGCCGTCGATGCCGAAGGTCGCGCGGTTCTCGCCGGGCTTGAACTCCAGCGGCAGTACGCCCATGCCGATCAGGTTGGTGCGGTGGATGCGTTCGAAGCCTTCGGCGACGATCGCTTCCACGCCGGCGAGGCGCACGCCTTTCGCGGCCCAGTCGCGCGAGGAGCCCTGACCGTAGTCGGCGCCGGCGATGATGATCAGCGGCTGGCCGCGGTCCATGTAGGTTTCGATCGCTTCCCACATGCGCACGACCTTGCCTTCGGGTTCGATGCGCGCGAGCGAGCCCTTCTTTACCTGACCGTCGACCACGGCCATCTCGTTCATGAGCGTCGGGTTCGCGAACGTGGCGCGCTGCGCGGTGAGGTGATCGCCGCGATGCGTGGCGTAGGAGTTGTAGTCCTCCTCGGGCAGGCCCATCTTTTTCAGGTACTCGCCGGCGGCGCTGTTGCCGAGGATCGCATTCGAAGGCGACAGGTGATCGGTCGTGATGTTGTCGCCGAGCACGGCGAGCGGTCGCATCGCCTTCAGCGTGCGTTCGCGCGCGGCGAGGGCGCCCTGGCCTTCCTTGTCCCAGTAGGGCGGACGACGGATGTACGTGCTCATCGGGCGCCAGTCGTACAGCGGGCTCGCCTTCTCCGTGTTCGCCTTGAAGGTGAACATCGGTTCGTACACCTTGCGGAAGTGCTCGGGCTTGACGCTCTTCGCCACGATCGTGTCGATCTCCGCATCGGTCGGCCAGATGTCTTTCAGCGTGACCGGCTTGCCGTCCTTGTCGTGGCCGAGCACGTCCTTCTCGATGTCGAAGCGCACGGTGCCGGCGATCGCGTAGGCGATGACCAGCGGCGGCGAGGCGAGGAACGCCTGCTTCGCGTACGGGTGAATGCGGCCGTCGAAGTTGCGGTTGCCGGAGAGCACGGCGGTCGAATAGAGGTCACGATCGATGATCTCCTGCTGGATCTTGGGATCCAGCGCGCCCGACATGCCGTTGCAGGTGGTGCAGGCGAAAGCGACGATGCCGAAGCCGAGCTTTTCCAGTTCGGGCAGCAGCTTCGCTTCTTCGAGATACAGCTGCACGGCCTTGGAGCCGGGCGCGAGCGAACTCTTCACCCAGGGCTTGCGCGTCAGACCGCGCGCATTTGCATTGCGAGCCAGCAGCCCCGCCGCGATGACGTTGCGTGGATTGCTGGTGTTGGTGCACGAAGTGATGGCCGCGATGATTACCGCACCATCCGGCATGAGGCCCGGCTCTTCCTTCCACGGCGCCGCGATGCCGCGCTCGGCGAGTGCGGAGGTCGGTAGCCGCTTGTGCGGATTCGACGGGCCGGCCATGTTGCGAACGACCGTCGACAGATCGAACTTCAACACGCGCTCGTACTGCGCCGTCTTCAGTGCATCCGCCCACAGGCCTGTCTGCTTCGCATAGGTCTCGACGAGCCTGATCTGTGCGTCGTCGCGGCCGGTGAGTTTCAGGTAATCGAGGGTCTGCTGGTCGATGTAGAACATCGCTGCCGTCGCGCCGTATTCCGGCGCCATGTTGGAGATGGTGGCGCGATCGCCGATCGTCAGCGCCGCGGCGCCGTCGCCGTAAAATTCCAGATACGCGCCGACGACCTTTTCCTTGCGCAGGAATTCGGTGAGCGCCAGCACGACGTCGGTCGCGGTGATGCCAGGCTGCGGCTTGCCCGACAGTTCCACGCCGACGATGTCCGGCAGGCGCATCCATGACGCGCGGCCGAGCATGACGTTCTCGGCTTCGAGACCGCCGACGCCGATGGCGATCACGCCGAGCGAATCGACGTGCGGCGTGTGGCTGTCGGTGCCGACCAGCGTGTCGGGGAACGCCACGCCGTCCCTGGTGTAAATGACCGGCGACATCCGTTCCAGATTGATCTGGTGCATGATGCCGTTGCCGGCTGGAATCACATCGACATTGTCGAACGCCTTCTTGGTCCACTCGATGAAGTGGAAGCGATCCTCGTTGCGGCGATCCTCCACCGCGCGATTCTTCGCGAACGCATCCTTGTCGTAACCGTCGTATTCCACCGCCAGCGAGTGATCGACGAT
>OEIU01000220.1_pt1 | contig 57609 bp, 48 predicted proteins | sample 1539221 | NCBI WGS metagenome assembly OEIU01 (sample SAMN03792071, study PRJEB22550) | activated sludge metagenome | feature: wastewater treatment plant; material: activated sludge; isolation source: Wastewater treatment plant of a petroleum refinery complex | place: Argentina: Zarate | collected... | reverse complement strand
AGCATTCCCATCAAGACCGGATAAACGGGAAAATTTAGTAAGCAAAGCTTCCGGTTCAGGAAAAACATTTCCATATTGATTATTAAATCTTCTTGCGATCTCTCGAGATATTTCTATATGCGGCACCTGATCGTCTCCAACGGGAACAGCGTTACCTTTATACAACAAAATATCTGCAGTTTGAAGAACAGGATAACCTAAATGTCCATAAATAACATTCTCAATATTCAAATCACGCACCTGATCTTTTAAAGTTGGATTTCTCTCTAAACGATTTACTGTAATCAGCATTCCAAAAATTAAATTAAGCTCAGCGTGCTGTTTAATTTTTGATTGTCTGAACATCGGACTTTTAACAGGATCCAAACCTGAAGCCAGCCAATCAATCAACATCTCAATCGAATTCTGATAAATATCTTTAGTATCCAAACTGGTTGTAAGAACATGATAATCAGCAATTAAATGAAAGCTCTCATATTCATCCTGAAGTTTGACCCAATTTTCGAGCGCTCCAACATAATGACCGATATGTAATTTGCCGGTCGGGCGCATTCCGCTAAGTATACGTTTTTTAGTCATCTGTTACTTAAAATAATGAAATATTACAGCGAAAGATAATAATAATGAGCGTAATAATCAGGATAGATAAAGATATGGTTTCCAGCGTTCATCAAGCCTGCCTACTACATTTTTTATAAACATAATATGACTTGGTTTAAATGGCTTATAAAATAATTTCATTCGTGCTTCTTCAGGCGTACGATCACCTTTTTTATTATTACAAACTGTGCAAGCAGTTATAAGATTTTCCCAGGTTTCATCTCCACCGCGTGCTTTAGGAATTACATGGTCAACAGTTAAAGGTAAATCTGATCTGCCGCAATAAGCACATTTATAGCCATCTCTTCGCAGAATGTTTTTTCTTGTCAGTACAACTTTTTTATAAGGCACTTTAATAAATTTTGATATTCTTATTATGCTGGGCCAGGGATAAGTGGAATCAAAAGAATGTAATTTCTTTCTATCATCATTTATTACAGATTCTGCTTTGCCAAGATAAATCAATACAATTGCTTTACGCAAATTGCAAATTGAAAGGGGTTCGTAGCTTTGATTTAATACCAAAACTTTAGAATTGAGTTTACCATTTGTTGGAATAGATCGTTCGAAGACTAACTCTCCTGATTCTTATTTTTTAATTGCTTTGTATAATAAATTCTCGCAATGATTCGAAGTATAAATATTACAATTGTTATAATAAGTATAGGCATATAAAAATTTAATGGTACCTTATTTAATAAAATTAGTACCAGCAATATGCCTACAAAAATGATTGATCCGTAATTAAAATATTTGTACCAGTTATTATTCATAAAATTTTCTTTTCTTTGTTGGAAAATCTAATAATTAGAATATTGTTTTACAATTCAGATTTTAGGATAAAGCTTATAACATCAATGCTTTTTATATATGATAGCTACTGCAGCAACATAATTATCTGAATGACTTAAAGATACTTTGATTTCCTTATCATCACTAATAAATTCATTTAGCTTCCCCAAAAATTTTACCACAGGTAAGCCGTTCGCTTCATTAGTTATTTCCATACTCTTCCATGTTGCTTCTTTTTCCCATCCGCTTGCAAGAGCTTTATAGATTGCTTCTTTGGCAGCAAATCTTGCAGCAAGATGCTGATACTTATTATGTTTTGCCAGACAGTAGTCCAACTCGTTTTTTGTATATATTTTATTAAGAAAGGAATCACCGAAAGTATCAACACTATGTTTGATTCTATCTATCTCAATAATATCTATCCCGATTCCAATTATCATAATTTATTCTCTGTCTAATAAGCAACAGCAGCCCCAAATCCTCTTGGATCTGTGGCACCGTAAAATATTTTATTTTTATGATCCGAAATTATTCCCTCAACTCTGCCTAAAATTTTTTCATCACCAATTATGTGTCCTCTTTTTTTGAGGGAATTTATAATATCAAGAGTTAACCCAAATTTTTCATAATCAATTTTATCCGGCAGCCATTGATGGTGTATTCTTGGTTTATCAATAGCTTCCTGAATGTTCATGCCAAAATCTATAACATTTAATACAACCTGCAAAACAACAGTTGAAATTGTTGAGCCACCAGGGGAACCGACAATCATAAAAGGATTATCATCTTTTAATATTATTGTTGGAGTCATCGAACTTAACATTCTTTTACCGGGTTCAATTTTATTTGCTTCACTTCCAATCAAACCAAATTGATTTGGAACTCCCGGCTTACAACTAAAATCATCCATCTCATTATTTAAAAGAAACCCGGCTCCTTCAACAACAATTTTAGACCCGTAACTTGAGTTGATTGTAGTTGTTGTACTAACTGCATTACCATACTTATCAATAATTGAATAATGTGTTGTTTCTTCACTCTCTTTTGTTGATGGAATTTTACCCGGAAATATTTTTTCAGAAGGAGTTGCTGATTCTCCGATGCGATTAAAAATTTCTTTTGCATATTTTTTTGATAGTAACCAATCAATAGGGACATCATAAAAATCAGAATCACCAATATGTTTTGATCGATCTGCAAAAACATATTTCATAGACTCAACAAGCAAATGGATGTACTTACTACTTCCCCATTCATTAATATTAAATTTATGATTTTCTAAAATGTTTAGCATTTGAAGCAGAGTAATTCCACCCGCACTAGGAGGACCCATCGTTATTACATCAAATCCTCTATAATTTGATTGGATAGGTTTTCTTTCAATTGGTTGATAAGATTTTAAATCCTTTAAAGTAATAAATCCCCCGCCTGATTTAATTTGATTAACAATTAATTCTGCAATTTTCCCATCATAAAATCCATCATAACCTTTATCCCTAATCTGCATTAGTGTGTAAGCTAAATCTTTTTGGATTAATAAATCGCCTTCCTGAAATGGCGAACCATTTTTTGTAAATATTTTTTTTGATGATGGGTACTTAATAAAAAAATCATTTTCATACTCGAGTGATTTAGCCAAACGATACTCAAGTTCAAATCCATTTTCAGCTAAATCAATTGCCGGCTGGATAACTTCTTTAAGCGAAAGTGTGCCATATTTTTCTAAAGCGTAAAATAGTCCTGCCACACTTCCCGGAACCGCAACAGAGGTAACGCCAAACTGGCTAAGATTTGGATCATATTTGCCAGATGAATCCCAGTATAAATTTTCCTTTGCAATTATTGGGGCTTTTTCTCTAAAATCGATAGTGGTATTCTTTCCAGTATTCAAATGAATAACCATAAATCCACCGCCACCCAAATTTCCGGCAGCAGGATAAGTAACAGCTAATGCAAAGCCAACGGCTACTGCTGCATCAACGGCGTTACCACCTTTTTTTAATATATCAATTCCAACCTGTGAAGCTAATTTGTTTGCGGAAACTACAATCCCATTTTTGCCACGAACCGGATCTTGCGACTGAGGAAATAATATCGAAGAGAAGAGTAAAGAAACAAATACTAAGTATTTTATTGATTTAAAAAATGTGCGCATCAACATTAACACCATCATTCTTTAATTGGTCAATCAAAATTGAAGTTAGTTCGTTTACCTGTTTTAAAGTTTGTTTCAGATCTTTAATTATAGATTCATCATATAAAATTTTGCCAACATTATTTTGCTGATCCATCGTTTCTTTTGTTAACGAATTAAGCTTTGTTATTAACGTATCACTTTTAAGAAATACAGATTTTAGATTAACAAACAATTCCTGAATATTTTCTTTATTATTTTTAAGTAACTCATTACTCTTTTGGGTTAATTCAACTGCATTAGTTGTAAGTGCTTTAATATCGTTTCTATTCTCAGATAAAATAACATTTAACTTTTGAGTGAGCTCGTTAAGATTATTTATGGATGCACGAACATTTGAACTTAATTTTTCATCCGTTAAATATTTATTCATTGAGTAAAGAGATACCTTCACATCTTTTAAAACAGTTACAAGATCATCCTGTACGGAACCAAATAGTGACATTACTGAAGGAATGTCAGCATAAAATTTTCCATCAGCAACCTTGTTATTATCAAAGTGTTCTGAAGATTCCCCGGGAAATATCTCGACTTTTTTACCGCCCATTAAATCAAGCATGGAAATTGCAAAAGAAGCATCCTTTTTTAACTGAATATCATTATCAACCGAGAGCTCAACAAGCACATAGTTCGGTTTAACAAACATCTCCCGCACGTAACCTTTTTTCATTCCATTAACAGTAACCGCATCACCAATTTCAAGTCCGGCAACATTCTCAAATCTTACAGAAATATTTTGCTCATTTGATTTGAGTGAAAAATTTTTTGCCCATCCAAGTATCCATATAAAAAATAATACTCCGATAAGGACGGTTAATCCGACTCTTATCTCAGTTTTCTTTTCATTTTTCATAAATTCGTTCCGATATAAATTCTTCAGAAAAATAAATTATTCTTGCAGGTGAAAAATACAAAAAATAAAATGGTAAGATTAAATCTTTTCAATCATAACTTTTTTTATTCTTCTTTTTTGTATCTCTTTTACTGTGTATCTAAAATTTCCACTTACAAAAGAGAATCCTTCTTTAGGGATATTGCCTGCTTTATTAAAAATAAATCCACCGAGCGTATCGTAATCATTATCTTCCACTATAATATTAGTATGCAATTGTTCATTCAGATCATCCAGTTTAGTTTTACCGAGTGCAATAAATCTTTTATCATCAATTGAAATGATTTCATCCTCTTCTTTATCAAACTCATCCCAAATATCGCCCAAAACTTCTTCGATTATATCTTCCAGAGTTATCAAACCGGATGTACCGCCATATTCATCAACAACAATTGCAAGATGCACTTTCTTTTCCTGAAATTCTTTGAGCAGTTCATTGATTGGTTTGGTTTCAGGCACGAAGAGTGGTTTCTTCATTAAACTTTCTAATGAAAATTTTTCTAAAGAATTGTTAACTCTAATAAATTTTAATAAATCTTTTGCAAAGATAATCCCAATAATTTCGTCTAAATTATTTTTATAAACCGGAATGCGGCTATGCCCTGAATTGGTAATTGTTTTAATAATGCCATCATAATTTTCTTCTACAGGTACAGCAACTATATCAACTCTTGGAGTCATCACTTCATCAACAGTAATACCAGCAAACATTACAATGCTGCTTATTAAGGAATGCTCACCTTCTTCAATTGCTCCTTTTTCTTTGCCAATGTTTGTAAGCTCTACTAATTCCTCATTAGAAATTGCGGATTTTGATTTATCAAATTTTAAACTTGATGAAGATAGTCTTAATATTTCTGCAATAATTTCAGCGACAGGATAAATAATGATAGTGCAAAAATTTAATGGAACTGCGATATATTTTGCAAACTTAACTGGATTTTTTGATGCAATCATTTTGGGAAATAATTCTCCGAAAAGGAGTATAAGAATAGTGATTATCAAAATTTGGAAAGTAAGAAGTAAATCAAGAGAAATGTTAAAAAGATTTGATAAATCTATTGCAATAGAAACGGCAACAATTGAGGCGGCTACGTTAACAATTGTATTTCCGATAAGAATTGTAACAAGCAGCCGCCTTGGATAGCTAATTAAATTTATTAGATAACGATAAATTATTCCTGAACGATTAAAATTTGAATCAAGCTTTTTTTTATCTAAAGAAAATAATGCTACCTCAGATCCAGAGAAAAAAGCTGAACCTAAAAGTAAAATTAAAATTATAAAAAGCTTAACGAACCACTCAACTTCCAAAAATTACCAATTCCTTTTTAGAAAATAATTAAAATGGTAAATCATCATTTGAATCTACTTGAGGAATCTCGTTTATTGTTCCATTATCTATTGCCCCGGCTGATTCTGACTCACCACCTTCAGCAGCAGAGCTTTCTAATGGTATTATTCTTTCAGAAACAACATCAGTTGAATATCTTTTTATTCCTTCTTTATCTGTGTATTCCCTCTTGGTCAATCTACCTTCAACATAAACTTTCTTACCTTTTTTTAACTGTTCCTTCATATAATCAGAAAGATTGAAAACTGTAACGTTATGCCAGGTAGTTTCATTTACCCAGTTTCCATCTTTCCCCTTATAACTATTAGTAGTTGCAAGAGAAAAATTTGATACTGAAACATTGTTAGTAGTAAATCGTGTTTCAACATCTCGACCTAAATTGCCGATGAGCATAATTTTATTTAATGAAAAAGCCATTGGGGCCTCCAAATTAATTAATTGATATAGATTATTTAAGGTCTAATTTTATTATTCAAATTAAGCTTTGTTTTTTAGAATTTCCACTAATTGGAAGAAATAATTAATCCTTCTAAACCATTACTGCCAAACAGATTGTAATTTTTACCGATGCTAATTTTAACATCAGTATTTTCAACATTTTACCAAAAATTTAAAAAATTTAACTCAGATGAAATATTTGGGTTTATTGTAGTACAAAAATCTCATTTCAAAACAATTTTTTAATGAATTAGTAGAAATAAATCTCATATTAAACTTACAAAAACTGGCTTAATACTTGTTTAAGTAGTGCAGTTAAACTTTCAACAATATGGTTTATTTATGAATACAGGACAAATGATGCTCTCCATGGGTGCAATGATGTTGCTTTCCTTTTTAGTACTGCGTTTTAACAGCATACAACTTACATCTGCGCAAGCATCTTATAATGCAAAATTTGGTATAGTTGCAACTTCCCTTGCAACATCAATGCTTGAAGAAGCAAAGGATAAAGTTTTTGATGAAGTTGTTTTAGATACAAATAAAGTCATATCAAGTGCTTCAGAACTATCGGCGACACTAGGACCCGAAGGAACAGAAGCTTATCCAAATTTTGATGACTTTGACGATTATAACAATTTATTACATGTCGATTCATTGTCTTTAAAAAATCCCCAAACAGGTGCACCCACAAAATTTACAATTACAGCAAAAGTTGAATATGTTACTGAAACTTCTCCAGATGTCAAATCAAATATTCCAACTTATCATAAAAAAATGACAGTCACTGTTACCAGTTCAGCAATGATTGACAAAGTAGAATTATCAACAATCTTTAGCTACTGGCATTTATTAAATTAATTAAGGAATTGATATGGGTTGGTCAACAATTATAGATATACTTGGAGCTGCAATAATAGGCGGATTATTGTTGCTTAATCTATTAAGATTAAATCAAAATGTTTACCAGGTAGATAATGCAACCGGTCATGATGTAAATCTTCAGGTTGAAGTTGTAAACGTTGCAGACGTTATTGAAAATGATTTTAATAAAATTGGTTATTGTGCTAATCCGGCAAATATAACAGATGACCCCAAAGTAACTTTCGCTGATTCATCATCTATAAAATTTCAATATGATGTAGATAAAGATGGTGATTATGATGAAATATACTATTACGTAAGTGGCACCGATGCTCTGCCGGAAACACCAAATCCTAGAGATAGAATTTTGTACAGAGTTGTTAATGGTGGTTATCCATTTATTTTAAGTAATAATATTACAGAATTTAAACTTCAATATATGGATGCATTCTGGAATGTGCTTCCAACTCCATTAGCAACACCGGGAGCAGCAAATTATATTAAAATATCTTTCAGAGTTGAAGACCCGTTTGCGTATGATCAAAATTATGTGGAAGCTTTCTGGCGTAGATTAACAGTAACATCCAAAAATTTAAAGAGAAATTAAAAGAGGTTGATTATGGGCGGTAAAGTATCGCTAATATTAGTAATGTCATTCAGTGTTCTATTTGCACTTTTTGGCAGGAATATTTTAAACAGCAGTGTAATGGTTACGGAGAATTATTCTGACTATTACAGCAATGCCCGCGCACGTGCCATTGCAATTAGTGGCGCAAATTTAGCAATTAATAAATTGTTCCTTGATAAAAACTGGATGGCTGGATTTCCAACAACAAATTTTTCATCAGGAACATTTAAAGTAAAAATAGATACAATTGGCTATGATAGTAGAAAGATTACATCAGTTGGTCAATTCTATAATAAGACCAAAACAGTTGAGATAGTTTTAGAACCAGTTAACTTCTCAATATTCGGTAATTTTTATAATGTTTTTAATAATGTATGGGCTGCAACCGGTGATACTTTTCAAGGTAGATTTCATGCTAATGATTGGATTAATTGTTATGGCGATCCAGTCTTTATGGGACCTGCAACAACATCCAAAGGTGTAAAATTATATGATAAATATTCACATCCTGAATTTTTAGGCGGAACAAAAGTCGTTGACCCAATTCCATTACAATTTGATACTTCTGTTATAAGAATAGCCGCTTATACCGGTGGAAAAGTTTTTAGAGACACGACAAATAAGGGCAAAGCAACTTACTTAGATCTTAATTTCCAAGCAGATGGTAACGTTCAATATAAACAGAAAATTGGTTCCGGAAGCTGGACAGCAACAAAAACTGTCCCTTTAACCTCGTTAGCACCAAACGGAGTTATTTATGTTGAAAAAGGAAATATAACTGTTCAAGGAACATTAAATGGAAGAGCTACAATCGTAGCTTCACAAAAAGGAACAGATGCATCACTTGGTCAGATTCAAATTGCAAATAGTATTCAGTATTCTAAAAATCCATTAACTGATCCAAGCAGCACTGACATGCTTGGAATGGTTGCAGAAAATTTAGTAAGAGTACTTTATGATAATTCCAGGGGCGATATTAATATTCATGGTTCCATATTCTCACAAAAAGATGGACTTGTTATAGATAATTATAGCAGTTATTCGAAAGCTTATAAAATGAATTTAGTTGGTGGGGTTATTGGACAAAAAGTGCAGCCAACTGCAACCTATGCTTTAAAAAATGGTAAATGGGTTCCAACAAATGGATACAGCTATGTTCATAAGTTCGATACCCGATTTACGAAGGTTAGACCACCATTTTTCCCTGGTACTAAAAGTTATCGCGTAGTTAGCTGGTACGAATAGAAAATAAAAAATAAATTATAATTCAAAAGCTGTTTCAAAAATCTAATTTGAAACAGCTTTTTTATTTTATTCAAGTTGCCGCTTGTTAACGTAAAACGTTAAAACGGTTTTTTGTTCAATAAATAATTAGCAGTAAACTTTAGTTATTTTATTTATTTATCGTTACAATCCAGGCATCACTAAAATCAGGATTTTGTCTTATTTCGTCTCTAACAAGTTCAGCTTCCTTTTTGGATTTATAAAAAGGAGTAATCTGAACTACATATAATTTTACAGCATCACTGTAAGTAATATTTATCTCATTCTTTATTTTCTTCTTACTCAGTTCCGCAAATTCGTCAGCTCTTTCTTTTGTAGTAAACGCTCCAATTTGTACAACGTAATAAGTTTGATTTAAGTTTGGATACTCCCCTGTTTTGGGTGCATCAATAGTATTCTCTTTGGGTATTTCATCAAACACATAAATCTTATCTTCCTCACTAGATTGTTGTGAAGTTGTACAGCCAATAAAAAATGATAATAATAATATCACGGATAAAAAAATTACTTTCATCTTCAGTCCTTTATTTTATTAAACCAAAATGTATAAAAAAAAGGGATGGCAAACCATCCCTTCGAAATAAATATTTATTATTTCTTAGAACAATAAATGATCAAATGCTTCTGCAGGTATAATCGGATATCCGTCTTTATACTGTACACTTTTATGCAGAACCAAACTACCGGGAATTGATGATACATCAACCAAAGGAATATTTGCACCGAATTTGCTATTTATAACTTTGATAAATTCATTTGCAATAATCCCATGCGCCTGGCTAGTAGGATGAACGCCATCCAAACCAAATAAACCACCAGAGACATAAAGTGTTTTAAAATTAATTCCATTAATGGTAGTTCCACCAGCAAAATCTGCTGCTCTAAATTGATTAAATTTTGTATTTATATCTACCAACCCAAATCCAAAATTTTGCGCCAATCCAGCAATAATCGAGTTGAAAGCCGAAACAGCATTATTGGCTATTGTAATTTCGCCATCATCTAAAACATAAGCATTTGGAAATGGATTTTGAGGGTGGAAACCAAATGGTTTAGTTGTATCAATTCCTGCCGGTAATGCCGGGAAATGATTATCACGATAAAACTTACCTGTTGGTTGGCCAAGTAAAGTAGCATAAGTACTTCCTAAAAGAGTTACTAATACCTTACCAGTTTTTAAATCTTGTTGAGTTGCAGAGCCACTTCCCATTCCGGTTTCACCAGCCTTTTGATAAACAAAACCTAATGGAAGAGCACTCCAGGGTATACTTGTATTAGTCGCCATCTGTAAACCAACGGTTGTAAAAAATGGAATTGCCGCAACATTAGGAATATTTGCAACAACAACCTTTGCACCTGTCTGGGTTGCATATTGTGCTAAACCTTGGGCAACACCACCGTATAATTGTTGAAAATTTGAAGTTGGAGTTGGAGTAGATGGTGATGTTCCACCGCTTGTAGCATATCCAAGTACATCATTATTACCAATCCAAAGTGTAATGAATGTTGGTGCTTGCGCTAAAGCTTGTTCTAAAGGTGTACCCAGGTTTAAAACACTGTTTCTTAAAATAACATCAAAATAAGGATTTGGAGTTGGTTTACTTGAAAGAACATAAGAAGCGCAAGTAGTTGAACTCTTAGCGAAAAGAACATCATATAATAAAGCACCCGGTACGCCTAAATTGTTATATGGTCCAGGATAATTTAGATTTAGCGGTACACCTGATGCTGGATTAGTGTAAACCGCAAATGGATCTAAAGATTTGACTTCCATTCTTCCTCCTAATCCGGGATCAGAAATTAATGGCATCTCAAAAGTAGTACCTACTTGTTTAGCAATAAGATTTGCATAAGAATACACTTGTGCACTCTGATATAATGTGCCATTTTGATATCCTGCGGTTATACTGTTACCCAAGGCAACATAACGAGCAAAGTTTGCGCTGCCGCTTATTTTATCTTTTACCGGCGGTGTTAAATCATTATAATCATCGCAGCTTATAAAAATAAGTGCACTTAAAAATATAGAAGCTATTAATTTAATTTTCATTTTAAAATTTCCTCCTTATAAACTAAATACAAAACCAAGTGAAAAGATATTAGCACTGGAATTATAAGTGCCATTAAATGTGCTGCTTGGTCCTGAGTAGATTTCTTTAGAATCACTAACAGTTAACTCTTTTGCACGGATAAAAAGATATGAACCTGTTATTGTTAGATTATCAAATAATCTTCCCTCAACTCCAAAGCTAAGTCCTAATCTATCTGCCTCAGGTAAAGAAGGATTTAAGTACGCTGTTGATACAGGATTTTTATCAAAATAAACGCCGCCCATAAACGTTACCTGATCATTAAATTTATATCCTGCACCCAATCTTACTATATATGAATTATCATACAATCTTGGACTGGAGCTGACAACTCCCGACTCAGTGAATGTAACTTCCAATTTATCGTAACTGGACCAGCCGACATATTGATAATCGGCACTTACTTTTATTCTATCATTTACATCAACTGCAACGCCAACTGCAATGTTTTGTGGAGTTGTTAAGTCAGCTGTAATATCTCCATTTGGTAAACTAGCTGCAAGCTGTGCAGGTCCTGTAGTTGTTGCTGTACCTTTGAAGTTATATTTAACTTCACTGTGATATGATGCTCCGATAGTTAAAAAATCTAATGGTTTAATCATCAAACCGGCATTAAATCCAAAAGCTGATTTGTCATTACCTTCCAATTTAATATATGCATCATTAGATAGAATTGTGCTTGGCTGAATCTTTCTTTCAATATTTACATCAGCAAAGCTATAGATAAATCCAGCACTTATTGATAACTGTTTAATAGGAGAATATGTAACAACAGGTGTAACGATATATGTTGTCAGTGAAGTTTTTGTTGCAAGATATTTTCCGACCCAATCATTATCCCATTCGGTTCCCAAACCAAATGGTACAGTAAAACCCAAACCAACAGAAAATTTTTCATTAAATGCATGAGAAGCAAAAATGTGAGATGGAAAGAAAACAAGATTTTTTGCTCTGTATTTGGTTATATCAGGGTAAACACCACGAAAAGTACTTTGAGGTGCAATTAAGGATGTACCTATCATTATGTTGGTTCCGGATAGTTGTGATAAACCCGCACCGTTCCAATAAATTGCTGATGGATCATTTGCAACTGCTGTAAATGCTCCTCCGAGGGCCAGAGCTCTGGCTCCGTGCTCATTTAATTGAAATCCGCCTCCATAAATATTGGCAGATAACAACAGTGATGAAACGATTAAAAGAAGTAGTTTTGACTTCAATTTTCTCCTCCTGATGAAGTTAATGGATAATTATTTGTCTAAAATTAGCAATTTTTAGTAAATAACAAATTATTTTATTGAAAAGAGTAAAAAATTTTTTTCTATTGCTAATCCCGGTTCTGCATACATTTCTTCTATTTTTCCATCAACGGGGGCTTTAATTTCATTTTCCATTTTCATCGCTTCTAATACTAAAACTGTTTCCCCCTTGTAAACTATATCGCCAATATTTTTATTTATCTTTAAAACGAGTCCCGGCATTGGCGATTTAATTTTTGTCTGATGTGATTTATTTACTTCTGATTGCTGAATTAATTTTAAAGCTTTATCCTGTAAAGATGTTAGTACATTAACTTTAAATAATTTTTTATTGATAAAGACATCAACCGTTCCATTTGAGTTGGAGAGCAAAGAAGCTTCAAAAATTTTATTATCAACTTTTAATAAATATTTTTTCTCATTCAGTTCAGTTATAAAATATTTTTTTTTGATTCCATTAACTAAAATGAACTCGTGATCAATAATTTTTACTTCTGTTGATTTATCATCTATCGATGCGATATAGTCAATCATATAATTGGTCTCTCCAGTTATTCGAAGTAAAAGTGTTGTTTTTTTTAATCGACTCTGATTTTTTTGATTTCATTAATGTTGCAAAAATTATTGCAGGAGTCTCTGAATCTTCGCCAGTATTGTCCAACATCATACTTGAATTATCTCTAAACAGATTATCAATAAAATGAATATCATAATTACCTTTTATAAAGTCCTCATTATTTAGGATGTAATTAAGAAATGAAATATTTGAAATAACACCGGAAATCTGGTACTCATTCAAAGCGCGTTTCATTCTGTTTATTGTTTTATTCCGATCTTTATCCCAGCAAATTAATTTGGCAATCATTGGATCATAAAAAATTGAAATATCCGAACCCGCTGTAAAACCTGAATCAACTCTTACGCCTGGACCCGAGGGCTCTTTGTAATCAAGTATTTTCCCGGTTGATGGCATAAAATTGTTTGATGGATCTTCTGTGTAAATTCTGCATTCAAGTGCATATCCATTAATTTTTAGATCTTCCTGATCAAATGAAATCTTATTACCAGCGGCAACTGAAATCTGTTCTCGAACTAAATCAATTCCGGAAATCAATTCCGTTACAGGATGTTCAACCTGAATTCTGGTATTCATTTCAAGAAAATAAAATTGTTTATTCTTATCCACTAAAAATTCGATTGTGCCTGCATTAAAATAATTACAAGCTTTTGCCGCATTAATAGCTGCGGTTGTAATTTCTTTTCTTAACTCGTCATCAACAAAAAATGATGGTGATTCTTCAATAATTTTTTGATGTCTTCGCTGAATCGAACATTCTCTCTCAAACAGATGTCTGTAATTACCGTGCTTATCAGCTATTATCTGAACTTCAATATGTTTTGGGTTTTCAATAAATTTTTCAATATAAACTTCATCATTGGCAAAAGATTTTAAAGCTTCACGTTTTGTTGATTCAAATGCGGATTTAAACTCATCCTTTGCTGATACTTTTCTCATCCCTTTTCCACCACCGCCAGCGGATGCTTTTAGCAAAACCGGGAATCCTATCTTTTCGGCATATCTTATTCCCTCTTCCACAGAAGATATTGCATCCAGTGAACCCGGGACAACAGGAACATTATGTTTACTCATTAAAGTTCTTGCTGCAGTTTTACTTCCCATCATTTTTACAGATTTTGATGAAGGGCCAATAAATGTAATACCCGAATTTTCAACGGCATTTATAAAATCAGAATTTTCAGAAAAGAATCCATAACCGGGATGAATTGCATCGACATTAATTTCTTTTGCGAGTTTAATAATTTTTTCTTTATCAAGATATGATTCACTTGCGTTGGATGGTCCTATATGATATGCTTCATCAGCCATTCTTGGATGTAAGGCGGAGATATCTGCATCGGAATAAATTGCAGCTGTTTTAATGCCAAGCTCTTTGCAAGCTCTTATTATTCGCACAGCAATTTCACCACGATTAGCGATTAATATTTTCTTAAACAAATTAAATCCTATTTAAATTCTACAATAGTTATACCTTCACCGCCATATTCAATTGGGGCAAAGTTAAACAATTTTATTCTATCATCCGCTTTTAAAATATCCCAGACAGTTTTCTTCAAAGCGCCAGTTCCTTTGCCGTGTAAAATTTCAACGCGTTCCAATCCTGCCTGATGTGCTTCATCAAGAAATTTTATTATCTCAAACTCGGCTTCTTCAGGTTTTTCACCCCTTAAATCAATTCTGTAGTTTGCATTAGGTATTTTAAAAGATGAATAATCTTTTTTTGATGTCTCATCTTTTTTCTCTTTGCTGTGAAAAATTTCATCGAGCTTAACCTGCATTTTAATTGCACCGGCTAAGATTGTTGCTTTGTTTTTACTCTTATTGATATCAATAATTTTTCCAACAGTCTGGGATTTATTTATACCGACAAAATCTCCAACTACAAAATCAGAATTGTCATCAATCTTTTCAATTTCATCCGTAATAAATTCCTTATTCTCAGTTTTAATTTCCTGTATGATATTCCTTGCAGATTTTATTACATCTTTACTCGCATTTGATTCACGCAAATCTTTAATCACTTTTTCAATTTTTTTGTTTATTCCGCCAAGGTAATCTTCAGCATCTGATTTTACTTTTTTAAGTATCGCTTTCTTTTCACTTTCTAATTTATCAAGACTATTTTTATAAACATTAGATAAACCTTGCAACCGTGTATTTTCAATTTCCATTTCTTTCAGTTTTATAGAAAGTTTATGAGATTTTTCTTCAAGTTCTGATAGAAATTTTTCCACATTATGTTTATCAGTGTCTATATAGTTTGCCGCTTCATTAAGAATCTCTTCACTCAATCCGGTTCTTCTTGCAATCTCAAATGCGTAGCTTGAACCGGGAATTCCAAGTTTAAAAACATAAGTTGGAGATAAGTTAGTGTGATCAAATTGCATTGCTGCATTTTGCATCCCATCAAGATTATATGCAAATATTTTTAAGCTTCCGTGATGTGTTGAAGCAAAAACGGTTGCTCGCTTACTTAAAAGTTTTTTTAGAATTGCGGCTGCCAATGCTGATCCTTCGGTAGGATCAGTTCCGGTTCCAATCTCATCAAGTAATACTAAACTATTTTCATCTGCCTGTTCAATTATATTATTAAGATTTTTTAGATGCGAACTAAAAGTTGATAAATCATCTTCAATAGACTGCTGATCACCAATATCTAATAAAATATTTTTGAAGATATGAAAATTAGAATCAGGATTTACCGGAACGTGTAATCCGGACTGAACCATTAAATTAAGTATTCCAATCGTTTTAAGCACAACAGTTTTGCCACCGGCATTTGGTCCGGTTATCACAACCACTTTATCATTTGTAAGTTCAAAATTAAGCGGTACAGTATTTTGTCGTCCTAATTTTTTTATAAGTATCGGATGTCTCGCATCAGAAAACAATAACGGTTTGTCATCATCAATTTGTGGAAATGCACCAATAATTTCGATTGAGTGTTTTGCACGGGCAAAAACTGAATCAATATATGTTATTGCAATTAATGAAGCTTTAAGTTTTTCGCTAACCTCACCTATCAATCTTGTTACTTCTTTTAATAGTCTTTCAACTTCACGGTTTTCAGCAAATGAAAGTGAGATGATATCGTTATTTAAATCGAGTGTTTCTTCCGGCTCAATGTAAACTGTTTGTCCGGTTGATGATTCAGAATGAATAAATCCGCGAATATGTCTTTTATGTTCGGACTTAATTGGAATTACCATCCGACCATCCCGCAGCGTTAGATAATCTTCACGAACAATATCATCGTCTTTAAGATTTTTGATTATGCGATTTATAGATTTTACTAATTCATTTCGCTTAGAAATTATTTCTCTGCGTATTTCTGCAAGAGTTGAGCTTGCATTTTCCTTAACTTCACCTTGCTCGTTAACTATTTTTTCAATTTGATGTTCAAATACTTTATCTATAAATAAATTTTGGATAACATGATTAAAGTAAGAATCAGGATTGCATTCCTTTTTTATAAATTGAAATAGTAGTCTTGATATTTTTGCAAGTTTTAGAACTTCAACAATTTTAGTGCTGGAAAGGATTGCACCTTCAACTTTACTTTCAGATAAATATTTCTCGAGATCGCTTAGATAATCAATTGGAGGATTGCCAGATCTGATAATTATTTCTTTTGCTTCATTAACAAGTGTCCCTTCACGAATAATATATTCTTTATCTGAGGAAGGAATAAGAGAAGTTAAAAATAATTTTCCGCGTTCCGTTGCAGCGTAGTTTGATAAGTAATTTAAAACCTTATTGAATTCTAATTTTTCAATAACTGTTTGATCTATCATTAAATAGAATCTTTTTGGTTGATATAGTCTTTAATTATGTCCCTGGTATCCGGAGTGTAATTTTTAAATAAGTTTATCGTAGTGGGAATTACATCATAAGCATATTTATAAAACAAAGATTTGCTTTGTGTTTTCTTATCGGGAAAATCAAAAATATTCAGCAGTAGAAATATTGCGCTGATAAAAAATAAAAGTTGAATAACTCCCACAAATCCGCCAACCAACTGATTTATAAGATTGTTTACTTTATCGAATGGATGAATGACTCTTTTTAAAATTGTGGTAACTATCATAATTCCAATAAACACTAATAAACCACCAACTATCTCGGCAAGATAATATTCAATGCCAAAAACTGATTCAATAAATTTTCCTGTTGATTTACTTAGTAGAACAGCAAGAACTACAGCTATAATAAAACCTATTATTCCAATTAATTTGCGAACAAATCCATCCTTAAATCCAAGAATGAATCCAACTACAACAGCAGCCAGAATTATTATATCTATAAAATTCAATTTGCTGCCAAAAAATTTTCAACAACTGATTTTACAATCTTTCCATCGGCTTTGCCTTTTAATTCTTTCATAACTAAAGGCATCAACTTTGGAAAATCATCTTTTGTTTTAGCGCCTATTTGTAATGCTAACTTTTGAACTTCAATTTTAATTTCGTTTTCATCAAGCTGTTTGGGTAAATAATCCATCAAAATTTTAAGCTCAGCTTCTTCTGCCTCAACTAAATCGTTTCTGCCTGCATTACGGAATTGATCTATCGAATCCTTTCTTTTTTTTGCAGCGGTACTAAGCATTTTAATTTCATCTTCGGGTGTTAGTTCTTTTGAAGCTCCACTTTTTTCAAATTCTAAGATTAGTGCACGAATCGAACGCACGACTGCAAGTTTGGTTTTATCGCCAGACTTCATAGCGTCTTTCAAATCCTGGTTTATTCTTTCTTTTAGATTCATAATACCCTCAATAAATTGAAAAAGGCAGGCGAATAATATTCAGACCTGCCTTAAAATAGAAATAATAAATTTTCGACTTACACTTTAATCATTGCTGAATAATTTAATCTTAAGCAATAAGCTTTTCTAAGTGCTTGTTGAATATCAGTAACAAAGCCCATATCAATTTTCTGATCAACTCTAAGAGATACTATTATTTCCGGTAAAGATTGTCTTTTAGCGTACATTATGTTCTGTATTTCATCAAGCTTTACTAAAGAATCATTAATTTGTATTCGCTTATCCTTACCAACCCAAATATAAGATATAAGTCTTTTGTTCTCTATTTTTTCGATTGCTTTTGCTTCTGGCAATTTGAAACTAACTAAAACATCTACTTCTCTCATTGTTGTAACCGTCATAAAAAACATAAGAAGCATAAATACAATATCAGGCATAGATGTAGTTGGTATTTCTTGCTTTGTTTTAGCGCGTCTTTTTTCAAATTTCATTTTTTAATCCTTACTATTTTTTCACAGATTCTGGTTCAGCCAAAGAAATAATAATAGGAACTGCTTCTTTAACTACTGCTTGTTTATCTTTATCAAGGTCATTAAATTTTTGCCCAAATTTAGCATTAGAATATTCATCACGCACTTCAAAGTACGCAAGCTTAATTTGATCTAATGCTTGTATATAGACATTATACACAGTTTTCCTATCCGTCTTCAAAGAAACAATCATCTTTTTGTTAGCAGGAAGATCATTTTTGGAGGCGATTCTAGCTTTTAATAAATCTTTAATTTGAAAAACCGGAACTATATTCCCATCGATTAGAACATCACCATTCTCATTAACAAGCACTGCTGCCATTCTATTAGGATCAACTTTTACTTCAACTTGCTCTTCTGGTGGAATATATTCTGGCAAGGTAAGTCCTAAACCAGTATCTACATCAATAACTGTTGACACCAGAAAGAAAAGTAAAAGGAGGAATGCTAAATCTGCCTGTGAAGCAGTTGGAATTTCAGCATCTGGTATTTTTTTCTTTTTAATCATGATAAAAAACTCAAAGGTTTATTTAATTTAAAACTTATTTTTTAGCTTTAATTTCGTAAAGAGCATCAATCAATTCTATGGAGCTTTGTTCCATATCTCCAACTAATCTATCAATTCTTGAAACGAAATAGTTGTAAAATACCTGAAGAATCATTGCAACAACAAGTCCGAATAATGTTGTTAAAAGTGCAATAGCAATACCATCAGCAACGATTGCAGGTGAAATCTGAGCTGCTTCTTTAATAGAATCAAATGCTTCAATCATTCCCTGTACTGTACCGGTAAATCCAAGCATAGGTGCAAGAGTAATAAATGTAGAAATCCAAATGAGTCCTCTTTCAAGAAATCCCATTTCAATTCCACCGTACGCAGAGATAGCTTTTTCAGCAGCATCTAATCCTTCATCATATCTAAGTAAGCCGGCATAAAATACTGAAGCAACTGGTCCTCTAGTATTTTCGCAAACTTTTTTAGCAGCTTCAACGCCACCGGTATTTAAAGCTTTTTTAACATCAACAATAAATTTCTTTGTATTAGTTCTTGCTCTTGTTAATGTCCACAATCTTTCAAAACAAAAACCTAAACCAACGATTAAAGAGAAAAGGATTGGGTGCATAAAAATTCCACCTGCTACATATTTTGTAGTAAGCCAGTTCATTACCCCGCTGTTTTGCGTAGCTTGAGCAATTACATTAAATAATGATGCGATTGTTGTTATGAAGTCCATAAAAGATAACCTCCTGATATATTAAAATAATTACCTTAATAAAGTAAATGTTAAATAATTTTCTTAAAAACGTGCTTCTACAATAAGTATTTCAAAAAACAAAGTCAACAAAATAGTTTGGTGTATTTTTCTATAAAGATATTTGAAACTATTTGGAAAACCTTGTTCTAAGTTCAATGATATTACCGGAAACAAAATTATAATTTTCAAATAATGAATTTATTAATTCACCAATTTCTTCAGGTTTCATCCAGCTTTCATAGTTTGCATTCTTCATCCACTCGCGATTAGTAGGCGTATCTATTATAAATGGAGCTATTGCGTTTACAGATAAATTTATTTTATCACTCTCTAAAGCTGCAACTTTTACAAGATAATTTAATGCTGATTTAGAAGCTCCATAAGCAAATTTAAGTGCTTCCGGTTGGATTGTTGTATATGCAGATGTAAAGCAAGCCGAGCCGCCGTTAGAATTTTTAACAAGATCAGAAAATCTTTTGAGAATTAAATAATTAGATTTAAGATTCATATTAAACATCCTGTCAAAATCAACTTCTTCAGTCTCTCTTACTTCAATACCACCATAATATCCACCGATCGTAGAGAATAAAAAATAATTTGACTTAGGATTTTCTATAATGCCTGAAAAAGCTTGAATAACATTTTTTTCAATACTAAGATCTTTAACAATTATTTGTTTGATTCTTGGATCCTTTGCATCTGCATCAAATTTTGTATCAAACAAAAATATCTCATCATAATTTTTTGAGGATAAAATTTTTGTTACACCTTTACCAAGTGCGCCGTTAGCTCCGAATATTAAAATTCTTTTTTCCATAATCATTTTTTTAAAAGTCTAAATTTTGCAATAACCGGAAAATGATCGCTGTAACCACCGAGATATCTTCTGCTGCCATAAGTCGGGAATGGAGCACCTTTGAATTTTCCTGAGTGCGTTACCATAAAATCTGGTTTATAAATCTCAAATGAATTACAGAGATATTCAATATCATTCCCCACCAATAAATTTTTTGATATGATGATTTGATCAAGCATATTAAAATTATCTTTATAGAAAAAGCTACCCTCACCTTGCGAATATTTTTTATATGCTAGATTGAACAAATCAGTTTTAGTGTCTTCAGCAAAGTTTATGTGATTTAAAGAATCGCAAAGAATTGGTGCGGCTTTTAAATTTTCTGTTATAGAGATGTTTGTAGGTTCATCGTTAAAATCACCTACGATTATAATGTTACTTTTTTTATTTGATGAAAATAATTCATCTACAGTTTTTCTTAATGTTTGTGCAGCGCGGATTCTTCTCCATTCTGATTCGGTTTCTCCGCCTCTTCTTGAAGGCCAGTGATTTACGAAAACGTTAAGTGTATCTCTTTTATCAAATAAAAGTTTTACAAACAATATAAGTCTTGTTTCGCCTGCCGAGTCTAGATTAATATGCAAACCATTTACACTTAATAGGGAAAACTTATTTTTATTATAAAGTAAACCGTTATCTATTCCGCGTGCATCAGGGGATTCCAGGTATGCAATTGCAAGTGATTTATCAGATAAATATTTATTTATCATCGTATCCAGCAAAGCTTGATGTTCTACTTCGCACACTCCTAAAATATCCGGTCCATCATTATTATTCATAGAACGAATCACTCTGGATAGATTGTATAATTTTTTGTCAAGCCGTTCTTGTGTCCATTCAATGGCTGCTGAGGGTAAAAACTCTTCATCAATAGTTTTAGGATCATCAATTGTATCAAAAAGATTTTCTAGATTCCAATGAGCTATATATAAAGTATCATTTTTAACCTGGGCACACGATAAAGCAGAAATGGTTATAAATATCAGAAAAACGATTTTTATTTTATTCATCACAAACAATCAATTAGTTAAACAATTTATATTTCAATTCTTGTTACTACGCCGTGCAATTTATTATACGGAAAATCAAAATAGCCAATCCAATTTGGAGCAATCTTTTTAAGGACTACAAATATTTTTAACAATAGTTTAGTCGTCTTTATTTCTTCTGAGCCATAGAAAATTGCTTTTTCATTAAAGCCCCATTCCTTAAATAATTTCGGCAAATCAGGCACTTCCATATATCCATATTTAATTTCGGCTACATACAAACCCGGCACAATTTCTTCATATCTTTCTAACTTAACACCATAAGGTTGATCGGTGTTTTCCACTGAGACTAATATATTTTTTTCATACATTATTCCAGTTCTGAACATACAGTGCAAAATATATGGTGATACTGATTGAAGATTCCTGGTAAAAAATAATGCTTCACCTTTTATAAAATTTCCTGTTTCATAAATTTGTTTAAAACTTTCAGTAAAGATATCAAGCGAAACAGAACGTAAATATTTTCTCATTCTCGTCATACCTGTAATCCAAAGACCCATCACCATTAAAGTGATAGTTGCAATAATAATTGACCAATAGCCGCCATAAGGAATTTTATGAGTAACTGCAATCAAGTATGTTAATGTAATAAAGAGCACAACAATTGCAACCGACATCTTGCCATATTGTTTTCTGTTCTTAAGAATCGCAACAATAAATAATGAACTGATGAACATTGTTGCAGTAACAGCCAATCCGTATGCTGCTGCAAGGTTAGATGATTCTCTAAAAATTAGAATCATAAATATTACCGCAATCAATAAAAGCCAATTAACAGAAGGTATATAAATCTGTGATCTTAATTCTGTAGATGTATATTTTATTTTCATCAAAGGAAATATTCCAAGGTTAATCCCTTGAAAGATTAAAGACATTACAGCACTTATCATTGCCTGTGATGCAATGATTGTGGCAATTAATGTTAAAATTAAAAACGGTATATAAAATAAATGAGAGAAAGTACTTACTAGTTTAAATAACACCTGACCTGTATCATTATGTTCAATTATATATGCACCTTGCCCAAAATAATTAATGATTAATGCAAAGAATACGAATGACCATGCCTGGCGAATTGGTTTTGCGCCCAGATGTCCCATATCGGCATAAAGTGCCTCACCGCCTGTTGCACACAAAATAACTTCACTTAAAATAAAAAATCCTGAAATACCATTGTGAAAGAAGAATTCAATTGCGTGTAAAGGATTAAAAGCTAAAAATATTTCAGGTACGTGAATTAAATAAAAAAATCCTGATAGAAATAGACTGATAAACCATAATAACATAATCGGACCAAAAGAAGTGGCGACTTTTGAAGTACCTTTAAATTGAATTGCGAACAATAGAATAGTTATTACAATTGTTATTAATATTATATTATTTGTAGATATCGATTGCATCCCGGGAATCAATCTTAAACCTTCTACCGCGGAAAGGATACTGATTGCAGGTGTTATAACTCCATCGCCTAATAATAAAGATACACCGATGTAACCAAGAAATGAAACGAAAGCAACCTTTCGTCCTTTCTTCAAAATGGAAACTAATATTTCTTTTAAAACAATTATTCCGCCTTCACCTCTTATGCTCATACTCATAGCCAGCCAGGCATATTGTATCGTCACAAGTGCAACTAAAGTCCAGAATATAAGAGATAAGACTCCTAAAATATTTTCTCTGGTTGGAGTAGTTAAAGTAAAAATAATTGGGAGAGTATAAATTGGACTTGTACCAATATCCCCGAATACAATTCCCATTGCTTTAACTATACCTTTAAAGCTTTCGGTTTTGGAGTGTTCCATTTAATATTATTTAAAATGATCAGTAGTAAATTAAATATAACTAAATCATTAGAATTATATCAATTACTTTTAGAGACTTCTGAAAAATAGATTTCGAATTGACTGTCATTCTCGCAAAAGCGGGAATCTACTTAATAATCAAAGGATTCCTGTTTACACAGGAATGACGCATTGACTTTTTCAGAAGTCTCTTTTAATTATTTCTAAAAATTGCGGCTCAAATATAATCAGTTGCGGATTGAAAACAATTTATTGTTTAACATTAATTATCTTTTAATTCATTTAACTATTCATACTTTTACAGTTAATGATTATTTTCAAATCAATAAAAAAACAACTTAATACAATAGTAATGAATAATAAAAAATTTGTTATAGTTGATGCACTTGCATTAGCTTATAAAGCTTACTTTGCTTTTATCAACAGACCGCTAAGCAATAGCAAGGGTGAACCAACTTCAGCCGTGTATGGATTTATAACGCAACTTCTAAAAGTTTTAGAAGAACAAAAACCCGATTATCTTGCTGTTGCATTCGATTCAAAAGAAAAAACATTCAGACATGAACAATATGAAGCATATAAATCTTCCCGTCAGGCAATGCCTGATGATATGATTCCTCAAATCCAGAGGATCAAAGATATAATTGATGCACTTAATATCCCTTTTTATATCCTTCCCAGATATGAAGCTGATGATATTGTTGGAACTGCGGTTAAACGAGCAGAAAAATTAGGACTTTTATCTTTCGCTATTACTCCGGATAAAGATTACTTTCAATTAATTTCAGATAGAACAAAAATTATCAGACCCGGCAAATCAACTGATGAAGCAATTGTTTATGATAAACAAAAAGTTATTGATGAACTGGGTTTTGAACCAAAGTATATGGTTGATTATTTAGCACTGATTGGCGACGCAAGCGACGATATTCCTGGTGTTGCAGGGATAGGTCCAAAGACTGCAGTTCCTCTAATTCAAAAATATGGGACGATAGAAAATATTTATAAACACATTGATGAAATTGAAAAATCAGGAACGAAAAAGAAACTGGAAGAAGGAAAAGAAAAAGCATTCTTATCCAAAAAACTTGCAACTATTCATTGTGATGTTCCGCTCGATATAGATTTTGAAAAGACTAAGTTTACTGATCCGGATTTTGAAAAACTTAAAGAAATATTTTTTGAGCTTGAGTTTAAATCACTCTATGCAAAGCTTCAGAAATATTATCAGAATAACGTTGAGTCTGTTCCGATAAAAGAAGAACCGGTTAGTAAAGAGAGCACTACGTCTTTTGATAAAGAAAATGTTAAGTATCATCTTATCACAAATGAAAAAGATGCCAAGGATCTTCAATTAAAATTATCTAAAGTTGATTTGTTCGTGTTTGATACAGAAACAGACAGCTTAAATACATTTGAAGTTAAAATTGCCGGGGTTTCATTCTGTATAAAACCAGGTGAAGCATATTTTATAGCGATCAATCCGTTTAATGAAGATGAGGGATTATTTAATAATAAATTCTCAGATCGTTTATCCCTGGATGCATTCATTAAATTATTTAAAAATATTTTTGAGAATGACCAAATAAAAAAAGTTTGCCAAAATGGTAAATACGATATTGCAGTATTGCGCAGCATATCAATTAAAGTAATTAATTTTTATTTCGATACTATGCTTGCAAGTTATGTGCTTGATCCTGATCAGAAGCACGGAATGGATGATTTAGCTGAGAAGTATCTAAACTACAAACCTATTCCCCTTTCCGATTTAATTGGGCAGAAAAAAGATCCATCAAAAATATTTGAAGTTAATCTGAAAGATTTATCAAATTATTCTGCTGAGGATTCCGATATAACTTATCGTTTATATGAAAAGTTAGATTCGGAATTAAAAAATAACGGAATAGAAAAAGTTGCATATAATATTGAATTCCCTCTTGTGCCAGTTTTAGAATCAATGGAATTCGAAGGTGTAAGAATTGATATGGATGCGCTAAAATCTTTCAGTAAAGATTTACAGATTCTATTGGATAATTACTCCGCTGAAATTTTTAAAGTTGCAGGCACTGAGTTTAATATTAACTCACCAAAACAGCTTCAGGAAATCTTATTTACAAAACTTAATCTTGCAACGGGAAGAAAAACAAAAACAGGATTTTCTACTGATGCACGTTCGTTGGAAAACTTACGCGGCGAACACGAAATAATAGATTTAATTCTTAATTATCGCCAGGCATCAAAATTAAAATCAACTTATGCCGATGCTTTACCGAACATCATTAATAAAAAAACAGGCAGAGTTCATACAAGCTTCAATCAAACTGTTGCATCAACCGGCAGATTGTCAAGCAATGATCCCAATCTGCAAAACATTCCAATAAGAACTGAAATGGGTAAAGAGATAAGACGCGCATTTGTTCCTCGTGATAAAAATTACGTTATACTTAGTGCAGATTATAGTCAGATAGAATTACGAATTATGGCTTCTATTTGTGGTGATGAAGCACTGATAAAAGCATTTAATTCGGGAGAAGATATTCACAGAAGCACTGCTGCTTTAGTTTTTCAGGTTGATCCTAAAGATGTAACTCCGGATATGAGACGAAAAGCTAAGGAAGTAAATTTCGGAATTCTTTATGGCATCGGTGCATTTGGATTGAAAACAAGATTGGGTGTTACACAAACTCACGCTAAAGAAATTATTGATACATATTTTAAAACATTTAGACGCGTTAGAGAGTTTATGGATAATTCCATTGAGTTAGCGCAGACTAATGGCTACGCCGAAACCTTGATGAAACGCAGAAGATATCTTAAAAATATAAATAGCAAGAACAGAGTTGTAAGACAGTTTGAAGAACGTGTTGCGATAAATATGCCTATTCAAGGCACTGCTGCTGATATGATTAAACTTGCTATGATTAATATTTACAACGAATTAAATAAAAGAAATACAAAAACTAAAATGGTTTTGCAGGTGCATGATGAATTGGTTTTTGATGCACACAAAAGTGAAGTGGAAAACTTAAAACCTATAATTAAAAATTTAATGGAATCCGCATTACCATTAAAAGTGCCCGTTGTTGTTGATATCGGTGTTGGGGATAATTGGCTGGATGCACATTAGAGTTTAAGTTCAAGTTCACGATCAGGTTTGAGTTAAAACAAATTAAATTTAAATGAAAATAAATCCGTTAGAAATTAAAAAAATCCTTTTAATTAAACCGCGTGGAATTGGTGATATTGTCTTATCAACTATTGTGCTTGATAATCTTAAACATCATTTCCCTTTTGCAAAGATAGATTATCTAACCGAATATTTTGCAAAGCCCGCATTAAAGAACAATCCACTTGTTAATGAAATATTAACAATGCACAAATCTGATTTATCCCTAAAAGTTGCCTGGCAATTACGAAAAAGGAAATATGATTTAATTATTGATCTGTGGTCAAATCCGAGAAGTGCACAAATAACTTTTTTTTCAGGTGCAAAGCTAAGGGTTGGTTATGCTTATCGCGGCAGAAAATATGCTTACAATATTTTAGGAACTTCAAGCAAAGGCGAAGTTCATTCCGCTGAACATAATTTAGAACTTCTGAAACCGCTTGGTGTTGATATCATTTCTAAAAATATTCATTATTATTTGGGAGATGTTGAAAAATTATTTGCTAATGAATATTTCAGTGAAAACAATCTTTTAAATAAAACTGTATTCGGAATTATTCCTGCCGGCGGCTGGGATTCCAAACGATGTGATAAACATAAATGGGTGGAAATCTGCAAAGCATCAATTGAAAATTTTAATTGTAAAATTTTAGTACTTTGGGGACCGGGCGATGAAGGTGATGCTGAGTTTATTAAACAAAATTTAGGTAATGACTGTTTGTTAGCTCCAAAATCAAGCTTAACACAAATGTCTGCATTAATTTCAAATTGCGATCTCATCATTGCTAATGATTCCGGGCCTATGCATATTGCGGCAGCTTTAAAAGTTCCCACACTTGGAATTTTTGGTCCAACAAATCCAAAAGCACACGGACCTTACTCATCAAATTCTGATTATGTTATAAAAGATGATTTGTTTTGTATTATTTGCAATAAACTCGTTTGCCCTTATCAACACGAATGTATGACGCAATTAGATGTATCTGTTGTGATAAATAAAATCAAGGCATTGCTTAATGAAAAGGATTGAGCTGTATCTAAAAAATTTCCTCCTAAAATTATTGGTTTTGTTTAATCCGGTTGAAAAGCAATTACAGAATCCGGTATTCAGTTCAAATTCAAATATTCTTTTTATCAGGTTAAATCGGATTGGAGATGCACTAGTCACTACTCCCCTGCTCTTCGAAATTAAAAAAGCAATTGGCTGCCATATTTTTGTTTTAGCAGATAAAAAGAATCATTTCGTTTTCAGAAATAATCCTTCAATTGATGAAGTAATAATTTATAGCAAAGGATTAAAGGGATTTTTTTCTATTAATCAGATAATTAAGGATCGAGCTATTGATGCAGTTGTAGATTTGCATGATGATGTTTCAACAACGGTAAGCTATCTTATTGCCTTGGCAAAAACAAAATATAAACTCGGATTAAAAAAATCTAATTATACTATTTACACGAATGTAACGGAAAGATTAGATTCAAAATCAAATCACGTAATTGATAGGATTTTAAAGTTATCAGAGTTGTTTAATCTTAAGATTGATTATAATTCTGTTTCGGTTAGATTTTATCCAACCGATGTGGAAAATAAAATTGCAACGGAGCAGATTAAGCAAATGAATGCAGATAATAAGTTTTTAGTGGGTGTAAATATTTCTGCAGGCAGTGAAGCAAGATTCTGGGGAGTAGAAAATTATCAAAAGCTTTTACAAACACTTTCAAAATTTAATGTAAGAGTAATCCTTTTCTGTCCACCTAAAGATTTGCATTATGCATTAGAGATCACATCGGAAGAGAACATTTATCCTGTAACAGAAAGTTTTGGTATTTTTGCAGCAGCTATTTTAAACTTAAATATTCTGATAACACCGGATACATCAATTGTTCATATAGCATCTATAAAAAAAATCCCTGTGTTTGGTTTGTATGTAAAATATAATACAACTGATATGGTCTGGAGTCCATATCAAACAGATTTTGAATATGTTGAAACAACAGAGCCAACACTTAAAAATATTTCATTCACAGAAGTTGAAAAAAAATTAAATCCCTTTTTGGAGAAATATATTCATGCCAAAAGAAGTTCCTGATTGTAAAAGATTTACCGGTTATAAACCTTGTTTCCCGGATCATAATTGCTGGGAAGATGGATGCAAGGATAAGATTGCAATTGGTAAAAAAATCCTGATTATAAATCTTGATGCAATGGGTGATGTTTTGATGACTACCGCACAACTGCCGGCAATCAAAAGAAAATATCCGGAGTCCACAATTTATTGGATTACATTAAAAATTGCGGCTCCTCTGCTTTATCAAAATCAATATATAGATCAGGTGTTCATTTATGATTTTGAATCTATTTCAATCTTAAATCAAATTGAATTTGATATAGTTATGAATGTAGATAAATCTCAGAGATCCTGTGCATTATTAAATTCTGTAAAAGCAGAAAAGAAGCTCGGTTTTGGGTTGGATAAGAACGGGAAAATTATTCCCGTTAATGAAGGTGCGTATTACAATTATAATCTTGGTATGGATGATAATCTTAAGTTTAAAGTCAATCAGCGAACCGGACAGGATTACTTAGCAGAAACATTTGAACTTGAATATCAAAGAGATGAATACACATTTAATTTTACTGATGAGGAATTAAGGTTTATAGAAAATTATAAAAAGGAAAAAAAACTCTCCGATTCAAATAAGATAATTGGATTTAACACAGGTTGTTCAAATCTATATCCAAACAAAAAAATGTCCGTCGGGCAGCATATTTATCTGATAAATAAATTGCTTCAAAAAAGAAAATATAAAATCATGCTCCTTGGTGGACCTGAAGATACAGAGCGTAATAAAGAGATAGCAAATTATTTTAAAGGAAGAATCATCAATACGCCAACTACTGAAGGAGTTAGAAGAGGAGCTTGTTATGAAGCTATTCCACAAGTTGTAATTACAGGCGATTCCTTTGGAATGCATTTAGCGATTGCATTAAAAAAATACGTTATTGCCTGGTTTGGTGTAAGCTGCTGGACAGAAATTGATTTATATGATCGTGGAGTAAAAATTTATCAACCGGATTTATTCTGTTCACCTTGCTGGAAAAAAGAATGCCCATATGATATTGAATGTGTAAAAAATCTTGATCTTTATAAAATGATTATTGAGGTTGAAAAATTTTATGAAAATTTTGATAAGGTAATTGTAACCAAACGTGAAAATCCTTTTGATAAAGCAAGGACAATTAAACAACCACTTGTTCTTGATGGCGCAATGGGCAGCCAGTTACAGGAACAAAAGGCAACATCAAAAAAGAGAATCTGGAGTGCTAGCGCTAATGAGGAATTTTCACAAAAAGTAATTGCACTTCATCGTGATTACATAAGAGCTGGCGCTGATATTATTACTACAAATACTTTTAGAACTAATCCTTATACTCTTTTAACTTCAGGAGTTACAGATCTTACCGAAAAAGTTGCCAAGGCAGTGGAGCTTGCTAAAATTGCTCGTGGTAAATCACCGGTTTTAATTGCTGGATCAAATCCACCTGCAGAAGATTGTTATCAGGTTGAAAGAACAATTTCACAAAAAGATTTGGAATGGAATCACCGCTTGCATATTGATGCTTTAATGGAAAACGGATGTGATTTTATAATGAATGAAACTCAAAGTCATTTTGATGAGATTAAATTTATTGCAAAGTACTGTGGACAAAATAATATTCCTTTTGTAATGAATTTCTTTTTTATGGATAAACCCAAATTACTATCCGGTGAAAACTTAACCGATGCCATTGATTTTGTTTTGAACTATCACCCACTTGCAATTGGATTTAATTGCATTACTTTTGAAGCTTTATCAAAAGCAGTAGAAAGATTGAAACCCGATATGAACTGGGGATTTTATTTAAATTGCGGGAGCGGAAATTATACTGATACTGAAATAAATTGTGCTATCCAACCTAATGATTATGCTAAGCAAGTGAAACCATATTTAAAATTAAATCCTTCATTTATTGGTGCTTGCTGCGGCTCATCACCCGAACATATTAAAAAAGTAAGAGCTTTAGTTGATGGGAAATATTATCCTGAAATCTAAAGCCAAAATAAATATTGGACTTAATATAACTTCCAAAAGAAGTGATGGCTTTCATAATCTTGAAACAATATTTTATCCGATTAATCTATTTGATGAACTTACATTTAACAAAGCAAGTAAATTTTCATTTCATAGTAATGACAATAATCTTAATAAAGAAAAAACAAATCTTATTATCAAAGCAAAAGAAGAGTTAGAAAATTATTTTCGGATGGAATTGCCGGTTGAGATTTATCTAAAGAAAAATATTCCTATCGGTGCTGGATTAGGCGGCGGTAGTTCAAATGCAGCAACGACACTGCTGGCATTAATTAAACTTTTTAATCTTAAAATTGAGACTAATGATTTAAATAAAATTGCATTAAATCTTGGCTCTGACGTCCCCTATTTTCTTAATCCTGTAACAGCTTTTGCCGAATCCCGCGGTGAAATTTTAACTCCTATAAATATAAAAATCAAAGAAACATTATTAGTTGTTAATCCCGGAATTCATATTTCAACAAAATGGGCATTTGGATTTATCAAGCCAAAGGTGCCGCAAGTAAGTTTAAAGTCTATTTTTGATAAATCGGAAATTGATATTAATGATTTGAAAAAGATTGCAACAAATGATTTTGAAGAAATTGTGTTTAATGATTATAGTCAGATAAAAGAGATTAAAGAAAAAATGCTTCAGTTTGGAGCAAGTTTTTCTATGATGACAGGCACCGGTTCAACCGTGTGGGGATTTTTTGAAGATGAAGAAGCGGCTTATCAAACAGAATTATATTTTAAATGCAAAAATTATTTTACATTTATTCAGATTCCTATTTAACCGCAGATTCAGCAAACTCTACGCTGCCTTTGGAGGCATTCAGATTAACCTTTATCCCAAATGGAATCGTTACCAAATCTTTAATATGTCCGTGTGGAAAAGTATAGATTGAAGGAACCTTAAGTGAACCAATATAATCCTGAATAACTTCTCCTAAAGTCAGAGTTTTTTTCTCCGGATCATGTTCGTTGCAATCCACAAACCTGCCAAGAATAATTCCTTTAACTTTTTTAAAGGCACCAGATAATCTTAATTGATTTAACATTCTATCAACGCGATATGGTAACTCGCCAATATCTTCAATCATCAAAATTTTTCCAGTAAGATTTGGAAAATATTCGGTACCGAGTAAAGCGGTAAAAACAGCTAAGTTTCCGCCAACGATTCTGCCGGAAGCATTTCCCTTTTGAAGAAAAGGCATTTTATCAGTTTCGGAATATTTTATTTTGCCTAATTTTTTATTTGATGTGATTGTTGCCCAAAAATTTTCTGTAGTATAAGGACTTATTTCATCAAAAAAATCAACTGCAACCATAGGTCCGGCAAAAGTTATCAAACCCGCTTTTTGAAAGAATGCCATTTGCAAAGCAGTTATCTCACTATAACCAACAAAAATTTTAGGATTATTTTTTATTAAACGATAATCAATTTTATCAAGTAATCTAAAAGCGCCATAACCGCCTCTTACATTAAAAATGGCTTTAACATTTTTATCTTTAAACATTGAATGTAAATCCATCAACCTTTCTTCATCTTTTCCGGCAAGATAACCATGATTTTTACCAACGTGATCACCCACCTTAACCCTATAGCCAAGAGATTCTAAATATTTTACTCCTTTTTCTACCCTGGAAAATTCATCGGGAGCAGATGCAGGTGAAATAATTCCAATAACATCTTTCTTATTCAGCTTTTTTGGTTTCAATAATGCCATAGTTACCTTTCTTTTGATGAATTTCTTAATAGAAATTTAACAAAACATCGATGCCTAAACAAATTTGTTGAAAATTGCAGTAATAGCGCAATTTTGTAAAATTTTATTGATTATGACTACAATCACTTCAAAACAAGTGCATTTATTTGATTTTTTTAGGAAATTATAATGCATTAAATTTAAAATAATAATAAGCAATAATTTAATTTTCTTTATTTTTTTTAGGAAAACATTCTTTAATAATAAAATTGAAAATATGAGAAAACCAAAAGTTTTATTCATAGGTGGTTCGCTGAACCAAACTACAATAATGCACAAAATATCTAAGGAGCTACCGGAATGTGATGCATATTTTACCCCATATTTTGCAAGTGGTCCTTTATGGGTAATGACAAAACTTAAAATGCTTGAGTTCACGATTATGGGTGGCACCTTTAAACAAAAAACACTTGAGTATATAAGAGATAATAACCTTAAGTTGGATTATGAAGGTAAGAATGATGACTATGATTTAGTTTTTACTTCTCAAGATTTGATTGTACCCAGAAACATTAAAAAATTTAAAACGATTCTGGTTCAGGAAGGGATGACTGACCCACCTGATTGGAGATATCACGTAACAAGATTTCTTGGATTGGGGCGATGGTGTGCAAGTACTTCAATGACAGGACTGTCACATCAATATGAATATTTTTGTGTTGCTTCAGAGGGCTTTCGCGATCAGTTTATTGAAAGAGGAGTTAATCCAAATAAAATTCGTGTCACAGGTATTCCAAACTTTGATGACTTTGAAAAATTAAGAGATTTAAAATTTGAACATAAAAACTTTGTTCTTGTTGCAACATCTGATATCAGAGAAACAACAAAGTACGAAAATCGAAAAAAGTTTATAAGAAAAGCACAGAAAATTGCTAACGGAAGAAAATTAATTTTCAAACTCCATCCCAATGAAATTGTAAAGAAAAGAACCGCTGAGATTAAAAAATACGCTCCAGAAGCTTTAGTCTATCACGGTGTAAGTATTGACCCTATGATTGCAAATTGTGATGTATTAATTACAAGATTTTCCAGCACAATTTTTCCGGCGTTAGCATTAGGCAAAGAAGTTTATTGTGATATTGATATACAGGATATAAAGCGATTAACTCCAATTCAAAATGGCGGAACATCTGCAAAAGCTATCGCAGAGGTTGCCAGAGAATTACTCGCCTCTACCGAGCCAGTTATGCGTGCAAAAGAAAAAGATAAATATTTTGAGGATTTGAAATTTGAAATTAAGTTACTGTTTAAACAGAAACTTGTAAGAGCCAAATAGATTTTTGAACTTATTTGAATAATAAATTAAAAATAGTTACCGTCATTCAGGCAAGAACCGGCTCAAGCAGATCACCAAATAAAATTTTGCTTCCTTTAGCTAATAAACCTTTACTATATCGAATGTTTGAGCGTGTTGCCGCATCAAAAATGTGCGGCACAATCGTAATTGCCACTACAACTGATAAAAGTGATGATGTTGTTGAAAATCTATGTAATAAGTTTAATATGATTTGTTTTCGCGGACATCCAACTGATTTACTGGATAGACATTATCAGGCAGCTAAATTATTTAGCGCAGATGCAGTAGTTAAAATTCCATCTGATTGTCCGTTAATTGACAAAAGTGTTATTGACAAAGTTTTAAATTATTATATGGAAAATTTAAATTACTTTGATTATGTAAGTAACCTGCATCCTCCAACTTATCCCGATGGAAATGATGTTGAGATTATGAGTTTTAAAGCTTTAAGTGATGCCTGGGAAAATGCAAATCGTGAACTTGAACGTGAACATACAACTCCTTATTTCTGGGAAAATCCTGATAAGTTTAGAATTGGTAATGTTATTTGGGAAACCGGATTAGATTATTCAATGTCTCATCGCTTTACTATAGATTATGAAAAAGATTACAATTTTATAAAGCAAGTTTATGATGAACTTTATTCTGTTAACCCTATTTTTACACTTAATGATATTTTGGATTTATTAGATCGGAAACCTGAAATTAAAAAAATAAATGAAGAATATTGCGGAGTAAATTGGTACAGAAATCATCTTGATGAATTGAAAACAATTACTCCGGATCAAACAAAAATTATTTAAGAAACCAAATTCGTAGAACAGACTTTAGTCTGTTAACTCACTCAAAATAAATAGGATATAAACGAAGAACAGACTAATCCGCCGCGGCGGACTGTTTTACGAAATACAAACTATAATTATAAATAGAGAAATATTATGCCAAACAAAGTTGAATTTAACAAAGACTATCCAACCATTACAAAATCTGATGAGTATTATAAAATAGCATTAGAACTTATTCCTGCTCAAACACAAACACTGGCAAAAGGAACTGGACAAAATATAAAAGGCGTAGCACCAAAATATCTTCAAAGAGGCAAAGGTTCTCACGTTTGGGATGTTGACGGTAATGAATATATTGATTATACAATGGGCGTTGGTCCGCTATCACTTGGTTATGCTTATGATAAAGTTGACGACGCTATTAAAGAACAACTAAAAGATGGAATTACGTTTTCTTTAACTCATCCGCTTGAAGTTGAAGTCGCTGAGCTAATTCATAAAGTTGTCCCAAACGCTGAATCAATACGTTACAGCCGCGGAGGTGCAGATGTTGTCTCTGGTGCGGTAAGATTATCAAGAGCATTTACAGGTCGGAAAAAAGTTCTATGTTGTGGCTATCACGGCTGGCACGATTGGTATATAGCAGTTACTGATCGTAATAAAGGAATTCCACAAGAGATACAGGATTTATCATTTACTTTCAATTATAATGATATTCAATCAGTTATTGATTCAATTGATGACGACACAGCTTGTGTTGTTCTTGAACCATTTGTTTTTGAAGAACCTAAAGATAATTTTTTACAAAAACTCCGCGATGTTTGTACAAAAAACGGAACTCTTTTGGTCTTCGATGAAATGTGGACAGGTTTTAGAATAGCAATTGGAGGTGCACAGGAATATTTTGGAGTAAAAGCAGATTTAGCTTGTTTCTCAAAAGCTGTTGCTAATGGCATGCCTCTTTCAATTTTAACCGGAAGAAAAGATGTAATGTCTTTACTTGATAAAGATGTATTTTTCTTTAATACTTTTGGTGGAGAAGCTTTATCTCTTGCTGCAGCTAAAGCTACTATCAATGAAATGATTGAAAAAAATGTTCAAGCTTACTTAGCAAAACAAGGTAATAAATTAAAAACCGGCTACAATCAAATTGCTGAAAAACTTGGAATGAATTACACTAAATGTTCAGGTTATGATTGCAGGACAATCATTACTTTTGATGCGGAAAAATCTGGTTGTAATCCACTTGAGATGAAATCATTAGTTCAACAGGAAATGATAAAGAGAGGAATCCTTTGGGGTGGATTTCACAATATGTCTTTCTCACATACTGATGAGGATATTTATTACACATTAAAAGCTTATGAAGATGTTCTTCCGATTCTTAAAAAAGCAGTAGATGAAAAAAATGTAAAATCATATTTGCGCGGTGAACCAGTTGAACCTGTTTTTAGAAAAGTTGGTAATTTTAATATGAAGCCAAAGAGAAAATAATTGTAATCGTTAGGCTGAGCGAAGTCGAAGACTGACATTTTCATTTTTATACTTTCACACTTCAACCACGCTCAGTGTGACCAATTGATTGAATATTTATGAACTCATTAGAACTATTCTCACTAAAAAACAAAGTTGCAATCGTAACCGGTGCACTTGGATTAATAGGTAAAAATCATTGCAGTGCTCTCGCTGATGCAGGTGCAAATATTGTAGTCTGTGATCTTGATGAAGAGCAGTGTAAAAAATTTGCTTCTACTCTTCCAACAAAATCAATTGGAGTTAGAGTTGATATTACAAATAAAACCTCTGTAGAAAATTTACGAGACAAAACTTTAAATGAATTTGGAAGAATCGATATACTTGTAAACAATGCCGCAATAAATGATATGTTCGAAAATCCACAAGCGGCAGCAAAGCAATCTATGTTTGAAAACTATCCGCTTGAAATGTGGCAAAAATCTTTGGATGTAAATGTAACGGGTACTTTTCTTTGCTCTCAGGTTATCGGATCTGAAATGGCTAAAGTTGGGAAAGGCAGCATTATTAATGTTGCATCAACTTATGGTTTGGTCGGACCAGATCAATCAATTTATAAAAAACCGGATGACACTCAGAATTTTTATAAATCCCCTGCTTATCCTGCAACAAAAGGTGCAATCGTAAATTTTACAAGATTTCTCTCTGCTTATTGGGGCAACAAAGGTGTTCGCGTAAATACATTAACTCCAGGTGGAGTTGAAAATAATCAGGATGAATATTTCGTAAAAAACTATTCCGCAAAAACACAATTAGGCAGAATGGCGCATCCAACAGATTACAAAGGTGCAATAATATTTTTAGCAAGTGATGCTTCATCTTATATGACAGGAGCAAATTTAATTGTTGATGGAGGTTGGACTGCATGGTAATTGATAAAAAATTGAAAGAAAAAAATCTTCATTTAAAAGAAAAAGCTGAAAAAATAAAAGTTATTCTTACTGATGTTGATGGTGTTTTAACCGATACCGGAATTTATTATGGACCTGAAGGCGAGGCGCTTAAAAGATATTCCGTCCGCGATGGAATGGGCGTTGAGAGATTAAGAAAGTATGCAGGTATTGAAACAATAATTATTACCGGAGAAAATTCTGCAGCAGTTAAGTCAAGAGCAGAAAAATTAAAGATGACAGAATATTATCTTGGCGTTAAGAAAAAAGAAGAGGTTCTTGAAATCATTAAAAAGAAAAATGGATTTAATACAGAAGAAATCGCATACATTGGCGATGATTCGAATGATTATGAAATAATGCAGCTTTGCGGATTTACTGCAACGCCTGCAGATGGAATGAATTTTATAAAAGATATTGCAAATTATGTTTGTGAAACTAAAGCCGGTTTTGGTGCTTTTAGAGAATTTGCAGAATTAATTTTAGCATTTAAAAACAACTCTTAAATATTTTGAAATAACTATATGAATAAAAGAGAAATTAAAATTGGTAACCGCTTTATTGGAGATGGCCATCCTGTTTTTGTAATTGGTGAGATTGGAATCAATCATAATGGTGATGTTGAAATTGCAAAAAAAATAATTGCTGGTGCTAAGCACGCCGGATGTGATGCCGTTAAATTTCAAAAGCGCACTCCGGAGATTTGTACACCGAAAGATCAATGGAATATTGAACGGGATACTCCCTGGGGAAGAATGACTTATATTGATTACAGACACAAAGTTGAATTTGGTGAATATGAATACTCACAGATTGATAAATATTGTAAAGAGATTGGAATGACATGGTTTGCTTCCTGTTGGGATGAACCTTCAGTTGATTTTATAGAACAGTTTAATCCTCCTTTATATAAAACTGCCTCTGCCTCTTTAACTGATTTTATGCTTTTAGAAAAACATAAGAATTTAAATAAGCCGATTATGATGTCGACCGGAATGTCAACCGTTGAGCAAATTGATAAAGCAGTTTCGTTTATGGATAAAAATAATTTGATGATCGCTCACGCAACTTCTGCTTATCCTTGTAAGAATGAAGAACTAAACCTTAAAATGATTGAGACCTTAAGAAATAAATATGCAGAAATTCCTATTGGTTACAGTGGACACGAAGTCGGTCTTGCACCAACCTGGGCTGCAGTAGCACTTGGAGCTTGTTTTGTAGAGAGACACATAACTTTAGATCGCGCAATGTGGGGCACTGACCAGGCGGCTTCTGTTGAAGTTGGCGGAATGGAAAGATTAGTTTCAAGCATTCGAGATATTGAAGCAGCTCTTGGCGATGGTATCAAAAAAGTTTATGATAGTGAACTTGGACAGATTAAAAAATTACGAAGAGTTAAATAATCCTTTAACGCTATTGCCAATGAGCTTGCCTGTCACAGACAGGTCTTCCAACGAAGCAATATGATAACTGTTGTTACGAACATTAATAAAAACCTTCGAGGTTTTCTGAGATAAATAAGAATTTTTCTATTAGCTTAGCTAAAGTTTTAGCCAAACCTCGAAGGTTTCATAGATTTGCGACTTCAATTACCTAAAAGGATTTTTTTCGCGATGACAACAAAATAAATTATGGAAGCAACAATTTTCTCAGAAATATTTAATTCAATTTACAATTACTTAAGTGGATTATCATCTGTAGAAGTAATTTCAACTTCGTTAATTATTCTTGCCGCAATAGTATTTGTAATACTGGAAAGAATATTTCCTTATACAAAAGGTCAGAAAATTTTTAGAGAAGGATTCTTTGATGATTTTGCGATGTACACAATTGCCCAGAATTATATTTTAAGTATTTTAATTTTTAGTGTAATAATAAATTTTATTGATAACTCAACCGGCTTATCCAGATATCGCCTTTTTGCAAACGTTCCGATCTGGGCACAATTAATTTTCTTTGTAGTAACTCACGATCTATACATTTACTGGATGCATCGCTGGATGCACAAGAATAAATGGTTGTGGAGAATACATGAAGCCCATCACTCACCTAAAAAAGTTGACTGGCTTTCCGGATCAAGATCTCATCCACTTGAAATATTATTAAATCAAACGATTGAATTTGCACCTATAATATTACTTGGTTCCCCCGCAGAAGTTATTGCATATAAGGGATTGATAAGCGCAATTTGGGGAATGTATATACATAGCAATATAGAAATTAAATCAGGTTGGTTACAAAAAATTATTAACGGACCTGAAATGCATCGCTGGCATCATTCAACCGGAAAAGGAAGAAACAGAAACTTTGCTACAAAATTTGCATTTTGGGATTGGATGTTTGGAACAGCATTTTTACCCGATACAAAACCGGATGAATACGGTTTAAAAACCTACTTCCCTGCACATTATTTCTCACAAACTCTTTTTGCATTCAGAAGATTTAAGCGATTAAAAAAAGAAGAAATTTAGTTTTATTTTTTTTAATAACGTTCAGTGGCATAAGATCGATAAATCAATTCATATTCCTGTAGCCATTCGTTATCAGTGTTTGGATTTTCATTAGATTGAAAAATTAAATCTTCTTTTTTGTTTGCATCTTTTACCGGATTTTCTTTCTGTGGTATCAGGTTGCTTAAGTAAGTAAAAAACAAATTACTTTTTCCCATAATCAATCCTTTTTTTTAGAGAAAGATAACGCTTATATCTTACCTGCATATTAAGAGAATATTATTTTAGTGTTAAGAAATGATTAAGAATGATCTTTTATTCTGCACAGAATTATTAACTCAAATAACAGACTGAAGTCTGTTTTACGTTACAGTTGATTTTCCCACAAAGGGATGTAGCCGGATTTACGCACAACACTTTGTCCTGCAGGTGAAAGCACCCAATCAATAAAATCCTTTATCAGCCCTTTTGGATTCTTAGTAGTATAAAAGTGAAGATATCTTGAGATAGGATAAGTATCATTATGAATATTTTTTTCCAGTGGTTCTACTCCATTTATGGCTGCATTAAAAACATTTAACGAGTAGCCCATCCCTCCATAACCGATTGCATTTGTATGCTCAGAAACAAATTTTGCAATTTCTTTTGTCGTTGGCTCAATCAAACAATTTGGAGAATATTCTTCATCTTCCAAAACGTGTTCTTTGAAGTACAAATATGTACCGGAGTTTGGATTTCTTATTACAGGAATTATAACAGTATCCTTTCCACCTAACACTTTCCAATTATTTATTTTTCCGGTAAAAATATCTTTAAGCTGACTCATTGATAAATTTTTCACATTATTTCCCGGATGTAAATAGATACTTAAGCCATCTTTTGCAATCAGATAAACCATTCCAAGTGAATTGTAATAATCCGCTAATGCTTTTGCTTCATCAGGTTTTAAATTGCGCGATGCTGTACAAATATCAGTTTCACCTTTAATTAGCGCTCTAATTCCTGATGCTGTTCCGCCACCAATAACATTGATAGAAATTCCGGGATGTTCTTTCATATATTCTGCGGCAAGATTGGATGTTAAGTCAAACATTGTATCAGAACCGGAAATTGTGAACGAGTTAGTTTCAGTTATATTTGCTGAACAAGCGTTCAAAATAATAACACTAAATGTTATAAATAATTTAAAAATTATTTTCATCTCTTCTCGGCTATTGATCTTAATCTTGCGTTTATAAAATTCACTCCTTCGTTCCATTGAGGCGTATCAATGCTGTTTGCCAGATTGAAACAGAAATCAAAAATTATTTTTGCATGTCTGGCGGCTGCATCAAAATCTATATTCTGATTCAAATCATCAAATGGAGTATGATATTTTTCTAAATAATAAGTAATAAAAGCGTTCAATACTTCCTCTTCAGATTTAGATTTATTTTTGGTTCCTTCATAGATTAAAATTGAGGGAATACCCGCCATAGCAAAAGCAAATTGATCTGAACTATTAAACTCTCCAACTATTCTAAATTCATCCGGAATATTCTGAACAATTAGATTAAATTTATCAGCAGTTTGCTTTAAATATTTATCAAGCGAAGAATATTCTTCACCGATACCAACCACACTTTCAAAGTCTTTGAACATCGCAATGCCATCTATATTTACATTTGCAATGGTTTTGTAAAGCGGAATAACAGGATTATCTGTATAATAAGTTGAGCCAAGCAGACCTTTTTCCTCTCCTGTGGTTGCAATAAACACAATTGATCTTTTAGGTTTTTTATCCAATTTAGAAAAAGAATTTGCCAGTTCTAAAAGAACGGAAACACCAATAGCATTATCCAATGCACCATTATAAACCGAATCACCTTCTATCGACAATCCAATTCCAAGATGATCGTAATGAGCAGAAATAATTAAATAAGTGTCTTTTAATTTTTCATCACTGCCAGGAATAATTCCGATAATATTTTGGGAAATGAAATCTCGTTCTTTAAACGCTCCTTTAAATTTTATTTTAGTTTTAAGCGGAAAAGATTTAATTCTATTATCACCGTACATACTGATTACATCATCGTATGAATATTTTGAATCAGTAAAAAGTTTTGCAGCAGATAAGGGGTTCATAATTAAATTTAAATTACCGGTAACAGAATATGCAAGTGTAACATCTTCACTAAAAAATTCTTTTTGGACAGAATTCCAATCATCATATTTACTTAAAGGAATAAGAATCGTTCCTGCTGCGCCTCTTGAAAGCGCAATTCTCCTTTTAGTCTCTTGATTGCTGTAGATTGTGGGTAAATTACCGTTAAAATAATCGTCATCTTTCGATTGTGGTTCTCCTTCAAAATAAACAACAATTTTGTTCTCAACATCAACGGATTGATAATCATTATAATCATATTCCGGTGCTACAATTCCATATCCAACAAAAACAAGCGGTAAAGGCACTGGAATGTAAGTTTGCTGACCTGATCTGTAAAGAAAATAATCATCTCCAAAAATCAGATTAATTGTAGTATCATCCTGCACTAAAGTTAATTCTGAAGATATTAAAGAAATACTTCCGTGCATTGGAATATTTTGATAAAAGGAATTAAGCTTAAAACTTTTTTCAAGTCCGAAATCAGAAAATTGTTCAGCTATATATTTTGCAGCAAGATTTCCGCCATTAGTTCCTACTCCCCTTCCCTCCAATGAATCACTGGCAAGAATAGTTAAATGCTTTTTAATATTTATTGGTAAAATAGAATCAAAGGCATTATAAAATGATAATTTAGTTTGCGGAAAAAGATTGATTCCGAAGAAATAAAAAAGTAGAAAATATTTCGAGAATTTTTTAATCATACCAAAATTTAAGAAATAATATAATAGAATTTAGGAACATTATTTTTCAATCAAACTCGTATCAGTTTTAATTCCATAAAAAAAGGACGCTACACTTGATGCAGCGTCCCTTGTCGAAGGAGAGAGGAGAGAGAACAAGTTTATTTTAGTAAAGTCATCTTCTTTGAAATTTTAGTAGATCCAGCTTCAAGAGTATAGATATATAATCCACTTGTTAACTTTGATGCATCAAAATTTACTTCATAAGTTCCGTTTGATCTAAAATCATTTACCAAAGTTTCTACAACCTGACCTAAAATGTTTGTAACAACTAATTTTACTTGAGAAGGTTCTGCAACCGAGTACACAATCTTTGTGCTTGGATTGAATGGGTTCGGATAATTCTGACTTAGGTTAAAATTGACCGGTAAAGAAGAGACCTGAGATTCTTCAACTGAAGTTACATAGTTTGTAGTTTCCGGTGTGTAATTTGTCCAGCCGGCATCCCATCGCGCAGCATTCGGATCAAATGCACCGACATAAGTTGTAGGAGTAAAAAATCCGCCGCTTAATCTTGCATTTGTAAAATCTGCGCCACTTACTGCCGGTGAACTACTGCCTGGTACCGGATTTGGGTTCGTTAAATTAAATGGATCAATTAACCCAACTTCTGTACTTGTTGCAAAAGTTCGGTTTGAAAATGATGCAGTATTGTACCATGCAGCAACATCAAAACCAGCAACATCAGTAGTTAATAGCTTGCCTGTTTGGGAACCGGCAATTATACAATTTCTTATTTGAAGATCTCCATTAACAGCACCATCTGCAGAAGCTTGTGATTGAATGAAAAGTCCTACAGGATATCCAAATCCAACTGAATTATACACAGAAAGCAAACTGGATCTTCTTATGTGCATTAATCTTTTAAAGTTTGGATTAAATGCAGTAAAATCAGGTGTTACTAAAGGACCGACAAATGTAACATTTGAAAAAATACATCGAGTTCTTGGATTATTAGTAGTACCGCTTCCATCATTATCACTTTCAAATCCATTGCTGCCGCTAATATCAGCAATGTTAGGATCTCTTAATCCAAATAAAAATTGTAATTTTCCACTGAATCCGAAATCAGTATCAAACTCATCATCTATACCTTTGAATGCAATTAAATATTTACAGTTAACGGTTCCACCAAACCACTCAAATGAATCATCTCCGGAATAGCTAACCTGGATATGTTCTATTGTGGTTCCTCTACCTACACCGCCAAAAGTTAAACCGTTAATTTCATTATCCGGCAAGAATGCAATTCCCGGAAACTCAATTCTAACATAACGCATAACGCCGCTGTTATCATCATCATTTGGTGTTGCACCACCGCCGTAAATAGTTCCTGTTCCACCTTCAATAACTGCTGTACCACCGGGCACATTAATGGTTGCATAACCTGCTAAAATTATACCTCCCCAATCACCAGCAGCACGTTGACCGGCTGGCTGTTGGCTTGTAAAAACGATAGGTGCATTTGCAGTGCCGTTAGCATTTATTTTTGCACCGCGATTTATTATAAGCGTTCCTTTTGATGACTGCTCACCATAAATTATTGTTCCGGCTTCAATGGTAAGTGTAGCTGGTGGGTTAACATTAACAAATCCTCTTAGTAAATATTTTTTAGATTTGCTAAGAAATGCATTACTATTAATGTTTCCTTCCAAAACACTATCAGCGGGTGATAATTGAGCAAATGTTTCAATGGAAACAAACAAGAACAAAGCGAAGAAAAGTAAGGTTTTTTTTACGATCATAACTACCTCTTTTTATGAATGAATGATTAATTGATTATAGTTTATAAGCAATTCCTAAAGCAACATTAGACTCTTTTTTATTTAACCTTGATAATTTGTCGCCTTGATTAAATATCTGATCTTCATGAAAAAGATCTCTTATGGCTAATTTTAATTCAAAATTTGAAAACACTTGTTGGGTAATTACCAAATCAACAATATTTCTTGGAATTTCTATTACATCTTCCTCGTAAGCGGTTGCAACTTCAATTATTCTTTCACCAATTCTGTTGTAAAGTAAATTGACTGAAGTGCCAGAATTTATATCTGTGTAAAGAAGTCCGATATTTATTGAATATGGAGATTGCCCCTGTAGAGGACGATTTTCTCTTGCGATTGTAGTTTCAGTTCCTTTGATCTCAACAGAAGATTTTGTCCAGGTATAATTTGCATTGATCGAAAAGTTATCAAACAGATTTCCCAGATGTCTTAACGATAGTCTTCCTTCTAATTCTACACCGTAAACTTTGGCCTTATCAGAATTCAGGAATGTTCTTTCCGAACCTAATGCACTTCCTGTAACAACAACTTTTTCTATAGCATCTTTAATTGATTTATAAAATAAACTTGCTGAGAAAAATTCTCCAAGACTTGGATAAATTTCATATCTTAAATCATAATTCTGGATTAAAGCTCGTTTCAGGTCAGGGTTGCCACGCAAAGATGTCTGAGTAACAAAATCGAAATATGCAAAAGGTGCTAACTCTCTTAATTCCGGTCTGTTTACAGTTTGACTAAAAGAGGTTCTGATGTTTGTTAGTTCATTCAGCTTGTAAATTAAATTTACTGACGGAAGTACATCAACATTTTTCAACTCATTAGAAATTGGTATTTGACCGCTTAAATCAAGTGAATTGATTATTTGACTTGAGTTTTCAAGTCTTGCACCGGCAATAAAAATAAAACTTTCATCAAATAACTTAAATGGAGCTTCACTCATCAGATAGCCCGCAATCATCTCCTGCTTTGCTTTATAATTATTTGTACCGTTTGCATATTCGGCAATAGAGAATCCATTTCTTCTAAAATTTTCGGGAGCAAAAATCTGATCTAAAGGAAGATATAATAAACTAAAATCTGTAAATCCATTTCCAGAAGCATTTGTAATAACACTAATCAATCTGGAATCAAATTCTCTTTTTTTGTTTTCATAAAGAGCACCGTATTTAATTTTTATGTCAGATACTGGCAAAGTAAAATCAAGCCCAATTCCTTTGGTTCGATCGGTAAGATGTGAAAAGAATCTTCCGCCATTCTTTAGATTTGGTTGAAAGCCAAGTATCGCCGCATATGGATCATCTGTGCCAATATCTCTTCCATAAATAATTCTTCTGTAATCAGGTTCGTCTCTTCTTGAATAAGAAGTAAAAGCCCGCCATTCGAATTTTAGATTATTAAGAATAGGAAAAGCATGTTCGCCAACTAGTTGTCCAGAATAAACCTCGCGTTCAATATATCTTAATGCGGTTTGAATTTGATCTTTACCAGCATCACTATATTGTGCACCAACCAATCGGGAAGTTTCATCATCTGAACTGTGACTAAAAGTATTTTTGAAACTAAATTTGTGCAGATCAGCAAGTTTGTAACTAAGGTTAAAAATTCCGCCCCAAAGTGTAGAGTAAGTTGATTGATTACCATCGTAAGCAAAACGTTTTTCACCGCTTGCTTCATATTCATTTCTCTGTACTCCTTCAGTTTTATAACTATTTTTAAAAGATAAGGCAGTTATAAAACCAAAATTTTGTCCCAATAAAGTCGTACCATCGCCAAAGGATAAAGAAAAATTATTATTAAGTGGAGCTCTTTTAGAAACAGGATTCCACGAATCGCTGAAAGTTTTAGCAAGCTCATTAATTTGAGTTCTGCTAAGTCCTGCAGTATTTAAATTATCAGGAAAGTTAGAAGGGATTGATCTTGTGCCATCATCAACACCCCAAAAATCTGTACTACCGCCACTATAGGTATTAAAACTTCTTAAAGATGAATTAGATGAGTAAGATGTTGAATAGCTAAGATTTAGTTTTAGTTTGTCAGGAAAATCAGTAGTGTTTATTTGCACCGATCCACCTGCAAAATCACCAGACATATCCGGCGTAAAAGATTTAAGAATTATTGTATTATCAAGCAAGTTGGATGGTAAAAGATCAAATGAAAATGATTTTTTTTCTGGTTCAGTGCTTGTAATTGAAGTATTATTCAATTGTGCGTTGCTATAACGCTCACTTGTACCTCTTACGAAGATAAATTTATTATCTACAATAGTAACGCCGGTTACTCTTTTTAATGCATCGCTTGTTGTTGCATCCGGAGATCTTTTAATTTGCTCGGAGCTAATTCCATCGCTTATGTTAGAAGATTTTTTCTTTTGATTCAGTAGAGCATTCTCATAAGAGCGATCAACTTTATCAACTACAACCACTTCTCCGACACTGACAGCTTCGCTTTGTAAAGATGTTTCAATATTTGTTGTTTTACCCGCTTCAACCTTTACATTGTTTATTTTTGTTTTAGCATAAGAAATGTAACTGATAATGAGCGAGTAGTTACCCGGTTCAACATTATTAATTCTGAATTTTCCATCAATATCTGTTGCAGCACCGACCGTGGTCCCTTCTATTAAAACATTTGCCCCAATTATTGCTTCACCGTTCGCAGCATCAATTACGCGTCCGGTTATTTCTCCTCTCGATTGAGCGTTTAACTCAAGCGCGCCGCCTAATACTAAGGCGACTATTAAAATTGTAAAGTATCTCATCATTAAACCTTTAATTAGTTAAACTGTTTTCTTCGACGCCCGAAAACTAAAGTTTCAATGTTAAGAGAATGTTAAGAGAGTGTTATTAGTATGTTAAGGATTTTGGTAGGTTTTAAGTATAAGATCAAAAAGTTGCAAATAAACCAATAATCGTAAATTAATAAACGTAACTCAGACTGAAGTCTGAGCTACGAAACTTATGTGAAGCTTATTTCAATAAATTCATTTTACCGCTTTTAACTTTATTTCCAACTTTAATATTATAAAAATAAACGCCGCTAGATACATTTTGATTGTATTGATTCTTCCCTTCCCATTTTATTACGTATTTTCCAGCCGCAAGTTGTTCATTTACTAATGTAGCAATTAGTCTTCCTTGCACATCAAATATTTTTAGTTCGGTATTTTCATTTGCAAGATCATACGGAATAGTAAAAACAATTAATGTAGATGGATTGAACGGATTAGGATAGTTTGCTATTATTATTTCGGATTGCGGAATGATGGTATTATTTGTATTACCATCAACAGAAGTAATTAAAGTAGGACCGCTGCCTCTTGAATTTCCATTTATATCCGCTAAATAAATATTTACCCAATTTGGTCTTAATGCAGATTGTAAATATTGATTATTCCATTCCTGATCTGTCAATCTTAAAAATTTTTCTGTTGTATATTCATAATAACTCATAACCGGACCAATAAAAGCTGTCTGCACTCCATCATTCCAAGGTGTTACAAACACTCCCAAATTTATAGGACCGGTGCCTGTATGCAATACCCAACCTAATGGCCCACCAAAACAATCGGTTGGTACTGTGTGCATATCTGCAATTAGTTGATCACTATCCATAAGCCCCGGGTTCGTTCCAAAATTACCTAACAAACCAGTGTCGTTATAGAATAATCTCGGATACCAACCTCTGTAAGGAGTTGATCCAGAACCACCACTTGCATACCAATAAATCATATTCTTTAGAAAAGTAATTTCAGCGGAAGATAATATTTCCTGATTTAATTCTTTTGATGAGATTATCATGAGTGTATCGGAAATATTTTGCAATTCAGTAAAGTAATAATTAATTCCATCTTTTATCCAAGGTATAGAAAAAGACATTGTTTGAATTTTATTTTTAGCTGTTATAGCAAACTCTTTTAAACTTTTATAGAACTCAGGAAATGGTTCAACATAACTATATGGATATGAGCAAGTTGTTCCACCAGTGTAAGATTGTTTTGCGTACAGCAAGTTATCGTGCCGTAACTCCGCCCACGAAGCAAGTTGTGTATTCATTTTTTCCTGCCAGAATGCTGCGCTTTGCATAAATCCTGGTAGATTGGATCTATCTTCCGGTGGATTTAATTTCCGAATCATATTTAACCAGTTAGAATAGAAGTTTGCCGACCAAAAATCATTATCATAAGAATCAATAAGATAACGCAATGCCGCAAGATTTGTTGAGTAGTGATATAGATTCAATTCTTCATCAAGTAATTGAGCAGAAGCTGAATTACCTAATGCAAACAGAACATCCAATAATGAAGGTAATAATCTGCAAACTTTTTCATTGTGATATTTTATTCGATCATACACAACAGAACCAGTTACATAAGAATCAATTACAAATCGCTGTCCAAATAATAGAAATGCGGAAGCTGGCACTATGCTATCAGGATCCAATGGATCACTAATTAATATTTGGGATAAAATCCTTTGATTTGCAAAGCTTTGATTTTTAAGAGTGTCCTGAAATTCCAATGCTTTATCTCTATTTAAAAATTCATCTGCATTATTAAAGTTCAAGGCGTTTTTTAAATAAGTAAGATGATCGATTGTCACATTATCTTGGTCACCTGCAAAAATCTTTATCGTGCTTTCAATTTCATGATATGTTGAGTAGGAATTAGTTTCATCAATCAGTTCTTTAATAAGATAAGAATCTATTAATTGTCTTGCTAAATCTTTTAATGGAACATCATCTTTATAAGTGCCTGTCGGGCTTGTCAAATATAATTCTATCCTGCCTAACCAAATCATAGCTTTAAAGTATTTTGGAAGATCTGTTTTTGGATAAGTGTATTGATCTTCAAAATAATGTCCTCGGGGTTTAAATTGACTCCAATCTATTATTTTAGATACATCGGAGAATAGAGCGGTTCTGTCAGGCTGTAAATTCTCGATCTTGTATAAAATACTATCAATAAATCCCGCATTCTCTGAATAAAATGGATTTATATTCACTTCAAATAATTTTAAAGGTACGGTTAGATAAACATCTACATCCCTCAACATCTTATACATCTCCGGGTTAGAACCGTATTTATTAGCTAATAGGTTTTGATTTGAATGAAGTATTGTTAAAAGTTGTTTTACTTTTTCAATCAGGATTCCAAGTTCTACATCCCTTAAAATCCTATCATAAGATATATGAAAAGCATGAAGAATCGCATCAGTAGAAACGAAAACAGGCATGTCGCGTTGGAATATTTCAAGAAATGCTTCACCAAAAGATATTTTCTTCATTCTTTCCGAAACAACAAAACCATTTTTTTGCAATAATGCTTTTTCAAAATCCGTTAACTCATATTTTGCGGAAATTGAATCCAAATATCTCACATTAGTTAAAGATAAATTAATATCAGATACAAACGTACCCGCGGGATGCATTTTCAACAACTGATTCGTTTCCATATTCTGATTATTTACAAGAAATTGTTTATATGTATTTATATCAAAGTTTGACTGAGGATTTATTTCAGAAGAGATAATCAGAAGTAAAGCGGAGAAAAATACTGTTGTAATTTTTTTCATTTCGCTCACCATTTTTTTTACAAAAGTATGAAACGAGAATGATAGAACAAATAACAATTAGCAAATAAAAAATCCCGCCAAGAAAATTTCTTAACGGGATTAAGTGACCCCAAGGGGATTTTGCCGTAGGCATTCCTTCGGAAGAACCCCTGAATAATTAACTAAACCTTGTCAAAAAAAAATCTCGATAAAATATTACCGAGACTTTTAGTGACCCCAAGGGGATTTGAACCCCTGTTACAGCCGTGAAAGGGCTATGTCCTAACCACTAGACGATGGGGCCGAGATTAATCGAAATTATAAATTTATATCTAAAATTTTTCATTTTTTATTTTCTTGGGTGAGCGATGGGAGTTGAACCCACGACCCCCAGGGCCACAACCTGGTGCTCTAACCAACTGAGCTACGCTCACCATTTAAAGAACAATTTCCTATGTACGCCCAAGTGGACTCTCCCATTGGGATGGCTTTGCCAGAACCACTAACCCTCAGCTTAGATGGCTGATGATTGTTCCAATACTTCGGACTAACAAAATTTCAATTGTACGCCCGAGTGGACTCGAACCACTAACCCTCAGCTTAGAAGGCTGATGCTCTATCCAATTGAGCTACGGGCGCATAACGAACGTATAAAATAATCTAATTTTAAGTCGGGGCGGCAGGATTTGAACCTGCGACCTCCTGCTCCCAAAGCAGGCGCGATAGCCGGGCTACGCTACGCCCCGAAATATTAAAATTCTAAAAAATGAGGCAGAAATATATACGAATATAATCTAAAAAACAATTTATTTGTGTTTATCAGGTTCAACTCAAATTTATAATTTCTGCCAATTTTTTTTGCGTGTTTAGAATAATTAAATTATACATAAGTAAAATCAGTAATTTTAATAATGAAATTTCCATTTTTTATATCTACTCGGTATATACTTTCCAATAAGGATTCTCGTTTACTGAATCTAATTTCGGTAATTACTATTGTAGGTATAGCACTTGGAGTAGCTACACTTATTATTGCTTTAAGTGTTTTAAAGGGGTTTGAGAGAACTTTGACTCAAAAAATTACCGATTTTGATTCCCATATAAAGATAACATCCTTTAAAGATGTATTACCTGAATATGAAAGTTATCTCAATAAAATTAGTTCTGAATTAAACGGGCAAATTGATTTCATTTCACCATTCGTTTCAAAACTTGCAATCATTAGTTCTAAGAATCGTAAAGAAGGAATAAATATAATTGGGATACTTCCCGGTAAAGCTGCAGATAAAGTTAAATCCAATTTAATTGCCGGCACATTTGATTTAAAGGAATCAAAATCTATCATCATTGGAAAAACCTTAGCTACAAAACTTTTAGTTAAAGTTGGTGATAAAGTAACTTTGTTTGCTCTTCGAAATGATAAAATACCCTCAATGGAGGAACTTCCAAATATTGAGCAGTTTTATATTTCCGGGATTTTTGAAAGTGGAATGGCTGAATATGATGATCTTATTGGCTATACAAATTTATATTCAGCACAAAATTTATTTTCTCTGCAATCCTCTATAAATGGTATTGATATAAAATTAAAAAGTATAAGTAAAATAGACAGTCTGGCAAATTTTATTAGAAGAGAATCAAGATATCCGTACAGAGTAAAAACCATTTTTGAAATTCATAGAAATATTTTTACCTGGATTGATTTGCAGAAAGAGCCAATACCCATAATTCTTGGTTTGATTATTTTAGTGGCTGTTTTCAATATTATAAGTGCACTGCTAATGCTCGTACTTGAAAAGACTAATGCAATTGGAATCATAAAATCTCTTGGTGCAAAGGGCAAACAGATTATTAGAATTTTTATTTATCAGGGAATTTATCTATCAATTCTCGGTATACTTGCAGGTAATTTTTTAGCATGGCTATTAATGTATCTGCAAATAAAATTGAACATCATTAAAGTGCCATCAAGTGTTTATTTTGTTACAAGAGTTCCGATAGAAATGACACTCGATACTTTCCTTCTGGTATCTTCTGTTACATTCATTTTGGCTCTAATCGCATCACTGATCCCAAGTTATTTTGCCTCAAGAATAAATCCTGTTACAGCATTGAGATTTGACTAATGAGTTACGAAAATTTTATAGCAAAGCGATATCTCCTTTCAAAGCATAAAATTAATTTTATAACAGTAATTTCGTTTATATCAATAGCAGGAATTACTCTTGGTGTTGCTGCTTTAATTGTTGTATTATCAGTATTTAACGGTTTTGGCAGTTTAGTTACATCGTATTTAATGAATTTTGACCCTCATCTTAGAGTTGAGTACAAAATAGAATCCAAAACAGAAGACGATAGAAGTTTAAAAACTATATTAAGTCAAACTCCTGATCTTAAAGCTTTCGCTCCATTTGTAAGCGGAAAGGTGCTGGCAATTAGCAATGGAATTACTGATGTAGTTACTTTAAAAGGTATAAGATTTAAAACGGCTGAAGATATTTATGGAATTAAAGAAAGCATTTTATATGGGACAGGCACATTAAAGGAGAATGATTCGCAACCTGGTGTTATTATCGGATTGCGTTTAGCCGATAAATTACAGACATTGATTGGTGATACAATTGCGGTGGTTTCACCTTCTGGAATTGAAAAAGCCATCTCGCAATTTAGTTTACCAAATACGCAAAAATTTATTGTCAAAGGCATATTCAATTCTCAAAATAATGAATATGATTCTGGTTTGATGTTTACCTCTATTGATGAAGCTCAATATTTGTTAGGATATGGCAAAAGTGTTCAAGGATATGAAATAAAACTTAACAAAGCTGATAATTCCTTTAAAGCAAAAGATTTTCTTTCCGATAAACTTGATAAAAATACTTTTGAAATTAATACCTGGTATGATTTTCATCGTGAATTATATTCTGTTATGCAAATTGAAAGATGGGTCGCATATATTTTGCTTTCACTAATTATTGCCGTTGCTACTTTTAACATTCTTGGTTCACTTTCAATGTCTGTGATAGAAAAGAAAAGAGATATTGGAATTTTAAGATCAATGGGTTCTAAGGAAGATTCCATCCTTAAAATATTTATGTACGAAGGTTTAATGATTGGATTGATCGGCACTGGGCTTGGAATTTTATTAGGATATTTTGTATGCTTCCTTCAAATTAATTACAATATCTATCCACTTGATCCAACGCAGTATAAAATTGATTCACTTCCTATGCAATTACGTATTTCAGATTTTTTTATAGTTGCAGGTGCTTCAATATTTCTATCATTTATTGCATCGCTTATCCCGGCAAGAAGAGCCGCAAAAGTGGATGCATTACAAGCAATTAAATGGGAATAAAAAGTATGAGTTTAATCGTAACAGCCGAAAATTTAAGCAAGTCATATATATCAAATAAAAAAAATACTTTAAAAGTATTGAAATCAATTTCACTGGAAATTGAAGAGAATAAAATTTCTCTAATTGTTGGAGCTTCTGGTGCAGGCAAATCAACATTGCTGCATTTACTTGGTGGCTTGGATAGGCCGGACGAAGGCAAGGTGTTTTATGAGCAAAAAAATATTTTTGATTTTAATAACGATAAGCTGGCAAAGTTCAGAAATGAAAATATGGGATTCGTTTTTCAATTTCATCATTTGCTGCCTGAGTTTACTGCAATAGAAAATGTTGCAATTCCTCAAATGATAAAAGGAATAACTTTAAAAAGTGCATTACAATACTCTAAAAGTTTATTAGATATGGTCGGATTATCAGATCGTGCAGATCATAAACCTGCGGAACTTTCTGGTGGTGAACAACAAAGAGTAGCAGTAGCGCGCGCGCTGGTAAATAATCCAAAAATAATTTTTGCTGATGAACCTACCGGAAATCTTGATTCTGCAAACAGTGAAGCTATCCACAAATTACTTTTTGAATTGCGTGATAACTTTAAGAAAACCTTTGTTATCGTTACACACAATCCGGAATTGATGAAACTTGCAGATGTAATTTTTGAAATTAAGGATGGAGTTATTAACCAAAAGAGATAGTCTTTTATCCTATTCATTCTCATGCCCAACACAAACCCAGTTCCTGCGAGGAACTGGGTTTGTAAAACTTAAATTTTGCGAGATAGATAATCAAACAAAAGACGCACACCAAAACCAGTCATATATTTTTTGGTGTAGCTTCTTGAATCATTATTCATCGCCGGTCCTGCAATATCAAGATGTGTCCAGGGAATTTTTTTATCTACAAAATGTTCCAAAAATTTTGCTGCGGTAATTGCACCTGCCCAGCGGCTGCTTCCAAGATTTGCAACATCTGCAAAATCACTTTTGATTAATTCATTATAATCATCCCACAAAGGTAAACGCCATACACGATCATAAGTTGTCATTCCGCTTTTATAAAGTTTTTCTGCCATCTCATCATTCTTAGTAAACATTCCTGCAACAAATTCACCAAGTGCTACAACACAAGCACCGGTTAAAGTAGCAAGATCTATTATTTGATCTGGCTGCAACATTGATGCATAATGTAATGCATCAGCTAAAACAACTCTTCCTTCGGCATCAGTATCTTCAATTTCAACAGACTTACCATTTGAGATTTTGATTATATCGCCGGGCCGAATTGAATCGCCGGAAACCATATTTTCTGCTGCAGGTATTACTCCATACAAGTGAACAGGTAAATTATTTTTTGCAGCTGCAATTAAAGTGCCCACAACAACAGCAGCACCAGACATATCAGCTTTCATTTCGCCCATATTTTTTGCTGGTTTTAGCGAGATACCACCGGTATCAAATGTAATTCCTTTTCCAACCAGTGCAACTTTTTTTGTTTTACCTTTTTTACTTTTCTTTGATTTTTCTGTTGGCTTATATTCGAGTACAATAAATCTTGGTTTGTTACTGCTCCCCTGCCCTATTGCAATCAATCCACCCATTTTTCTTTTTTGGATTTCTGCTTCATCGAAAACTGTTGCCTTTATTCCATACTGCCTGACCTCACTTACTATTCTCTTTGCAAAAATTTCGGGAGTTAAATTATTGCTTGGTTCATTTTGTAAATCTCTTGTAAGATTAACAGAAGAGATTAAGCTCTGAGCAATTTTTAATGCAGATTTTAATTTTTTTTCGTTATCCGAATGAAAATAAACATCTAATATTTTTTGCTTTGTTTGTTTTGATTTGTATTTATCAAAAGAATAATTGCCCAGCAAAATTCCTTCTGCAAAAGTTTGATAATAATATTCCTCTGATTCGAAATATTTTTTTACAGCGGAGTAAGCGGGAATAAAAATATGCAGATTTTTGGTTGCTTCATTTTTTAGATTTGATATAAACTCAGATAAGTGATTACGGAAATAATCGGCATCAAATTTTTCATCCAGCTTTACCTTTTGAAGAATCAATGCATCCGGTTTGCCTGATGCTTTGGTAACCCTAATTTTACCGCCTTCTGATGATAAGAAATTTTTTCTTTGTAATTCTGAGAACTTAATATTAAAAACTTTTTCAAGATTTGGTAAACTTTTTTCCAGCTTCTTATCATCAATTAAATATTTAAGACTTACAGATAATGGTTGATAAGATATTTTTAAACCACCTGAAATAAGATTGATCTTGTACATTAAGTTAATCCTTATTTATTTAAATAAAATTCTGCTTTTGAAAGAATAACAGGTATCATTTCATTCATATTCTTTGTAAAAAATCTTGCACCGGCTGCATTAGTATGTCCTCCGCCGCCAAACTCTGCTGCAAGTTTATTAACCGGAATATTTCCCTTTGATCTGAAACTAACTTTAAAACCATTATCGAGTTCAATGAATAATATTCCGAGAACAACATTTTCTATTGAAAGATTATAATTAACAAAATTTTCTGTATCACTTTCAATCGCATTAAGTTCGCGGAAATCTTTTTGCGTTAGAACCATATATCCAACTTTATCGTTTGCAATAAGCTTGATTGAGTCTAAAGCTCTGCCTAATAGTTTTATTTTACTAAACTTACTTTGATCGTAAATCTTATCGTAAACTTCTTCAGGATTAACACCAAGTTTAAGCAGCTCAGCAATTATATTATGTACTTCCGCTGTCGTTCTATCAAATCTAAATGATCCCGTGTCAGTCATGATTGCAGCGTAAATTGGTTCAGCAATGTCAAAATCTAAATCAACAATTTTAGTTTGTTTGATAAAATTAAAAATAATCTGACCTGTGGCGCAATAATCTGTATCAATAAAAAAATAATCTACAAATTTTTCTTCATCCTGATGATGATCAATACAAATTTTTAATTTATTTGACGCACAGAATTGCTTTTCCATACTTACAATGCGATTTGCACGATTAAAATCAATGGCAACTAAAACATCCACTTCATCAAAAATATTTTTATGGATTTCTTCATCATACTTTTGAATGATATTCTGTTTGTTAAAAAACTCAAGATTGTATGGAGTTGAACTGTGATTTATTACAAAGACTTTTTTACCAAGTTTTTTTAATGACTGATAGAAAGCAATTTCAGAACCAATTGCATCGGCATCCGGATTAACATGTGTGGTTAGAAGAAAAGATGAATTGTTAATTACAATATTTTTTAGTTTTTCAAAATCAATCATAATTCATATATAAAATAGAAATGGGCTTGAAGCTATCTCAAGCCCATATAAACCATTAATTAAATTTTAATTTATTTCAATTTTTATCATTTAATTTCTGCAGATCTGAGAAACCTTAGAGGTTTGGCAAAAAAAGTAGGTAAAAAAATAATTGAAAAATTCTTAATCATTTTAGAAAACCTCGAAAGTTTTTATCAAATGTGCTTAACATAAATGAATTAATTAACTTCCCAGGTATTACCACCAAAAAGAACTTTTGCTAAATCACCTTCACCTTTTTTCTTTTTAACATCTTCAATCTGTTCAATCATACCTTGATCATAAGTTGGTTTGAAAACCTGACGAAAAACACCGATTGGAGTTGGCAATCCGGGAACTTCAGTAAATGTAGAAAGAATTGCTGCACGAACCGGGCTTTCATCAAATTCATCATGAACCCAAAGATCATCTTTGGAATATTTTCCGCTCGTTAAATCAACAACAACAGGAGTAAAACCATCGAGCTTAATTCCTTTATCCTGATTTTTGCCAAAGACCATTGGTTTACCTTGTTCAAGAACCAGAACGTAATCATCCTTAGTTTCTTTTTCAGTTAGAAGTGAAAAAGCACCATCATTAAATATGTTACAATTCTGGTAGATTTCTAAAAATGCTAATCCTTTATGTTTGCCGACTCTTTTAATCATATCCTGTAAATGCTTTGTATGTCTATCAATGGAGCGTGCAACAAAAGTTGCCTCGGCACCTGTTGCAAGCATTGTTGGATTAAAAGGATAATCTATACTTCCATAAGGAGTTGTTTTTGTGATCTTCCCTTTTTCAGAAGTTGGAGAGTATTGACCTTTTGTTAATCCATAGATACGATTGTTAAACAAAAGAACTTTCAGATCAATATTTTTTCTGCAAGCATGTATAAAATGATTTCCACCAATACTTAGCAAATCACCATCACCGGCAGCAACCCAAACAGAAAGATTTGGATTAGCCAACTTAACACCTGTCGCTAATGCGGGCGCTCTGCCGTGTATTCCGTGAAATCCATAAGTATCCATATAGTAAGGAAAACGACTTGAACATCCGATACCGGAAATCCAAACAACATCTTCTTTTGGAACTTCAATTATTTCAGGGAAAGTTCTTTGAACTTGTGCAAGAATAGAGTAATCACCACAACCCGGACACCATCTAACATCCTGATCAGATGCAAAATCTTTTGCTGTTAATTTTACTGTTTTAACTTCAACTTTATTTTCCATTATTTCCTCCGTAAACTTCTTTAATCTTATCTAAAATATCTGATATCTTTAGTGGTAATCCTCTAACGATATTAAGTTGAACTGCATCAACAAGATATTCACTTCTTATAATCTTTGATAATTGTCCAAGGTTAATTTCGGGAATAAGTACTTTCTTAAATCCCTTTAGTACTTCACCGGTATTTTTAGGGAATGGATTCAGATATCGGAAATGTGCCTGTGAAACTTTATAACCTTGAGACCTTGCTTTTGATACAGCTTCTTTGAT
>OEIU01000219.1_pt1 | contig 57674 bp, 51 predicted proteins | sample 1539221 | NCBI WGS metagenome assembly OEIU01 (sample SAMN03792071, study PRJEB22550) | activated sludge metagenome | feature: wastewater treatment plant; material: activated sludge; isolation source: Wastewater treatment plant of a petroleum refinery complex | place: Argentina: Zarate | collected... | reverse complement strand
ATGGGGCAGGCAGGCGGATTAATCTTTGCAAAGTTTGCTTTTAATGAAGGACACATAACTGGATTTGTTGCAACATTTATTCGTGTATTTTCTTCTGTAATTATTTTTCTTCCATTGATGCTATTGCTAAAAAAATATAAAAATCCTTACAAGGTTTTTATAAAAGATAAATCAGCGTTTGGTGTTACTTTGCTTGGAACTATTTTAGGTCCGTTTTTAGGAATTACATTTAGTTTGATTGCTGTTGAAAATACTAAAGTAGGAATTGCAGCAACGCTAATGTCAACTATGCCAATAATAATGCTGCCGATGGTTAAATATATTTATAAAGAAAAGTTATCCTGGCGAGCTATTACCGGTGCAATTATAGCTGTTGCAGGAGTAGCATTAATATTTTTAAGATAAAATTATTTAAGGAGATAAAATGAGTGAACAAGTAAAATTAAATTATTGCCTAAACTGTAACGCAAGTGAAAATGAAATGCCATTGGTAAATTTGGTTTATTCAGGTAAGCCGGCTTTTATCTGTTCAAAATGTTTACCGATTTTAATTCACAAACCAGAAATGCTGATTGGCAAAATTGAGGGAGCGGAAAAAATAAAAGCCGCTAAACATTAAGTGCAAAATGGTTATCTATCAATAGTCTTTTTACTCAATTGATTTAGTAAAATCCAAATAAATGTTTTGGTAAGTCTGATAAGTTTTTTCATCGAAGCAAACAAAAATCACTTTCTCTAAAGAATGATTCTTTGCTAAAAAGTCACTTACTTCTTTAACTGCGATTTTTGTAGCTCTTTCTAAAGGGAAACCATAAATGCCGGTTGAGATAGCAGGGAATGCTATAGTTTTAATTTTATTTTGAACAGCAAGTTTTAAGGAGTTGCGATAACAATTTGCAAGTAACTTATCTTCATTATAATTACCCCCATTCCAAACTGGTCCCACGGTATGAATTATGAACTTTGCTGGTAAATTAAATCCCGGACTTATTTTCGCTTCACCGGTTTCACATCCGCCAAGTTTACGATTGAATTCTAAAAGTTTAGGTCCCGCAGCCCGATGAATTGCTCCATCAACACCACCGCCGCCAAGCAAAGATTTGTTGGCGGCATTTACAATTGCATCAACTTTTAGTTTCGTGATATCAGCTTTTAATATTTCAACTTCCGGTTTCATTCTTATCTAATAAGGTCAATTTTGTCATTTCGGTCGAATAGATTTTCCACGAATCACCATCTTTTTTTAGAGTATGAATACCTGTTGTCCGGTTATCTTTAAACTCGGGACCTTTAATTTTTTTAGTTAGTTGGGTAAATTCAACCTTAGCTTCATTATCATTTTCTTCTAAAACTTTTATACTTTCGATTGTGTACTTTAAATCATATCGATCAAAAATTGTTTTAGCCATAGTTTCGACCGCTGGATAATTCGGACTTTCAGGATGAATTGTTGACATCACACCTTCCAGATTTTTATCATTCATAAATTCGGCATTAGCTTTTATTAAAGATTCAGGTGTGTAATATCCTTTTTTACTTGAACAATTAGTAATTAAAACCGAAATGACAAGAAATAACAATAATGATTTTAAATTGATCACATTAACTCCTTTCATAAATTAAATTCCCATTTCTTTTTTTACTTCAGAAAATTTCTCAACTGCAAAGTCTAAATCCGCTTTTGAATGTGCCGCAGATATTTGGACTCTTATTCTTGCTGTTCCTTTTGGAACAACAGGGAAGAAGAAGCCAACAACATAAACTCCTTTTTCGAGCATCTTTGCTGCCATTGTTTGAGCAAGCACAGCATCGCCAAGCATTATTGGTACAATAGGATGAACTCCATCTTTAATATTAAATCCTGCAGCTTTTATTTTTTCTCTAAAATACTTTGTGTTTTCTTCAAGTTTATCCCGTAAGTGAGTTGTTGAAGAAAGCATATCCAAAACTTTGATAGACGCTGCAACAATGCTTGGTGCAACTGTATTTGAAAATAAATATGGACGCGAGCGCTGTCTTAACAAATCAACAATTTCTTTTCGCGAAGATGTATAACCACCACTTGCACCGCCAAGGGCTTTGCCTAAAGTTCCGGTGATAATGTCAACTCGTCCCATTACATTATTATGTTCATGAGTACCTTTGCCATGCTTGCCCATAAACCCAACTGCGTGGCTATCATCAACCATTACCATTGCACCAAACTTTTCAGCAATATCACAAATATCTTTTAATGGAGCTATAAATCCGTCCATTGAAAAAACACCATCAGTAGCGACTAAGATATTTTTTGCATTGTTTGATTTTGCTTCTTTCAGTTTTTCTTCAAGGTCATTCATATCACAATTTTTATAGCGATATCGTTGAGCTTTGCATAATCTTATTCCATCAATTATGCTGGCGTGATTTAATTCATCGCTTACAATTGCATCTTCTTCTCCAAGTAAAGTTTCAAACAGTCCTCCATTTGCATCAAAGCAGGATGTGTAAAGAATGGTATCTTCCATTCCAAGAAACTCTGAGATTTTCTGCTCAAGCTGCTTGTGAATTTGTTGTGTTCCGCAAATAAATCTTACTGATGATAATCCATATCCCCATTTATCAAAACTATCTTTAGCAGCTTTTATAATTTCAGGATTATCTGCCAAACCCAAATAATTATTTGCACACATATTCAGCACTTGCTGTCCCGTTGTAACTGCAATGTGTGCGCTTTGGGGAGTTGTAATGATTCTTTCTTTTTTAAATAATCCTTCTTTTTCAATGCTGGTTAGGATGTTTGCGTAATGTTGTTTTGTCTCAGTATTCATTTAAGTCTTTCTAATTATTATAATACGTTTTTACCACAGAGGGCACAAAGTTTTTTTCACAAAGGTTACAAAGAAAAACTTAGTGAACTTTGTGAATCTCTCCGGGTTCTTTGTGGTTAGTTTTTTAATTCCAATCTAAAATCACTTTACCGGAGTTTCCCGATTTCATTATTTCAAATCCTTCAAGATAATCATCTATCTTAAATCTATGAGTGATAATCGGAGTAATGTCTAATCCACTTTGAAGCATTGCCTGCATTTTGTACCAGGTCTCAAACATTTTTCTTCCGTAGATGCCGCGAATATTTAATCCGTTAAAAATAATTTTTGTCCAATCAACTGCACCATTTGCAGGAAGAAGACCAAGCAGAGCAATTCCGCCGCCATGAAACATAACCTCAAGCATATCATTAAATGCTTTTATGCTTCCGGACATTTCAAGTCCAACATCAAATCCTTCTTTCATGCCGAGCTCTTTAACAACATCCGGCAGTTTTTCTTTTGTAACATCAACTGCCCGAGTGACGCCAAATTTCCTTGCAAGTTCAAGTCGATAAGGATTCATATCAGTAATTACTGTGTTGCGAGCGCCAGCATGGATTGCAACTGCAGCAGCCATTATTCCGATTGGACCGGCACCGGTAATTAAAACATCTTCGCCAAGTAAATCATAACTTAAAGCTGTGTGAACTGCATTTCCCAAAGGATCAAATATGGATAAAACATCAGTAGAAATTTTTGGATCACAATGCCAGATATTTTGAACGGGGATTACTAGATACTCAGCAAAAGCTCCGGGGCGATTTACGCCAACGCCTTTTGTGTTTGGACAAAGATGACCTCGACCGGCACGGCAGTTTCTGCAAGTTCCGCAAACAATATGTCCTTCTCCGCTGACTAAATCACCAACTCTTACATCATGAACATTTGAACCAAAAGCTTCAATCGTTCCAACATATTCGTGTCCAACATGCATCGGCACAGGAATAGTTTTTTGTGCCCATTCATCCCAGTTGTAAATGTGAATATCAGTTCCGCAGATAGCAGTTTTCTGAATTTTAATTAATACATCATTAGGTCCATATTCTGGGATTGGAACTTCATCCATCCAGATTCCGGGTTTAGCATATTTTTTTACTAATGCTTTCATTGTTTTCATGGTAAGATCCTTTTAGAAAAGTAAAATTATTTTGATATTAAAAAAGATTATTTGAAATAAACATTACTTCAAAATTAGAGACAGGGGATGTAAACAACAATAAAATAATTTATCTGTTTGCTGTTTTGTATCAGAAATGGTAAAAGGTACAAACTTATATTATTGAGAAAAGAGCAAAATCATTATTTACCAATAACCTGGAGGGGTTTTCGTTCAATTTTATTTCGTTCAATAAAAATTCTTCATCAATAGAATTAGCTTTTGCTGTTTTCTTTAGCCATTCAATTTCATTTTTAGTATCACTTCCATCAGAGTAAACAAGCCGTATTGCATCTCTAATAAAAGATTTTGCTACAGTTTGATCTGTAAAAATTATTGGATCTTCCGGAAGATATTTATTTGATAATAAACCGCGTATGGTTTCTTCATAAAAATCATTTGCAAAGCCAAGCTTGTCTGATATCTTCTTTAAAATTTCTTTTTCTTTTTCTGATAATTGTCTATCCAATTTAGCGGTTATAAAAAGCCCTTTTAAGTAATTGCTGCGGTCAAGAAGTGGAATATTCATTTTTACTCTGAAATTAATTAAACAATTGTAAAACAGATCAATATTAATTCCTTCCAAAAAATTTGAGAAAAGACTAAAACTAAAATATCAATCTTTATAATAAAGTCTATGGTAATAGAAATCTCTATGACTTAAATCAATAATTAGCCAAAACTTTTCAAAATAAACTCTTCCAAAGAAATCCTGTTTAACTTGTCAAATTTTGTTCCATCCTGTTTTTAGAAGAAAAAGAAAATAAGTTTGATTTCGATTATCATAATGAGCATTAGAATTAATTTTTGTCTTAGCTCAGAACAATATTTACATTCAAGTAAGCAATTTTTATTATTCCGGTAATTTTAGCCCGGGTGTTGTGCGATTATTAAACTCAATTCTTTAGCTAGGGATAAATCAAATTCTCGTTTTTATTCAACTTCAAACCATATCTTATTAAATTTAACTTAGATATTTTTTTAAAGACATAATTAATTTTCCATTATTAAAAGTTTATCTCAAACAAATTTGTTGTATTTTAATATTAATAGATAACAAAAATTTTTCATCAAATATCAGGGAGAAAAAAATGGATTACAGAATTGAAACTGACAGTATGGGCGAAATTAAAGTGCCCGCCGACAAATACTACGGCGCACAGACTGCAAGATCAGTTATGAATTTTAAAATTGGCGGAAATAGATTTCCAAGAGAATTAATTCGTGCATTGGGAATATTGAAAAAGGCAGCCGCAATTACCAATAAAGAATTAGGAACACTTCCTGCTGAAAAAGCTGATCTAATAATAAAAGCCGCCGATGAAGTTATTGAAGGAAAACTTGATGAACATTTTCCACTTGTGGTTTGGCAAACCGGAAGCGGTACACAAACTAATATGAATGCTAATGAAGTAATTTCAAATCGTGCAATTGAAATGGCTGGTGGAGTAATGGGCAGCAAAAAACCAATTCATCCAAATGATGATGTGAATAAAGCTCAATCTTCCAATGATACTTTTCCTACTGCTATGCATATTGCCGCTGTTGAAGAAATATTCAGACGATTAATACCAATGGTAACAAAACTGCGTGATGCACTTGCTGTAAAAGAAAAAGAATTTAAAGATATTATTAAAATTGGCAGAACTCACCTGATGGATGCTGTACCGTTAACTCTTGGACAAGAGTTCAGTGGTTACGTGCAGATGTTAGACAATGGTCTATCAAGAATTAATGCTGCATTACCACGGTTATTTGAATTAGCACTTGGCGGTACTGCTGTTGGAACGGGATTAAATACACATCCACAATTTGCTATTAAATCAGCAGAGCATATTGCAAAAATTACGGGCAAACCATTTGTTACTGCTCCAAATAAATTTGAAGCTTTAGCAACACATGATGCTTTAGTTGAATTTAGTGGAGTGCTTAAAACTTTAGCAGCTTCATTAATGAAGATAGCAAATGACATTCGCTGGCTTGGCTCAGGTCCTCGTTGTGGATTAGGTGAATTGAATTTGCCTGAAAATGAACCAGGAAGTTCCATTATGCCGGGAAAAGTTAATCCTACACAAGCTGAAGCAATGACAATGGTTTGTGCACAGGTTTTTGGAAATGATGTTGCTGTTAATTTTGGCGGGGCAATGGGTAATTTTGAACTTAATGTTTTTAAACCTGTAATAATCTTTAATGTACTTAACTCAATTAGATTAATTGCTGATGCTTGCGAGAGTTTTACTGATCATTGCGTTGTTGGAATTGAAGCGAACAAAAATAATATAAAAAAACATCTTGAAAATTCTTTAATGCTTGTTACTGCACTAAATCCTCATATAGGTTATGATAATGCAGCTAAAGTTGCAAAGAAAGCTCACAAAGAAAATAAAACCTTAAAACAAGCAGCCGTTGAACTTGGACTTTTAACTGCGGAACAGTTTGACGAATTTGTTCGTCCTGAAAAAATGATTGGACCAGGGAAATAGAATAAAAATGTCATTTTGATCCCGACTTTTGATGGGAGAAGCAATCTGTTGGATAAAAGCATTCAGATTGCTTCGTCCCTCAAGGGGCTCTCAATGATTAAATTAATAATATGAATTTTAATGGTATAATTTCGCTTCTGCTTGCCTGCATTGAGTTTTTGCTTCTCTTCAACTTACTTGTGTTTATTGAAAAGAACAGAATCCACATCATTGCCTTGCTGATGATTACTTTATTAGCTTCATATCAGTTTATGGAGTTTTTAATGTGTCAGGTCGGATTACAAGATTCATTTTATCCATTTATGGCTTTTGTAATTATTAGTTTTCTTCCGCCATTAAATTTATTACTCGTTCTTAATCTAACTAATAAAATTGAACTAAAGCCAAAAGTATATTTAATTTTTACTCCTGCCATCGCATTTTCAATCTACTACATTTTTGTTATTCCAAAATTTGTTGTTGCAAAGTGTACAATACTTTATGCAAGTTATCATTATCCATTAGGAGATTTATTTGGCACATTATATTATCTGCCGATTTTAATTTCTATAATACTTTTAATAAGATTTATTGCAAGGACAAAAACTAAAAATGGCAAAGACATAGCTGTGAAAGAAAAACTAATTGCTAAAGTTTTACTATTTGGAGCAATATTTATTAGTCTTCCATCTCTTTTAGGTTTTATTTTAATATATACAGCAAACAATTATTCAATCATTTCTTCAATTGAAAGTATAATGTGTAAGTTTGCATTTGTGTATGCAATAGTTCTAAGTTTTGTTTGTTTATATAATTCACCTTTTAACGATGAACGAAATTATTTTAAATATCTATTTAATTATAAACAACGGAATAGTTGAACAATTCCGTGCATATTCTTATGAGATGGAAGGCGGCGATGATAGAAAAATTAGTTTTCTAAAAAGTCGTGCAAAAGAAGATTACCCTAAAGCGGTTATATTTGATGCGCCTTCTGATAAGAATGGAAAATTTATGAGTTATAATAAATTTCATAAATTAGAAAAACGCGGAATGCACTTTCAATTATTTGAAGAAATCTTTGAAAGATATAGTGTGCCTGAAAACCCGCTTATTTGTGTTACCCCGGTTGTGGATGGAAAAATCTATTCAGAATAAAAATTGATTTTTATAGGAATCACGAATGAAAATTTTTTTAATCAAATCGTTAATAATAATAATTACAATAACATTTACAGGTAGTACATTGTTCATATCAGATAAATCAAAATCCATTTTATCAAAACAAAAATCCGAGTTCCTAAAACAGCAGAATGAACTCGATAAATATTTTTCCAATAAAAAACTTGGTTCTTTTGTTAAAGATGGTAAAACATTTTTTAGACTTTTTACTCCGAATGCTGAAAAAGTTTCTCTAATAATTTTTGAAAATGTTGATGATAAATCCGGGAATGAATACGAAATGACAAGGGATGAAAATGCAGTTTGGGAGACCTCTGTTATTGGCGAACTTTATGGAAAATTTTATGGCTTCAATGTAAAGCATAAAGATCAAGAAGCAGTGCTTTGTATTGACCCGTACGCAAAAGCCGTTGCAAGTTTTAATAATTATTTTACTCCAAGAAAATCCATTATCGTTAAAGAGAATAATTACGATTGGCAGAATGATAAATGGATTCAGAGAGATTGGAGTGATCTTATTATTTATGAAATGCACGTTCGCGATATGACTGAACATCCATCTTCCGGTGTGAAAGAAAGAGGAACATATAAAGGACTTACTGAAAAAGGTAAAACTGGCGGATTAGATTATATTAAAAAACTTGGTGTTAATACAGTTGAACTTTTGCCATCTCAAGAATTTGCAAATATTGAAATTCCATACAAGCAGCCCTTACGCGGAATGTTTAATACCTGGAATCCTTACGAAAGAAATCATTGGGGATATATGACCGCCGCATTTTTTGCACCTGAAGCTTACTACGCTGAAAATGTAAGGAATATTAAACCGCTTACCTGGAGCGGTGCTGATGCAAAAGCTGTAAAAGATTTTAAGGATATGGTTAAAGCTTTTCATAAAGAAAATATTGCTGTGATGATGGATGTTGTTTATAATCATCTTTCTGAATATGAATTTGGAAACTTAAAAGAGATTGATAAGGAATATTATTTTAGATTAAATCCTGATGGAAGTTTTAAGGCAGAAAGCGGCTGCGGTAATGATCTTAAAACCGAAAGACCAATGGTTCGCCGTTTAATTGTTGAAAGCATTCTTTACTGGATGAAAGAATATCATATTGATGGTTTCCGTTTTGATCTTGGAAAATTAATTGATTGGGAAACTATCGAAACAATTATTTATGAAGCAAAGAAAATAAATCCAGATGTAATCTTTGTTTGCGAGCCCTGGGGCGGAGGATACGATCCTGCCGGATTTTCTTTGCGCGGATGGGGTGCCTGGAATGATCAGATTAGAAATGGAATTAAAGGAGAAAATCCCGTTAATGGACTTGGTTGGATTTTTGGTAAATGGTATGGAAACAATTCACCGGAAAGAATTAAAAGTTATGTTAACGGAACTTTAACAAAAGATTCACTTGGATTATTTCAAAAGCCGTGGCATTCTGTTAACTATCTTGCCGCACACGATGGTTATACTTTTGGAGATTTTATAAGATTAGGTTTAGGTGACGTTAAACCTGATGAGATTATCAAAAATGTTGATAAAAATGCTAAGCTTACTGCAACACAATTAAAACTTAATAAACTTGGTGCATTGTTTCTTCTTACATCAAGAGGAATAACGATGATACATAGCGGGCAGGAATTTGCTCGAAGTAAAGTTATTCAAGCAAATGTAAAAGTCGATGATCCCCAAAAGGGGATGCTTGATCATAACTCTTATGATAAAGACAATGAAACAAACTACATAAACTATAAATATGCTGAAGCAAATAAAGAACTTTTTAATTACTACAAAGGATTAATTGAACTTCGAAAAGAATTTGACTCATTCCGCAGAGCAACTTATAATGAAGTAAAATTTATTGATCTGAAAGATGAGTTTTCTCTTGGTTACCAGTTAAACCATAATGAAGAAAATTTTATTGTATTGTTTAATGCAAATCCATTAAAGGAAATTGTTAGCGAATTGCCTGCCGGAAATTGGAATGTTTTAGTTAGTCCAGAAAAGGCAGGAATAAAATCTCTCGGTAAAGTTGAAGGAAAAATTACTATTCCACCTTCTTGTGGATTTGTGCTGAAGAAAAATTAATTTGTATCAACCTCCAGGATTAGCGAAATCTTGGAGGTTGAAATTAAGTTTTTAAGAACTTCAAATAACAGAAATTTAGTCTCCGCTCAATCCTTTCTGTAAGGATTTTTCTACTGCTAATTTAAAACTGCTAAGATTTACGGGCTTCTGAAAAACAAACTCAATACCGATTTCGTTATAATCATTAATTGTAGCACGATCGATATCACTGCTTAAAACAATAACAGGTGGTTTTCCTTTTATGTCCAGCTTTTTTAATTCCACAACAAACTCATAGCCGTTCATAACCGGCATTGCGTGATCAGTAATAACTAACGCAGGCGGTGAAAGTAAAATCTTTTCAATCGCTTCTTTTCCGTTTGAAGCAACTTCAACACTATAATCAGGAGTAATATTTTTTAGAATTTTAGAATAAAGTAATCTATCTGTTTTGCTATCATCAACAATTAAAATATTTGACGAAGCAATTGGTAACGTAAATTTAAATTCAGACCCAACTCCATATTTACTTTCAACAGAAATTGTTCCCCCATGTTTTTCAATAATTTCTTTTACCAGTGAAAGTCCAAGTCCGCTGCCTTTTTCGCCGGCAGTGCCCTCAGAAGTAAATTTAGAATCAACATTAAAAAGTTTTGGCAAATCTTCTTCTTTGATTCCAACACCGGAATCTTTAACATTAAACTGAATAAATCTTGAGCCACTGGCTGGACATGCTGAAATCGAAATTTTTCCACCTTTATTAGTAAACTTAATTGCATTAGAAATAAGATTATTAAAAACCTGTGTGATTAAACTTTTATCCACAAAAAGATAAAGATATTGATTAAGCTTTGTTTCAATCTCAATTCCTTTTTGCATTGCAGTTCCGGATAAGGCGTTTATAGAATCAGTAATGATTTTGGTAACATCAATTTTTTGTGGTTCAAATTTTATTCTACCGGTTTGTAATCTTGTCCAGTCTAAAAGAGAATTTACCAATGCCAGCATTGAACGTGAAGATTCTTGGATATATCGCACATATTGTTTTTTTTCATCTTCAGTAAGTTCATCATCATTAACAAGCAAATCTGTAAAACCAAGTATCGAGCTAAATGGAGTGCGAAGATCGTGTGAGATAATTGAAATAAATCGATCCTTTGTTTCATTAAGCTTAATTAAATTTTCTGTTGATTTCTTTAATTCCTCTTCAGCTCTTTTTCTAAATGTAACGTCGCTTACTAAACCAAATATTTTCTGAATTTTTCCTGTACCCGATCTTACAAGATTTATTTTACTCCTTACCCAAACAACATTCCCTTGCTTATTTATTATCCTGAACTCAAACTCGCTTGAAAGCTGAATACGACTTTTAAGCAAGTTAATAAGTTTAGGTTTTATAACTTTTAAATCATTTGGGTGGATTACTTTTAAAAATAATTTTGAATCTGATAGAAAATCTGATTGCGTATAACCTGTAACTTTTTGAATTGATGAAGTACAAAATATCGGACGCATTGATAAACCGATTCTTTCATATGTAAAAAGAAAGTCATCTATGTTTTCGGTGATGTTACGATATTTTTCTTCTGATTCTTTAATTGCCCGTTGTGCTCGTATTCTTTCGGTAACATCACGAGCTATCATAACAATATAACTTTTATTTGCAGCTTCAAATGAACTAACCGATAACTCAGTATGGATATTTGAGTTATCTTTTTTCTTCCCTAAAAAATCAAATCTTGCGGGAGTTTCTTTTTTCCTTTCTATCAGACGCAGATATTCAGCTACTTTAAGTATATCATCATTGGAAGCAAGATCGATAACTTCTTTATTAATTAACTCTTCACCTTTATTATATCCAAATATTTTAGCGAAGGATTTATTTGCAATTATGATTTTCCCTTCACAGCTTAATGCTATTCCATCAAAAGCAGAATCAACTAAAGAGTTATAAAGATTTATATTTCCGTCACTGGATTTAGATTCTTTAATTTCTTCCAGGAAGCAGCTAAAGTTCTGAATTTTATTTTCATTATCTCTGGTAAAATAAAATGAAGTGCGAAATAAAATAATTTTATCCTGCTTAGTCCTTATTGGCAGATCAATAATCTTGGGTTCATCACCGATAAAACTTTTTACATCTAAAATATTATTTTCTAAATAAACCGGGTCAATTAATTCATAAAAACTGCGGGAAAGCAATTCTTCTTCTGTATATCCAAGCACTTTCTGAAAAGCATTGTTTGTAAAAATAATCTGTCCATCCTGATCAATATTGCAAACCATTGATGGTGCTTTTGCGAGAATCTGTCTTAAACTTTTTAAAGATAATTTTAATCCTTCTTCAAAGTGGATTTTATCTGTTATATCGATGCTTTTAACTATGATCTTTTCTTTTTTCTCGTCTAAAAATGTAAAGTAAGTTTCATAAATCTTTTTCTCGCGATCTTTATCAAAATAAGTAAGAATTATTCTGTGAACTTGTTTTTCATTAAGCTTAACCCGGATTGAATCTAAAAAGGCATTTGATAATATGCTTACAACATCGCTTGCATTAATTCCAATTGCTTGATCTTTATTAATTTCATAAAGTTTTTCTGCATTATCATCCCAGTACTCAATAATGTTATCTGAGTTAATTACGAATAATGCATTATTGGATTTTGCAGCAATGGTCTGATAAAAATTTAACTGATCTACGTTTTTATAAAGTGTATCAATTTCTCTTTCAAGAGCCGTGATATCTTTAAAGAATAGATAAATAAAACTTATTTCTTTCTTATAATTTTCCTGCGGAACAAAACGGCACTCTAAAATTTTTTTATTGCCTCTAAATTCATATGCAATCTTTTCTGTAACGGCAATCCTGTTTTGCTTGGTGTATTCTAAATAATCTTTGATGATACGGGAAGTTTCTGAATCAAATAAACTGCCCGCACTAACATTCTGAATAAGATCAACGGGCACATTAATAAAATTGACAATATTTTTTGAAAAGAATTGAATCCTATCAAGTTTATCTACCACAAGAAAAAAATCAGAAACATTATGGAGAGCATTTTCCATAAAATCATTTCTTAATGCAAATTCTTTCTGAGATTTTGTTAATACTTTTAAGTCTTCAATAATTAATATCCCGCCAATAATTTCCTCAACATCATAAAGAGGAGCGGCTTTAACAATAATATGAGCCAATCCTTTTGATTTTGTTTCTATAAAATTTATTTCTTTCTCAAATGGAAAGCCCCGCAAAACATCATTAAGTTCATCAGTTATAGAAAGATTTGGAAATAAATTATTCAACATCACATTTGAACCCACTAAATTTTGTGGAAATTCAAATCCATAAAGCAGTTCTAAATCGTTAAAAGATTTATTCACATACTCAATCGCGCCATCTTTGTTAAAAGTAAGGATGGCAATTGGAGCGCTATCCATCAGATTGATTAACTTATTTTCCAAGATCATGTCTCTTGCTTTTTCTAGAGATTATTAAAAACTAATGTAAAATTTCAATTAAAAACGCTTCAGCTTCTTCATAATTTTATTGAATCATCATCTGTTGTCTAATAACTAATGTGCCATTTATATTCCAATTTTGTTCATAAAAACGATATTTACAAGCTATTTATTAACAGGATTATTCCTGTCCGTGTCTCGTTTTGAATATTTGTATTGTAATAAAGAAAATAACTTTGGAATTTATTCCAGAAAATAATTTGCGTTTAATTATCAAAATCCTATCCAATTATTGAAACAAATTTACTTAAGTTTGTAATGTAAAAATTCGGAAAAAAGAATTGATAAGTTTAATATTTCAAAAGCTTGGTAATAAAACTCTTAACTTTCTTCAGGAGTTTGGTCAGATATCAAATCTTTTTTTTGGCATCATAAAAAGCTTTCCACAGATAATAAAAAGTAAAAAGATAATTCTTTATCAGATGGAACACATCGGGGTAAATTCGCTTCCACTCGTTATTATCATTGCAATCTTTACAGGGGCAGTTTCGGCATGGCAAGCTGCATATCAATTAAAAGGAATTGCTCCATTATCTTTCTTAGGCGGTGCGACAAGTCGGGCAATCATTACAGAACTTGGTCCGGTTTTAACAGGGATTGTAATCGCTGGAAGAGTTGGCGCATCAATTGCTGCTGAACTTGGCACTATGAAAGTTACTGAACAGATTGATGCACTTGAAACTATGGCAATTAGTCCGGTTAGATATTTAGCTATGCCAAGATTTTTAGCATCAATTATTATGATGCCAATACTTGTAATATTTGCAAATGTAATAGCTGTAATTGGTGCCTACATAGTATCAAATTATTTTCTTGGAGTATCATCAGCAGTTTTTTTTAATTCTGTTAAACGTTTTTTTACAATGTCAGATTTAGTGGCAGGACTTATAAAAACAATATTTTTTGGCGGTGTTACTGCGCTTCTTGGTTGCCATATTGGATTTAAAACTGAAGGTGGAGCTGAGGGGGTTGGTCTGGCTACGATTCGATCATTTGTAATATCAGCGGCACTAATTTTAATATTAGATTATGTTTTGTGGATGTTGATTTTTTAGTTTGATCAATATTCTATTTTGTTAATTGCATCTTTAAAAATAAAAACTATATTGTAACTCAAATATTTTAATAATTAAAAACCCTTCAATACAAAGGAAGGAAAAATTATGGAACCAATTAAATATTTAATTAAAGAAAGAACTGAAAAAATTGTTCTTCCAAAAAATTTAGGTTTTGGACAGGTGTTTACTGATCATATTTTTGAAATGGATTATAGCGTTTCAAAAGGATGGCATAATCCAACAATCAGAACTTTAGATTCATTGCAAATGCACCCCGCTACATCTTTTATACATTATGGACAAACTATTTTTGAAGGTATGAAAGCCTTTAAAACAATTAAAGGAGATGTCGTTCTTTTTCGACCGGAAGTTCATTTGCAACGTTTAAATAATTCGGCAAAAAGAATTTGTATGCCGGAAGTTGATGTAGATTTTGTTCTGGAAGCACTTAAAGAACTTATCTCAATTGATAGTGATTGGATCCCAACAAATAAAGGGGAAGCACTCTATATCAGACCATTTATGTACGGCTCGGATCCTGCTTTAGGAGTCAGACCATCAAATGATTATAAATTTGTTATTCTACTTTCTCCGGTTGGCGCTTACTATCCTGAAGGTTTTAAACCCATAAAAATATTAATCCAGGATGATTATGTGCGGGCTGTAAGAAAAGGTTTGGGCGAGTGCAAAACCGCAGCAAATTATGCCGCAAGTTTATTGGCAGCACGGGAAGCATCAAAAAAAGGTTTTACTCAAGTTCTTTGGTTAGATGGACTTGAACAAAAATATCTTCAGGAAGTAGGTACCATGAACATATTTATAAACTTCAAAGATGAAGTAACAACTCCGGCATTAAATGGCTCAATTTTGCCAGGTGTAATAAGAAGATCCGTTATCCAAATACTTAAAGAATGGGGAATGAATGTTACAGAAAGAGAAATTTCTGTAGATGAACTTATTTCTTCTTATGATAAAGGAAATCTTTTAGGTTTGTTTGGTACAGGAACAGCTGCAATAATTTCATCAATTGGCTCACTTACATATAAAGATAAAAATATGTCATTTAACAATGGGCAGCCAGGTGAACTTGATATTAAATTGTTTAATGAGTTAACATCAATCTATTATGGTGAAAAAGAAGATACGCATGGTTGGATTACAAAAGTAGAAAAAAAAGCTGTTGAAGTTAATTAATAGATAGTAGTTAGTTCTCAGATTTTTTCAGGCATCGGTTTTTGCTGATGCCTTTTTTTATTTTATATAATTACAATTTTCAGCATCCCTCATTCCTTCTGAATTGTCCACAATCACCCCGGACAAAAAATTTTTCCTAAACCCTTGACACGTGAACATCTGTACACTATATTTGAAGTGAACAAATGAGCACTATTTAAAATTATTAAAAGATAATATAATGGGAAAACAACAATTAACTGATCGTCAGGAAGAAATATTAAATTTTATTCAGCAATTTCAGCAGGAAAGCGGTTATCCACCTACTCTAAGAGAAATCGGGAAAAGATTCGACATTTCTTCTACATTTGGTGTAAAAAGACATCTGGATGCTTTATCTAAGAAAGGATATTTAAATATTCTTAGCAATGCAAGCAGAGGAATAAGTATTACTAAAGATGAATCTTTTAATTCTGTCCATATCGATATTTCTGAAAAAGGAGATAATAAAATCCCGATTGTTGGAAGAGTCGCTGCCGGTTCACCGATCTTCGCTGAAGAAAATATTGAGGGCTCAGTGTTGATTGATCCAACTTTTATAAAGAAATCGGAAAATTGCTTTGCACTTAAAGTTAAAGGCGATAGTATGATTGATGCTGGAATTTTTGAAGGCGATTTAGTAATTATTTCTCCGCAGTCAATTGCCAGCAATGGAGATATTATTGTAGCTCGTATTAATGATGAAGTGACGGTTAAAGTTTATGAATTTAAAAATCAGGTAATCAAACTAATTCCACAAAATAAAAATTATGACCCAATTGTTATCCAAAATAAAGAAGAATTTTCTATCGTGGGTAAGGTAACGGGCGTTTTAAGATGGTTTAATTAAAAGGTGAAAAAATGAAAACAGAAATTTTTAAATCGGCAATAAAAAACAGAAACAGTGTAAAATTTTTATATGGTTTAAATGAAACGATGATCGAGCCATATTATATATCAGTTGAAAAGAATGGTTCGAAAGTGATATATGGCAAAGTATTTCACTCAAGTGAAATCAAAAAATTTAATTATAGCAAAATCGCAAACATAAAGGTTATGGATAAAAAGAGGTTTTCGCCGATCATTCCGTTGATTCCTCTTGCATCATAAAGGAGGTAATGATATGAATACTGAAAGAAGAAGAGATGTGGATTTATTAGTGGAAGAGTTCTGGAAAAAAGGATATTTGACCGTTTTTAGAAAATACGGCACTTATCTTCCCGAACCTTCAAATATTGGTGGATTTGATGTTGATGTTATAGCAAAACAGAAAGACAATTATGCAATCGGTATAACATTAACGGATCAGGATTTTAAGGATCCATCTTTCATTAAAAATAAATTATCATATCTTGCACAAAGACAGCGAAGAGGATCAAATAAAAAAGTATTGTTATTTGTTGGAGTATCGAACCTAAATTATAAATATGCAAAAGCATTACTTGATGAATTAGATCCTGAAACAAGAAAAAATATCAAATTATTTGAAATCACAGATCGACAAAGTTTGAATATTAGAAATGAAATGAGAACTAACAAAGTTTTATTCTCATAAAAATTTTTTAAATTTTAGAAAAAATAAAAAACTTTTCTACAGGATAAACTTCTGATTGTGGAAAAGTTTTTTTGTTACAATTCACAATTCAACTTTGGAATTCCCTGCCTTTTCCCCCTTCTTTGCCAAACAAAGTATAATTAAGTTACCTTGACATTCATGCGTGGTAAAATTAACTTTGCACGCTCAATCAATAATAGGTATTAGATTTTGAAGAAAAAAAGTCCGGCATCCGATGAGCATTTAGTTGAAGCGCTTAAAAAATCGGGTGAAATTCCTGAACACATAGCCATTATTATGGATGGAAACGGGCGATGGGCAAAAAAAAGAGGTTTACCCAGAGTTGCAGGACATAAAAGAGGGGTTGATACCGTAAGAGAGATTGTAGAAGCTTGTGCAGAAATCGGGGTTAAATATTTAACTCTCTACACTTTTTCAACAGAAAACTGGAAACGACCAAAAGATGAAGTTTCCACATTGATGAGATTATTATTAAATAGTTTACGTGATAGAGTAAATGAACTTAATGATAATGATATTCGTCTTACGACAATAGGAAATACAAGTTCTTTGCCAGCAGCAGTACAGAAACAACTTTACGCTGATATTGAAAGGACAAAGAATAATAAAAAGATGGTGCTTAATCTTGCTTTAAGCTATAGTGGCAGATGGGAATTGCTTGAAGCAATTAAGGAAATTGCCAGTGCTGCAAGTCAGGGGCAGATCAACTTAAATGATATTACTGAGAATTTAATTTCTCAAAAATTAACTACCAGAAACATGCCTGATCCTGATTTAGTTATCAGGACGAGCGGTGAATTTAGAGTGAGCAATTTTTTGCTGTGGCAAATTGCCTATTCTGAGTTTATAATTACAGAAACACTTTGGCCGGATTTTTCTAAGAACGATTTGTATGAAGCAATACGAATTTTTCAGAAAAGAGAAAGACGATTCGGTAAAGTAAGCGAACAAATTAAGAAGAATGCAAAGGAAAAAGGTTCTGAGAATGTTCATTTCCTCTCGAATGAGACTGCTTAAATATTTTTTAGTATTCATAATTTTAATTTCTTCAGTAAGTATCTTTTCTCAGCAGCAAAGATCTACTTATAAAATTCTTGGGCTTTCAGTCGAAGGCAACAAATCTTCTGATGCTAATACAATTATTGTATCAACAGGATTAAAAGTCGGTGATGAAATACAGGTGCCGGGAGATAAAACAATAAATGCTATTAAAAATCTCTGGGCTCTGAATATTTTTTCGGATGTTCAAATTTTAATTGATAAGCAATTAGCGGATGGTGTTTTTTTGCTTATCAAAGTTTCAGAATATCCAAGGATAGAAAAAGTTGTTATTGAAGGCAATGATGAAATAAGTACAGATGATATCGAAAAGAAAGTAACATTCCTTCGCGGCTCAATCCTTAAACCACAGGAAGTCGCAAAGCTTATCCAACGGATTAATAAACTTTATGAAGAGGATGGATATTTTAATACAACCTTCAATACAAAATACTATAATTACTTTAGTGCTGATACTGTAAAAGATAATATCCTGGTAAGATGGAGAAATACAAAAGATTTAGCTGATGAATATGAAACAGAATACAACCTAAGCGATAATAAATCTTCTAATTTGATTTCTAAAATTAAAGATAGAATGCTACTTAAAATTATTATCGAAGAGGGAAGTAAAACCAAAGTAAGAGATATTACTTTTGAAGGTAATAAGGACTTTGATGAAGGTGATTTAAGAGGCGCAATGGATGAAATATCAGTTGCTAAGTGGTGGAAATTTTGGAGCAGCGGAAAATTTGATCCTGAAAAATTTAAAAAGGATAAAGAATCAATTATAAAATTCTATCGTAAAAATGGATATCGTGATGCAGAAATTTTATCTGACTCACTTATTTATTCTAACGATAAAAAAGATGTAAGAATTTTAATGAATGTTTATGAGGGACCTCAATATAAAATCAGAAATATTACCTGGGAAGGCAACACAGTTTATCCCGCATTTATTTTGAGTGAGAGATTGGATTTTGCCAAAGGTGATGTTTATAATCTTGAAAAACTTGAACAAAATTTACGCGGCAATGAAAAACAATCAGATGTTTCAGCACTTTATCTTGATAACGGTTATTTAACTTTTAATCTTCAAACTAAAGAAACAAAAGTTGGGGAAGATTCAATAGATGTAACAATTAGAGTTGAAGAAAGAAATCAATTTAAAGTTGGTAAAGTAGATATTGCAGGTAACGATAAAACCAAGGATAAAGTAATAAGAAGAGAACTTTATACAGTGCCCGGAGATTACTTTAATCGCGGTTTACTCTTTAGAAGCGTCCAGAATTTGGCCAACCTTCAATACTTTAATGTTGAAAAACTATATGGAGCCGAAGGCATCACCACTAAACTTTCCAGCGATAGTACCGTTGATGTTGGATTTAATGTTGAAGAAAAATCAAGTGACTATTTAAATGCCTCAGTTGGCTATAGTGGAAGTTTTGGATTTAGTGGTGCTGTTGGTGTTACTCTAACAAACTTTTCTATTGCTGAACCGTTTCGCTTAGGCGGTGGACAGATTCTCAGCTTCAATTGGCAGTTTGGAGTAGGAAGTCTCTATAGAACATTTACTCTTGGATTTACAGAACCCTGGCTTTTTGATACACCTACTTCTGTAGGCGCAGAAGTATTTGATACCAGACAACAGTACGTTTATGATTTAAGACAGTCAGGTGCTACAATTAGAGTTGGTAGAAAATTAAGATGGCCTGATGATTTCTTTTACGTTCAGGGAAGAATTAAATATCAATACAATAATGTAATCAATGGTCAGAATTTTTATAAAGAAGGTAAATCAAATCAATTTACACTTGGTGGATTGATCTCCCGTAAAAATATTGATAACCCAATTTTCCCTTCAACAGGTTCATCTATTTTACTTGATGCTGAATTATCCGGTGGACCGTTACCCGGTGATGTTGATTATCTTAAAGTTGGATTTACCGCAGAATGGTACAGAAGATTATTTAACTCAAACAGAATTACGTTATATACAATTGCTGATTTAGGATATATTGATGAAATTGTTGCAGGGACAAACATCCAACCATTTGAATTTTATTATATGGGTGGTAATGGATTGGTAATTGCAACTACTTCGTTAAGAGGATATGACGATAGAACTGTAGGACCAAAAAACCTTGCGGGCAATGTTATTGGTGGAAGAGTAATGGCTAAGTTTGGTGCAGAAATAAGATTATCAGTTACTCAAGAACCAATTCCTTTGTGGATACTGGCATTTGCGGAAGCAGGAAATGTTTTTGAAAGTTTTCAGAAAACTGATATTTTTGATCTGCGAAGATCTGTGGGATTTGGAGCCAGGATACTTATTAACCCCATTGGTTTAATTGGTTTTGATCTTGGTTATGGATTTGATCGTAAAATTGTTGATGGACAGGACCCATCCTGGTTATTCCATTTTCAATTTGGTAAAGGTTTCTAATTAATTTGTACAATCATAAAGAACGAGGAATATAGTGAAAAGTTACATTTTTGGTTTAGCATTTTTATTATTAAGTATTAATGCTTTTGCTCAAACACCATTAAAAATTGGTTATGTTGATTCTGAAGTTATCCTTACACAATTTTCTGAAGCTATAAAAGCTCAAGGAGATTTGGATGCGTTAACAAACAGATGGTCTACTCAGTTAGATTCTATGACTCAATCATATCAACAATCAATTGCTGATTATCAGAAACAATCTGAAACGATGAATGAAGCTAAAAAGTTAGAAGCTCAGCAGAAGATTGTTAAGATGGAGCAGGATATTATGGAATTTAGAAGAACTAAATTTACACAGGGTACCGGTGAAGTTTATAAAAAACAGGAAGAATTATTTTCACCAGTAAAAGCAAAAATTTATGCTGCAATTCAAAAAGTTGCCAAAGAAGAAAATATGCAGTTTGTTTTTGATAAAAGCGGGGATATACTTCTTCTTTATGCTGATTCTGCTTTTGATATTACATATAAAGTTTTGGATAATCTTAAAAGAGGAACCAAATAATTATTTATCCTGATAAAGTTCTCTCCATTTATTTTTGGAGAGAACTTTATTTTTTTATTCAGCATATTTGATCTAGAAATTTTATTAAAAGGTTTTGTGATGAAAAAGCTAATATTCATTTCCATTCTATTATTTACTTCCTCATTTTCCCTTGCACAACTTAAAATCGGATACATTGATTCTGATACTATTATGGATAATCTTCCTGATGTTCAGGATGCAAGACAAAAGTTGGATGCCATGATTCAGGAATGGCAAACTGAATTAAGTAAAATGGAAAATGAGTGGAAAACAAAATATGATGATTATGAGAAACGTAAATTAATCATGTCAGATCAAACAAGAGCTGAAACCGAAGCATCACTCGTTCAAATCGAAAACCAAATTGCCCAGTACCGCGAAAAAAAATTTGGTACAAACGGTGAACTTTTCCAGAAGCAAGATGAATTTATGAAGCCGGTTCAGAACAAAATTTTTACAGTGCTTAAAGAAATTGCTGAACAGGATAATTATGATTTTGTTTTTGATAGAAGTGGTGATATAATGATTTTATACGCTAAAGAGCAATACGATCTTACTTCAAAAGTGCTTGACAGACTTAAATTAAAATAAATTGAGCTGCTGAATGAAAATTAAAATTCAGGAAATTGCTTCTTTAATTAATGGCAGCATCTTTGGCAATAAGAATCTTGAAATTGAAAATGTTGCAAAAATTGAAGAAGCAAAACCTGGTGATTTAACATTCCTTTATCTTCCTTCCTACGAAAAATTTTTTCCTGGCACCAAAGCATCAGCAGTAATTGTAAAAACTAATTTTAATAAAACAAGAAACGACATAACTTACATCGAAGTTTCAGCGCCTGAAAAGGCCTTCTTTGATATAATCAGAAAATATTTTACACCGGAGTTTCCACTTTCCGGAATTGATCCTTACGCGTTTGTTCACCAGACTGCTAAGCTTGGTGAAAATGTTGCCATTGGAAAAAATGTTGTTATATCTAAAGACTGTATAATCGGGAATAACACAAAAATTTTTCATAACACTGTTATTTCAGAAAACACAGTGATAGGAAATAACTGTCTTATCTTTTCAAACGTTAGCATCAGAGAAAATTGTAAAATTGGTAACACTGTAATTATTCATCCGGGAACGGTTGTTGGAAGCGATGGCTTTGGTTACAGTACAGATGAAAAAGGAGTTTATCATAAAATCCCGCAAATTGGTAATGTGATTATTGAAGATGATGTTGAACTTGGATCAAACGTAACTATCGATCGTGCAGCAATTGGTTCAACAATAATAAAGCGCGGATGTAAGATTGATAATCTAGTACAAATTGCTCATAACGTTCAGCTTGGTGAAGACACTGTTATTTCATCTCAGGTAGGAGTTTCAGGCAGCACAAAGATTGGTAATCACTGCATACTTGCCGGACAAGCAGGTTTGGTAGGTCACATCGAAATTGGTGATAATGTTGTGATAACCGCACAAGCTGGCGTATCAAAATCAATCCTTAAACCGGGCTATTACTCGGGCTCCCCCGCAATGGAAATGAGAGCATATCAAAAAATGCAAGCCCAGGTTAGATTTATTCCTGATTATGTGGAACGGATTAAGCAACTTGAAAATCAAATTAAATCTTTAAAAGAACTTTTATCAAATAAATAAAACTTACGTTTATTTAACCTTCAAATTCAGTGACCCTCAAAATTGTATTTAGTTACTCATCTTGCTATTTTTTCACATAAATTTAATGTAAAAAATACGGAATCATAATGATAGAACTTCAAAGAACTATAAGTAAACCTGTCTCGATAAGTGGAATCGGGCTTCACACAGGCACAGAATGTACAATGACATTTAAACCCGCACCAATTAATTCGGGAATTAAATTCATTCGGGTTGATCTTGGCGGAAGCCCCGAGATACCTGCTATTGCTGATAACGTTGTGGATGTTTCAAGAGGAACTACTATTGGAATTGGTGAAGCTAAAGTGCATACAGTTGAACACGTGCTTGCGGCTATTGCCGGATTACAAATTGATAATATTAATGTAGAACTTGATGGAATTGAACCGCCGGTTATTGATGGAAGTGCAATGCCTTATGTAAAAGCTTTACAGGAAGCGGGGATTGAGCAACAGGATGCACCAAAAGATTATCTGATAATTGAAGAAACAGTTGCATATTCGGATGAAGCAAGGCAGGTTGATATTGTTGCCTTACCGCTTGATAAATATAGATTAACAGTTATGGTTGATTATCAAAATCCTGCACTTGGAAGTCAGCACACCGGTTTATTTGATATGGAAAAAGAATTTGTAAATGAATTTGCCTCTGCCAGAACTTTTTGTTTTTTAAGTGAAGTTGAAACTCTGGCAGATCAAGGACTGATAAAAGGTGGTGATTTAGATAATGCTGTTGTTATTGTTGATCATAAGTTAGATCAGAATCAGCTTGATGAATTAGGTAAGCGTATCGGTTTAAAAAATAAGTTCACTCTTGGTGAAGATGGAATTCTTAATAATAAAAAATTACGATTTAAGAATGAACCTGTAAGACACAAATTACTTGATCTTATTGGTGATCTTGCCTTAATCGGCGTTCCAATTAAAGCACAAATACTTGCAGCAAGACCCGGACATAAAGCAAATGTTGAATTTGCAAAACAAATCAGAAAACTTTATCAGCAAAAAAAATTAGTTAAGAAATTTCAATTCGTTAAAAAAGAAGGTGTTGTTTTTGATATCAATGCAATTGAAAGAATACTTCCACATCGTTATCCTTTCTTGCTTGTAGATAAGATTATCAGTCTGGAAATAGAAAAAAAAGTTGTTGGTGTAAAATCAGTTACCTATAACGAACCTTTCTTTCAGGGACATTTCCCTGGTCAGCCGGTTATGCCGGGAGTTTTGATCATTGAGGCGATGGCTCAAACAGGTGGAATTTTACTTTTAAATTCGCTGCCGGATTTTAAAGAGAAGCTTGTTTACTTTATGCAAATCAATAATGCAAAATTCAGAAAAACAGTTGTTCCCGGTGATCAGCTTTTTATTGAAGTTGAACTTCTTCAAAAAAAATCTAAAATATTTACTATGGCTGGCAAAGTTTACGTTAATGATGTTCTTGTTGCAGAAGCAGATTTTATGGCCGGCATAGTTGATCGACCTAAAAAGGAAGTGGAAGAATAAGCATGAACACAATTCATCCAACTGCAATAGTTAGCAGCAAAGCTAAGATTGGCGATAACAATATTATCCATCCTTTTACAATTATTGAAGATGATGTTGAAATTGGAAATGGTTGTGAAATAGGACCAAGTGCCGTTCTTTATAACGGTGCAAGAGTTGGAAATAAAGTTAAGATTAAACAGGGTGTTTCGGTCGCTAATAAACCGCAAGATTTAAAATTTGGTAATGAAGAAACATTATTTTTTGTTGGTGATAATACTGTTCTTCACGAGTTCGTAACACTTCATCGAGGAACTCATGAAACCGGATTTTCACGAGTAGGAAAAAATTGTTTGCTGATGGCTTATTCTCATGTGGCACATGATTGTGTAGTTGGTGATAATGTAATTCTTGCTAATGCTGTGCAGATAGCAGGACACGTTACAATTGGTGATTGGGTGATAATGGGCGGCACAGCGGCAGTTCATCAATTTTGTAATATCGGCAGGCATTCTATGATCGGCGCAAATTCAATTGCTGTTAAAGATGTCCCTCCTTTTGTTTTGAGCGGAAGATTTCCAATTAAATATGAAGGTCTGAATAAAGTTGGATTAAGAAGACGCGGCTTCAGTGAAGAAGATATTTCTGTGATTAAAAAAACATACGACTTTATTTATAATTCTGGTTTGAATGTAACGCAGGGTGTTAATAAAGCTGAATCAGAATTTTCATCAAATGAATATGTTCAGGAAATTATTCAGTTTGTTCGTACAAGCAAACGGGGAATAATCGGTAAATGATCTGGAAGTACATTAATTCCGGGGTAAACAATGGCAAGTACAATATGGATTTTGATATTTGGCTTGCACAAAACTTTGATCCTCAAACTGCAGTATTAAGATTTTACAGATGGAATCCTTATTGCATTTCTCTTGGTGCCAATCAATCATTTGATGATGTTAATCTGGAAAAAACCGAAGTAGAAAATATTGATGTGGTTAAACGTCCAACAGGCGGACGGGCAATTCTTCATTCAGAGGAATTAACTTACTCTGTGATTTATCCAACAGATAATTTAACATCATCAAAAAATATTTATAACGAAATTAATCTTGCTTTGCGAAAAGGGTTAATTGAATTTGATCCGGGATTATCTGATATTGATTTGGAACATTCCCAACCTGATTTTAAAGAATTTTATAAATCAGAGATTAGCACAATTTGTTTTGCAGTATCTGCAAAAAGTGAGTTGAATTTTAAGGGGAAAAAGTTAGTTGGCAGTGCGCAGAGAAAAATCGGCAGTGTAATTCTTCAGCACGGTTCAATTCTATGTGGTGAGTATCATAAAAAAATAGTTGATTATCTGAATATTGATAAATCAAAAAAAGAAATGATACTAAAAGAAATTTCTGATACGACAATAGACTTAAAAACTGCACTGAATTATGAGATTGATTATTCTAAATTAGCTGCAGCAATCCTAAAAGGATTTGAAAATCATTTTAACACAAAGTTTGTAGAAAAAAACATTCAACATAATAATCCTGAATTCCATATTGTCAATCATCAGTAAACAAATAAAATTACTTATCAAAACTATTGCCAGGATACAAATTCTTTTTTTATCCACATTGCTTTTTGTATCAACATCATTCTCACAAATAGAATCCCAGCTTTATCTTGAAGGAGCACAAATCAATGATATAAAACGCGAAGGAGATTTTCTTTGGATCGCAACTTATGGGCAGGGCATTTATCAATACTCGCTTAAGGATGGTAAGTGGACTAATTACTCAAGCAAAAGTGGAAATCTTGAAAATGATTTATTCCACTGTGTCGCTGCAAATAAAGATTTTGTTTGGGCGGGTGCTAATGAAGGTCTGTATATCTATTCACGAAGAACAAATAAGTGGACGAAAAGAAAATTTGCACAGGGTGGTGAGTTTGGCAACTGGATCAGAAGTTTAAACTATGATGAAAAAAGAGGCCGACTATGGATTGGCAGATTTCGTAACATTACCGTTCTTGATGTAAAAACAAATAAGTTTACAGATTATAATAAAGTTGTTAACGGCGACGAGAAGACAAACAATTTTAACAATATTGTTTTTGAAGGTGATAGTGTTGTTTGGTTTGGCGCAGAATCCGGAATGCATAAATATGTTACAAAAAAAAGTATTGATGATCCCACTGCGTGGACTTTTATAAATAACAAGGGAAGAAATTTTAACGGTGAAGGAAATTCTGTTTCTGTTACTGATTTTGTTTTTGAAAAAAATAATATCTGGTTTGGTACCGATGAATTTGTTACAAAAGAATCACCGGAGTATAATGTTGGCGGCATTTATGTGTGGGATAGAAAATTAAAATGGGATAGAATTTCTAAAGCAAGTGGATTAGGCGGCAACGGAATTTACTGTCTTGCTCGCACAGGCGACTACATTTGGGCAGGAGTTTATGAATTTAAAAAGAATGATAAAGAAGAATATGGCAAAGGTTTGTACTTAATTAATCGCCGCACAAAAAAAGTAACTCCAATAGATCTTAATGAATTAAACATAACCACATCAAATATTTTATCACTCTTCTTTGATGGAACAAATCTTTGGATTGGCACTTCATCCGGATTAGTAAAACTTAAAATTGGTAATCCACTAGCTAAGATAAAAAAGTAAAAAATCCGTTAATAGATTATTTAGAAATTATTAAGGCGATTAACAAAATCGCCTTTTTATTTTTACTTGCGTTAGTTTTTACATTTCTATGACATCTTTTTGACATTAATAGATTGACCATATTTTATTATGCTAGTGAGAAAATAATTTAATGGTGCAATCATGAAGAAAAGATTTTTTAATATTCTGAGCATAAGTTTTTTACTCATCAACCTCATTTACTTTTTTGGTTGTGGTACGATTGAGCAGACAATTTATTTAGGAGATGTCGAAGTAAACGCACCAATTGTTCCGCCGCCAACTCATATAAATGTTAATAAAGATGTTGGAAGTGTTACAATCTCACCGCACTTTTCTTACCTTAACACCAAAAGTAAAATTTCAGGTTCAACTGATGGAAAATATACTGGTACTTTTAGATTAGATGATAGCACAACATATAAAGCGAAAAAAAATAATCTTGATTGGAGTTTATACAAATATACTGCTGGTTTAGACCTTGATATTAAAGTTTCCAAAAGTGTTTCAATCTTTGGCGGGATGAATTATTCTAAAGACAAAGAGAATTATTTACTGGGAGGAAATTTCGGAATTGGATTTCATAATCACGGTGAAAAGTACATTGCGCGATTCGATTTGGGTTTCACCGTTCAGGAGTATGATTTTACAGCGATAACTATTGTACAAACAAAAACAACTTCAATATTTGGAAGTGATGAATCCTGGGATATCTTTGCTGATAAAGGAAGTACAACAAATATTAATCCATTCGCCACACTTACAGTTAATTCTTCTTATGATTCCAGTTTTTTTAATTGGTTTATAATAGGTGGATATTTCACTCAGAATCTTTTAGGATATGATCCCGGCACATATAGTTATCCTTTGTTCCCATTCCCTATTACATATACAAAAATTGATAAAAGATCAGATATGGTTACAGGGTTTATTTACTTCAATCCGGGTATTGCTATAACATTAAATGATCAGTTTAAACTTTTGCTCTCAGCAAAAATATTAAACGAGGTAATGTCTACTACTTCGAAGCAATGGTTTTTTATGCCATCAGCTCAAATTAATTTTCAGATATAATTTAGATGGAGAATATTATAAGTTCTAAAAAGTGTTATAGCTCAAATATATTTTGTAATCTACAAACCCAGTTCCCCGCAAAGTAGGATCTACGACTCAAAGGAACTAGGTTTGACTTAGTTGCCATATATAATCCTGATTATTTCAAATTATAAATGTCCCTGTAACATCATCCATTTTCCATCTTCCATCAACCATCTGCCATCAACCATATTCCATCAACAATCTTCTATCCTCTTTTTTCCTCACTTTTTACCCTCAATATTTATAGTTATTTTTTAAATCAAATATTTAAACTAATCTGGAATTTGTATGATCAAAATTTCTGAAAAGAGATTAAAAGAATTAAAGAAAAATTTTCAAGATAAACGAATTGCCATAATTGGTGATATGATGCTTGATATTTATTACTGGGGCGATGTAAAAAGGATTTCTCCTGAAGCTCCTGTTCCTGTTCTGGAAGTTGAAGATGAAATGTTTCGATTTGGCGGGGCAGCAAACTGTGCACTAAATATTGCAAAGCTTGGTGGACAGCCGGAACCGGTTGGTGTAATTGGTTACGATAATTTTGGTACTGTCTTTAATGCTTTATTAACTGAGGCAAATATTTCACACCACGGAATTTTTGAAGATGACCAAAGACCAACTACTGCCAAAACAAGAGTGATTGCTGACAGTCAGCATATTGTAAGGATTGATAAAGAAAGTAAAGCTACTATTAATGATTCTATGCAAAAGAAAATATTTGATTACTTAAAAAGCATCATTAAAAGTGTTGATGGAATAATTCTGCAGGATTATAATAAAGGTGTACTTTCCGAATCGTTAATTAAGCAGATAATAGAATTAGCGAACAAGAACAAAAAACTTATTACTGTTGATCCAAAGTTTAATAACTTCTTTTCGTATAAAAATGTTACTGTATTCAAACCAAACAGAAAAGAAGCTGAAGATGTACTTGGTATGAAAATAAAAACAGACTCTGATATAACTTATGCGGGAAATGAATTATTAAAAAGACTTAACGCAAAAAATATTTTATTAACTCTTGGCGAAAGCGGCATAGCAGTATTTGAAAAAGGTAAACCAGAAAAACGAATGCCTACCAAAGCAAGAAAAGTTGCAGATGTTTCCGGTGCGGGTGATACAGTTATTTCTACTTTAACAATTGCACTTGCAGCAGGAGCAAATATTATTGAAGCATCTTATCTTGCAAATTATGCGGGCGGAATTGTATGCGAAGAAGTTGGTATCGTTCCAATTGAACTTGATAAACTTTTTGATACAATATTTATGGAAAATAAATGAGTAACCTAAAATCAAGAGAAGAAATTAAAAAATTAAGAAAACAATTTAAGGCGGAAGGCAAAAAAGTTGTTTTTACAAATGGTGTTTTTGATTTGATTCACTCCGGCCACGTTGATTATTTGATTAAAGCAAAAGAGTTGGGCGACATACTTATTCTTGCATTAAACTCCGATGAATCGGTAAAAAAGATTAAAGGAAATAAACGACCAATCTTATTGCTTAAAGAAAGAGCTTTTATAGTTTCGAATTTAAAGCCGGTTGATTATGTAACTTTTTTTGAGGAAGACACTCCCGCTGAAATTATAAATGAATTGATACCGGATATATTAGTAAAAGGTGCGGATTGGCCAATTGATAAAATTGTTGGAAGAGAAGTGGTTGAAGCTAATGGCGGTGAAGTTAAAACAATCCAGTTTGTAAATGATCAATCAACTTCTAAAATTATTCAGAAGATAATCAGGAATTATAATAATTAGTGTCCAAAGAAAAAGTTAAAGCAGAATCAAAAAAAATTATTGGCAAAGGCAGAAAAGCTTTGCGATATGGTGTAAACATTTTTGTTTACTTCTTTGTTGCAATTTTTATGCTGCTGATGGTTTTCTTTGGTATTTCGCAAACTCAGATGTTTAAGGATTGGCTGCGGGATAAAGTTGTTGAAACTATTAATGCAGAGATTAACGGTAAACTTTCAATTGATAAAATTGAAGGAACAATTTTTACGTCTTTAAAAATTACAAATGCCAACTTAATGTCCGCACAAAACGATACTGTGGTTCATGCAGGAAGTATCGAATTAAAAACAAGTCCGCTTAAAATTTTGTTTAAAGAAATCTATGTTAGAAAGTTTGAGCTTAGTGATGCGAAAATAAAATTGGTTGAGGAAAGTGATGGTCAGTTAAATCTTCTTAAAATATTTCCGCCATCCAAAGAACCTGATACAACAAGCTCAGAATTTCCATTTGCTATTGATGTAGCTAACTTTCAATTAAAGAATGTAGATTTTTCAATGCAAAAGTATGACAAAGTTGGAAGCGTGGTTTATTATCCAACAATGAACATGGATGATTTGAGAATTAAAGACCTTAATGTTTCTTTTAATGCTTTTGTAGATTTAAATAAGTATGAATATCGTTTGACGATTGATAACATTTCCTTTAACCCAAACTTTGAGTTTTTTAATCTTAAACAATTAAGCGGTACAATTCTTTTAACTCCAGAGCTTGCGGGAATAAATAAGTTACATATTGTTACAGATCAATCTAATTTTGAATTGAGTGCAGGAATATCAAACATAGACGTAATAAAAAATTTTTCAATGGAAAAATTGGGCGAAGCTCCAATTAGATTATCACTTAATGCAGAGAAGATTAATTTTGAAGAAATTACAACTTATGTTCCGCCGATGGAAATGTTAAGCGGAACGATCAGTGCTGATTTTGAAGCAGCCGGAACGTTGAATGATCTTAATGTAAAAAAACTTAATGTGGTTTTTAATAACACCTCACTTGAAGCAACAGCAAATCTAAAAAATTTACTTGATGCCAATAAAATGTTTGTTGATCTATCTTTTAGAAATTCTTATCTGTCACCGGATGATCCTGCTAAGTTATTAAAAGGAATTGCTGTTCCTGATTTTAAGGAGTTAGGTGTTATTAGATTTGATACTCTTACATATCGGGGAAATCCAAATGATTTCAAATCGAATTTTGCAATCAGAACTGATAAAGGAAGTGTGAACGGTGTGGCAGCTTTGAATTTTACAAAACCTGATATGCAATATGATATTAAATTATTCACAAAAAAATTAGACCTTGGCTCATTTATTTCAATACCAACTAATTTTAATTCTGAGATTAATATATCAGGATCCGGCACCGACCCTCAGAATATGAAATTGCAAATGTCTTTGGCTGCTGATGAATCAAGAATAGGTGATAAATATTTAAAAAGTATAAAGCTTAATTCCAATGCTAATGACGGGATTATTAAAACATCAATTAATATCGCATCTGATTCACTTCTTGTTGATCTGGATGCTGATATTGATTTCAGGATCCCAAAAGATCCAACGTATGAATTAAAAGGGAAAGTAAATCAGTTAAATTTAGGAAGCATATTACAGGACACGACACTTCAATCAAAGATAAATTTGGTGATTGATGCAAGCGGCCAGGGATTTAATCCGGATAGTATGGATCTGTTTCTGGTTACTGATATAAAAAATTCCAGCTTTAGCGATTTTAAAATTGACAGCACAAGATTAATTCTTGATGTAAGAAGAAATGATAACGGAAAAAAAATTATTAATATAGTTTCGGATATTGCAGATTTTACAATAAGCGGTAATTATTCGATTACAACATTGGGAGATGTAATCAGCCGCGAAGCTGATATTTTACAAAAAACACTTGAAGAAAAAATTAACCCGATCTTCGTTAAGAATGCGCCATTCTCGGATGCACAAAATATTCCGGTAAAAAATAATATTAACTCAGTAACTGATTTCAATCTTGATTATCTACTTGATTTTAAAGAGTCTCTTACTCTAAATCTTGGCAAAGATAATTTGCAGATCGATGGCCAGATGGATGGAAATATTAAATCAAAAAAAGATTCACTTTCGCTTGTCCTAAATTCTGATTTTAATTATTTGAAATTCTGGAGTAACGAAAGAGTATTTTTTATTGTTAATACAAAATTTGGCTGTGTATTAAATAATCATTTAATTAATGGTTATCAGGGGAATATAAATGCAGACATAAACTTGTCCTCCGAAAGATTATATGTTAACAGCAACATTTATAATGTTAAAGGCAAAATAAATTTTAACGGCTCAAAACTTTCTTTTAATGCAAGCGGCGATTATGAGAATAAAGCAAAAGCTAAATTAAATGGGCTGGCTGTTTTTGATGGAAGTGTAATGGATGTTAATCTAAGTAAGCTTGAGATTAATTATAACAAATTAAAAATTTATAACCCTGAGGATATTCTGATTTCATATTCAGATGAAACAATTAATTTTAAAAACTTTCTTCTTAATACGGCTGATGGAGCTATAACTATTAAAGGTGCATTCGGTTCCACAGGAGATAACAGCACTTCGATTTTATTTGATAATATCAGTGGTGAAAAATTAACAAACGATTTAATAGGTCTTGCCCCCAACAGACAATTTAAATCGGATATAAAAATTGAAGGATTACTAACCGGCAATTTTACAGATCCCAGGTTTTCTGTAAATGCAAACTTTAATAATATTATTTATGCAAACAGCAGTTTTGGTACGCTGGTTTCCAAATTTGATTATGCTAATAATTCTCTTAAAACTGATATTAGATTTATTGATTCGCTTAATAATTTTAATTCGCCTAAAATTCTTGCAACAGGATTTATTCCATTAGATTTAACAACAAAACTCGATTCAACCCAAAAATTAAACGAGCAGCTTGATCTTACTATTCAAGCATTTGATTTTGATCTTAGTACTCTTTCTGAAATTTTTCCCTATGTTAAATTTCAAAAGGGTAAACTTGAAACTGATATATATGTAACCGGAAAAATTTCAAAACCCTCAGCCATAGGTTATTTCAGCATTAAAGACACAAGATTTAAAGTTAACAACAATAACATGGATTATGATTTAAATACCAAAGTTTGGATTGATGATGAGGTTGTTACAATTGAAAGTGTTGAATTAAAAAATATTCAGGGTACAAAATACGGCGGAGTAATTAAAGGCGATGGAATATTTAAATTTAAAAACTTCCGTCCTGATTCATCTTATCTGAAACTGAATGGTGATCTAAAGGTTTTGGATGAAACTTCTAAATCTTCAAATCAATATGCTTATGGTGATCTTGCATTACAGACACGTGGAGATATTGTTTACACATCTTACAAGGGAAAATCATATTTGGATTTGCCTATTGATGTAACTGTTGCAGAACTTACCATACCACTTAGTAAATCTGCTTATTCAAGTTCATCCGGATTTATTTACAGATATAAAGATTATTATACCGAAGAGAATAAATTATCTAATGAGTTAGATAGCTTAATTCAGTTATCAAATAAAAAAAATGGTAACGGTACTTCCGTGCTTGAATCTTCCAAGTTTGATTATACCATAGATATAAAACTTACTACAGAAGCCGGAGTTGTCGTGGTATTATCCAAAGAACTTGACCAGAATTTAAATTTGATTTTAGGTGGTGATTTTTCTCTGGAATCAGTTGATGGAAAAACGAAGTCCGGTGGTTCGCTTAAACTTCTTGAAGGATCTAAAATATCTTTTATCAAAACTTTTGAAGCTGTTGGTAATGTAAGTTTTGAAAAACTTTATAACCCGATTATTGATATTATCGGAACTTACAAGGACTATTATTATCCTGCCGATGAAAAAAATATTAACACCGAGCAGGAAGTTGCTGTAAAGATTAAACTTAAAGGTCCACTGTCAGAGCTTAATCAAAATTTTATGAAAGATGAAAATAATATCGGAGTATATATTGGTAAACAAAATATCGAAGAGGATAAAAAAGATCCAACTAAAAATGCATCAGATGCTTTTTTCTTTATAATAACTGGTAAGTTTGCTGATGGTGCTACGCAACAGGAAAGAAATGCAGTTGCATCTACGGCTACAACACTTGCCGGCTCAGTTTTAGGCGGGTTTTTGAATCAGTACTTAGGTGATTACGTAAAAAGTGTTCAGTTAAGACAAATCGGAACAGAAACAAAATTTAACCTGATTGGTAAAGCAGGAAAATTTAAATATGAAATTGGCGGATCAACAGATGTATTTCAGGATCTTAGTCGTGCAAATATTAGGATTGAATATCCAATTACACAAAGATTTCAATTAAGATTGGAAAGAAAAGAATCTGAAAATCAACTTAACTCTATAAATAATCCTTTATTTAATCAACTTGGTGTAAAATATAATTTTGAGTTTTAATGAAAAAAGAATTAATAGCATTTTTTAATCGTAACCAGGGACGAGGTTACAAAGCAAAAGATATCGCAAGTAAGTTAAACATTACTTCGGATCACGAATATGAATCGTTGAAAGCTGCTTTAAATAAGCTGGAGAAGGAATCATTTCTTATACGTTCGGGGAAACGATACCAGTTAAATAAACTTCCGCAGTCCAATATTTTAAAAGGAAGGTTGGAAATTAATCGAAATGGTTACGGCTTTGTAAATATAAGCGATGATAAAACAGGAGATGTTTTTGTTGCATCCCGAAATCTTGGAAACGCATTTGATGGCGATATTGTTGAAGTTGAATTGTTTGCAAAACAAAAAGGTAAAAATATTGAAGGACAGATAATTCGTGTTGTAGAACGAAAGCGAAAAGAATATGTAGGTGTTGTTAAAAAATCTAAATCCTTTTATTTCATTTCACCTGATGATCCTTCAATCCACCGCGATATTTATATTGATGAATCAAAACTTAATGGTGCAAAGCCCGGCGATAAAGTTGTTGTGGGCAACCTGAATTGGGAAACTCCGGGTCTTAATCCGGAAGGGGAAGTAATTGAGGTTTTGGGTAAATCAGGTTCACACGATACAGAAATATTATCACTTGCACGCGAGTTTGATTTAAGATATAAGTTTAATCTTGCTGCGATTTCTGAAGCAGATAATATTGATGTTAACATTTCAAAAGATGAAATTAAAAAACGATTAGATTATCGAAGCAAAAATGTTTTTACCATTGATCCCGAAGATGCTAAAGATTTTGATGACGCTTTATCAATTGAGAAGCTTGGCAATGGAAATTATTCCGTTGGAATTCATATAGCAGATGTTTCCCATTATGTAAAAAAAGATTCTGCTTTGGATGAAGAAGCTTTGATTAGAGGCAACAGTGTTTACTTCGTTGGAAAAGTTATTCCCATGCTGCCGGAAAAACTATCTAATCTCGTCTGTTCACTAGTGCCATATGAAGATAGACTAACTTTTTCTGTAATCGTAGAAATTTCTCCTCGTGGAAAAGTTATTGATTATAAAATTCATAAAACAATTATTAATAGTAAAAGAAGATTTACTTACGAGGAAGTTCAAAAAATAATTACAGATGAACAGGGTGACTTTGTTGATGATATACTGCAGCTAAACAAACTTGCAGTAACATTAAGAAGCAAAAGAATGCGGGAAGGTAGTTTTGATTTTATAACTCCTGAAGTAAAGTTTACACTTGATGAAAATGGTGTTCCGGTTTCATATGTCTTAAAGGAAATGAAGCAAAGCAATATGCTTGTTGAAGAGTTTATGCTGCTTGCAAATAAATTAGTTGCAATGAATGTTGCAGTGCCTAAGTCTGGCCCTGTAAAACCATTTGTTTATCGTGTGCACGATAATCCCGACCCAGAAAAGATAAATGAGTTTGCAAGATTTGTAAAAACACTTGGGTATTCTTTCGATCCTAACTCAACAGCAAAATCAAATCAGTTTCAAGCGTTGTTAAATCAAGCTAAGGGAAAAGAAGAAGAAGCTTTGATAAATGAATTAGCTATTCGCTCAATGGCAAAAGCAATTTATTCTCCAAATAATATTGGGCATTATGGTTTAGGATTTAAGTATTATACACATTTTACATCACCTATCAGGCGTTATGGTGATTTGATTGTTCATCGATTGATTTATAATTATACAAATAATGTAAGTGGTCAAATGTATTCACTTGCACAATTAGATGAAATTTGCGACAATATATCTGCCTGCGAGCGTAACGCAACAGATGCTGAAAGATTTAGTATTAAACAAAAACAAATTGAGTATTTAAAAAATCATCAGGGCAGTGAATTTTCGGCAATAATTTCTGGTATTACAAATTTTGGAATTTTTGTTAAAATTACAGATATATTAGCAGAAGGTCTTGTTCGATTACGCGATCTTGATGATGATTATTATTTGTATGATGAAAAAAAATATGCCATAGTTGGCAAACGTACAAAAAAGCAATACCGTCTTGGTGATAAAATTCATGTAAAATTAGTTCGTGTTGATGAAGAAAGATCAGAATTAGATTTTATAATTCTTGAACAAAAGGATTAATATGAAAACTATTAAAATAATCTCTTTATTATTTTTCATTTTACCCGGGGTTATGTTTGCTCAGTTTGGTAAAAATAAAGTGCAAACAAAAAATTTCGAATGGAGTTACATACAAACCAATCATTTTGATATTTATTTTGCCAATGGCGGTGAAACAATTACAGAGTTTGCTGCTAAAACTGCTGAGCAAGCTGTTGCATCAATACAAAAAACATTTAATTATAGAATCAACAGCCGCATTACGATAATAGTTTACAATTCGCAAAATGATTTTCAGGAAACAAATGTTATTGATGAATATTTATCTGAAGGTATTCAGGGTTTTACAGAGCTATTTAAAAATCGTGTTGTAATTCAGTTTACAGGTTCATACAAACAATTCCGTCATCTCATTCATCACGAACTTGTTCACGCAGTAATGAATGATATGTTTTATGGCGGGTCAATTCAAAATATTATATCAAACAATATCTCACTTCAATTCCCCATCTGGTTTAGCGAAGGTTTAGCTGAATACGAATCATTGGGCTGGGATGTGGATACAGATATGTTTATTCGTGATGCTGCAATAAATGAATACCTTCCGGATATTAATGGGTTGGATGGATATTTTGCTTATCGCGGTGGGCAATCTGTTTTTTATTACATAGCTAATAAATATGGCAAAGAAAAAATAGGCGAGCTGCTGAATAAAATTAAAGGTGTTGGAAATGTTCAGGAAGGTATAAAAGCAACTTTAGGTATAGATGTAGAAGAACTTGGTATAAGATGGAAAAAAGAAATTAAAAGAAATTTTTGGCCGGATATTTCTATTAGAGATGATGCAGATACTTTTGCAAAAAGATTAACCAATCCCAAAAAGGATGATGGATTTTATAATACATCACCAACACTTTCACCACAAGGAGATAAAATTGTTTTTATATCCAATCGTGATTTTTATTTTGATGTTTACCTGATGGACGCACTTGATGGTAAAATTTTAGATAAACTTGTCGAGGGAAACAGATCACCTGATTTCGAAGAATTAAATATTTTAACTCCCGGATTAACATGGTCGCCTGATGGAAAAAAAATTGCTCTATCAGCGAAGAGCAGTGGATATGATGCAATTCATATAATAGATATTGAATCTAAAGATGAGCAAGTACTTCCTGTAAGATTAGAGGCAATTCAAAGTGTTACCTGGTCGGAAGATGGAAAATATCTTGCTTTTGTGGGACAGGATACACATCAATCAGATATTTATCTTTACGAGTTTGCAACTTCTTCACTTAAAAATTTAACCGATGATATTTTTAGTGATTCAGATCCATCCTGGTCCAGCGATGGAAAATCAATTTACTTTTCTTCAGATCGCGGCGGTCTCGTAAACAAAGAAGATATTCCTTCATACTTTAAAATTCAGGATCACGATTACTCCCAAAAAGATATTTATAAATATGTGCTTGATACAAAAAAAATTATCAGAATTACAGATTTACCTTACAGTGATGAGACAGCAGCAAGGGAAGAAGCAGATGGAAAAAATTTAATGTTAATTTCGGATATCAACGGGATTAATAACATCTATGTAAAATCTTTAGAAGCAAAAGATAGCAGCGCATCTGTTATTGATAACCCGATTAGACCGATTACAAATTCTTTAACCGGGCTTTATCAACTATCTCTTTCAAAGGATACTAAAAAATTAGTGTTTTCTTCTTTGTATGAATCCAGTTTTACAATTTTCTTAATGAACAATCCATTTGAACAAAAAATTGGAATGGACACACTTAAACCAACTCTTTTTATTTCAAAATTAACTGAGCAGAGAAATAAAAAAGTACAACTTCCTGAAGTACTTGAAAATAAAAGTGTGGCAATTGAAGAACCCAAAGAAAATGATCAGATACAAATTTTTACTGGTGATATTTTAGAAGCTGATACATCAAAAAGATCCACCGTCGCTGATTACTCTAAATTTATATTTGGTTCAAAAGATACAACTCAAAATTTAGTTTATGCCAATGATTCACTTTTCATCCCTAAAAATAATCTTGATAAAAATGGGAACTATATTGTAAATCCATACAAAATAAATTTTGGTCCTGATATTATTTATGCAAATGCCGGCTACAGTACTTTTTATGGTTTAATCGGAACCACAATTTTATCTTTTAGCGATGTTCTTGGCAATCATCGCCTTATCGCACAAACAGGGTTGCAAATTGATCTGAAGAATAGTGATTATGGTTTAGCATATTATTACCTTGGCGGTAGAATCAAATATGGTATTCAAGGATTTCATACGGCAAGATTTGTAAATCTGGTAAGAGGAAGTTTTATTAATCTTTATCGGTTTAGAAATTACGGCGCATATCTTTCGGCAAGTTTACCTTTGAACAGATTTTATAGATTTGAAGGAGGATTAAGCTGGATAAATGTACAAAGTGAAAACCTTGATGATTTTACAATACCGGAAGAAAAAACTTCTTTTCTTGTTCCGTCGCTTGCATTTGTGCACGATAACGTTTTGTGGGGTTATACTTCCCCAATTGAAGGTACAAGATATCGCTTTGATGCTTATGGTAATCCTGGAATTGGAAAGAGTCGTTTAGGATTTTACACTCTTGCCGGAGATTACAGAACCTACTTAAGATTTTGGACTGATTACTCTTTTGTCATTAGATTTTCTGGAGGATATTCCGGTGGACCTAATGCACAAAGGTTTTTCTTAGGTGGAATAGAAAATTGGATTAATAGATCATTTGCAACATCAGAAATTCCTATCGAATCAAATACTGATTTTGCTTTTTTAACCGCAGTACTTCCGTTAAGAGGATATAATTATTCAGAACAAATTGGATCCAAATACTTTTTAATGAATTATGAGCTTAGATTTCCATTGATAAGATATTTAGTTACCGGTGGATTGCCTTTGCTGTTCAGTAATATTTTAGGAGTCGCGTTTATTGATGCCGGTACTGCCTGGAACAATACCAAATCATTGCAGCTATTCAGTAAAGATTCAAGTGGTAATTTAATTTCAAAAGATCTGTTAATGGGAACAGGTGTTGGGGCGCGGGTTTATTTTCTTTACTTCCTGTTAAGATTTGATGTAGCTTGGGCTTATAATGTAGATCATTTTTCCAAACCCAAATTTTATTTTTCAATCGGTGCGGATTTTTAAATAAGTTTTATCTTATAAACTTAAACTGCCACAGAATTTATTTCTTTTCTGTGGCATTTTTTTTTGAAGATTCACCTGAAGTCTTTTTATCAACAGACTTTGTCGGTTCAGATCCGGATTTTGTAGGATTCTTATAATCAGTTTGATAGAATCCTTTTCCTTTAAAGATAGGTCCCGAACCTGCTCCAATTAATCTTTTAACTTTTCCGCCGCACTTCGGACACTCTTCAATCAATTTTGAATTCATTGATTGAAAAACCTCGAACTTGTATGAGCAGCTTAAACATTTATAATCATAAGTTGGCATATCATTTCCTTAAATAATGCGCACAAACATAATGAATTATTGAAAAATCTTCTATAAATTTGACACACAATAATCTTAAATCTTGTAAAATTAAAATATTGTTATAACCGTGAAGAAATTAATTATTCTATCTGTACTCGCAATTCTTACGCTAACAAGTTGTTTAAATTATATCCAGAATGTAACAATATATCCCGATGGATCCGGTAAAATGCAGGTAGATTATTGGATGAAGTATACTGATACATCAAATGTTGCAACGATATTAAAGCTGGAAATTTTCAATCCCGATTCAATTAAAAAAGAATTTTCATCCAAATTTATTAAGATGTTGAATGTGCAAACCAATGCAGATACAACAGATTCAACTATACATGCTGTAATAGATTTAAGTTTTAATAATATTGATTCTTTAAACACAGTGCATGCTTTTTCTCAATCAAACTTTAAATTAGAAGATGGAGCCGCCGGTCAAAAAGTGTTTACACAGTTTATTCCGCCGGTAACTACTGGTTTTGGAATCAACGGCGATCAGTTTAGGGTAACATACAATTATGATATTCGTGGTGAAATTATAACTCATAATGCAACAGGTAAATCCGGCAATATCTTAACCTGGTCTTATACCTTATCTGAAATAGGAAGAGGTAAGACGATTTTAGTAACATTTAAACCCTTTAAACTAAAAGAAACTCCTTACTGGATTTACTATTTAGCTGGTTTTGTGCTTATAATCGTTATTTTTTACCTTTTAAAGAAGAAAAAAGATTAAAAATATCATTGAATCTTCTATCTTCTATTTATTGACATAACATACCTCTTTGGTTATATTTGACGCCTATTTTTAATTACTTAAGCGATTTTTCTAATGTCAGCAAATGATTTTATAGTCTTCGCTGGAAATTCCAATATTCCATTAGCAAATAAAATTGTTGATTCAATTGGAATTCCTTTAGGTGCCCTTGAGGTAAAACGCTTTAGTGATGGAGAAATTTGGGTAAAGTATGGAGAAAATATTCGAGGTAGGGAAGTATTCTTAATTCAATCTACTAACCCGCCTGCAGAAAATTTGATGGAATTGCTGATAATGATTGATGCTGCAAGAAGAGCATCGGCAAAAAGAATCACTGCTGTAATACCATACTTTGGATATGCAAGACAGGATAGAAAAGATCAGCCGCGTGTTTCGATAACAGCAAAATTAATGGCTAATCTTATAACAAAGGCTGGGGCGGATAGAGTGATGACGATGGATTTGCACGCATCACAAATACAAGGTTTTTTTGATATTCCGGTAGATCACTTATATGGTTCTTCAATTTTTTTGAATTACCTAAGCAGTTTATCAGATAACCTTGCTGTTGTTTCCCCCGATGTTGGCGGAATAAAAATAGCAAGGGCTTATGCAAAGATGCTTCATTCTGGTTTGATTGTTATTGATAAGAGAAGACCGAAACAAAATCTGGCTGAAGTGATGAATATAATTGGAGAAGTTGAGGATAAAGATATTTTACTTGTGGATGATTTGATAGATACTGCCGGTACTTTTGTGGGTGCTGCAAAAGCATTAAAGGAAAAAGGTGCTAAACAAATTTTTGGAGCAGTAACTCATCCACTATTATCAGGTCCGGCTTTTGAAAGAATAAATAGTGGTGAAATAGATAAATTATTTGTTACTGATACAATTAATTTTGATCCAAATAAATCAGAAAAAATAAAAACATTAACTGCAGCTCCGCTTTTTGCGGAAGCAATTTTAAGAACATTTAACAACGAATCAATCAGTTCATTATTTAATATAGATAAAGGTTAATAAGACCCGGAGTTACAATGGAGAAAGTAGTATTAGAAGCTAAGAAGCGAACAAAGATCGATAAAGCATCACGTAGCGCTTTAAGAAAAGAAGGAAGAGTTCCTGCAATATTTTATTCAAAACATCATGATCCACTTGCAATAGATGTATCAGAAAGAGCATTACATCCTCTTGTGTTTACATCAAAAACACATTTGATCTCTTTGAATATCGAAGGACAAGATGAGTTGGAATGCATTGTTAAGGATGTACAATTTGATCCGGTTACCGAACAAATCGTTCATATCGATTTACTCGGTCTTAAAAAAGGAGAAAAAATTCAAATCGAAGTTCCCGTTCAATTGAAAGGAACACCGATAGGTATAAAAGAAGGCGGCATTCTTCAGCATACACTTCATAAAATTGAGATTGAATGTTTGCCTGTGGATATTCCAGAGCACATTGAAATTGATGTTACCAATCTAAAGTTAGGTGATTCAATTCATGCCGGAGATCTGAAATTTGAAAATTTTGAAATTCTAAATTCTGATGAAGCTATTATTGCTTCAGTAACACATCCTAAGATAGAAAAAGAAGAAGTGGCTGCTCCTGCTGAAGGCGAGGAAGCTAAAGAGCCCGAAGTTATCTCAAAAGGTAAACCACAGGAAAAAGAAGAAGAATAATTTTAAGTGCGAATCATCGTTGGAATTGGAAATCCCGGAAGTCTATACAAAAACAATCGGCATAATGTGGGATTCCAATTTCTTGATTATTACGCTGAAAAAAAATCAATTGAGTTTAAAGCATCTGAATCTGATTACTATTTTGCTGAAGGGGAACTTGAGAATAATCCCTTCTTATTATTAAAGCCAAGTTCTTTTGTTAATAACAGCGGTATTCCTGTATTGGAAGCCGTGCAAAAATATCGGATCGATTTAATTAATCTTTTAGTTGTTGTAGATGATATTAATATTCCGGCTTATTCTATAAGATTACGAAAATCGGGTGGCGATGGTGGACATAACGGCTTATCATCAATCATTTACAATCTTAATAGCAATCAATTTCCAAGATTAAGAATTGGAATAGGTAACGATTTTACATCAGGTAATCTACCTGATTATGTTTTATCAGACTTTGATAAAAAAGATTTTAATAATTTGAAAAATGTTTTTGATCTGTGTGCACCTTTAGTTGATGATTTTATAAAGTATGGCTTTTATAAAATGCTCAATTCTTACAGCCGAATAATTAGACAAGAAAATTTAAATAAAAAATCAGATTAACTCAGTTTTGAGGAGAGAACAATGGATTTAATATTTCATATTATTCCGCTTTTTGGAGTGCTTGCTTTACTTTACACTTTCTGGCGTTCACGTTGGATAACCAAACAAGATGCTGGTAACGAAAAGATGAAAGTTATCTCGGGGCATATTGCCGAAGGTGCAATGGCTTTTCTTAAAGCAGAATATAAAGTACTTGTCTTCTTTGTTATTGTTGTTTCAATTCTACTTGCTTTTAGCGGAATGAACTCAGACGTTTCTTCTCCTCTTGTTGGCTTATCATTTGTTGTTGGAGCTTTCTGTTCAGCACTTGCAGGGTTTATTGGAATGAGAGTGGCAACAAAAGCTAATGTAAGAACAACGCAAGCAGCAAGAACAAGTATAGGCAAAGCACTTGAAATAGCTTTTGCCGGTGGTTCTGTTATGGGATTAGGTGTAGTTGGACTTGGTGTTTTAGGACTTGGTTCATTGATGATAATCTATGGTGATTTATTCGGTATGTCCACTCACGAAAGTCTTACAAAAGTTATAACAATCATAACAGGATTTTCATTCGGTGCTTCATCAATAGCTCTATTTGCCCGTGTTGGTGGTGGAATTTATACCAAAGCTGCTGATGTTGGTGCTGACTTAGTCGGTAAAGTTGAAGCTGGAATTCCGGAGGATCATCCTCTTAATCCTGCAACCATTGCAGATAACGTTGGCGATAATGTTGGTGATGTTGCGGGTATGGGCGCTGATTTATTTGAATCCTATGTTGGTTCAATCGTTAGTACAATGGTGCTTGGTGCTGCCTTTTTCTTAACACCAGAATTCGGTTTTAAATTTAAAGGACTCGGTGCTGTATTATTACCTTTAGTTATTGCAAGCGTAGGAATTATCGCATCTATAATCGGAACGTTTTTCGTAAAAGTTAAAGAGGGTGGTGATCCTCAAAAAGCATTAAATTTTGGAAACATCGTTGCCGGTATATTGATGATGATTGCATCATGGTTCATAATAAAATGGCTACTTCCAGAAAGTTGGTATTTCCAGGATCCATTATACCAATGGGCAGACCCGATTAAAGGTAATCTTTATACTTCAACAGGAATTTTTATTGCTACTATTGTTGGTATTCTTTCGGGAGCATTAATTGGGATGATTACTGAATATTATACAGGCAGTGGCAAAGGTCCGGTTAAAGGAATTGCTCAACAATCTATAACAGGTGCTGCCACAAATATTATTGCCGGTTTAAGTGTTGGGATGATGTCTACTGCATTACCAATTCTTGTATTAGGATTTGCAATAATTGTTGCGTTTAATTTTGGCGGACTTTATGGAATTGCAATAGCTGCCGTAGGGATGCTTTCCATTTTGGGAATTCAATTAGCCGTTGATGCTTACGGTCCAATTTCAGATAATGCGGGTGGTATTGCCGAAATGGCTGAATTGCCTAAAGAAGTAAGAGCAAGAACAGATAAATTAGATTCGGTTGGAAATACCACTGCGGCAATTGGAAAAGGTTTTGCAATAGGTTCTGCAGCACTTACTGCTTTGGCTTTATTTGGTGCTTATATGACTTCTGCCCATATCAGTGCGATTGATATTTCAAAAGCTGTTGTTATGGCTGGATTATTAATTGGGGCCATGATTCCATTCTTGTTTTCCGCTCTTGCAATGCAAGCGGTTGGCAGAGCTGCTATGGCTATGATTGAAGAAGTAAGACGTCAGTTTAATTCTATACCACAATTAAAAGCAGCGCTTGCGGTTATGAGAAAAAATGAAGGCATTGAACATACTGATTGGTCAAAAGAAGATCTTAACACATTTGAAGCTGCAGAAGGTAAAGCCGAATATGGCAAATGCGTGGAAATATCTACTAAATCTGCCATTAAGCAAATGGTATTACCCGGATTACTTGCAGTAGTAATTCCTATAGTTACTGGATTTTTAGGCGGTAAGGAAATGCTTGGAGGTTTAATTGCAGGTGTAACAGTAACCGGAGTCTTGATGGCGATTTTCCAGGCAAATGCAGGTGGTGCCTGGGATAATGCCAAGAAAATGTTTGAAGAAGGGATTGAAGTTCATGGTCAAAAATACTTTAAAGGATCAGATGCTCATAAAGCAGCAATAGTAGGCGATACTGTTGGTGATCCATTTAAAGATACATCCGGACCTTCTTTAAATATTTTGTTAAAATTAATGTCAGTAGTATCTCTTGTTATTGCGCCGTTAATTAAGTAATTTTTGATCGCTTTTTTAGATAAATATTTTATTAACCCTGCTCTTATTATTAACAAATAAGGGCCATTTAAGTCCAAAGGGAGGTGATTACACAAATGGGAAGAAGTGTCTACGAAAGTGCCATTCTCATAAATGCCGCACTGGATGACCAACAAATCGAATCTATTATTACCCGCGTTAAAGATTTAATTACCAATAATGGCGGTGAAATCCGTGAACTAGAAAACTGGGGTAGGAAACGTCTGGCTTATCCGGTTGAAAAAAGTAAAATTGGGTACTATGCAATTTTCAGGTTTGATGCACCGGGTGATATCGTTGCAAAGCTTGAAAGAGCTTATTCGCTTGATGAGCAAATTTTAAGATTTGTTACATTGAAGTTAAGTAAAGATGCGCTTGAACAAATCGAAAAGAACAAAACTCTTTCTACTGCATTGAAAGAAGAAATCGTGCCTGAAATTTTAGTTGATAAAACTGAGATTGAAGAACCAGATCTTGATATTGAAGATAACGATAAATAATAATTAACTGATTTAGTTTGGAGGTTTTACAATGGCTGATTTGAAAATGCCAGAAATAAATTATGTGATTGTTGCGGGTAATTTAACTAAAGACCCGATTTTTAGAGAAACTACAAACGGAACTCCCGTTGTAAATTTTTCGATAGCTTCTAATAGGAAATTCAAAGATAGTAATAATCAATGGCAAGAAGATGTTTGCTATGTTGGTGTTGTTGCCTGGAATAAACTTGCTGAAAGCTGCAGAGATAGACTTAAGAAGGGTTCTGCAGTTTTAGTTGATGGCGAATTACAAAGCCGAAGCTGGAAATCCGATGATGGACATAACAGAAGTATCGTTGAGATTAAAGCAAGAAGAATACAATTTCTTAATAAAAGATTAATTGGTTCTGATAATAACGGCTCCGCTGTTGAAGATGAAGATCCTGGTTTTGCCGTTGATGATTCGGTCGACTATACAGAAGATTCATTTGATAAATTTTTATCAGATGAAGAATCTAATTTAATGAAACAATAAGGTGTTCTAAATGAAGAAAGAAATTAAAACAAAAAAAGTTTGCAGATTCACTCAAAACAATGTTTTATACATTGATTATAAAGATGTTAAGCTTCTGCAAAAATTTATAACCGAGCAGGGTAAAATTATTCCTAAAAGAATAACTGGTACCAGCTCAACGTATCAACGTGAATTAGCTAAAGCTATTAAGCGTGCAAGACATATGGCTCTACTTCCATATGTTTCAGATACTGTTAGATAGTTAAATTAAGCTGGAGAAAATATGAAAGTTATATTAAGACGGGATCATGAAACTTTGGGTAAAATAGGTGATCTTGTAGATGTTAAAGATGGCTATGCAAGAAATTTTCTTCTTCCAAGAGGAATTGCCTATGCTGCACTTAAAGGGAATATTAAGGCGCTTGAAGAAGAAAAAAAATCAGTTGAGAAAAAAAACTTACAGGAGATTAAAGCTGCTGAATCTTTGGCAACTGAACTGGAAAATGTATCTGTTACAATTCCTGTTCAAGTTGGTGAAGAAGATAAAATCTTCGGAACAGTTACCACTCAGATGATTGCCGATGCCCTAAAAGAAAAAGGTCATGATATTGATAAAAGAAAAATTGAAATCGAGGAGCCAATTAAATCACTTGGTATTTATGGAGTTAATATTAAACTTCATCAAAATATAAGTGCTAAGATTAAGGTTTGGGTTGTTCGAGAGTAATTAAGTTCTTTAAAACAAAAAAAGGGAATCAAACCGATTCCCTTTTTTATTTTTAAAAAAATAAACTATCTAACTTTAATTTTATTTTCAGCAATAAGTTTAGCAATATGAGCAGTGCCCTTTTTATTGATAGTTTTAATAGCGCTTGTTGTAAGTTTTATTGTAACAAATCTGTTTAGTTCCTGAACCCAAATCCTTTTCTTTTGAAGATTAGGAAGAAATCTGGCTTTTGTTTTATTGTGTGCATGTGAAATATTGCTTCCAGCCACAGGACTTACACCGGTAACTTGACATCTTCTAGCCATTAGTAAACTCCTTAATTATAAACTTTCATTTTAAGAGCTACAAATATATGGAAATCATCCAAAATAAATAGAACTATTTTAATATTTTTTTTGACTTTTTAATCTAAATTTTAATAATTAAGATTAACAACAATTATTAATGTTTAAAACTTGAATTTCTGTGGATAAAAGACTTTTTTTGTAATTAAAACGCAGAAAACTAAATGTTTTATTGAAAGGATGAGTTATGGAATTTTATGAATTACATCCCGATAACCCTCAATTAAGATATATTAATAAAGCTGTTGAGGTTCTTAAATCAGGTGGTATTATTATCTTCCCAACAGATACATACTATGGATTGGGTTGCGACATCTTTAATAAGGAAGGTATTGAGCAAATTTTTCATATCAAAAACGAGATTGATAATAAATTGCTAAGTTTTATCTGTTCTGATTTGAAGGATATTTCACAATACGCAAAAGTATCTGATTATGCATACAGAACGATGAAACATCTATTACCAGGTCCATATACTTTTATTCTGCCTGCGGCTAAAATTGTTCCTAAAAAATTATGGTCTAAACGAAAAACAGTTGGCATCCGGGTACCAGATCACGCAGTAACGATTCAGATAGTTAAAGAACTTGGACATCCAATCGTAAGTACAAGTACGACCACACGTAAAGGTGAACCAGTTATAGATCCTTTTGAAATAAAAAATATTTTTAACTCACAGGTTGATTTAATGCTGGCTTCCAGTAATATTAGTTTTAAACCATCAAGCATAATAGACTTAAGCGGCGATGAACCTGAAATAATAAGAGAGGGTGCCGGCGATGTGAGTCTATTTAAATAAAATTCTTAAAAATCTTGTGTAAAAGGAGGAAGACAATTCCTCCTTTTTATTTTCTATAAACCTGAGTTGATGAAGCTTGCTGTAATGGTGTAATGATAACTTCATTTATGTTAACATTTGCAGGTCTGGTGGCACAGAATACAATGGCTTCTGCAACATCTGTTGGTGATAAAGGTGTTACTCCATTATAAACCTTGTTAGCTCTTTCTTCATCTCCGGAAAATCTTACTTTGCTGAATTCGGTATAAACCATTCCCGGATCAACGCTACTAACTTTTATTCCCTTATCCAACATATCTAATCTAAAAGATTGTGTAAGGGATTTAACTGCAAACTTTGTTGCAGAGTACACATTGCCATAAGTATAAACTTCGTGCCCGGCAGTTGACCCAATATTTATGATATGTCCTTTTTGTCTTTGAACCATTATCGGCGAAATGATGCGTGTAACATTTAATAAACCTTTAATATTAGTATCGATCATTTCATCCCAATCAGCCAATTTACCTTCATACACTTTATCAAGTCCGCGGGCTAAACCGGCATTGTTGACTAAGATATCAACTTTTTTCCATTCGTCATCAAGTTGATTGAATTTTTTCTCTACATCAGAATAAATTCTTACATCCATCTGTAAAGTTTTAACTCTAATTTGAAAATCCCTCTCAAGTTTTTCCTTCAAAGATTGAAGTTTATTAATTCTTCGTGCAGTAAGAATTAAATTTGATTTTAATTTCGCAAATTCAATTGCACAAGCTTCTCCAATTCCAGATGACGCACCCGTTATTAAAACTATTTTCCCTTCAAGATTTTGCATTACTATCCTTTATTTGTTTTATTCAAAAATTCCGGGAAGAACTTGTTTGCACTTCCCGCAATAGTTTTTAATTAAATTTATTTTTTTAACTGAGTACCAGTTTCGTTCAATTAACAAACTGCCACAATTTGTGCAGTATGTGGATTGATTTTTAGTGTCATTTACATTTCCAACGTAACAGTATTTTATTCCTGCTGTTTCAGCGATTTGTTTTGCTCTTAATAGTGTTGAATGAGGTGTTGGAATTTTATCCCTCATTTTAAAATCAGGATGAAAGGCGGTAAAATGAAGCGGAACTTCATCACCAAGATTTTTTAAAATCCACTCACTCTCGTTTTTTAATTCTTCATCAGAATCATTTTCACCCGGGATTAATAATGTTGTCAATTCAATCCAAACATTAGTTTCATGTTTTAACCAAAGTAAAGTATCCAGTACATTATTCAAATGTGAAAAAGTATTTTTATAATAAAATCTTTCTGTAAATCCTTTAAGATCAACATTAGCAGCATCAATATATTTATAAATATCCTTACGTGCTTCTTTATCAATATAGCCGGCAGTAACCATAACTGTCTTAATATTTTCTGATTGCGCAATTTTAGAAATATCAATTACGTATTCTCCAAAAATTGTTGGATCATTGTAAGTAAATGCGATGGAAGGCGTAGAATATTTTTTAGCGAGCAAAACAACTTCTTCAGGGGTGGCATTAAGTGAATTTACTTCATCCAGCTTTGCCTTACTGATTGACCAATTCTGGCAGAACTTACATCCAAGATTACATCCCGCTGTCCCGAAACTTAAAACAGTTGTGCCGGGAAGAAAATGATTAAGCGGTTTTTTTTCAATTGGATCAATTCCGAATCCCGTTGGTTTGCCATAACCCAAAGAATAGAGTTTACCGTTTATATTTTGTCTAATGTAGCAAAATCCTGGTTGCCCATCACCAATCTCACAATAGCGAGGACAAAGGGTGCAAAGTATTTTACCTCTTTCGGTTACTTTCCACCAGCGTGCTTCTTTTAAATTTTTAGTTAACATTTTTATATAATTTCAAACCTTGACCAGTTTGCTCTGCTTTTTTCTGAATACGGTGCGCCAGCAGTGAAAATTACTAAGTCACCTTTTTTAACCAAACCACAATTTAGGATTAATTCTTTTGCATCATCAATAGCAAGATGTTCTTTATCAAAACTTTCACGGTAAATTGAAGTAACGCCCCATCTAAGGCAAAGGTTATTCATAGTATCAAAACTGTTTGATATAGCAATAATGCGGGCTTGTGGTTTATATTTTGAAATAATTCTTGCCGTTCTTCCCTTGAAAGTAAAAACCACAATTGCCTGTGCATTAATTTGTTTGCTCATTTCAACAATTGAGCGTCCGATTGAATCAAATAAATTTTCCTGAAGATTTTTTGACGTGATATAATTTATGTTTCTATTATCTTCTAGATGCAGTTCAGTATTTATTAAAATATCATTCATAATTTGTACTGTGCGAATAGGAAATTCACCCACAGAAGTTTCACCACTTAGCATTACAACATCACTGCCATCCCAAACAGCATTAGCAACATCGGATGCCTCTGCACGAGTTGGAATCGGAGAGTGAATCATTGATTCCAGCATTTGCGTTGCAGTGATGACAAGCTTTCCTATTGCATTGCATTTTTTAATTATTGTTTTTTGAAGAACAGGAACTTCTTGCGGGGGAAGCTCAACGCCCAAATCTCCTCTTGCAACCATAACTCCGTCTGCTGCCTCGATGATCGCATCAAGATTATCAATTGCTTCTCGCTTTTCTATCTTGGCAATAACAGGAATATCTTTACCTTTCTCAGCTAACCAGCTTTTTAAATGCAAAACATCTTCTGCACTTCGCACAAATGATAGAGCTATGTAATCAACACGATGTTGCAAAACGAATTCAAGATCTTTAAAATCTTTTTCTGTGATTGAAGGAGTTGATAAATTCATTCCAGGCAAATTCATCCCTTTTTTAGGGGTTAGAACACCGCCGTTATCAATTTTGCAAACGATAGAATCAATTTTTTTTCCTTCTATTGTCAAACGAATCAAACCATCATTTATTAAAACTTTATCTCCAATCTTGGCATCCTGCACTAAAAGTTTGTAAGATGTTGAAATGATTTTCTCATTTCCTTTAATATCCTTTGTGGTAATCTCAATTAAATTTCCTGTTTTAAGTATTACGCTTTCTTTTTCTAGTTCTCCAATTCTGATTTTGGGTCCCTGAAGATCTACAAGTATTGCCAGAGGTGTATTTTCATCTGTACAAGCTTGATGAACTGAACTAAAAATTTCTTCAAAGAAATCATAACTGCCGTGTGAAAGATTTAATCTTACAGCATCAATGCCTGCCTTAATTAATTCACGTAATACTGTAACATCTTTAGTTGCTGGTCCTAAAGTTGCAAGAATTTTTGTCTTAGCAAGTGTTTCTGGATTTTGTGCCATTATTTGGTTTTCTTTTTTATGTTATTTGTTTCCGGGTTACTATTAGTTCTAAGTGCCTTGGATTTTGCAAATAGATCTCTAATCTTTTTTTCTACTCTATCAAAAACACTACCTTCCTGATAACCTTTTGCAGTTTTTACACCAGCCCTAACACCGGTTAATATCTCAATACCTTCTTCAACACGTGAGATAGGATAAATATGAAATTGTTTTTTTCTGACAGCATCAACTACATCCTGTCTTAACATTAAATCTTTAACATTCTGGATTGGGATAACGACGCCTTGATCACCGGTTAATCCCTGAAGCTTACAGATATCATAAAAGCCCTCAATCTTTTCATTTACTCCGCCAATTGGCTGTACATCACCTTTTTGATTTAATGATCCGGTAACAGCTATTGATTGTTTAATTGGTAATCCTGCTAAAGTAGAAAGTAAAGCAAAAATTTCTGTGCACGATGCGCTATCGCCATCAACCATTCCATAAGATTGCTCAAAAACAAGATTAGCGTTAAATGATAATGGCATATCCTGCCCGAATGTTTCTCTAAAATAACCTGAAATAATAAGCACACCTTTATTGTAATGCCGCCCGCTCATACCAGCTTCACGCTCAACGTTTATAATTGTTCCGCTGCCCAAAGAAACTGTTGCAGTAATTCTTGTTGGTCTTCCGAATGAATAAAAATCAGCATTGTAAACTGCCAAGCCGTTTATTTGCCCGATTCGTTCACCTTGAGTATCAATTAACAGAGTTTTGTCTTTAAACATTTCCGTAACTTTTTCCTCAAGCATTCCATGTCTTTCACGTGCAAATTGATATGCTTTTTCTACATGCGCCGAAGAGACAACATTAAATCCATCATCAGCTGCCCAAAAACTTGCTTCGCGGGCAATATCGGCAATTCGAGAAAATCTAAGAGTAAGTTTATTTTTTTGTCCGGCCATCATCGCACTGATTTCTATCAAATCTGCAATTGCAGTTTTGTCAAACTCTTTTAACTTTTCTTTTTTGATAAGTTTTTTAATCACTTTTGCATACTCTATAAGTACACTTTTACTTATGTCAATCTCATAATCAAAATCAGCTTTAATCTTAAACATTTTTTTAAAATCATATTCACGCTCGGATAAATATGCGTAAATCATCTGGCTGCCAAGAAGAATAACTTTTGTATCTATATCTATTGGCTGGGGTTTAAGCGAAGAAGAAGATAGTGAAAATTGATAAGGAGATTCCTGTATCTCAAGTTTGTTATAAGTAAGGACACGCTTTAATGATTTCCAAACCCCGGGTTCTTCAAACAAGTGCATAACATTTAAGACCAGATAACCGCCGTTGGCGCGAAGCAGAGAGCCGGCTTTTATGTTTGTAAAATCGCTGTACCAATTTCCTTTACCATCGTTAACACGTTCTATAGTTCCTAAAAGATTTGTGAATGATGGATTAGTTTCAACAATAATAGGACAAATATCAGTATCAGAATTATCAAGTATTATGTTAACATCGTAATCTCTAAAGTAATCTATCAGATATCCTTCCTGTGTTAAATCACCTTCAGGTTTTGTGCCTTTAAACAATTGAACATTATTCAGGATACTGTCTTCAACACTATTTAGATGATGGAGAACAGAATTTGCATTATATTTTTCCTTCAGCCCTTCAAATATTCCTTTAACAACAACTTCAGCACTTTCTTTTTCAAGTTGTGATAATCGTTCCTGAAATTCCTGACTAATCTTTAATCCTTTTTTAAAAAGGGATTGAAGCTTTTGCTGATGATCATTATAATTCTTTAAAATATCCTGTGCCTGTTCTACTGTAAGTTTTTTTTGTTTGATTTGTTCTTCAAGCTGAAAAATTGGAACAGGTTGTCCATCAATTAAGGGAATAATATCCGGTCTGATCTGATCCCCTGATTTTATTTGACCTAGTGAAAATCCTTTTTCCCTTAACTCAGCATCGAACTTGCTCATCAATTCCTGTTCTTGCTGATTATATTCATCAATAATATTTTTCTTTCTTGCAAGATATAGATCACTTTCAAGCGTCAATGGAATTCTTTGTTTTAAAACATCAATTGCGGATAAAATATCCTGTCTGAATTCTTTCGCTTTGCCTTTATGAAATTTTAATAATACAGGTTGATCGGGGTCTTTAAAATTATTTACGTATGCATAATCATAAAGTGACGGACAGTCTGAAGAAATTTTTTGGAGCATCTGCTTAACTGTGGTAGCTTTACCTGAACCTGAAAGTCCGGCAATATAAATGTTGTAACCCGGGCTTCTCAAATCAACACCAAGTCGTATTGCTTTAAGAGCTCGTTCCTGCCCAAGTATTCCTTCGATAGGTTCAATATCTTCAGTCGATTCAAACTCAAAAATATTTGGATCACATTTCCAGCGCAGATCTTCGGGTTTTAGTTCTTTATGCTTTAGCGGTTTAATGGATGCCATATTTTGCCTGTGAATGTTTGGTGATAGAAGCTAAAATATAATTTATTATGTATTTTATATTTAAAATCTAATCAAACTTGGTACTATTTTCAAAGATGAATTCCTGTTATATGTTTTAATTCAAATAGTGTTAAATTTGTTTTGAACTGTTTGCAAACAAAATATTTTAATAAACATTAAATTTTTATTATGGATAAATCATCAGTACGAAACCTGTTTCCCTATTTAGAGCGGGGAATAATTTATTTTAATCATGCATCAACCGGTACTGTCTCAGTGCTTGTTAAGCAGCGTTTAACTGATTTACTGGAAGAAAAAAGTAAAGATAAAATTGATGATTACTCTTCTTTTCTTAAAGTGGCTGATGAGACAAAAGAATTATTATCGAAGCTAATTAATTGTCCGATTGATAGATTAGCTTTTGTGGATAATACATCAAATGGATTAAATATTCTTACACAAAGTATTGATTGGAAAACAGGAGATAGAATTCTTTTAAACGATATCGAATTTCCTGCAAACGTCTATCCATTACTTAATCTAAAAAGATTTGGCGTTGAGGTTGATTTTGTAAAATCCAAAAACGGTATTGTTACTGCCGAACAAATAATTGAGTCCGTAAAACCAGAAACACGACTGATCTCTGTTAGCTTTGTACAATTTTTATCGGGCTATAAGATTGATTTAGAAAAGATAGGAAGTTTTTGCCGTAAAAATAATATTATTTTTTCTGTTGATGGCATTCAAGGTATCGGTGCAGTAAATACTGATGTGCAAAAAAGTAAAATTGATTTTCTTTCATGCGGTACACAAAAATGGTTATTCGGTGCGCAGGGGTTAGCTTTTATTTATGTTGATGAAAAGTTTCAGAAAAAAATGATTCCGGCAAATGTTGGATGGCTTTCTGTTAATGATGCATGGAATTTATTGGATTACAAACTGGATTTAAAAACTTCCGCTAATGTTTTTCAAGGCGGAACTTTAAATGCCTTTGCCATTTATGCTTTTAATACTTCATTAAAAATGTTCAAAGATTTTGGTTTTAATAATATCCAGCCGGAAGTTTTATCAAATACAAAATACTTTATTAATAAACTAAAAGGCATTGGATTAAATTGTGTGTTATCAGATTGTTCCGATATTGAGTTAGCGGGAATAGTTACTATTAAACCAGAAAATCCCGAAAAAGTATTTGAGAAATTAACTGCAAAAAAAATATTTTGCTCAATTCGGGAAGGATTAGTTAGATTTTCGCCTCATTTTTATAATACTAATCAGGAGATTGACAGGGTAGTTGACGAATTACAAAAAATTTGAATATCTTAAGTCTAAAATTTAAGGAAACATTTATGAAACCGGTTTACTCACTTGTTATACTGTTTATCATATCAATACTTATATTTTCTTCAACTGATTACGCACAAAATGCAAAACAAGAAGTTCGTATAAGTCCTAAAGCTGAAGTTATGCAGCAAGTTGGATTTACGGATATTAGAATAATTTATGGAAGACCCGGTGTAAAGGGAAGAGTTATTTGGGGACAGCTGGTTCCTTACGATGCTGTTTGGAGAGCGGGTGCTAATGAAGCGACAAAATTTATTTTTAGTACTGATGTTTATATTGAAGGTAAGCTTCTTAAGAAAGGATCATATAGTTTTTTTGCTATCCCAGGCAAAAAAGAATGGACATTAATATTCAATAAAGTTGGGGATCAGTGGGGAGCATTTGAGTATAATGAATCTGAAGATGCACTTAGGATTAAGGTCAAACCTGAAAAAGGTAACTGGCAGGAGTGGCTTGCTTATACTATTACCAGAACTTCCGATACAACCGCTACAATAAGACTTGAATGGGAAAAATTAAAAATTCCATTTAATGTTGAAGTGAAATTATAAAATATCAAAGTCCTTCCAGCGATTAACTGGAAGGACTTGAAATTTATTTTCTTATTATATCCAGTAATTCTTTTGTCTTTTCTTCCATCAGTAAAACATCACCTTTAGATTCAACATTTAAACGAATTATTGGCTCTGTGTTAGACATTCGTAAATTAAATCTCCAATCAGGATATTCAATACTTAAACCGTCAGTCTTATCAACTTTTCCACCGGTATAAATTTTTTCTATTTCATTAATTTTAGCTGCAGGATTTGAGATAGTAGAGTTTATTTCACCAGAGCAAGGGTAATTTGCAATCATTTCCTCAACAAGTTCACTTAATGTTTTATTTTCTTCGGACATTAATTGCATGATTAATAAAAATGGAATCATTCCGCTATCCGAATAAGCATTTTCTCTAAAGTAATGATGTGCGGACATTTCACCGCCATAAATAGCATTTACTTCACGCATTTTTTGTTTAATAAAAGCATGCCCGCTTTTTGATTGCACTGCAATTCCGCCTCTTTGTTTTACAATATCGAGCGTATTCCAAATCAATCTTGGATCGTGTACAATCTTTTCGCCGGGATGTTTTTTAAGAATAGATTTAGCAAGCAGCCCAACGATGTAATATCCTTCGATGAAATTTCCCTTTTCATCAAAGAAAAAACAACGATCGTAATCGCCATCCCATGCAACGCCAAGATCAGCATTATTTTTTAAGACCGCATCAATGCTAAGTTTTCTGTTTTCAATCAACATTGGATTTGGAACTCCGTTTGGGAAATCAGGATTTGGGTCATTAAATATTTTAATCATTTTAATAGGAAGTTTAGGTTCAATAGCATCAAGAGATAATCCTGCACAACCATTGCCGGCATTTACCACAACATTAAGTGGTTTTATTTTGTGTGCGTCATAAAACTTATCAAGATGATTGATAAAATCTTTCATCACATCTACATTTTGAACAGAACCCTTTTGCACCGCTAATTTTCCTAAATCATTTTTAAGAATCATCTCTTCAATCTTATTTAAGCCCGAATCATATCCAACAGGAACAGAATCTTTCTTAACAAACTTCATCCCGTTATATTCGGGTGGATTATGACTTGCGGTAATCATTATTCCGCCATCGGTTTTGAAAAATGAAGTTGAAAAATAAATCATTTCTGTGCCGCATAAGCCAATATTAATAACATCGGCACCGGATTCTGTTAATCCTTTTATAAGTGCTACAGAAAGTTCTAAAGATGATTTTCTGATATCATAGCCAACAACAATTTTTTTAGCATTCAAATAATTGGCGTAAGTTCTTCCAATTTTATAAGCTAAATCAGAATTTAATTCCGTGGGCACTTTACCGCGAATGTCATAAGCTTTAAAGCTGTTTAGTTTATCCATAGAAATCCTTTAAATAAAAAATGAAAAAATTATCCTTGAAAAATTAAAGAGTTTACCAAAATAAATATTTGGTATATGTTACCACGCAATTTAAAGAAAATCATTGCATCAAACATTAATTATAAAGGGAAAGATTTTTCATTGGACTTTTTGAAATATGCTAATTACATTACTGCCACAAAAAAATCGGAGATGGTTATCGATACTTCTGATACTATTAAGTGGCACTTCGCTAAATGCAATAATATAAAATGTAACTCAATTTTTTTAGTTGACCCTGAAGAAACAGTTGGTGAACTTGGGTTCATTTGTCCAAATTGCAGCAGGAAGACTCATACATCGCACATTGTTCAGTGCGCAAGCTGTAAAACAATTTTAAATTTTGTTAGAGCAGCCCCGAATGAGGAAAAGGTTATTTTTACGGTTCCTAAATGCTCACATTGTATTGGAACAATTGAGGATGAGTGGGAAATAGAACCGTTATATCAGCCAGATTCCTACATTTAGTTTAATTTTTTAAT
>OEIU01000218.1_pt1 | contig 58031 bp, 64 predicted proteins | sample 1539221 | NCBI WGS metagenome assembly OEIU01 (sample SAMN03792071, study PRJEB22550) | activated sludge metagenome | feature: wastewater treatment plant; material: activated sludge; isolation source: Wastewater treatment plant of a petroleum refinery complex | place: Argentina: Zarate | collected... | reverse complement strand
GCCGCGACCTGAAGCATTCGCCGCTGATTTCGAGGGGTCGGGCCCAGCGGTCTTGTCGTCCCGATGCACCGCGGGAGGCTCAGCCGTGCGCGCGCCGCGGCGAGCTTTCACGGTAACCACCTGAACGATATCGCCAAGGACCATCCGCAGCTGCTCGTGCAGTGGCTGCGCGAGCATCTGCCGGGTGCGACGCCGCAGCGTCGCGCGCTGCTGCGCCACGCCTGCCGCACCCTGCTCGAGCAGGGGCACCCCGAAGTGCTGGCGGCCTGGGGCCTGGGCCGGCCGCTGCGCGGCGAGGCCGAGTTGTCGCTGGCCCCCGAACGGCTGGCCGTCGGCGACAGCCTGCAGCTGACGCTGCAGTTGCGTTCGACCGCGGCGCGTGCGCAGACGCTGCTGATCGACTACGCGGTGCACCACCTCGAGGCCAGCGGCGCGCGCACGCCGAAGGTGTTCAAGGGCTGGTTGCTGCAGCTCGCGCCGCACGAACAATGCACGCTGCACAAGCGCCATTCGCTGCGCGCGCTGAGCACGCGGCGCTGCTGGGCCGGGCGCCACGAACTCGAGCTGCGCATCAACGGCCAGGTGCTGGCGCGCGCCTTCTTCGAACTCGACGCCTGACTACCGACTACCTGGCCAGGCCCTTGGCAAGCTGCCGCGCCCAGTCGTCGGCGTCGAAGCCGACGCTGACGCTGCCGTCGGGCCACTGCGCCACCGGCCGCTTGATCAGGCTGGGCTGCGCGAGCAGCAGCGCGCGGGCGCCGACGGCGTCGTGCACGGCGTCGCGCTGCGCCGCGTCGAGCCGGCGCCAGGTCGTGCCCCGGCGGTTCAGCAGCCGTTGCCAGCCGACGGCGTCGAGCCAGCGGTCCAGCTCGGGCAGCGGCACACCGGCTCGTCTGAAGTCGTGGAAGTCGTGGTCCACGCCGCGTTCGCCCAGCCAGCTGCGCGCGCGCCTGACCGTGTCGCAGTTGACGATGCCGTGCAGGCGCAGCCCGGCCATCAGCGCCAGCCGCCGCCCACGCTGCCCGGATCGCAGCGCGGATCGATGCCATAGGCGCCGCCGTCGCGCAGCATGCCGTTGTCGAGGATCGACACCTGGTACCAAAAGCATTCGTTGGTCGGGTAGCGCCACGACCAGACCTGGCCGCCCTGCCAGCCGCCGCCGCGCACTTCGCCGGGCCGACCCAGCGTGTACAGCAGCCAGTCCTTGTCCCGGCCCTCGTAGTTCAGTTGCACCCAGGCGAAGCGGCCTTCGTGCAGCACCTGGCCCCAGTCGATGACCTTGCCGGAGGCATCGACGTCGACCAGCCAGGTGGTGCGTCCGTAGGGGCCGCTGGCGAATTCGAGCCGCGTCTGGCCGTTCGGCCCCGCATAGCGGCCGGTGGGCTTGCCCATCAGCTGCTGCAGTTCGGCCTCGGTCTGGCCGGCGCGGATGTCCTGCGGCTTGTAGGTGGCGCAGCCGGCCAGCGCCAGCGCGAGCACCATGGCGATCATGGCTTTCATGGCCTGCAGTATGAACCGGACGGCGCGCGCCAGCCGATTCCGGCGCGCCGTCAGGGGCTGCGGCCCCGGCGGCGCCTTGATGCGCATCAAGCGCTGCCGGCGGAGCCGCCCGGCGCTGCGCCGACAATGGCAGCCCCTCTCGAGCCTGACCCGATGCACGCCGCCGCCCGTTTCTCCTTGCCCGCTTCCGCGCGGCCGGTGCGGGCGCAGCCGGCGGTGCCGGATGCCGCGGGCGCCGGCCGATGACCGCGGCGCTGGAGCTGCGCGGGCTGGCTTGCGTGCGCGGTCGCCGCCGCCTGTTCAGCGGCCTGAATCTGGCGCTGCAGCCGGGGCAACTGCTGCGCGTGGCCGGCGCCAACGGCGCCGGCAAGACCAGCCTGCTGCGCATGCTGTGCGGGCTGCTCGCACCGGCCGAAGGTCAGGTGCTGTGGCAGGGCCGCAGCGTGCACCAGGAGCGCGAGGCCTTCCACCAGCAGCTGATCTACCTGGGCCATGCGGCGGCGCTGAAGGACGAGCTGTCGGCGCTGGAGAACCTGCAGGCCGCGGCGCGGCTGGCCGGCCTGGCGCCGGCGCCGGCTGCAGCCCGCCAGGCGCTGGCCGATGCCGGGCTGCGCGGGCGCGAGCACGTGCCGGCGCGCATCCTGTCGCAAGGCCAGCGCAAGCGCGCCGCACTGGCGCGGCTGCCGCTCGGCGCCGCGCGGCTGTGGGTGCTGGACGAGCCCTTCAATGCGCTGGACACCGCCGCCACCGCCTGGCTGCTCGGCCTGATCGAGGCGCAGCTGCAAGGCGGCGGCATGGTCGTGCTCACGAGCCACCAGCCGGTGGGCTTGAGCGGGCAGCTGGCGCAGCAGGCGCTGGCCTTGTGACGCAGCCGCCGCGCTCTTCGGGCATCGCCGCCGCGCTGCGTGCGATGTTCCAGCGCGACCTGCGCATCGCGCTGCGCCGCCGCGCCGACACCGGCAGCGCGCTGGTGTTCTTCGTCATCGTCGTCAGCCTGTTTCCGCTGGGCGTGGGGCCGCAGTTCGAGCTGCTGCGCCGCATGGGCCCGGGCATCGTCTGGGTGGCGGCGCTGCTGGCCTCGATGCTGGCGCTCGGGCGCCTCTTCGCCGACGACCATGCCGACGGCACGCTCGAGCAAATGCTGCTGTCGCCGACGCCGCTGGCGCTGCTGGTGCTGGCCAAGACCGCCGCGCACTGGCTGGCCTCGGGGCTGCTGCTGGTGCTGATCAGCCCGCTGCTGGCGCTGCAGTTCGACCTGGGCGGCGAGGCGGCCGGCGTGCTCGCGCTGTCGCTGCTGCTGGGCACGCCGCTGCTCAGCCTGATCGGCGCCATCGGCGCGGCGCTGACCGTCGGCCTGCGCGGTGCCGGCGTGCTGCTGTCGCTGCTGGTGCTGCCGCTTTGCGCACCGGTGCTGATCTTCGGTGCCGGCGCGGTCGAGGCGACGCAGGCCGGCCTGAGCGCCGCCGCGCACTTCTCGCTGCTCGGCGCGATGCTGCTGGTGGCCCTGTTCCTGGCGCCGCTGGCGGCGGCAGCAGCCCTACGCATCGCGCTCGAGTAGCACCGAGGCAAAATGGAGGGTTGATGAACTGGACCCGCTACGCTGCGCCGCAGAGCTTCTACCCGCTGGCCGGGCGCCTTATCCCCTGGCTTTTTGGACTGGCGGCCCTTCTCGGCGTGCTCGGCCTGACTATCGGGCTGGTGCTCGCCCCCACCGACCACCAGCAGGGCGAGGCCTACCGCATCATCTTCCTGCACGTGCCGGCGGCGTGGATGTCGATGATCTGCTACCTGGCAATGGCCTTCTGGGCGGCGATCGGGCTGATGTTCAACACCCGGCTGGCGTCGATGCTGGCCGTGGCGCTGGCGCCCACCGGCGCGTGGATGACCTTCCTGGCGCTGTGGACCGGCGCGCTCTGGGGCAAGCCGACCTGGGGCACCTGGTGGGTGTGGGACGCACGGCTGACTTCGGAACTGATCCTGCTTTTTCTGTACATAGGCTTCATGTCCCTGCACGCCGCGATCGACGACGAGCGCCGCGCCGACCGTGCCGCGGCGCTGCTGGCGCTGGTGGGCGTGGTCAACGTGCCGATCATCTATTTCTCGGTGCAGTGGTGGAACACGCTGCACCAGGGCGCGTCGGTCAGCCTGACCAAGGCGCCGAGCATGGCCGCGACGATGCTCGCCGGCATGCTGGTCATGACGCTGGCCTTCTGGCTGTACTGCATCGGCGCGGCGCTGGTGCGCGTGCGCACGATCATGCTGGAGCGCGAGCGCCACACGCGCTGGGCGCGCCAAGCATTGGGGATGGCGTGAACTCCAACTGGAACAGCGTCGGCGACTTCCTGCACATGGGCGGCTACAGCCTGTACGTGTGGGGCTCGTTCGCGATGTGCGCGCTGGCGGTGGCCATCGAATGCACCGGCCTGAGGTTGCGCCGGCGCGCGCTGCGCGAGCTGCCGCTGGACGATGCCGACGCCTATCACGATTCGACCGAGAAGAGGCCCTTGCATGAAGCCTAGAACGCGGCGCGGCCTGGCCATCGTCGCCGGTGTCGCCACCTTGGGCGTGGCCACGATGCTGGTGCTCAACGCCTTCCAGAGCAACCTGGTGTTCTTCTTCAGCCCGACACAGGTCGCGGCCCACGAGGCGCCGCGCGACCGCAACTTCCGCATCGGCGGGCTGGTCGAGGAAGGCAGCCTGAAGCGCGAAGGCCAGAGCCTGACCATGAACTTCGTCATCACCGACATGGCGCAGCGCGTGCCGGTGTCCTACACCGGCATGCTGCCGGACCTGTTCAAGGAGGGCAAGGGCGTGGTCGCGCAGGGCAGGCTCGGCGCCGACGGCGTGTTCCACGCCGAGCAGGTGCTGGCCAAGCACGACGAGAACTACATGCCGCCCGAAGCCGCCGAGGCGCTGGAAAAAGCGCGTCACGGCCAGTTGCCCAAGCAGATGAAGGTGGCGCCGCAATGATTCCCGAAATCGGCCATTTCGCGCTGATCCTGGCGCTGACCATGGCCCTGAGCCAGAGCGTGCTGCCGCTGGTCGGCGCGAGCAACGGCAACGGCGCGTGGATGGCGCTGGCCAAGCCTTCGGCACGCGCGCAGTTCCTGTTCATGCTCGTCGCCTACGGCTGCCTGACCTGGGCCTTCATGAGCGACGACTTCTCGGTCGCGCTGGCGGCCAACCATTCCAACAGCCTGCTGCCGCGGGTCTACAAGTTCACCGCCGTGTGGGGCAACCACGAAGGCTCGATCCTGCTGTGGTCGCTGATCCTCGCCGGCTGGACCTGCGCCGTGTCGCTGTTCTCGGACCAGCTGGACGAGCGCACGCAGACGCGCGTGCTCGGCGTGATGGGGTTGATCAGCTGCGGCTTCCTGCTGTTCACGCTGTTCACCTCGAACCCCTTCGAGCGGCTGCTGCCGGCCGCGCCCGATGGCCGCGACCTGAACCCGCTGCTGCAGGATCCGGGCATGGTCATCCACCCGCCGATGCTCTACATGGGCTACGTCGGCTTCGTCGTCGCCTTCGCCTTCGCCATCGCCGCGCTGCTGTCGGGCCGGCTCGATGCCGCCTGGGCGCGCTGGTCGCGGCCCTGGACCACCGTCGCCTGGTGCTTCCTGACGCTGGGCATCGCGCTCGGCAGCTTCTGGGCCTACTACGAACTCGGTTGGGGCGGCTGGTGGTTCTGGGATCCGGTGGAAAACGCCTCCTTCATGCCCTGGCTGGTGGGCACGGCGCTGATGCATTCGCTGGCCGTGACCGAAAAGCGCGGCGGCTTCAAGATGTGGACCGCGCTGCTGGCGATCCTGACCTTCTCGCTGTCGCTGCTGGGCACCTTCATCGTGCGCTCGGGCGTGCTCAGCTCGGTGCATGCCTTCGCCACCGATCCGGCGCGGGGGCTGTTCATCCTCGGCTTCCTGGCGCTGGTGGTCGGCGGCTCGCTGCTGCTGTTCGCCTTGCGCGCGCCCAAGGTGGCCACCGGCGGCGCCTTCGAGCTGGTGTCGCGCGAAGCCATGCTGCTGGCCAACAACGTGCTGCTGCTGGTGGCCGCGGCCGCGGTGCTGCTGGGCACGCTGTATCCGCTGGTGCTCGACGCGCTGGGCCTGGGCAAGATCTCGGTCGGCCCGCCCTACTTCGACGCCGTGTTCGTGCCGCTGATGGCGCCGGCGCTGTTCCTGATGGGCATCGGTCCAATCGCCAAGTGGCGCGCGGCAAAGGTCGGCGACCTGGCGCGCAAGCTGCGCTGGGCCTTCGCGGTCAGCCTGTTGAGTGCGCTGCTCGCGCCCTTCGTGCTCGGCCGCTGGACGCCGATGATCGGCTTCGGCCTGGCTCTGGGCGTGTGGATCGCCGGCAGCGCCATCGCCGCGCTGGTGCTCAAGCTGCGCGAACAGCCGGCGCGGCGCTGGCGTGCCTGGATGAAGCAACAGCCGGGCAGCTGGTACGGCATGCTGCTGGCGCATTTCGGCGTCGCGGTGTTCGTGTTCGGCGTCACCGTGGTCAACGGCTTCCAGGTCGAGCGCGACCTGCGCATGGCGCCCGGCGAGAGCACCGAGATCGCCGGCCATCGCGTGCGCTTCGACGGCGTGCACGAAGTGCGCGGCCCCAACTACGTGGCCATGCGCGGCACGCTGCAGCTGACGCGCGACGACCGCTCCGTCGCGGTGCTGCACCCCGAGCGGCGCAACTACCTGGTGACGCAGATGCCGATGACCGAAACCGCCATCGACCGCGGCTTCACGCGCGACCTGTACGTGTCGCTGGGCGATCCGCTGGGCGACGGCGCGTGGAGCGTGCGCGTGTACTACAAGCCGCTGGTCGGCTGGATCTGGGGCGGCTGCCTGCTGATGGCGCTGGGCGGCACGCTGGCGGTGTTCGACCGCCGCTACCGCGCGCGCCGCCCCGTGCCGTCCGCGGCAGCCGCCGCTGCGGCGCCGCGCGCCGATGACCCAACGCCGCCGCTCGCCGGCCAGCCGGGAACCCCATGAAGCGCTATCTGCTGCCGCTGCTCGTCTTCGTCGTGCTGCTCGGCTTCCTGGCGGTGGGCCTACAGCGCGACCCGCGCGAGGTGCCGTCGCCGCTGATCGACAAGCCGGCGCCGGCCTTCAGCCTGCCGCGGCTGGACGAGCCGCAGCAGCAGCTGGCGCTGCAGGACCTGAAGGGCAAGGTCTGGCTGCTCAACGTCTGGGCCTCGTGGTGCGTGGCCTGCCGCGTCGAGCATCCGCTGCTGGTCGAGCTGGCCGGCACGGGCGCGGTGCCGATCTACGGCCTGAACTACAAGGACAAGCGCGACGACGCGCTCGCCTGGCTGGGCAAGCACGGCAACCCCTATCTCGTGTCGCTGTCCGACAGCGAAGGGCTGGTCGGCATCGACTTCGGCGTCTACGGCGTGCCCGAGACCTTCGTCATCGACAAGAACGGCACCATCCGCCTGAAGCACATCGGCCCGATCACGCCCGAGGTGCTGCGCGACACGATCCTGCCGCTGGTGAAGAAGCTCGATGCATAGGCTGCTGTTCGCGCTGCTGCTGGCTCTTGCCGCCGGCTGGGCCGCGGCGCAGGAGGCGCGTCCGCTGGCCGACGACCCGGTGCTGGAAGCCAAGGTGATGCACATCGCCGAAGAGCTGCGCTGCCTGGTGTGCCAGAACGAGACCATCGCCGCGTCGCATGCCGACCTGGCGGTGGACCTGCGCAAGCAGATCCGCCAGAAGCTGCAGCAGGGGCAGAGCCGCGAGCAGATCGTCGACTTCATGGTGCAGCGCTACGGCGACTTCGTGCTCTACAAGCCGCCGCTGAAGGCCAGCACCTGGCTGCTGTGGGGCGGGCCCTTCCTGCTGCTGGCCGCGGGGCTGCTTGGCCTGGTGCTGGCCATCCGCCGCCGCCGCGCCGCGCTCGCTGCGGCCGCAGCCGCGGCGCCGCTGCGCGAGGAAGATCTGCAGCGTGCGCGCCGCCTGCTCGGCGAGGAGAACGGCTGAACATGGCAGCGTGGTTCTGGGCCGGCGCGCTGGCGCTGCTGCTGCTGGCGCTGTGGCTGGTGCCGCTGGCGCTGTGGCGCCGCCCGGCGCGCAGCGTTGCGCCGGGCGGCGCCGGCGCGTCGAATCTGCAGGTGCTGCGCGCGCAGCGGCTGCAGCTCGACGAGGAGCTGGCGCAAGGCGGCATCGATGCGGCGCAACACCGCGCGCTGCGCGCCGAGATCGAACGCCGCGTGCTCGAAGAAGAAGGCGTGGCCGCTGCACCGCGGCGCAGCGGCTCGACGCGCGGCACGGTGTGGCTGCTGCTGGTGGCGATGCCGGTGCTGGCGCTGGGGCTGTACGCGCTGCTCGGCAACCCGGCGGCGCTGGCGCCTCCCGCGCCGCAGCAGGCGCAAGGCCAGCCCACGCCGCAGGAGGTGGAGGCGATGGTCGCCAAGCTGGCCGAACGCATGGAAAGCCGCCCCCCCGGCAATGTCGATGACCTCGAAGGCTGGGTCATGCTCGGGCGCAGCTATGCGGTGATGCAGCGCTACCCCGAGGCCGGCCGCGCCTTCGAGCGCGCACTGCAGCTGGCGCCGGGCGACGCGCAGCTGCTTGTCGACCGGGCCGACGTGCTGGCCATGACGCAAGGCGGCAACCTGCGCGGCGAGCCGCTGCGGCTGATCGAGCAGGCGCTGCACAACGACCCGTCGAACCTCAAGGCGCTGGCGCTGGCCGGCACCGCCGCCTTCGAACGCGGCGACTACGCCGGCGCCATCGGCTACTGGGGCCGCGCGCGTGCCGGCGCGCCGCAGGACAGCGCGTTCGCGCAGCGCCTGGAGCAGGGCATCGCCGATGCGCGTGCGGCGGCCGGCGGCACGGCCGCCGCCGCGTCCGCCGCCGCGCCGGCGGCAGCGGCCGGTTCGATCAGCGGACGCGTCAGCGTGGCGCCGGCGCTGGCCGCGCGCATGCAGCCCGGCGACACCCTGTTCGTCTACGCGCGCGCCGTCGACGGCCCGCGCATGCCGCTGGCGATCCTGAAGCGCAGCGCCGCCGATCTGCCGCTGGAGTTCCAGCTCGACGATGCGATGGCCATGTCGCCGCAGCTGAAGCTCTCAGCCTTCGCCGACATCATCGTCAGCGCGCGGCTGTCCAGGAGCGGCGACGCGATGCCGCAAAGCGGCGACCTGGAAGGCCAGTCGCCACCGCTGGCCGGGCGCCGCAGCGGCGTCGAGGTGCTGATCGACCGCGTGCGGCCGTAGCGGCCCATCCGGCAGTGCGCACGCCCCGGGCGTTCGCCGTCCAGGTGCCGGAGTCGGTGAAGACTTGCAAGGGCCCGTCCAGCAGCGCGCACGCGCCCAGGCGTTCGCCCATGCGGCCGGGGGAACGGCTCGCGGCTCGCGGCTCGCGGCTCGCGGCTCGCGGCCCGCGGCGCGCCGCCGCCGCCGCCGCCGCTGCGCGACTGCGCGAACCCGCGTTGCCGTCAGCCGCCTGCGCCGAGCAGGCGGAGCAGATCGCTCGGCCGCTCGACGCGCCAGCGCGGCGCGGCCGGCAGCGGGTGCGTGGCGCCGTAGCCCCAGGCGGCGAAAGCGGACGGCGCGCCGGCGGCGGCGGCCGCGCCGACGTCGGCGGCACTGTCGCCGACCATCAGCAGTTGCGGCAGCGGCACGTCGAGTTCCTGCGCGACGCGCTGCAGCAGCGCCGGTGCCGGCTTGCGCTGCGCCGCGCTGTCGGCGCCATGCACGACGGTGAAGTACGGCAGGATGCCGGCGGCATCGAGCACGGCGCGCGCCAGCCGGCTCGGCTTGTTGGTCGCCACCGCCAGCGGCCATGTGCCGCGCAGCCGCTGCAGCAGCGCCGGCACGCCCTCGTAGACCGCGCCGTGCGCCAGCGGCGCATGCAGCGTGACGCGGTCGAAGCTCTCGCGCAGCGTGCGCAGCAGGCGCGGCGGCGTGTCGCGGCCCAGCGCATGCAGCGCGCGCTGGATCAGCAGATCCGGGCCGTCGCCGATCCACTGCCGCACCTGCGGCAGATCGAAACCGTCGAGGCCGGCCGCGCGCAGCGCCTCGTTCAGCGCATGGCCGATGTCCGCTGCGCTGTCGACCAGCGTGCCGTCCAGGTCGAAGGCCAGCGCGCGGATCGGCAGCGCAGCGGCGGGAACAACTCGGGCAGAGGCGGCGGTCATGCGCGGCAACGCCGGTGGCGGAAGGTGCCGCATCTTAGGCGTGCCCGCGGCAGCAGCAGCGGCATTGCCGCCGCGCTAGACTGCCGCGCGCCGGTAGGCAGCTGCGTCGCGCAGCCTCCTCGATCCGGCGAGTGGAGCATCAGCATGCAAACAAGCCGCCGCCGATTCATTCTTCACCTGGCCGCCGGCAGCTCGGCGCTGGCCGCGACCCGCGCGATGGCGCAGGCCAAGCTCGACGAGAAGGACGCCGCCGCCGTGGCGCTGGGCTACGTGACCGACACCACGCGCGCCGACGCCAAGAAGTATCCGAAGCACGAGGCGTCGCAGCGGTGCGGCACCTGCCAGCTGTTCCAGGGCAAGCCCGGCGCCGCCGACGGCCCCTGCCCGCTGTTCCCGAACAAGACCGTGTCCGCCAACGGCTGGTGCGCGTCGTGGGTCAAGAAGGCATGACGCCGGGGGCCGCACGATGAACGCCGCCTCGCGCCGCAAGGCCGCTCGCTTGAGCAAGCAAACCTCCGAGCTGATGCTCGCCGCGCCGCAGGTGGTGGCACACCGCCTGGGCCGCATGGCGGTGACCGGCCCGAAGCCCAGCGTCCGCGACCAGCGCGAGTTCCACCGCATGGGCGCGGAGAAGCTGGCCGCCTTCGGCGAAGCCTGGCAGGCGATGACGCAGCAGATGCTGAAGTCCAACCAGCAGCTGGCGGCGTCGATGATGCGCAGCTGGTGGCCGGCGCTGACGCCGCGCCCCAGGGCCAAGCGCGCCGCGCTGACGCAGGCCGCCAGCGCCTGGCAGCTGGCGGCGCTGGACATCCTGGGCCAGGGCATCCGCCCGGTGCACCGCCGCGCGGTGGCCAACGCCAAGCGGCTGGGGCGCGGCGGACGCCGCTGAGCCCAGGCGGCGCGATGCGCAGGCGCCTGCGCTTGCCGCTGTGGCCGTGGCTGCTGCTGGCGGCGCTGGCCATGCTCGGCGGCTGTGCCAGCCTGCCCGACAAGGTGGAACGCACGCGCAGCACGGCTGAGCCCGCCGCGCTGGACACGCCGCTGGGCCGCATCGCCCAGGCCTCGACCGCCGACCCCGAGCAGAGCGGTTTTCGCCTGATGCCCACCGGCGGCTTTGCGCTGCAGGCGCGGCTCGAGCTGGTCAAGCGCGCCGCGCGCACGCTGGACCTGCAGTACTACCAGATCCACGACGACCGCACCGGCCGCTACCTGCTGCGCGCGCTGCGCGACGCCTCCGAGCGCGGCGTGCGCGTGCGGCTGCTGATCGACGATCTCTACACCTCGGGCCAGGACCCGCTGCTGATCGGTCTGGACGCCTATCCGAACGTCGAGGTGCGGCTGTTCAATCCGTTCCCGGCCGGCCGGCGGAACTTCCTGACGCGCTTCGCCGTGAACTGGCACGACTTCGACCGCGTGCACCGGCGCATGCACAACAAGCTGTTCATCGCCGACGGCGTGATGGCGGTGGTCGGCGGGCGCAACATCGGCGACGAGTACTTCATGGCCAGCGCCGGCGCCAACTTCGTCGACATGGACACCTTCGTCATCGGGGCGATCCTGCCGCGGCTGGGCCAGCTCTTCGACCAGTACTGGAACAGCGAGCGCGTGCTGCCGGTCCGCGCCATCGTCAAGAGCGGCGCCAGCGACGAGGAGCTGCGGCTGGACTTCGAGCGCCGCACCGCCCCCGAGGCGCAGCCGGTGACGCGCGTGAGCGGGTTGCCCGGCGAGGCCGGCGGCGGCGAAGTCGTCGAGCTGATCGGCAGCACCGAGGGCACGCCCGAGCCCGAACCGCCGCCGCCGAACGACTTGCTCGGCTACGAGCCGATCGCGCAGGACCTGGACGCCGGCAAGGTGGGGCTGATCTGGGCCGACGTGCGGGCCTACGCCGACCATCCCGACAAGGTCATCGGCCGCGTCTCCACCTATGGCGTCGTGCCGATCGACGACGTGGACAGCGTGCACTACAACGTCGTGGAGATGATCCGCCGCGCGCGCAAGAGCGTGCTCATCACCAGCCCGTACCTGATCCCCGGCAATACCGGCATCGAGATCATGCGCCATTCGATCGACCACTACGGCGTCAAGTACACGCTGATCACCAATTCGCTGGCCGCCACCGACGAACCGGTGGTGCACACCGGCTACCGGCGCTACCGGCCGCAGATGCTCGAGCTGGGCGTGAACCTGTACGAGTTGAGCCCGCTGAGAGTCAGCCGCAGTCTGCGGCTGGGACGCTTTTCCACCTCGATCGGCCGGCTGCACGCCAAGAGCGCGGTGGTCGACGACGACCACGTGTTCATCGGCTCGATGAACTTCGATCCCAGATCGGCCGAGCACAACACCGAGATGGGCATCTTCGTCGAGAGCCCGGTACTGGCGCAGCAGATGCGCAAGCTGGTGGACGCGATCCGACAGCAGGGCGCCTACAAGGTGACGCTGGCGCCGAACGGCAAGGACGTGATCTGGAGCACCACCGGCCGCGGCGGCGTCGAGGAAGTGGTCGAGGAACCCGAGACCGACGTGTGGACGCGCATCATGCTCGAGGTGCTGTCGGTGCTCGCCCCCGAGGACTTGCTGTAGCTGCTGCGGCTGCAGCTACTGCATCTTGATCGCTTCGACCTGGATCAGCAGCTTGACCGCGTCCTCGAAGCCGAACTGCAGGCCCCACAGGATGTCCCACTGGCTGCGGATGATGTTGGTCTCGAAATCGCCGCCGCAGACCTCGCGCTTGAACAGCGGGTTGACGTAGCAGTTGAACTTGCTTGCCTTCAGCACCACCGGGTGCGTCTTGCCCTTCAGCGTCAGCTGGCCCTGCACTTCGCTGACCTTGTCGCCGTTGAAGACGAACTTGTCCGACACGAAGCTGCCGGTGGGGAAGTCGGCGACGTTGAAGAAGTCCTTGCCCTGGATCTGCCGGTTCAGGAAATCCACGCCGGTGTTGACCGACGAGATGTCGATGATGATCTCGACCTTGCCCTGCTGATTCGCGCGGTCGAAGAACAGCGTGCCGTCCTTGGTGCTGAAGCGGCCGCGGTTGGTGGTCGTGCCGTAGTGGCCGTTCTCGTAGTTGACGAAGGTGTGCGTCGGGTCGATGGCGTAGTTGGGCGCCTGCGCCTGCGCCTGCGCCTGCGCCTGCGCCTGTGCCTGTGCCTGTGCCTGTGCCTGTGCCTGTGCCTGTGCCTGTGCCTGTGCCTGCGCCGCCGTCGTGCACAGTGCGCCTGCGGCCAGGCATGCCGCCAGCCGGCTGCCGGCCTTCACAGCGGGCCCAGGCCCGCCAGGGCCAGCTTGAACTTCACGGTCACGTCGTTGGCCACCACCGTGGTGTCGGTCCATTCTTCCTCGCCGATCCTGAAGTCCAGCCGCTTGATGACGAAGCTTCCGGTGGCGGTGGAAGTACCGCCCGACTGCATGATCTGCACCGGCACCAGCACGTCGCGGCTGTGGCCCTTGATGTCGAGCTTGCCCGTCACCTCGAACTTGCCGTTGCCCAGTCCCTTGATGGCGGTGGACTTGAAGGTGGCCTGCGGATACTTGGCGACGTTGAACCAGATCGCCTTGGGCATTTCGCCGTCGGTTTCGGGCACGCCGAGCCAGGCGCTGGCGGTGTCGATGCTGACGGCCACGCTGCCGGTCTCGGGCTTCTTCGGATCGAGGTTGATCTGCGCGTCGAACTTCTTGAAGCGCCCTTCCACCGGCACGCCCATCTGCTTGGTGACGAAGCTGACCTCGCTTTGCGCAGGCAGCAGCTTGGTGGTCTGGGCCGGTGCCGGTGCCAGCAGCCCCATCTGGAAGGCGGCGGCAAGCAACGGCAGGAGCATCGTGCGGCGCGTATTCATCGGTGCATGCTAGCGAAAAACCGGCGCGCGCGGCGCGCCGCGCGGCTTGCGGAGCGCGCCAGCCCGGCACGGGGAAATGCAACACAATCCGCCCGGCCCGCGCAGCGCGCGGTCCACCCCGACTCCGCCAGCCAGGACACCGCTGCCATGCACTTCGACCTCATCACCATCGTCGGCCTGCTCGGCGGCGCCTTTTATCTGGCCAGCCACTACATGCGCGCGATGGTGCCGCTGCGCATCCTGTCGCTGGTCAGCAACGTGCTGCTGATCGTCTACAGCCTGTTCCATCTGGACTTCGACTGGGCGCGGCTGATCGTGCTGCCCGAGTTCCTGCTCAACAGCATCCTGCTGCCGATGAACGCGCGGCGGTTGCGCGAGATCCTGCGCCTGACCAAGGAGATCGAGCAGGTGACCGAGAAGTCGCCGGTATCCGAATGGCTGCTGCCGCACATGCACATGCACAAGCACCAGGCCGGCCACGTGCTGTTCCGCGAAGGCGACGAGGCCGACGAGATCTACTACGTCGGCAGCGGCCGGCTGCGCCTGGAAGGCGTGGACGCGACCATCGGCCCGGACAGCCTGATCGGCGAGATCGCGCTGTTCGCGCCGGACAAGAAGCGCACGCTCACCGTCGTCTGCGAGACCGACTGCGAGCTGTACACGATGACCGACGAGCAGATCTACCAGCTCTACTACCAGAACCCCAAGCTGGGCTTCTACTTCATGCGGCTGGTGGTGGCGCGACTGCTCAGCGACGTGCAGCGGCACAAGGCCGCCGCCCAGGCGGCCTGAGCGAGCGTTCCGCCGCCGCGCACGCGGCCTGAGCGAGCGCGCGGCCGCCGCCCAGGCGGCCTGAGCGAGCGTTCGGCCGCGGCGCAGGCAGTGCGATCCCTCGCATTGGGGACAAGGCACGCACGCTTGAAACGCGTGGGCGTGGCGCGCAGAATGCGCTGGTTGTTGCTCCCGCGAAGGAGACCGCCATGGCCCTGTTCGTCATCGAACGTCAATTCGCAGAGCAACTGCTGCCTACCCCAGAGGCAGTGCGGCTGATCGGTGAAATCAACGGCGAGGCCGGCGTGCACTGGTTGTTCTCCTTCCTGTCGGCCGACAAGAAGAAGACCTACTGCCTGTACGAGGCGCCCAACGCCGAGGCCATTCGTGAAGCGGCCCGGCGCGCCAACATGCCCGCCGATGTGATCGTCGAAGTGACCGAACTGCGACCCGAAGCCTTGGCCTGAGTACGCAGCGCGGTCCTGGGAAGCCATGGACCGGCCCGCCGAACGCCGCTTCGTCGGCCGCCGCAGCGAGCTTGAAACGCTGCAGTCGGCACTGCAGCGCGCCGTCGCCGGCCAGCCCGGCATCGTGCTGCTGGCCGGCGAGCCCGGCATTGGCAAGACGCGCACCGCGCAGGAGGTGCTGGCCTTTGCCGCGCAGCACGAGATGCTGGCGCTGTGGGGCCGCTGCCCCGAGGAAGCCGGCGCGCCGCCCTACTGGCCGTGGGTGCAGCTGATGCGCCGCTGGATCGCGCTGCAGGACCCGGCCGCACTGGCGCAGGTCTTCGCGTCAGCAGCGCCGCTGGCGGCGCTGGACCCGCAGTTCGCGCAGCAGCTGCCGCCGGCGGCGCCGGCGCCGGAGCCGGGCATGGCAGACGCGGTGGCGGCCGACCCGGCGCAGGCGCGCTTTCGCCTGTTCGATGCCGTCGCCGGCTTCTGGCAGCGCGCCGCCGCACGCCAGCCGCTGCTGCTGGTGTTCGACGACCTGCACCGCGCCGACGCGCCCTCGCTGCGGCTGCTCGAGTTCGTCATGGCCGAAGCCGGCAACAGCCGCCTGCTGGTGCTGGGCACCTACCGCGACGCGGAGCTGGCGGCGCAGCACCCGCTCACCGAAACGCTGGTGCAACTGCAGCGCCACGCCCGCGTGCAGCGGCTGCTGCTGGGCGGCTTCTCCGCGGCCGAAACGGCCGAGTTCGTCGCCGCCGCCGGGCTGGCCGCACCGGCGCTCGCGGCGCTGATGCACGAGCAGACCGAAGGGCACCCGCTGTTCCTGGCCGAGATGGTGCGCGAGCTGCTGCCGTCGCCTAAAGCGCCGCACCGCCTGCCCCAGGGCGTGCGCGACGTCATCGGCATCCGGCTGCGCGCGCTCTCGCCGCCGTGCCTGGCGCTGCTGCAGCGTGCCGCGGTGATCGGCCGGCAGTTCCCCGTGGCCCTGCTGTGCCACCTGGTCGACGCTGCCGACGCTGCCGACGCTGCCGACGCGCCCGACGGGCCCGGGAAGATGGACGCGGCACGCGCCATGGCGCTGCTGCACGAAGCGCGCGCCGCCAGCCTGACCGACGAGAGCGCGGACGCCGGGAGCTGGCAGTTCTCGCACGTGCTCGTGCGCGATGCGCTGTACGAGCAACTGCCGGCCGCGCGGCGCCAGGCGCTGCACCGGCGCGTGGCCGAGGCCCTGGCGCAGCAGCACGCCGGCGATGCGGTGCCGGCGCTGTCGGCGCTGGCGCACCACTGGCACGCGGCCGGCGACGCGGCCCAGGCCAGCGCCTACGCGACGCGCGCGGCGCAGCGCGCCACGGCCGTGCTGGCCCACGAAGAAGCGGTGCGGCTGTACCGGCTCGCGGTCGAAGACCTGGACCTGGACCTGGACCTGGACCTGGACTTGGACTTGCCGGCCGCGGCCGGCCACGAGGCGCAGCGCTGCCGCCTGCTGCTGGCCCAGGGCGAGGCGCAGAACAGCGCCGGCGACAGCACCGGCGCGTTGAGCACCTTCGCCAGCGCGGCGGTGCAGGCCCGCCGGCTGGGCGATGCCGGCCTGCTGGCCGGCGCCGCCATCGGCTTCGGCAACGCCGTCTGGCGGCACGGCAGCGACGGCACGCCGGCGGTGACCCTGCTGCGCGAGGCGCTGGCGCTGGCCGCGCCCGGCGACAGCCCGCAGCGCGCCCGGCTGCTGAGCGCGCACTGCCGCGCGCTGCTGTTCTCGAACCGACCCGCCGAGGCCGAGCAGTCTTTCCGCGAAGCGGTCGTGATCGCGCGCCGCAGCGGCGACGACCGCGCGCTGTACGAGGCCCTGAGTGCCATCCTTCCGGGCCGCTGGTATCCCGAAGGGCTGGCGCTGCGCATCGAGGCGGCACGCGAAGCCATCGCACTCGCCCGCGCTTCCGCGCACCTGAACTGGCCGGTGACCGGGTACCTGGCCTGGCACACCGGCGACCTGATGGAGTCCGGCGATTCGGCCGCGGCGCTGGCCACCGCGCGCATGCACCTCGAGCAGAGCCGCGCCACCGGCGAACCCTTCGGCGAAGCCACGGCGCTGGCCGCGATGGCGATGATCGCGACCCACCAGGGCCGCTTCAGCGAAGGCGAGCAGCTGGCGCAGCAGGCGCTGCGCTGCGGCCAGCGCTTCGACCGCGCCAACGCCGCCGGCATCTTCGGCGTGCAGATGTTCACGCTGCGCCGCCACCAGGGGCGGCTGCGCGAGCTGGCGCCGGTGCTCGAACGCTTCCTGCAGCAGCAGGGCGCGGCTCGCACCTGGCGGCCGGGGTTGGCGATCCTGCACTGCGAGCTGGGCGCCCATGACGCCGCACGCCAGGTGTTCGAGGAGCTGGCTGCCGACGGCTTTGCCGGCCTGCCCGACGACGCCATCCGCAGCGCCAGCCTCGCCTACCTGGCCGAAGTCTGCGCCTGGCTCGGCGATGCGGCGCGCGCGGCGCCGCTGTACGAGCGGCTGCTGCCCTATGCCGGGCGCTGCATCGTCTTCGGCGCGCACACCGCCTCGCTCGGTGCGGCCGACCGGCTGCTCGGCCTGCTGGCGGCCACGCTGGCGCAATGGACCGAGGCGCAGCGCCATTTCGAAGACGCCCTGGACTTCGACGCGCGCAGCGGGGGCCACCCCTGGCTGCCGCGCACACGCTGCGACTTCGCGGCCATGCGGCTGCGGCGCGGCGCCGCGGGCGACCGCGAGCAGGCGCTGTTGCTGCTCGATGCGGCGCTGGACGAAGCGCAGGCGCTGGGCCTGGGCTCGGTCATCGAACAGGCACAGGCCCTGCGCCAGCCGCTGGCGGACGCCGCCGCGGCAGCCACTCGCCCGGCCGGGTTGTCGGCGCGCGAGCTGCAGGTGCTGCAGCTGATCGCCGCCGGCAAGACCAACCAGCAGATCGCCGCGGCGCTGTTCCGCAGCCCGGCCACCGTGGCCATCCACGTGCGCAACATCCTCGGCAAGACGCAGGCCGCCAACCGCGCCGAGGCCGCAGCCTTCGCGGTGCGCCACGGCCTGCTGCCGCCTGAATAGTCCGTTCTGACCCGTGCCCCGCTGTGGCTGATCAGCGCCGCGTCTTCCAGTAGTCCGGGTCGCGGCGATGCGGTGCGACGGCATAGATGTAGAAGCCGCCCGCGGACTCGCGGAAGAACACGGTGAACGGGAAGCGCTTCAGCGGGCAGCGCCGTATCCCCGGCTCGCAAGCCACTGGAAAGCGCAGCGGGTCGCTGTCGATATGGGCAATGGCGGCTTCCACTGCGGCCGCGCAGCGCGCGCCCACGCCGGCTTGCACGCCTTCGTAGTAGGCAATCTGCGCCAGGTGCTCGGCTTGCGCTTCGGGGTGGAAGCCCGGCCCCATGGCGCTACTTGTAGAGCAGCGCGCGGGCCTTGCGGAACACTTCCTCGGCGGGCACGGCCTGCACTTGGCCGCTTTCCAGTTCCGCGGCGCGGCGCTGCACGGTGCCGATCAGGTTGGCATCGGGCCCCTCTTCGTCCAGGCTTTCGAGCAAGCCGAGGGCGAGCTTTGCTCGCTCGTCGGCCGGCAGCGCGTACGCCAGCTTTTCCAGTTCGGCAAGCTCGGCGTCCATAGGCACATCGCAGCAGCCGGCACTGCAAGCCGGGCAACGGCGGATATCCGGCACGCGCTTCTTGATCAGGGCGCCTGAATAGTCCGTTCTGACTATGGCGGCGCCGGCCGCAGAACTATCCACTCGTGCGATGACAGGCTGCGCCGCCGCGCGGACACTGGCCGCACCCCAATCCAAGGAGCCTTTCATGAGCCTCACCCTGCGCACCCTCGACGGCGGCGAAGTCCAGGTAGCCCCCGAAGTGCTGCAAGCCTTCAAGGCCGGCTTTCGCGGCCCGGTGCTGACCCCGGACGCCGCCGACTTCGACGCGACGCGCGCCGTCTGGAACGCGATGATCGACCGCCGGCCGGGGCTGATCCTGCGCTGCACCGGCACCGCCGACGTGCTGCACGCCGTGCGCTTCGCGCGCCAACACAAGTTCGAGCTCTCGGTGCGCGGCGGCGGCCACAACATCGCCGGGCTGGCGCTGGCCGACGGCGCGCTGCTGATCGACCTGTCGCTGATGCGCGGCGTCTCGGTCGACGCCAAGGCCCGCACGGCGCGCGCGCAGGGCGGCTGCACGCTGGCCGACGTGGACCGCGAAACGCAGGTGCATGGCCTGGCCACGGTGCTGGGTTTCGTCTCGGCCACCGGCATCGGCGGGCTGACGGTGGGCGGCGGCTTCGGCTACCTGACGCGCCGCTTCGGCTACACCTGCGACAACCTGGCGGCCATGGAAGTGGTCGGCGCCGACGGCGCGCTGCGCCGCGCCGCCGCCGACGAGAACGCCGACCTGTTCTGGGCGCTGCGCGGCGGCGGCGGCAACTTCGGCATCGTCAGTTCCTTCGAATACCGGCTCCACCCGGTGGGGCCCGACATCCTGGGCGGCGCAGTGGTCTGGCGCGCCGAGGACGCCGCCCAGGTGCTGGATTTCTATCGCCGCTTCACCGCCACCGCGCCGCGCGAGACCACCTGCGTCGCCGTGCTGCGCATCGCGCCGCCGGCGCCCTGGCTGCCGCCCGCGATCCACGGCCAGCCGATCATCGCCATCTTCGTCTGCCACAGCGGCGGCATCGACGAGGGCGAAAAGGTGCTGGCGCCGCTGCGCGCGTTCGGCACACCGGTGGCCGACATCGTCACGCGCCGGCCCTACGCGCAGATGCAGAGCCTGCTCGACGCCACGCAGCCCAAGGGGCGGCGCTACTACTGGAAGTCGAACTACCTGGCCGAGCTGCAGCCGCAGGCCATCAGGCTGGCCATCGAACATGCCGCGCGCATGCCCTCGCCCCAATCGTCGGTGATCTTCTTTCACCTGCAGGGCGCGCTCAACGAACTGCCCGCGGACCACTGCCCGGCGGGCAACCGCGACACGGCCTACGTGCTGAACATCGGCAGCGCCTGGGAGAAGGCCGCCGACGACGCGGCGAACCAGCGCTGGGCGCGCGAGTGCTTCGCGGCCATGGCGCCGTATTCGACCGGCGGCGCCTACGTCAACTTCCTCAGCGAGGACGAGGGCAGCGATCGCATCGAGGCCGCCTACGGCCGCGCGAACCTGCAGCGGCTGGCGGCGCTGAAGCACGAGTACGACCCGGAGAACCTGTTCCGGCATACCAAAAGCGTGCTGGGCTGACATCGATCCACGCCCCTCCAGCTGTTGGTGGGGCGAACTGCAGCGGTTGGCACCGGCCCGCTCTCGTTTGTAGGCGTACCCAGCCCGGGATACCGTTCCAGCCGTCTCGCAACGCGCTCGAACTCGCCAAGAAACCGCCGTGCAAGACCGGCGCCAGCTTCCCTCTTGTAGAGCCGTAGAACCGGAGGGCTTGTGCAAGGTCTTCCGCGGCAAGCCGGTGGATCGACCTGCTCACTTCACTTCGGCGCGGAGCTTGGCAGTTGCGTCATCGAGCTCCAGCAGGACAGAGGGATCCTGCTCGGCCTCGGCCTCTCGGCGGGCTGCGATGGCGTCCCAGGCAGCGTCACGTGCCGCATCCGCATCCAGGCTCGCCACCACGCGATCGAGCAAACGAATTCGGTCTGCCTTCGGCAGTTGCAGAAGTTCGGCTTCAAGGACTTCCACCGGGATTCCCATATGCGTTCTCGCAGATCGAAGTGCAGCAGCGTGCCACAGATGCCGCCGCCATCGTGCTGCGAAGCCTTGCTGGACGACGCTGCGGGCGCGCCGTGCCCCAACGCTGTGGGCAGCGCTCGGCAACAATCGCCCACCTGTCGGAAGACGAAACGAAACATGAACCGCAGCATGCACACCGTCATCTGCGACGGCTTCGATGGCCCGGGCGCGCTGCGCATCGGCGCGATGCCGGACCACGCCGCGCACCCGTGATGCCGCAGGCGCCGCTTTCCCCGGCGCGCGGCTACCTGATCGCGCTGCTGCTGTCCTTCGGGCCCTCGGTATCGAATTCCTTCGCCCGCTTCGCCTACGCGCTGGTGCTGCCGGCGATGCGCGAAGACCTGCAGCTCAGCTACGCGCAGGCCGGCTGGCTCGGCACCGCCAACGCGCTCGGCTACCTGGCCGGCGCGGTACTGACCTGGCTGCTGGTGCGCCGCACCGGCAACCGCGTGCTGTTCGGTATCGGCATGGCCGTCACGGCGCTGGCGCTGGTCGCCACGGGCCTGAGCGCCGACCTCGCCTGGCTCACCGCCGCGCGCGTGGTGGCGGGCGTCAGCGGCGCGATGGTCTTCATCACCGGCGGGGCGCTGTCCGGCAACGTGTTCGCCGGCCGGCCCGACCTGGCCACACGCACGATCCTGCTCTACTTCGGCGGCGCCGGCATCGGCTTGATGCTCAGCGCGGTCGCGATCCCGTGGCTGCTCGACGCCCGCGGCGCCGCCGGCTGGCCGCTGGCCTGGCAGCTGCTCGGCGGCATCAGCGTGCTGATGACCTTGGCCAGCGTCTGGGCCGCCGCCCAGGTGGGCGAGCCGCAGGCCGGCGGCGGCAGCGCCGCCTGGCCGCTGGCGCCCTTTCTGCCGCAACTGGCGGCGTACATCGGCTTCGGGCTCGGCTACATCGCCTACATGACCTTCGTCATCGCCTGGCTGCGCGACAACGGCGCCGGCACCGGGCTGGTGATCGCGGTGTGGTTCACGCTCGGCCTGTTCACGCTGGCGGCGCCGGCGGTGTGGACCGGCCCTTGCGAGCGCTGGCGCGGCGGCCGGCCGCTGGCGGCGGTGATGGCCACGATGGCCATCGGCGCCGCGTTGCCGGTGTTCTCGGTGGCGGCGCCGGCGATGCTGCTGTCCGCCGCGCTGTTCGGCGTGGCCGGCTTCAGCGCGCCGTCGGCCGTCGGCGCCTTCATCCGCAAGGCGCTGCCCAAGCCGGCGTGGGGGCCGGCGATCGCGACCTTCACTTCCGCTTTCGCCGCCAGCCAGATCGCCGGGCCGATCGTCACCGGCTGGATCGCCGACTGGACCGGCTCGCTGCGGCTGGGCTTGCTGGGCTCGGCCGCACTGCTGCTGTGCGGCGGCGTGGTGGCGCTGGCACAGCCCGAGCGCCGCCATGCGGGCTCGCCGTAGCGGCGCAGCTTGCCGTACCCGGCGCTGCAACGGCGGCAGGCCGCCGTTCGGCCGCCGCTTCCACCCGCAGGCTCACTCGATCACACGGTCGGCACGCTGCAGCACCGCCGGCGGCACGTCCACGCCGATGGCGCGCGCGGTGCGCAGGTTCAACACCAGCTCGATGCGCGCCGGCAGTTCCACGGGCATCTCGGCCGCCTTGCCGCCCTCGAGGATGCGGTCGACGAAGTACGCCAGCCGCGCCTGGGCGTCGCCGATCACCGGGCCGTAGCTCATCAGGTTGCCGGCCTCGACGAACGAGGCCCAGGCCGAAACCGTGGGCACGCGCCGCCGCAGCGACCAGGCGGCGACGCGGTCGGCGTGGCTGGACGCCACGACGCCGGCGAACACGAGCACGGCATCGGGCTTCCACGCGTCGATCGCCAGCAGTGCCGCATCGACCTCGGCACCGGCATGTGCGCCCCAGTACTCCAGCGCCGTGCCCTGGGCCCGCGCGGCTTGCCGGGCGGCGTCCAGCTCGAGCAGTTCGCCGGCGTGCGGCGGCCAGCCCATCACCGCCAGGCGCTTCATGCGCGGCAGCAATTCCTTCAACAACTGCATGCGCTTGGGCATCAGCTCGAGCGAGAAGTACGACACCCCCGTTCGATTGACCCCCGGACGCGCCCAGCTCTGCACCACCTTGGCCTGCACCGGGTCGGCGCTGAAGGCGAAGACCACCGGCACGCCGACCCTCGGGTCGACGAAGGGCTGCAAGGCCGGGCCGGTGGTGGCCACGATCACCTCGGGCTGGCGCGCCAGGATCTGCGGCAGCAGGGCTCGGAGCTTGTCCGCCGATCCTTCCGCCCACCACAGGTCGACGATGAGGTTCTGGCCGTCGATCCAGCCCAGCCGGCCCATGGCCTCGCGCCAGACCTGAAGACTGCGGTTCGCCGGGTTCGGCGAATCGATCGACACCCAGGCCACGCGGCGCGGTGCACCACCCTGCGCGCGCAGCCCCGGCGCTGCGGCGGCCGCGAGCAGCATCACGCAGGCCGTGCGTCGACCGGGGACCGTTGCACCAGCCTCGTCCCGCGTACGGTCATCGGTCATCGTTGTGTCCCTTCTCGTTCGCCGGGGGCTCATCGGCGGCCCGCATGATCAGCCGCGCAGCGGCCACCGGCCGCGCGAAGCCCTTCAACTGGAATTCTCCGGCCGACTCCAGCGCCAGGCCGCTGCCTTCCAGCGCCGCGCTCACGCGCGGCGCGAGCAGGATCTCGCCGCCCTGGGCCTCGCCGCACAGCCGCGCCGCCAGGTTGGTGACGTTGCCGATCGCGCCGTAGTCGATGCGCCCTTCGAAGCCGATCGCGCCGATGGTCGCGTAGCCGGTGGCGATGCCGATGCCCAACTGCAGCGCATAACCGCGGCGCTTCCAGCCCTGCGCCAGCACGGCCGTGCGCTGCTGCATCTGCAGCGCCATGCGCGCCGCGCGCGCGGCCGGGTCGGGCACCGGCACCGGGTCGTTGAAGAAGATCATGATGCCGTCGCCGGTGAAGCGCTCCAGCGTGCCCTGGTGCGCCAGGATCAGCTCGCCCATCGCCGCGTGGTACTCGCGCAGCACGCCCATCACTTCTTCCGGGTCGGCGGTTTCGGTGAAGGCGGTGAAGCCGCGCAGGTCCAGGAAGACCACGGTGATCTCGCGCCGATGGCTCTTCAGCGGATCGTCGGCGCCGCCGCTGACGATGGCCTCGGCCAGCTGCGGCGAGAAGAAGTTCTTCAGCCGCTCGAGCCGCTGCATTTGCGCCAGTTGCTCCTGCACCCGCTGCTCGAGCTGGCCGTTCCAGGCCTTCACCTCGTCCTGCAGGCTCTTGATGCGCAGCAGCGACTTGACGCGCGCGAACAGCTCCTGCTGGTTGATCGGCTTGGGGATGAAGTCGTCGGCCCCCGCCTCGATGCCGTGGAGGCGCTCCTGCTTCGGGTCGAGCGAAGTGCACAGCACTACCGGCAGCAGCGCGGTCGCCGCGTCGGCGCGGATGCGGCGGCACACCTCGTAGCCCGACAGCCCCGGCATCATGATGTCCAGCAGCACCAGGTCGGGCGGCGCTGCGGCGATGCGCGCCAGTGCTTCTTCGCCGCTGGCCGCGGCCACCGCCTCGTAGCCCTTGGCGCGCAGCAGGTCGACCAGCAGCTTGACGTTGGCCGGCGTGTCGTCGACCACCAGGATGCGCGCGCTCATGCAGCCTCCCCGGCCAGGCGCCGCACCGTGTCGAGGAACTCCTTCAGCTGGATCGGCTTGCCGAGGAAGGCGTCGAAGCCGGCATCGCCGATGCGGCTTCGGTCGCCGGTGGTCACCGAGGCGGTGAAGGCGACTACCGGCACCCGCGCAGTGGCTGCATGCGCGCGGATGCGGCCAAAGGCCTCGATGCCGTTGATGTCGGGCAGCTGGATGTCCATCAGCACCAGGTCGGGCCGGTGCTCGTGCGCGAGCTTCACGCCGTCCAGCCCGTTCACCGCTTCGAGCACCGCATAACCCTTGGCGCGCAGGATGTCGCGCGCCAGCTTCATGTTCTTCTCGTTGTCCTCGACGATCAGGATGGTCTTCATGGCTGGCTCGGCAGGGTGAAGCTGAAAGTCGACCCGCGGCCGGGCGTGCTGTCAAGCGTCAGCGTGCCGCCGTGCAGCTCGACGAAGCGCTTGGTCAGCGCCAGCCCCAGGCCGGTGCCCTCCTGCTTGTTGGTGTAGTGGCGGCCGACCTGGCGGAACTCCTCGAACACCGCGGCCTGGTCCTCGGGCGCGATGCCGATGCCGGTGTCGGCCACCGCCACCTGCAGCACGCCGCCGGCGAAGCGCGCACGCACGTCGACGCGGCCGCCGTCGGGCGTGAACTTGACGGCGTTGGTCAGCAGGTTCAGCAGGATCTGCTTGAACTTGCGCTCGTCGGCGCGGATCTCGCCCACTGCGGGCGCCACTTGCAGCTGCAGCGCGATGCCGTGGCGCAGCGCGCGCTCGCGCACCAGCGTCAGCGCGTTGCCGATCGCGGCCGGCACGTCGAAGCTGTCGACATCCAGCTCCATGCGCCCGGCCTCGATCTTCGACAGGTCGAGGATGTCGTTGATCAGGCTCAGCAGGTGCCGGCCCGACGAGTGGATGTCCTTCAGGTAGTCGTCCTGCTTGTCGTTGAGCTCGCCGAACATGCGCTCGATCAGCACCTCGGAAAAACCGATGATGGCGTTCAGCGGCGTGCGCAACTCGTGGCTCATGTTGGCCAGGAACTCGCTCTTGTGCTGGTTGGCGATCCCCAGCTGCCGGCTCTTGTCCTGGATCTCGTTGAACAGCCGCGCGTTCTGGATGGCGATCACCGCCTGGCCGGCGAAGGTCTTCAGCAGCTCGACCTCCTTGTCCGAGAACGGGCCGACCGCATCGCGCGTCACCAGCAGCGAGCCCACGCCGCGGCCTTCCCACAACATCGGTGCCTGGATCTGCGAAAAGCTGTGGCCGATGCGCTCGGCCACCTGACGCACCGCAGGCGGCGCATCGGCTGCGGCCAGCACGTCGGGGAAGTGCAGTACGCGGCGTGCGTGGATGGCCGCCTCGGTCCAGGTGTTGCCCAGCGGCACCGGGTAAAGGCCGCCCAGCACATCGGCATCCGGCCCGCGGTATGCGCCCAGGTGCAGCTTGGCGTCGTCGCCGATGATGAAGATGCTCATGCGCGCGCTGCCGAAGAGCCGTTCGCAGCTTTCGAGGATCTTCTCGAACACCGGTTGCTCGTTCGACACCGAACTGCTGATGACCTGCAGCACCTCGGCGGTGGCGGTCTGCTGCTCCAGCGCTTCCTTGGTCTCGTTGAACAGGCGCACGTTCTCGATGGCGATCACCGCCTGCCCGGCGAAGGTCTGGATCAGCTCGCGCTGCTTGCGCAGCGTCGGGCCGGCGTCGGGCCAGGACAGCGCGATGACGCCGATCGGCACGCCGTCGCGCAGCATCGGCACGCCGAGGACGCGGCGCCAGTGGCCGCACCGCGCCAGCTCCTGGTGGTACGACGGGTCGGACTGCGCGTCCTCGATCGTCACCATCTCGCCGCTCAGCACGACGCGGCCGCCTATCGTGCGCGGGTCCGGCGGCGCCGGGTAGATGGCGTGGATCATGGCCAGCGCCTCGTCCGGCCAGTTGCGCGTCGCTTCGATATGCAATTGCCGCCCGTCGTAGCGGTAGATGACGGTCAGCGGGCTGCCCAGCAGCCGGCCCGCGCTCTCGAGGATGGCCTCGAACACCGGCTTCACGTCGGTCGTCGAGCTGCTGATCACCGACAGGATCTCGGCCGTCGCCGTCTGCTGCTCCAGCGCCTCCTTGGTCTCGTTGAACAGCCGCGCGTTCTGGATCGCGATCACCGTCTGGTCGGCGAAGGTGTCGATCAGCGCCAGCTCCTTCGCGCTCCACGGGCGCGGCGGCCTGCGCATCACGTCGATGGTGCCGATGCCGCGCCCCTGCCACAGCAGCGGCGCCACGGCCACCGAGAAGTTGCCGCGCGCACGCACCACCTCGGCGATGTAGCCGGGCACGTCGTCGGCCGCCGACAGGTCGTTCCAGTGCATCAGCCGGCCGTGGCGCATCACGCGCTCGCTCATCGTGCCGGCCAGCGCGCGCGGATAGGTCTGCGGCACCCAGTCGCTGAAGCCGCCGCGGCTGGCGCCGGCATGCAGCCGCTCGTCGGCGCCGACCAGGAACACGCCCAGGTCGGTGGCGCCGAACAGGCGCTCGCAGGCGTCGAGGATCTTGCCGAACACCGGCGTGGCGTCGGCCATCGAGCCGCTGATCACCTGCAGCACCTCGCCGGTCGCGGTCTGGTGCTCGAGCGCTTCGCGCGTCTCGGTGATCAGCCGCGCGTTCTCGATCGCGATCACCGCCTGGTCGGCGAAGGTCTTCAGCAGTTCCACCTGTCGTGGCGGCGTCTCGCCGGGTTCGGGCCAGGACGCGGCGATGACGCCGACGGCCTGGCCGTCCTTGAGCATCGGCGCGGCGATCAGCCGGCGCCAGGCGCCGACGGTCGAGGTCTGCGCGTCGTACTCGGTGTCGACGCTGGCGTCATGGATCGCCTGCACCTGGCCGCTCAGGATCGTGCGGCCACTGATCATGCGGCGCGTCGGCGGCCCCGGATAGTGCCGGCGCGCGTCGGCCAGCGCCTCCTCGCTCCAGCCGTGCGTGGCGACCAGGTGCACCTGCTGCCCGTCGTAGCGGAACACGGCGGCCGTGCTGGTGCCGAGCAGGCGGCGCGCGCTTTCCACGATCGCCTGGAATACCGGCGTCACGTCGGTGGACGACAGGCTGATGACGCGCAGCACCTCGCTGATCGCGGTCTGGTAGTCCAGCGCCTCGCGCAGCTCGGCGGTGCGGTCCTCGACCTTGCGCTCCAGCCCGGCGTAGGACTCGCGCAACTGCGCGCTCATGCGGTTGAACTGCTCGGCCAGGCCCTCCAGCTCGTCGCCGGTACGCACCACGATCTGCTGCTCCAGGTCGCCGGCGCCGATGCGCCGCGCGCCCTCGTCCAGCGTGCGGATCGGCCGCACCATGCTGCGCGCGAGCGCACCGGCCGCCAGCGCCGACGCCGCCAGGCCCGCCAGCAGCAGCCCCGCGGTCCACAGGATCGTCGCGTTCAGCCGCGCATAGACCTCGCTTACCGGCTGCTCGACGAAGACGCGCCAGCCCAGCGGCTCGATGGGCGCCATCGAGGCCAGCACGCGCGCGCCGCCCAGATCGTGCGAGGGCATGGCAGGCAGATCGTCGGCCGAGGCCGCCGTCAATGCCTTGACGTGTGCCAGTGCGCCGAGCTGGGTCTTGCGCAGCACCAGGCCGATGTCCGGGTCGGCCACCAGGAAGCCGTCCTGGTCGACCACGTAGGCCTTGCCCTTGTCGCCGATGCGGATGCGCGAGACCACGTCCCAGATGAACTTCAGGTTCAGCTCGGCCACCGTCAGCAGCGGCTTGTCGCCGCCGGAGCGGAAGGCGACGGTCATGTACGGCTCGGTTTCCTTGCGGAAATACACCGGCCCGAACCAGGGCTGGCCGCGCGTTGCCTGCTGGAACGCCGGCTCGGCGGAGCGGTCCTTGCCCGAGGCCAGCACGCTCATGCCCAGGCGCGATTCGGCGATCAGCTCGCGGCCCTGGCTGTCGATCAGCGCGATGTCGGTGACTTCCGGCGCCTGGCGCAGCAGCTTCAGGAACTCGATGCGGCGCAGCTCCAGGTCGCCCGCGCCCATCTGCGGCAGCGCCGCGTACTGCAGCTGCATCGTCACCTGGCGCAGATACTGCTCGATGCGCGCGGCGGCGCCGATCGCCTTCTCGCGCTGCAGGCTGGCCAGCGCAGCGGTGGTCTCGCGCCAGCTGAAGTACAGGCTGATGCCGCCGGAAGCCAGCAGCGCCAGGCTCACCAGCGACAGGATCAGCCGCAGGTACTTGCGGAACAGCTTGCCGCGATGCGTGTCGTGCGTCTGGCGCGGCACCGCCGGCGCCGCGTCCACGGCGTCGGTTGCGGCGCTGCGCTGGGGCGAGGTCGCAGGCTCGATGGCGCTCATCGGCGGATCGCTTCGTCGGCAGCCCGCATCGGCAACGACCCCATGGCCAGGCCCGGCGCGCGCCGCGCCGCCGCTGTTGCATGACGCCGGCGCCTCATTCGACCGCCGCTACCTGTTTCCGCCCGCCAAGGACTCGACCCAAGCCATGCCGGCGCGCGGCGCTCGGCGAGCGAGGCTGCGGTCGAAAGTGGCAAAACGCTCGCCCTCGCGCCGCTGCAGCGCGTGCAGCGCGCCGGCGAAGTCGAACCCCGCGTCGTAGGCCTGCAGCACCTGCTGGGTAAGCGCCGGCTCGAGCGCGTCGATGTGCTGCAGGGCCAGCAGATCGCGGCCCAGAACAGCAGCGCGCGCCTCGACGGCCGAAGAGCGACGACGGTCGATGCGTTCTTCATTCGATCACCTCGCCGGCGCGCGGCGCCTGCCAGGCGAGCGCGATGGCTTCTGGTCGATCACGATGCTCCTCTCGCCGGATGCAGGCACACGCATCATGCGCCAAACACGCGCCGTTGCCGCAGCCCGGTTCAGTTTGACATACTGATGCTGCATTCATATGCTTTGACATATGCGCACCACCGTCCGGCTCGACCCCCATTTGCTTGCCGAGGCCAAGAGGCGCGCCGCCGCAACCGGCACGACGCTGACCGCGGTGCTCGAACAGGCGCTGCGCGAATCGCTGGCGCGGCGCGAAACCAAGGCGGCGGCGCGGCCGTTGCGGCTGAAGACCTTCAAAGGCACCGGCCTGCGCGCGGGCGTGGATCTCGACGACAGCGCGGCCTTGCTCGACCTGATGGATTCCTGAGGTGCTGCTCGCCGATGTGAACGTGCTGGTGTATGCCCACCGCGAGGACGCACCGCAGCACACCGCCTGCCGCGCGTGGCTCGAGACCCTGATCAACGGGCCCGGGAGCTTCGCCTTCTCCGAACTCGTGCTGAGCGGCTTCCTGCGCGTCGTGACGCACCCCAAGGTCTTCGCGCGGCCCAGCCCGCTGGCCGACGCACTGGCCTTCGCCGAGCAACTGCGCAGCCGGCCGAACGGCGCGGCCGTCGCACCGGGGCCGCGCCACTGGGCGATTTTCCAGTCGCTGTGCGTCGATGCCGGCACCAAAGGCAACCTCGTCGCCGACGCCTACCTGGCGGCGATGGCCATCGAAGCCGGCTGCGAGTGGATCACCACCGACCGCGACTTCAGCCGCTTCAAGGGCCTGCGCTGGCGCTACCCGCTGCCGTAGCGAAGGCCGCGTCGCAGCACACGAGCGCGGCGGCGGCTGCGAGGCTGATTCGATGAACTCGGTGGCCCGCGCCAGCATCGCGGGCGGCACGCTGAGCTGCAACGCCGCGGCCGTGCGCAGGTTGATCATCAGGTCGAAGCGGGCATTCTGCTGCACCGGCAGCTGCGCCGGCGGCGTGCCGCGCAGGATGCGGTCGGCCTGGTCGGCCTGGTCGGCCGTGAGCCGGGCCGTCTCGCGCAGGTCGGGCGCATAGGCCACGAGTCCGCCGCCTTCGGCGAACCGGGCTTCGGTATCCAGTCGCGGATGGCCGCGGCCGTGCCGGCGACGAGGGGCCGCCGCTTCATTCGATCACTTCGTCGGCACTGACGCGCACGCTCTGCGGCACCGTCAGCCCGCGTGCCCGCGCCCGCTTCACTGGACCACCTCGTTCGCCGCGGCGCGCAGCGCCGGCGTCAGCTCCAGCCCCAGCGCGGCGGCGGCTTGCTGGTTCAGCACCAGCTCGAACTGCGTCGGCAGCAGGATCGGCAGCTCACCGGGGCGTGCGCCCTGCAGGATCTTGTGCACGAACACGGCCGTACGCAGGTAGAAGTCCCGCACGTCCGGGCCATAGGACATCAGCCCGCCGGCGCGTGCGAACTCGCCGAAAGGCGAGATCGCCGGCAGCCGCTGCCGCGCACAGAACTCGGCGATGGCCTTCGAGCGCGCGCGCACCAGCGGCGACGACAGCAGCACCAGCGCGTCGGGCGCCCGCCGCATGCCGTCGGCCAGTTCCTGCTCGAACTCGCCCTCGTCGCGCACGACCAGCGTGTCGACATCGAACTTCATCCGCTGCGCCGCGTTCTTGGCCGCCCACAGCTGCCACGGCCCGGTGCTGGCGTCCCACAGCAGGTTGAGCTTCTGCGCCTTGGGCACCACCTGGCGCAACAGCTCGAACCAGCGCCCGGTGATCGCCGGCTGGTCCAGGAACAGCCCGGTGACGTTGGTGCGCGGCTGCTCGAGCGAGCGCACCAGCCCGCTGCGCAGCGGGTCGGTCTCCAGGTCCAGCGCGACGATCGGCACGCTGCTGGTGGCATGCACCGCCGCATCCACCGCCGCGGGCCCGGCGCAGAACAGCACCGCCGGCCTGAGGCTGGCCAACTGGCGCGCCAGCAGCGGCAGATCGCGCGGGTTGCCGTCGGCGGAACGGAAGGCGAAGTTGACGCTTTCGCCCTCGACCAGGCCCTGCGCGCGCAGGCCCTGGCGCAGGTAGTCCAGCGGATGCACACCGGTGGCCACCAGCACCGCCACCAGCGGCACCGGGCTCGATTGCGTCCAGGCCGGGCGGCAGGCGGCGCACAGCAGCACGGCCAGGCAATGCCGCCTGGGCAGCGACGAGCGGCGCGCCGAGTTGTGCATGCCCTGCCCCTTGCCCCTTGCCCCTTGCCATTTTTGGTGCGGCGGGCCGCCGCACGGCTGGCAAGACTACTGCGCGCGCGGCGCGGCGGCAAACCCTAGTTTCATGCGCGCATCCATCCTCGACCAGGCGCGCCGGCGTGGTGCCGATGGACACGGCCGCCGTCGCGTCCGAGATCCGGCGCAGGCGGCTCCGCGGTGCAGCGGTGCAGCGGTGCAGCGGTCCGCGGTCTGCGGTCTGCGCGCGCAGCCTGAGCCGGCGCCTACGGCCCGCGCTGCACGCTGCTGCGCAGTTCGGCGCGGGGCAACCGCGCCAGCTTCGCCAGGCAGGCGGCGCCGGCGGGCGTCAGCTGCACCTCGACCAGCCGCCGGTCGCCGCGGCTCGCGCGGCGTTCGACCCAGCCGGCCTCCTCGCAGCGCGTGACGAGCGCGACCACGCCGTGATCCGACGGCCGGCTGGCCGCGGCGGTGTCGAACGCCGGCGGCCTCGGCTTGGTCGGCGGCGGCTGCGGCGACCGCGACTGGATGCGCTGCGAACTCAAGCGCGTGAAGGACGAGACGGCGCGGCTGTGGGGCGTCGGCCTGATCACCTGGGCGGCCGACCGCAGCCTGGTCGAATCGACGCTGGCCCACGCGCCGCACGCGGTGAGGCTGTCCTGCGGCGACCCGCGGCCGCATGCGCAGCGGGTCAAGGCGGCCGGCTGCCTGCTGATCTGCCAGGTGCAGGACCTGGCGGGCGCGCGGCTCGCGCGCGAGGCCGGCGCCGACCTGATCGTCGCGCAGGGCACCGAGGCCGGCGGTCACGGCGGCACGCGCTCGACGCTGCCGCTGGTGCCGGCGGTGGTCGACGCCGTGGCGCCGGTGCCCGTGGTCGCCGCTGGCGGCATCGCCGGCGGCCGCGGGCTCGCCGCCGCGCTGATGCTCGGCGCGCACGGCGCGCTCGCCGGCACGCGCTTCGCCGCCAGCGAAGAGGCGCTGAGCGACGCGGCGGCCAAGCGGCGCATCGCCGCGGCGAGCGGCCACCTGACCGAGCGCACCCGCGTCTTCGACATCGTGCGCAGCTGCCACTGGCCCGAGGGCTATACCGGACGCGCGCTCGTCAACCGCTCGCCGAGCGTTGGCGCTGCCGAGAAGGCGCGCTCGCCGGCGCGCTGAACACGCAGGCCGCCGCCTACCGGTCGGCGGCGCGCCAAGGCGACTTCGACACCGCGCTCGTCTGGGCCGGCGAGGGCGTGGATCTGATCGCCTCGGTCGTACCGGCCGCGGATATCGTGCACCGACTGGCCACCGAGGCCGAGGCCTGCCTCGCGCCCGGCGAGCGGCTGCGGCAGCGCTGAAACTACCGCTCCCGCCGGCGGCGCGGCCAGGCCGCCGCCAGCAGGCCCAGCGCCAACAGCGCATAGGTCGGCGGCTCGGGGATCTCGGCGGCGTGGAACACTTCCAGGCCGATCAGGTTCGAGACCCAGCGGCCGTTGCGCACGTCTGCAGGTACGACCACGCGCGCGAAGCCGCTGCGGTCCAGGTTCTGGCCATTGAGTTGGTAGGCGATCATGTACGGGTTGTTGCCGAACGATGGGCTCAGCTCGCCCAGCGCGAAGGCCGCCTTGTAGCCGTCGCTGCCCGTGGCCACCACGTACATGCCCAGCAGGTCGTTGTGCACCGAGGGATCGGTGACCAGGCCGACCACGTCGTTCAGCAGGCTCCACAGGCTGACGCCGACGTAGGTGTCGGCCCCGATGGTCTGCGTCACCGGCGTCAGCGCCTGCAGCGCCGCCAGGTCGAAGACTCCGGAGTGCAATACGTCCCCGCTGACGCTGAAGCTCGAGGACTGGCCGCCGCCGATGCCGGCGACCGTCGACGCGGTGCGCTGCAGTTGGACGCCGCTCAGGTTCGACACGTAGCGCCCGCCGCGCACGTCGTCCGGCGCGGTGGTGCGCGCGAAGCCGTCGCTGCCCAGCGGCACGGGGCTGCCGTTCACCACCCGGTCGTAGGCGGCCAGCGCCTGCAGGTTGCCGAACCCCGGGTTCAGCTCGCCCAGCGAGTAGACGGCACGGTAGCCGTCGCTGCCCTGGGCCACCACGATGCGGTTGTGGATGTCGTTCCTGATCGCCGGGTTGGTCTGGATGCCGGCCGAGTTCAGCATGCCCCACAGCGACGCGCCGGCGAAGGTGTGCGTCTGCGGCGTCGACCCGCTCAGGAACGTCACCGTCTGCGTCACCGCGGGCAGTGCCGCGAGCGCGTCGCGGTCGAAGACCGCCGGATGGTCGATCGCGCCGCTGAGGCTGAACTCGGTCGTCGGTGCGGCCTGCACGCCGCAGGCGGCGGAGAAGGCGCAAGCGGCCAGCGTGCGGCCGACGATGGAAAACCCGTGGGGTGAGCGCATGATCGATCGATGCCGTGGTAGTTTGGACAGCGACATATTATTACGGATATATCGTATGTCGCACTCTTTTTCGCATCCAGCCTTCATCGCAGGCGCTGCGATGTATCTACAGGATCATTTCGATCGCTTCCGGCCCGAAGCCCGGACCGGGCTCAATCGCGCGGCGCGCCGCTGCGGATGATCGTGCCCACGTGCGCGCCGCGCAGCGCGGCGGTGAGCCGGCCCGGCACGAGCCCGTTGACGATCTGCACCTGCCCGATGTGGCGCGCCGCCGCCATCACCTCCAGCAGCGCCCGGTCGAAGGGCAGCGTGTGCGCAGCCTGCGCCAGTTCGGCGGCACTGGTGTCGCGCAGCAGCTGCGCCTGCGCGGCGTCGGGCCCGTGCGGGTCGGCGCTGTACACGCCGTCCACGTCCTCGACGATGGTCAGGCCTGCGGCGCCGAGCGCGTCGGCCACCAGGAAGGCGCCCGCGTCGGCCCGGTGCGGCGGGATGCGCGAGGTCGGGAACTCATGGTGGTGGTACGGCGGGAAGGCGCTGCCCACCACCGCGCGCGCGGCCGTCAGGTGGATCGCCAGCTGGTTGGCGATGGTCGGGTGCTCGAGGTAGGACACGCCCTGCGATGCCAGCAGCGCCGCGAGCATGTGGCCGTTCTGTCCGGCTTCGTTGGCCGCCAGCGGCGCGAGCGAGCCCACCGGCAGGCCGAGGTCCAGCCCGACGCCGTACACGTGCCGTGCACGCAGGCCGGCCCCGGTCAGGATCAGCAGGCGGTGCTCCGGCAGCACGCGGCGCAGTTCGTCGACCAGCGGCAGGATGGCCTCGCGGCCGCGGTCCATGATGGAGCGGCCGCCGATCTTCACCACCTGCAGCCAGGGCAGCAGCCGGATCGGACGACCGCCGGCCACGGGCCGCGTGAGGCTGCCGTCGAGCAGGGTCTGGCGCGCCAGCGGCGACGCGAGGTGCTTGATGTCGTTGGCGTCGGGCATGGCTGTTCAGTCCGCGGTGATCAGGGTGCCGACATGCTCGCCGGCGAGCGCGCGCGTCAGGTGGCCCGGCACGAGCCCGTTGATGACCTGCACCTGGCGCACGTGGCGCGCGGCCAGCATCAGGTCGAGCACGGGGAACTCCAGCACCGAATCCTGCAGCCCCTTGGCCTTCATCTCCGCCACCGAGATGCGCGGGATGAAGACCGCGCCCTTCGCGGTCTTCGGGTTCGCGGTGTACAGGCCGTTCTCGTCCTTCACGTAGATCATCGCCCGGCAGCCGAACTGCTCGGCCACCAGGAAGCAGCCGGCATCGGTGCGGTACGGCGGAATCGAGCCCTCGGGCGCCACGCGCGTCCACAGCCCGTAGGGCGGCATGCCGCTGAAGACCACAGCCCGCACTTCGGCCAGGTACAGCGGCACCGCCGACAGGCCGGCGCCGTCGACAGCGGAAATGCCGTGGCGGGCCAGCAGCTGGCCGAGCATCGACGCGTTCTGGTTGGCTACCGACGCGCCGAGCTGGGTCAGCACGCCGGCCGGCAGGCCGAGCCCGGCGGCGATCGAGTACAGATGGCGCGCGCGGGTGCCGGCACCGGTGCCGATCAGCAGCGGGTGCGACTTGCGCGCGGCGACGATCTCGTCCACCAGCGGGTAGACCGCCGCGCGGCCGCGGTCGATGACGCTTTGCCCGCCGATCTTCAGCACCGCGGCATCGGGCAGGATGCGGTAGTCGGCTGCGGCTTCGGCCGCCGCCAGCAGCTGCGGGTCGGTCAGCGAGCGCTGCATCAGCAGCGCTTCGAGTTCCGCCGTCGTTCGGGTCATGCGGACGCCCTCCCGGAAGCTGCAGCCATGCCGGCGCCGGCCACCGAGTCGATCCAGGCCTCGATCGCCGACAGCTCGGGCGGCAACTCGACGGCCGAGCCGGCGAACTCGCGCCAGGCCGCGAGGTGCTTCGGCACCACCGCGGTCAGCAGCGGCAGGCCGCACGACATCAGCTCCAGCAGTTCGGCACGGAAGCCCTGGCCTACCGCTTCCAGGCCGCCGAAGCGGTTGATGACCACCAGTTCCGGCGCCTCTTCCAGCGCACGGCGCAGCACCCGGCTGGCGCGCGCGAAGCCGTGCGGGTCGGCACGGCAACCGCTGGATGCGGCAGCGCGCGGCTGCGACACCAGATAGGACTCGCCGGTGGCCAGATCCGTCAGCAGCATCTGCGTCGCGCAGTCCGCCGACGGGCCGCGCGGCGCCATCAGCAGGCCGCACAGCCGCCGCCCGGCGTCGCGCTGACGGCGCACCACGCGCGCCAGCAGTTCGTCCACGTCGCAGGAGCCGTCGGCGACGATGGCCGCCGCCGGGCCGGGCGCCTCGTCCGTCGGCTGGTGGGCGCCGATTCCTCGCGGATCGCCGGCAGTCATCATGAGATCCCTTCGTTCTGGCGATTTATACATAACGCATCGGTCCAGGCCTCAGCGGGCTGCAGGAACCAGGCGATGGTATTCGATATGTATACTCGGCTATCACGCTTCCACTCATCGCACGCCATCATGAAACCCCTTGGATTCCGCCTGCTGGGCCTCATTGGAGCATCGATCATCTCCTGTGCCGCGCAGGCCGGCGAGATTACCGTCTCCGCCGCCGCGAGCCTGACCAATGCGTTCAAGGACATCGCGCCGCTGTTCGAGGCCGCGCACCCGGGCACGAAGCTGCAATTGAACTTCGGCGCGTCGGGCGCGCTGCTGGCGCAGATCTCCAAGGGCGCGCCGGCCGACGTCTTCGTCAGCGCCGACCAGGAGACCATGGACCAGGCGCAGTCGCAGGGCCTGGTCAAGGCCGATCAGCGCCGCGACGTGGTGTCCAACTCGCTGGTCGTCATCGTGCCGGCCGGCGCCGGCAAGATTCCGGCGGCGCTGGCCGACCTGAGCCAGCCGGCCTTCGCACGCATCGCCATCGGCCTGCCGGCCAGCGTGCCGGTCGGCCGCTACACCAAGAGCGTGCTCGAAGGCGCCAATCTCTGGGGCGCGATCGAGCCGAAGATGATCGGCGCGAACAACGTGCGCCAGGCGCTGGACTACGTGGCCCGCTCGGAAGTCGATGCCGGCTTCGTCTACGCCACCGATGCGGCCATCATGCCCGACAAGGTGAAGGTGGCCTTCACGGTGCCGACGCCCAAGCCGATCCTGTATCCGGTGGCGGTGCTGACCGGCGCGCCGAATCCGGCGGAGGGCGCGAAGTTTGTCGACTTCCTGTTCACGCCGCCGGCGCAGGCGGTGCTGGCCAAGTACGGTTTCGGCAAGCCCTGAACTGACGGACAGCCGGCCTCGGACCGCGGGCGATGGGTGATGGGTGACGCGTGGATCGCGCTCTCGCTGACGCTGAAGGTCGCCGGCTGGGCCACCGCGCTGAATCTGGTGCTCGGCGTCGGCATCGGCTTTGCGGTCGCGCGGCTGCGCTTTCCCGGACGCGAGCTGCTCGACGCCGCGCTGACGCTGCCGATGGTGATGCCGCCGACCGTGCTGGGCTACTACCTGCTGGTCGTCGTCGGCAGCAAGGGCGTGCTCGGTGACTGGCTGCTGCAGAACTTCGGCATCCGGCTGATCTTCACCTGGCAGGCGGCGGTGATCGCGGCCACCATCGTCTCCTTCCCGCTGGTGTTCAAGGCGGCGCGCGCCGCCTTCGAGACCGTCGATCCGCAGCTGGAGGACGCGGCGCGCACCCTCGGCCTCGGCGAGGCCGCGGTGTTCTTCCGCGTGTCGCTGCCGCTGGCCTGGCGCGGCATCCTGGCCGGGCTGCTGCTGTCCTTCGCCAGGGCGCTGGGCGAGTTCGGCGCCACGCTGATGGTCGCCGGCAGCATCCGCGGCAAGACGCAGACGCTGTCGATCGCCGTCTACGAGGCGGTGCAGGCGGGCCAGGACGACACCGCCAACTTCCTGGTGGCGGTGACCTCGATCACCTGCATCGCGGTGCTGATGAGCGCGGGGCGGCTGGCGCCCGGCCGCGTCGCGGCCCGCGCCTGACGACCGCGGTATTGCGTCGTGCAGCAGCCTGCGCCCCCGAAGCCCGAAGTTGCGGCGGGCGCCGCTGCGCCGGTGTGGGACCTCGCATTGCGCAAGCAGTTGCGCCACGGCGCCAGCCGCTTCGACCTTGACATCCGCTTCAACAGCCGCGCGTCGCGCGTGGTGCTGTTCGGGCCGTCGGGGGCCGGCAAGACGCAGACGCTGCGCCTGATCGCCGGCATCACGCCGCCGGACAGCGGCCGCGTCGCGGTGGCCGGACGCGTGCTGTTCGACAGCGCGGCCGGCATCTCGCTGACGCCGCAGCAGCGGCGCCTGGCCTACGTGTTCCAGGACTACGCGCTCTTTCCGCACCTGAGCGTGGAGCAGAACATCGCCTTCGCCTGCCGGCGCGGCTGGCGCAACCCGTCGCGCCGCACGCACGAGCCGCGCGTGGACGAGTGGATCGAGCGCTTCGGCCTGCAGGCCGTCTGCAACCACTATCCGCACCAGATCTCGGGCGGCCAGCGCCAGCGCACGGCGCTGGCGCGCGCGCTGGTCACCGAGCCGGCGGCGCTGCTGCTGGACGAGCCCTTCGCGGCGCTGGACAGGTGGCTGCGCCGGCAGCTGCGCAGCGAGCTGCTGCAGCTGCAGCAGTCGCTGCAGCTGCCGTTGCTGCTCATCACCCACGACGATGACGACGTCTCGGTGCTGGCCGAGGAGGTGGTCTGCCTTGCCGGCGGACGCGTCGCCGCCGGCAACGATGCCGGGTTCGCGCTCGACGCCTGCACGGCCTGAACCGCCGCGCCGGCTATGCTGCGGCGCACGCACTGCCGCCCGCACTTCACCATGCCCCTGCGCCCGCGCTCGAGATCCGCACGCCCGCTCGCCGAGCTGCGCGGTGCGTTATGGGTGTCGGTCGGCGGCCAGGATCTGGGCGGGCAAGACCGCATCGGCCTGCTGCGCGCCATTGCCGAATGCGGCACGCTGACCGGCGCGGCGCAGGCCGTCGGCATCAGCTACAAGAGCGCGTGGGACACGCTCAACGCGATGAACGGGCTCGCCGGCCAGCCGCTGGTCGAGCGCGTCACCGGCGGACGCGGCGGCGGATCGACCCGGCTGACGCCGCACGGGCTGCGGCTGGTCGAACGCTACGAGCAGATCGAAGCCGTGCACCAGCGCTTCATGCAGCTGCTGAGCCGCAATGCGATGAACCTGGACGAGGAATTCTCCCTGCTGAAGGTGTTGAACATGAAAACCAGTGCCCGCAACCAATGGCTCGGCGTGGTCAGCGCGATCCGCGCCGGCGCCGTCAACGACGAGGTCGAGCTTCGCCTGCCCAGCGGCACGCGCATCGTCGCCATCATCACGCACGAGAGCACCGAAGCACTGGGCCTGCGCCTGAAACAGAGCGCGATGGCGCTGGTCAAGTCCTCGGCGGTGCTGCTGGCCACCGGCCTGGGGGACGCCAGGATCTCCGCGCGCAACCGCCTGCAAGGCCGGGTCGCCGCGATCGCCCCGGGGGCCGTAAATGCGGAAGTCACGGTGCGAGCCGAGGGCGACCTGCCGGTGGTGGCGATCGTTCCCCAGGCGTCGGTCGCCGAGTTCGGCCTGCAGGTGGGCTCCGAAGTCAGCGTGCTCTTCAAGGCGTCCGACGTGATCCTCGCCACCCTGCCCTGAGACCGTCGGCCGCGCTCGCCGGGCGCGGCCGCCCGCACGAGCAGGACGGCCGGCGATGCAGCGTCAGCGCGCCAGCATCGACATCAACTTGCGGATCTCCGCGCGGCACGCCACCGTCGCCTTGCTCTCGATGGTGCGGTAGACGGTGATCAGTTCGCGGCCGGCGTCGGTGAGCACGCTGCCGCCGCCGGCCGCCCCGCCCTTCGCCGACTCGACCGCCGCCTGGCGCAGCGAGCGGTTCAACTCGTCGAGCAGCAGCCAAGCCCGCCGGTACGACATGTCCAGGCTCTTCGCAGCGGCGGTGATCGATCCGGTCTTGTCGATGGCTTCGAGCAGCGCGATCTTGCCCGGGCCGACAGCGATCGTCTCGCCGTCGCTGACGCGAATGCGAAAGCGCAGTTCGGGCGCGCGGCGCGCGGCGCGCGAGCGCGGCTGCGATCGGCTGGCGGAGGAGGACTCGGGGCTCACGGTGCGGTGCGGGGTGCGTCGCCGCCAAGCATAGCCCGCCGGCCGCGACGCCCCGGGGCGGACGCCATCCATCGACGCCGGCATCGATATATTTGCCGGTATATTGCGAATCGTCGATTCATCCTGCCCGCGCCATGCAGACTCCGCCGTTCCGTCCAGCGCTTGTCCCGTCCGCCGCCGCGGCCAGGCCGGACATGCACTTCGCATCAGGACGTGGTTCGCCTGGAACAGGAACGGCAGCGCCTGCAGGACCATGCCGCCGAACTCGGCCGGGAGTTGGCGGCGGCCGAAGCGATGCTGCGCACGCCGCCGGAATCGGAAACCGGCGCGTCGGCGCTGCGCGATGCGCTGCAGGGCCGGCGTGTGCTGTACGTCGGCGGGCGCCCGAGTACGGGCACGGCCATCCGCGAGCTGGTGCTGCGCCACGGCGGCCAGTACCAGCGGCACGACGGCGGCCTGGAGGACCGCAAGGGCCTGCTGGCCGCGGCGCTGGCCTGGGCCGAGCTGGTGGTGTTCCCGGTCGACTGCGTGGACCACGACTCGGCGCTGGCCCTCGAGCGCAGCTGCCTGAAGCAGGGCACGCCGTTCCTGGCGTTGCGCAGCGCCGGCATCGCCAGCTTCGCGGCGGCGGTGACTCAGGCTGCGTCGCCCCGCGGACCTTCCTGCGGGGGGACGTGCCTGCGACACGGCTGAGGCGCACGCGCACCGGCCGTGACGCGTTTCAGCCGGCAGCGCCGGGAGCCGCTGCGCCAGCGGAGGAAACGACGCGCACCTTGACGTCGGCCGGTCCCGCCAGATAGGGCGAGGAGGTGACCAGGAAGTCCGCCCCGGCGGCGGCAAAAGCCACCGCGTTGCCGAGGTTCACCCCTCCTGCGGGCGCCAGCAGCGGCCGCCGTCCCGCCTCGTCCAGGCGCCGCCGCAGCGCAGCGAGCCCGTCCGGGCTGAAGCGCTCGAGCTGCAGCACGTCGGCACCGAGCGCGGCCATGCGCAGCGCCTCGTCCTCGCTGGTCACCTCGACCACGAGCTTCTTCTCGCGCTGCGCCGAGCGCAATGCGGCGATGCGTGCCGGCAGCGCCTCGTCCGCGAGAAAGGCGCGGTGCTCGGGAAACACCAGCAGGCTCTCCGACAGGCCCAGCCGGTGCATGACGCCGCCGCCCACGCGCACCGCCTTGGCCGCCAGCGCGCGCGTGCCGGGAAAGCCCTTGCGCGTGCACGCCACCGGAATGGCGTGGCCGGCGCCGGCGAGCTCGTCGACGATGCGGCGCGTGGCCGAGGCGATGCCCGAACCCCATTCGACGAGGTTCTGCGCCAGCTTCCAGGCCAGCAGCAGCGCTTCGGCGCCGCCCTCGGCGCGGATCAGCAGCGCGCCGCCGTCGACCCGCTCTGCGCTGCCACGCACGACACGCGCCCGGGCGCCGCACAGCTCGATCAGGCGCGCCGCCTCCTCGGTGCCGGCCACGACCATGGCCGCGCGCGCGCTGAACTCCACCGCACCCGCACGATCGCACAGCGCCAGGCCGCTGCTCGTCAGGTCGCCGAAGGGCGCGTCCTCGGCCAGCAGGGCCTGCAACGCGGCGTCGGAAAGCTCACAACGTGTCATCTCTGGAACCGGTTGCCATCAGACGCGGAATCCCAGCTGCCGCAATTGTTCTTGCACGGCAGGGTCGGCGAGCAGCTTGCGAAAGGCCCGCACCGCCGGCCGCTCGAGGCGGGCCTTGGGCACGATGAAGTCATAACGCTCTTCCTGCAGCGCCAGGAAGCCCAGGCCGTATTGCCGCGCCACGGTGTCGATGGCCACGCCCCAGTCCGCGCGGCGCTGCTGCACGGCGGCGGCCACCGCGTTGTGCGACTTGGTCTGCACGCCGTGGCCGGGCGGCCTGCGCGTGCCGAGCAAGCGGTCGATCAGCACGCGCGTGCCGCTGCCGGCGTTGCGGTTGACCATCGTGCAGTCGGGGTCCGACAGCGCCGCGGCGACCGCGTCCTCCACGGCCTTGCCTTCGAAGCGCGCATCGCCCGCGCGGAAGACCAGGCCCTGCAGGCGTCCATAACCGGGCACCAGGGCCAGGCTGTCGCCGAGCAGATGCGCGTTGTAGCGGCCGCTGCGCGCGTCCATCAGGTGCACGCTGGCGATGTCGCACTCGCCGCGCGCGGCGGCCTTCGCGCCGCCCATACTGCCCACGTACAGCACCTTGGGCCGCATGCCCTGGCGGATCAGACGGCCGACGATCGCGTCCAGCCCGACGCAGTGGCTGCCGATGATCACCAGATCGGCGGCTTCGAGGCCCCGCGACAGCAGCTGCACCTGCACTTCGGCGCCGCTGTCGACGATCTCGGTGTGCTGGTCGATGGTGATGAAGCCGTCAGCGCCGCTGAAGGTGGTCACCGAGCCCGAGCCCTTGCCCATCGGGTAGGCAATCAACCGCTCGTCGCCCTGCACCAGGCCGACGAGCAGGTATTCGGTGCGTCCGCGCTCGGAGTTGACGCGCATCGGCAACGTCGCGCTCACCCGCTCGCGCCGCTGCGGCGGCAAGCCCGCAAACGCGCGGATCACCGGTGCCACGAACTCATGGAAGGTGAAGATCGCCGAGGTCGGAAAGCCCGGCAGGATCACCACCGGCTTGCCCTGGCTCACCGCCAGGCAGATCGGCTTGCCCGGCTTGAGCGCCACGCCGTGCGCGACGATGCCCGGATCGCCCAGGCGGCCGGCGACGCGGTACGACAGGTCGCCGGCACCCTTGGAGGTGCCGCCCGACAGCAGCACCACGTCGTGCTCGAGCGCGCTGCGCAGCGCCGCGGCCAGCGCCTGCTCGTCGTCGCGCACGACGCCGAGCAGCACGGGCTCGCCGCCCAGTTCGCTCACCGCGGCGCCGATGATCGCGGCGTTGGAGTCGTAGACCGCGCCCAGCGGCAACGGCGAGCCCGGCGCCACGATCTCGTCGCCGGTCGACAGGATCGCCACGCGCGGGCGGCGGCACACGCGGACCTGCGCGACGCCGATCGCCGCCAGCACGCCGATCTCGCGCGAACTCAGCACCTGGCCCGCGCGCAGCACCGTCTCGCCGCGCGCGATGTCGGTGCCGGCGCAGCTGAGGTTCTCGCCCGCGGTGACGGCGCGGTTGATCTCGACGCAGCGCGTGCCGTCCGGGTCAGCGGCGATGTCGGTGTGCTCGACCATGACCACGGCGTCCGCGCCGCGCGGCAGCATCGCGCCGGTGGCGATCACGGTGGCACGCTGCGGGCCCACCGCTTCGGCGGGCACCATGCCGGGCGTCAGCAGCTCGGCGTTCAACGCCACGCGGCGCAGCTCTTCTTCGCCGGCGCCGAAGGTCGCGCTGGCCTGCACCGCGAAGCCGTCGACGTTGGACCGGTCGAATCCGGGCACGTCGACGCCGGCGATCACGTCGCCGCTCAACACCCGGCCGAGCGCCTGGGCCAGCGTCACGCTCTCGTGGCCCAGCGGCTCGAGCCTCAGGTGGCGGCGGAAGCGCTCGGTCGCCTCGTCGCGCGTGATCACGCTCAGGAACTGCGTCTGTCGGCCATCGCTCGCGGGCCGTGCATCGACGCGGGACGGGCGATCGGCCATGGACTCAGACCGGGCCGTAGAGGTCGTAGAGCCAGACGGTGACTTCGCTGCCGGGCGCATGGCCTTCGCTGTCGGCAGGCACGACGACGAAGCCATCGGCGCGCACGGTGGACGACAGCACCGATGCCCCGCTCAATGCCAGCGGTTCGACCTCGCCGCCGCGCAGGCGCACGCGGCAGTAGTCGACGCGGCCGACCGCCGAGACGATCTTGCGCGCCACCGTCGCGCGGCGCTGCGCATAGGGCCACTCGGGCGGAAGCCCGCCGCGCAGCCGGATCGCGCGGCCGGCGAAGAAGTCGTAGGCGCACAGGCACGACACCGGATTGCCCGGCAGCAGGAATACCAGCGCATCCCCGATGCGGCCGCAACCCGCGGGGCTGGACGGCCGCATGGCCACGCCGTGGATGGCGAGTTCCCCCGCTTGCGCCAGCAGGCGCGGCGCGTGATCCTCGGTGCCGACGCTGGAGCCGCCGGAGATCAGCACCACGTCGGCACCTCGGGCGGTGATGGCATCGCGGATGCGATCCGCATCGTCCCCGGTGCGCACATGGGCCTGCAACGCGCCGCCGTCGCGCGCGACCAGGCCGCGCAGCATCGGCGAGTTGGCGTCGTAGATGTCGTGCCTGCCCTTGGGCCGACCGGGGGCGGCGACTTCGTTGCCGGTGACGACGATGCGCACCCGCGGCCGGCCGACCACCATGACCCGATCCATGCCCAGCGACGCCAGCACGCCCACGTCCTGCGGCCGCAGCCGCCGGCCGGCTGCCAGCACGGCCGTGCCGCGCGCGATGTCCTCGCCGACGCGGCCCACGTGCTTGCCCGGCGCCAGAGCCATGGCCGTCTCGATGCCATGCGGCGTCTCGCGAACGTATTCCGCCGGCAGCACCGCATCGGCGCCGGCAGGCAGCGGCGCGCCGGTCATGATGCGCAGCGCCTCGCCCGGCTGCAGCGTGCCGTGGAACGGCTGCCCGGCAAGCGCCCGCCCGATCACGCGGAACGCCAGCGGGTTGTAGTCGCCGGCGCCGGTGGTTTCCTCGGCTCGCACGGCATAGCCGTCCATCGCGGCGCGATCGAAAGCCGGCACGTCTTCGGCGGCGACCGCTTCGCGCGCCAGCACGCGGCCGCCGGCGTCGTCGATGGCGATCGCCTGCGCGGGCAACGGCTGCGCATGCCGGTCGATCCATCGCCAGACATCCGCCACCTCGGCGCGGCGGCTGAAGCCGCGCATGCGGACATCGTGCGGAGTCGGGGCGGCGGGCGCCGTGCCAGTCTGATCCATGCGGGTGGTTCGGGGCTTCGGTCCAGTGTACGACCCCGGCTCGGGATGGACTCTTGGTGTGGCCCCAAGACAGCAAGGTCCCCTTTGGCTGAAGCGAGGCGGGACGCAGATGGGGATGGAGGCAGGGCTGATGAGTCAGAAGGAAGCCCAGCGGCTGGCGGTGCTCAGGCGGGTGGTGGATGAGGGGCTGGCGCAGGCGCAGGCGCAGGCGGCGCAGCCGCTGAGGCTGTCGGTGCGGCAGGTCAAGCGGCTGTGCCGGCGGCTGCGCGAGCACGGGGCAGCGGGATTGATCTCGCGCCGACGGCGGGCGGCCCAGCGCCCGCCGCATCGATGCGCGGCGGCGCGAGCACGACGTGGAACTGGTGCGCCGTGACTACGCCGGCTTCGGCCCGCTGCTGGCGCACGAGTACCTGCAGCGCGAGCACGATTTCGGCTTCAGCGTGGAGATGCTGCGCGGCTGGATGATCGCCGCCGGGCACCAGCGTGGAGCCCGCCAAGTGCTGGCGCGCCAGGCGCTGCTCGATGGCTGCTCGAGCCTCGTGCAGCCAGTCCAGCGCCGGGTACAACTCGTCGGCCGAGCACTGCCCGGCACCGAGCACGCGCCCCAGCGAGGAGCTGGCCGCCTCGTCGTGCAGCAGCCGATGCGTGGCCAGCTTGGAGGACGGCTCGATCACCCGGGCCACCAGCATCGCCAGCAGCAGCGGCTGCAGCTCCTTGGGTGCACCGGCGAACCACACGGCCGCACCGCAACCGCGCGCGCTGCCCAGCACGGCGGCCACATGGCCGTGGGGCAGCGAGCGCTCCACGACACGCTCGGGCAGTTCGAGCTGCTGTGCTCGGGCACGCTCGCCCAGCGCATGATGAAGTGCGGCAAGCCCAACTGCCGCTGCGCCAGCGACCCGGCCGCACGCCACGGCCCGTACTACGAGTGGGGCCGCATGCGCGCGGGCAAGCTCGTGCACTGCTACGTCACCGAGCAGCAGGCCCAGATCCTGCGCCAGGCGATCGACAACTACCGCCAGGTCAAGGCGCTGCTGCGCCAGTGGGAAGAAAACACCGAACGCCTCATCGACGCCAAGCAGCCGCCGCAGCCCTGACGCCAGCTACTCCAGCAAGCCGGTAATTGCGAGTTATTGCGCCGCAACATGTGCGGAATGTGGGACTCGCAGCTGCCTGTTGCGATAGAGCGAAGCCGCATTCACAGCTGCAATCGACTCGCAGGGCTGAACCTCTTACGCGCTTGCTATTGCATTCGCGAGCGCGAAGGTCTGACGCGGAAAGCCGGCCACCATTCGCCGAGCCGAACCTTGATTCGTGACAGGACCGAATCTTCGGTCTGGATCGAATGCAGAATTGTCGCCGGAACCACGGTGAACGCGTGATGCGCCATCCGTTCGGGCGAGACGCGAATAAACAGTTCGACACTTACGGGCGAAATCGAGGACTCCGATGCGGCGTCGAGATCGAACACGCAGATGTAGGCGTTCAACGCAGGCTCCGGCGGTGCGTCGTCGATCGCTCGAAGGCGTTTGACGCCGGGCGACTCATCTTCGAGTTCGGGCGCCCCCAAGAATGGCTGCCAACTCTCCCATACCGACCGCGGCAGAGCGAGCACTGATCCGGCTGCTGCGGATCCATCTCCCGCAAGCCGAAACTTCAGGAGCATCTGATAGAAGGTTCTCTTGAATACGTTCGCGATGTTCGGACCCTCGACGCCCTCGCCAGCCCAGTGCAAGAGGTTGGTCTGCAGCGCCGCGGGAAAGGTTGTCGGGTGAAGTCGAAGTCCGTCGCGAAGATTGTTCACGGCACGCTTGTAGGTGCCGTGGTAGTCCATGGCCTGGATCTCGAGGATGCCGTAGCGCGTCACCACGAATCCGCCTTGACTATCCGGTTTGATCTCGACCAGCGTCACATCGAACGCCATTTCCGGCGACCGTGCAGTCCCGATCACCGAAATCTCGCCGCCGAGCTTGTCTTGGAAGAAGAGATAGCCGGCACCGTTCTCGATCACGGCATTGGTGAAGTTCAGCAGTTCGGCGGCTTGCTCGAGGACGAGCACTGGCACAGGCGTGACTTCGTGCGCCAACCCAAAGATCAACTGACAGCCGCGGCGCACGATGTCAGAGCCGATGACACGGTAAGGACAAACCAGCCAGTCCTGCCGCGGCCCGTTGCTGACGCTGCTCACGGTGCATACGCCGCTCGAGTTCGTGTTCTTCACGCAGTTCGTACTACGGTGGAGAACATCGCTCAGGAACGGGCAGCGGCCGGCGCTGTCTTCAGTCACTCGAGCTATGTCAAGGCGGACAGTTGGGTAGATGCGCTGCCCGAACCACTCACTGACGAAATTGCTGCCGACGCGGACGCTTGTTGCCATGGAGCTTGGAGTCTGTCAGGTCTGTGAACTTCTTCTGGGCATCGAAGCCGATCACGTTGCGGCCGAGGTCTTGTGCAATCTCGAGAGCCCTGCCAGTACCGCAGAAGGGATCAAGCACAGTGCCCCCCTGGGGTGACGATGTCCGGATACGCGGTTCGACCAAGTCGAATGGGAAGGTGGCTGAGTGCCCGCTTTCACCTGGCGCGACGTTCACCACCACGACATCGGCCGCCCGCGTTTCGGCGCCGTCGATGTCGTAGTAGTACGCAGCGCGGCCAGCAGTCGGCTTCTTCACGAAGTGGAAGAAGTGCTCATGCGTGTTGCGAAGCCGGTCGCCTTCCGGCCTGGGCACTGCATTCGGCTTGTGCCAGATCAGGTCATTGCGGAGAATCCACATCCGTTCCTGCATCGCTATCGCGAAGCGGGCAGGGATGAGCAGCAACTGCTTTTCTTGTCGGATACCACCAAGCGGGGTTTTACGGCGGTAGCGTTCTTCGGTGCCGAGTCCCTGACGGCCCGCCTCACGAATGCTGGCCCACCGCGCAAAGTATGTATCGCCAACGTTGATCCACATGTTGCCGCCGGGTTTGAGGCACAGGCGCGCTTTGTCTAAGATCTCCGCGAGGTGGGTAACGAACCACTCGGGGTAGGGTTCCAGCCCAAGCAGGCCGCCATGCTTGCGATACCAATCGTAGCCGGGCGTTACCGACCCGATCTCGCGGACGGCGGGGATGTTGTTGAAGAGATTCCAGTTGTGACTGAGACCATAGTCGCGGTGACCCCAGTACGGTGGACTCGTGATGACCAGATCGACAGATGACTCTGGCAGTTGCTCGAACAAGTCGAACGCGTCACCGTCGTACGTCACCGCTGTCGTGCCGCGGCCAGTGTCCGTGTCCCGAGCCCCCTCGCCCAACGCCAGCTCGATCTGTTTTTCCATACAGTAACAGTGTAGCCCCAAGTGGTTCGCGTTTGAATCGCGTTTGAATCGTTGCGCATGGATCGGGCACCTGGCCCGTCTCGCTATGCAGTTTCAGATGTCGGCGCAGCGCCCGAGCGGCGGCACCCATTCCATCGCGTGGAACCCCAACCTGCTGCGAATCAGGCCGCGCAGCTGCGAAACCCCGCCGGCACGTCGTTGCGCGTGGCCGGAAAGAAGTTGCGGTAGCGCGGGTGGCGCATGCGCGGCTGCGTGCAGTGCGACGCACCCTTGAGCACCGGCCGTCCGTCGAACCAGGGGGCCGAGTAGTCGCGATAGGGATGCGGCTCGAAGCCGGCGAAAGGCGCGAAAGGGCTCGCGCTCCATTCCCACACGTCGCCCCAGCGGAAGGCCTGCGGCATGCTGCAGGCCGCGCATTCCCATTCGGCCTCGGTGGGCAGGCGGCGCCCGGCCCAGCGGCACCAGGCCTCGGCCTCGTGCCACGTGAGATGACACGCGGCCTCGCGCGGGTCGAGCGCCTGCCAGCGGCCGTCGCGCCACTGCTGCCATGCGTGGCCGCTGCGCCGCAGATAGCGCGGCCCGCCCGCCGGCTGCGCGGCGCGCCAGCGCGCGCCTTCTTCGCTCCACCAGCGCGCCTCGTCATAGCCGCCGGCTTCGACGAAGGGCAGGAACTCGGCCCAGCGTACGGCCTGCGCGTCGATGACGAAGGGCCGCAGCGCCACCTTCAGGCCGGGCAGCTCGTTGTCGAACGCGAAGCCCGCGCCGGGTTCGCTGCCCAGCCGCCACTCGCGTTCGCCGAAGGCAAGCGGCGCGGCCGGCTGCGGCAGCGCCGGTGCGCGCCAGCGCGCATCGTCGATCGCCAGGCCCAGCCCGCGCGCCATGTACAGCGCCGCTTCGTGGTGCATGTCCTCGTGCAGCAGCGCGAGCCGATAGAAATACAGCGCGTCGTCGCCGGGCCCGGCGCGGCGCAGCAGGGCCAGCGTTTCGTCGAGTTGGCGCGCCAGGTCATCGCGCGTCGCCGCGGCAGCGGGCAGCGGCAGCTGCCAGCGGCTGTCGTGCGGCACGCGGCTCGAGTTGTAGAGCGCATCCGCGCCGGCCCGCCGCGGCGCGCGCCGCTCGATATCGGGGTCCGCGCGTTCGCCGCGCGCGCACTCCGGGTTGCGCGCGATCCAGAACTCCTGGAACCAGCCGATGTGGCCCAGCTCCCACAGCGGCGGGTTCAGCTCGGCGCGCAGCGGCACCTGCAGCCCCGGCAAAGCCTGTTCGTAGGCCGCGAAGGTGGCGAGGGTGTCGGCGCGGCTCGCCGCCAGCGCCTCGGCCAAGGTCTGCGGCGCGCCGCGGCGGGCGTCGAGCGCGGCTCGGGTTAGGCTTGCATCGTGCATCGTGAACCCCTGGTCATCGTGACGCCGGCGCTGCGCGCGGCCAACAACGGCAACTGGCAGACCGCGCGGCGCTGGGCGGGCTTTCTTCGGCCAGCTTACCGCGTCCGCCTCAGCGACCGTTGGCTGGGCGGCAACGAGGCGTTGATGATCGCGCTGCACGCGCGGCGCTCGGCCGATGCCATCGCCGCCTGGCGCGCGGCGCATCCGGCGCGCCCGCTGCTGCTGGTGCTGACCGGCACCGACCTGTACCGCGACATCGCGGTCGATGCCGGCGCGCAGCGCTCGCTGGAGACGGCCGATGCACTGGTGGTGCTCAACGAACTCGGCGCCCGGCAGCTGCCCGAGGCGCATCGCGCCAAGGCCCACGTGGTGCTGCAGTCGTGCGCGGCGCGCGCGACGCTGCCGCGCACGCCGCGCCACCTGCGCGCGCTGATGGTCGGCCACCTGCGCGACGAGAAGGATCCGCGCACCTACTGGCGCGCCGCGCAGCGGCTGGCGGCGCGGCAGGACATCCTGCTCGACCACATCGGTGCCGCGCTCGACCCGGCGCTCGGCGCCGAGGCCGCCGCGCTGGCCGCGCGCCAGCCGCAGTTCCGCTGGCTCGGCGGACAGCCGCACGCGGCGGTGCGCCGCCGCATCCAGGCCGCGCACGTGCTGGTGCACGCCAGCCGCATGGAGGGCGGGGCGCACGTGGTGATCGAGGCCATACGCAGCGGCACGCCCGTGCTGGCCTCGCGCATCGACGGCAACCTGGGCCTGCTCGGCAGCGGCTACGAAGGCGTGTTCGAGCCCGGCGACGACGCGGCGCTGGCCGCCCTGCTCGCACGCGCCCGCGACGATGCCGATATGCTGGCGCGGCTCGCAGCCCGGCTGGCCCCGCGCGCGGCGCTGTTCGCGCCCGAGGCCGAAGGTGCCGCGCTGCACCGCATCGTCGGCCGACTGCTGGCCCACGCAACCACCGGAACCACGACATGAACGCACCCGACTTCACTTCCCTGCCGACCGAACCCCGGCTGACCTCGCTGTCGCACGGCGGCGGCTGCGGCTGCAAGATCGCCCCCGGCGTGCTGTCCGAGATCCTGAAGGGCAGCGCCGCGCTGCCGGTGCCTAAAGAGTTGCTGGTCGGCATCGAGACTGCCGACGACGCCGCCGTCTACCAGCTCAACGACGAGCAGGCGCTGATCGCGACCACCGACTTCTTCATGCCGATCGTCGACGACCCCTTCGACTTCGGCCGCATCGCCGCGACCAACGCCATCAGCGACGTCTACGCGATGGGCGGCAAGCCGATCCTGGCGCTGGCACTGGTCGGCATGCCGATCAACGTGCTGTCGACGGCGACCATCGGCCGCATCCTCGAAGGCGGCGCGTCGGTGTGCCGCAGCGCCGGCATCCCGATCGCCGGCGGCCACACCATCGATTCGGTGGAAGCGATCTACGGCCTGGTGGCGCTGGGGCTGGTGCATCCGCAGCGCGTCAAGCGCAACGCCGATGCGCAGCCGGGCGACGCGCTGGTGCTCGGCAAGCCGCTGGGCGTGGGCGTGATGAGCGCGGCGCTGAAGAAGGAACAGCTCGACGCTGCGGGCTACGCGCAGATGATCGCCGCGACGACGCAGCTGAACACGCCCGGCCCTGACCTGGCGGCGCTGCCCGGCGTGCACGCGCTGACCGACGTCACCGGCTTCGGCCTCGCCGGCCACGCGCTGGAACTGGCGCGCGGCGCCGGCTGCACGGTCGAGCTCGACTGGCGCGCCGCACCGCTGCTGCCGGGCGTGCGCGAACTGGCTGCGCGCGGTTTCGTCACCGGCGCGTCGGGCCGCAACTGGGCCGGCTACGGACGCGACGTGGCGCTGCCTGCCGGCTTCGCCGCCGAGGACCGCGCGCTGTTGACCGACCCGCAGACCAGCGGCGGGCTGCTCGTCGCCTGCGAGGGCGCGGCGCTGGATGCAGTGATGGCCGTCTTCCAGCGCCACGGCTTCGCGTCTGCCGCGGTCGTCGGGCGGGTGCTGCCCGCGCAGGACACGGCGTTGCGGGTCGCGGGCTGAAGCGCGGGCCGGTACCTGTTGTACCGGCGATGCCCGCCGCCTGAGACTGTCTGCTTCCCTGGTACGTCCTCGGTGAGCATCATCGCGTCGGGCCGAAGCCTTCGGCCTGGTTCCTGCAAGCTTGGAGGTGTTCCATGCACAAGAAGCTTCACTATTCGAGTTGGCTGATCGCGCCGATGCTCGCGTTCGCGCTGTGCCTGTCGGCAGGCACAGCGGCCGCCGGAAAACTCGAGTTGTCCGGCGCCAACGAGGTTCCCCCGGTGACGACCGCCGCGTCCGGTACGGGCACGATCACCGTGGCTGACGATGGCTCGGTGAGCGGCAGCGTGAAAGCCACCGGCCTCAGCGCCACGATGGCGCACATCCATCTGGGCGCAAGAGACAAGAACGGGCCGGTGATCATTGCGCTGACGCAGTCCGCGAACGGTGAATGGCCGGTGCCGGCCGGCGCCAAGCTCAGCGCGGAACAAATGAGGAGCTGCAAGGCCGGCGAGCTGTACGTCAACGTGCACACCGAGGCCCACAAGGGCGGTGAAATCCGCGCCCAGCTGAGCCCTTGAGCACGAGGCGGCGCGCTGGGTTCGAGGCTTTGCGCCCCGCCACTGCCGTGTTCTTCCGCGCAGGCCTCAGGCGCCCAGCCGCGCGCGCAGTTCGGTCTTCAACACCTTGCCGTAGTTGTTCTTCGGCAGCGCGTCGACGAAGAGGTAGCGCTTCGGCCGCTTGAAGCGCGCGATGCGCTCCAGGCAGAACGCGTCCAGCGCCGCCGCGTCGGGCGCGGCGCCGGGGCGCACGACGACGAAGGCCACCACCACTTCGCCCCACTCGGCGTCGGGCGCACCGACCACCGCGGCCTCGGCCACGCCGGGCGCGGCGAGCAGCACCTCTTCCACCTCGCGCGGGTAGATGTTCGAGCCGCCGCTGATCAGCAGGTCCTTGCTGCGGTCCTTCAGCGTCAGGAAGCCGTCGGCGTCGAAGCAGCCGACGTCGCCGGTCCACAGCCAGCCGTCGCGAATGGCCGCGGCGGTGGCTTCGGGCTTGCCCCAGTAGCCGGCCATCACGGTGTCGCCCCGCACCAGCACCTCGCCGATCTCGCCCACCGCGCATTCCCGGCCGGAGGCGTCGGCCACGCGCACGCGCACCGGCGTCTGCGCCACGCCCACCGACGCGCGGCGCTCGCGCTGGCGCGGATGGCCGGCGTCGGCCAGCAGGCTGCGCGACAGCGCGGTGGCCACCATCGGCGTCTCGCCCTGGCCGTAGATCTGCACGAAGCGCGGGCCCATGACGCGCAGCGCGCGCTCGATGTCGGCCAGGTACATCGGCGCGCCGCCGTAGACGATGGTCTTGAACGCGCCGACGGCATCGGCCGGCGTCAGCCCGGCGGCCTCGGCATGGTCGACCAGGCGCTTGACGATGGTCGGCGCGGCGAAGGTGGTCAGCGGCCCGAGCGCACGGCCCAGCGCGAACAGCTCCGCCGGATCGACGCCGCCGCTGTGCGGCACCACGTGGCGCGCGCCGGCCATCAGGTGCGGAATGGCGTAGATGCCGCAGCCGTGCGACATCGGCGCGGCGTAGACCATGGTGTCCTGCGGCGCGATGGCATCGACATCGGCGAAGTAGCCCAGGCCCATGGTCACCAGGTTGCGCTGCGTCAGCATCACGCCCTTGGGCCGGCCGGTGGTGCCGCTGGTGTAGAAGAGCCACGCCAGATCGTCCAGACCGCGCTCGGCCGGCGGCTCCAGGGTGTCGGGGCCGGCGGCGTCGGGCGCCGCCAGCAGCGCGTCGGCCGCGGCCGACTCGGCGGCCACCTGCTGCTGCAGCCCGGCCAGCGGCCGCTCGGCGACGTCGCGCGTGACGAAGGCCCAGCGCGCCTGGGCATCGGCGATGATCCACTCGGCTTCGGCCGGATGCAGCTTGGCGTTCACCGGCACCACCACCAGCCCGGCCCACCACGCGCCCCACAGAATCTCCAGATAGCGCGGATGGTTGCGCATGAACAGCAGCACACGCTCGCCCGGCTGCAGTCCGGTGGCGCGCAGGCGCCGCGCCAGCGCCGCACTGCGCGCCGCCCACTGGCCGTAGCTGGCCCACGGCTGCGCGCCGTCGAAGACGGCGGTGCGCTGCGGATCGAGCCGCGCCTGGCGCAGCAAGAGGTGGCTCAGGCTCATCGTCGGGTTCCTGCGGATGCGTGGCGCACGCGTGGCGCGCACCGCTGCATTCTGCGCCTGGGCGGCATCCGCGAGCCGCCGGCGGCGGCTCGCGAACCCGGCTCGGGAGGGGCGTTCACGCCGCTTTGCGCGCCGTGAACTGCTTCGCCGCGAAGGCCCAGACCAGCCGGCTGGCACTGGGCCCCGCCGCATCGCTGTACGGCAGCCGCGGCGCGCCGCCGCTCCAGGCGTGGCCCAGGCCTTCCACCTCGCACAGCGAAACGAGCGTGCGGCCCTCGTGCTTGTAGTCGGTGATGCGCATGGCACGGCTCTTGCCGCGCTGCAGCGTGCGCTGCGTACCGGCTTTGGCGGCGGTGGCCATGGCCCACACCGCAGCGGTGCGGGCCGCGTTGCTGGCCGACACCACGGCATCGGCAGCGCCATGCAGCACCAGCAGCGGCGGCAGCGTGGCGAAGACCGCTGCCGCGCCCATGGCCTTGCCGACCGCCGTCGTGAGCAGCGGCGGCGCATGCCGCCCGCTCATGGCGCCGAGCGCGGTCACCGCCGATTTCGCGGCGCCCGGCGCGACGCCGGAGTGCATGGCCACGGCCTTGAAGCGCTGTGGATAGCGCGTGGCCAGCAGCGCCGCCATGCTGGCCCCGGCCGACAGGCCGGCGACGGCGATGCGCGCGCGATCGACCGAGTGGAAGGCGCAGGCCTGATCGACGGCGGCCATCAGCGTGGCGGCCTCGGCGTCGGCGATGCCGGAGCGCCGGTCGTACCAGTTCCAGCAGCCCTGCGCATTGGCGAGCCGGTCCTGCTCGGGGTACAGCACGAAGAAGCGCTCGCGCGCCGCCAGAAGATTCATGCGCGTGCTGAGCGCGAAGCCGCGGGCGGTCTGCGTGCAGCCGTGCAGCATGACCAGCAACGGCAGCCGCTCGTCGCCGGGCAGGTCGGGGGGGCGGTACAGGCAGTAGTGGCGCGCACCGCCCGCGCCGATGGCGACACCGTCGAGCCAGTCGCCGCGGCCTCGCGGCGGCTTGAGTTGCCTGGCGGCGGCGCGCGTCCATTCGCCCGCGATGCGCGGGCCGCGCAACGCGAGCGCCGCCAGATCGGATACGGCGTTGCTCATGGGCGCACTGCGCTGCCGATCAGGCCGGCCTTCGGCTTCGGGCCGCGGGTTCAGGCGGCCATGTCGAGCACGATGCGGCCTTCGATCTCGCCGCGGTGCATGCGCGCGAAGATGTCGTTGATGTTCTCCAGCCGATCGGCGGCCACCGTCGCCGCGACCTTGCCCTGTGCGGCGAATTCCAGAGATTCCTGCAGATCGAGGCGCGTGCCGACGATCGAGCCGCGCACGGTGATGCCGTTGAGCACCATGCCGAAGATGTCGAGCGGGAAGTCGCCCGGCGGCAGCCCGACCAGCGACATCGTGCCGCCCCGGCGCAGCATGCCGGTGGCCTGCGCGAAGGCCTTCGGCGACACCGCGGTGACCAGCACGCCGTGCGCGCCGCCGATCTGCTGCTTCAGGTAGGCGGCCGGGTCGGTGTTGCGCGCATTCACCGTGACCGTCGCGCCCAGACGTTCGGCCAGCCGCAGTTTGGCGTCGTCCACGTCCACCGCGGCCACGTTCAGGCCCATCGCCTTCGCGTATTGCACGGCCATGTGGCCGAGGCCGCCGATGCCGGAGATCACCACCCAGTCGCCGGGCTGGGTGTCGGTGACCTTCAGGCCCTTGTAGACGGTGACGCCGGCGCACAGCACCGGCGCGATCTCGACGAAGCCGATCTCCTTCGGCAGGCGGCCGACATAGCCGGCGTCGGCCAGCGCGTACTGGGCGAAGCTGCCGTTGACCGAATAGCCGGTGTTCTGCTGCTGTTCGCACAGCGTTTCCCAGCCGCCGAGGCAGTGCACGCAATGGCCGCAGGCCGAATACAGCCAGGGCACGCCGACGCGGTCGCCTTCCTTCACGTGCTTGACGCCATCGCCGACCGCGGCCACGTGGCCCACGCCCTCGTGGCCGGGGATGAAAGGCGGATTCGGCTTGACCGGCCAGTCGCCCTCGGCGGCGTGCAGGTCGGTGTGGCAGACGCCGCAGGCCTGCACCTTCACCAGGATCTCGCCGCTGGCCGGGCGCGGCACGGCCACCTCCTCGATCGCCAGCGGCTGGCCGAAGGCGCGCACCACGGCAGCTTTCATGGTCTTGTCCATCACGGGCTCCTGTTGTCTGGTGAAAAGAGAGACTCAGTTTGCGCCACCCTCGCGACACACGCACCGGCGCAGATCAATGCGGACCGCGCCCACCGGCGGCGCGCATCGGGCGGCGTGAAGGCCATCAATCCGCTTGTGCTTTGCGCCCCCGGTTCTCGTTCGCGGCGACTATAGACCGAGTCGGAGGGCAACATCGCTGCTTCCCGCAGGCCCGACCTTCCGGCCTGAACTGCGCGCCGATGCCGCTAGACTGAAGCCGTGAGCATCCGCGGCCGCCGCGTCCCCGAGTCCGGCGTCCGCCCCTATCGCACGAGCATGTGAGGACTACGCAATGAGCACAACCACTCCAAGCCGCATCGGCGTCATCGGTGCCGGCACCATGGGCAACGGCATCGCGCAGATCTGCGCGCAGGCCAGGCTGCAGGTGCGCATGGTCGACATCGACGGCGCCGCGGTGCAGCGCGGCATCGGCACCGTGTCGAAGAACCTCGACCGGCTGGTGGCCAAGGACAAGCTGAGTGCCGCCGACAAGGACGCGGTGCTGGGCCGCATCGCCGGCGGCACCGACTACGCGGCGCTGCAGGACTGCGAGCTGGTGATCGAGGCCGCCACCGAGAACCTGGGCCTGAAGCTGAAGATCCTGAAGCAGCTGGACGAGCTGCTGGGCGAAAAGGTGGTGATCGCCACCAACACCTCGTCGATGTCGATCACGCAACTGGCCGCGGTGGTGCGCAACCCGGGCCGCTTCATCGGCATGCACTTCTTCAACCCGGTGCCGGTGATGGGGCTGGTGGAACTGATCCGCGGGCTGCAGACCGGCGACGCGGCGCACGCCTCGAGCGATGCCTTCGTGCGCCACATCGGCAAGACGCCGGTGACGGTGCGCAACAGCCCGGGCTTCGTCGTCAACCGCATCCTGTGCCCGATGATCAACGAGGCGATCTTCGTGCTGCAGGAGGGGCTGGCCAGCGCCGAGGACATCGACGCCGGCATGCGCCTGGGCTGCAACCACCCGATCGGCCCGCTGGCGCTGGCCGACATGATCGGCCTGGACACGATGCTGGCGGTGATGGACGTCTTCTACGAAGGCTTCAACGACCCGAAGTACCGCCCCGCGCAGCTGCTGAAGGAAATGGTCGCCGCCGGCCGGCTGGGGCGCAAGAGCGGGCGCGGCTTCTACAGCTACGCCTGACGGGCTCATCGCGCAGCGTGCGCGAGACCGCACGAGAGCTTCAGGCGGTGCGGCCCACGCCGCAGCGGTCCACGATCGGCGCGAGCTGCGGATCGTGGCCTGCAGAGCGGCCGCGCGCGATCCGCAGGATGTCCACGCTCGGCGAACGCCTGGCCGACATGGATGCCTCGGGGGTGGACGTGCAGGCTGATTTCCTGAGCCGAGCGATCGCGCGCACGGTTGCGCCGGCGGCCCGGGCGTCGGGCTTGAACCGACCGCAGCCCGCCGCCTGGAGCTGGAGTCGCGGCCGCACCCGCCATCGCCATCGAAGGCGTCCGCGGTGGCGCCGCCTGCGGACCGAGGCCGGGTCAGCGGGTCCGCCTCGTCAGAATTGCCCGAGAACCGAGAGACAACACCCCGTGAAGCTCGCCATCATTCCCGTCACGCCGTTCCAGCAGAACTGCTCGCTGGTCATCTGTTCCAAGACGAACCGCGCCGCCTTCGTCGACCCCGGCGGCGAGGTCGACCGCCTGTTCGAGGTGCTCGCCAAACGCGGCGCCACGCTGGAAAAGGTGCTGGTCACGCACGGCCACATCGACCACTGCGGCGGTGTCGCCGAGCTCGCCGAACGCGCCGGCGTGCCCATCGAAGGGCCGCATCCCGACGAGTCCTTCTGGATCGATCAACTCGACCACCAGGGCCGCATGTTCGGCGTGCCCGGCGCGCGCCGCTTCACGCCCGACCGCTGGCTGCACGGCGGCGACGAGGTCAGCGTCGGCGAGATGCGCTTCGAGGTGCGCCACTGCCCCGGCCACACCCCCGGGCACGTGATCTTCGCCAGCACGCAGTTCGGCGTGGCCTTCGTCGGCGACGTGCTGTTCCAGGGCTCGATAGGCCGCACCGACTTCCCGCGCGGCGACCACGACACACTGATCCGCTCGATCACCACGCAGCTGTGGCCGCTGGGCGGCGAGATGCAGTTCGTACCCGGCCACGGGCCGATGTCCACCTTCGGCGCCGAGCGGCGCAGCAACCCCTTCGTCGGGGATGCGGCCTTGGGCCGGGCCTGACAGGCAGGCGCCGATCAACCGGCGCGGCCGGCTGCTGTCCGCCCTACCCGCATCGTGACCGCTGTGACCGCTGTGGCCGCTGCTGCTGCGCGGCACCTTCGCGCTCGAGCTGGGCCCCGAGGCGAGGCCGGCCCGGGGGCGCCTCTTCCAGGACGCCGAACAGCTCGCCCCGGCCCGCAGGCACCCCCAAGTCATCGGCGCCGGCGCGTCGCCGCGGCGGCGCCGATGGCCCATACTGCCCCGCCGATCGCAGACGATCGGCAGCGCCCGGATCGCGCCGGGCCTCACCCACCCAAGTCGTCGGAGTAGGAATGCCAGTCACCCAGCACCCCCTCCACAGATCCGTGCATGCGG